>Ga0209048_10003166_pt1 | contig 16127 bp, 7 predicted proteins | sample FrelakmetCRP12CR_FD_187146 | JGI IMG/M metagenome (GOLD analysis project Ga0209048, IMG submission 187146) | Freshwater lake sediment microbial communities from the University of Notre Dame, USA, for methane emissions studies - CRP12 CR (SPAdes)... | ecosystem: Environmental > Aquatic >... | reverse complement strand
CAAATGGTGTCTGGGGCGGTCTCGACCCCCCGGCTCGACCTTGCGAACGAGGACCTTATCAGGGCACACATCCAGGCGATCTGGCTCTCCGAGACCGGCGTCAGTCTCGGTTCATCGCTCAGAGAAGTGCTCGATGTGACCGGTGATAGGCCGAGTCTTACCGTTTTGCCGCATGTTCAGGAGGCGCTTACGAACCAGGCAGCCGTCCACCGAACCGCTGAGCGGGGTCGTCGGATCCTCTCAGCGATTTCTGAGGAGCTTTCGGTTGCCTACTGGTATTCTTCGGGATGGCTTGACGATGTGCTGACGCAGATCCCAAACCAGTTCGAGCGGGCCTGCGAGCGATGGCGACAACTCTATCGGTCGGCCCTCAGTCAGCGCGAAACGCAGCATCGGCTCGCGGGCGATGCTGCGCGGAGCCCCCAGGAGCGTCAGGAAGCTCAGCGGTTGCGGCGGGAAGCGGAAATCCAGCTGGAGCTTCTGCTACAGTCAGGAAATATGATGCAGTCCGATTTCTACAGCTACCGGTATTTCGCTGGTGAAGGATTCCTTCCTGGTTATAATTTTCCCCGACTGCCGCTCTCAGCCTATATACCCGGCTCACGCCGACGGGGAGAGGACGAGTTTATTTCCCGGCCCCGGTTTCTTGCGATTTCCGAGTTCGGACCAAGGAGTATCCTCTATCACGAAGGGTCCAAGTACATCATCAATAAGGCAATATTGCCGGCCCGGGACACAGACGAGCTTGGTTCAGGCAGGGCAAAGCAGTGCGATACCTGTGGCTATCTGCACCCGATCCTGAGCGGAGATGGTCCTGACCTGTGCGAACGGTGTGGCGCAGCATTCGAAGAACTCCCGCTCAGAGACCTCTTCAGGCTTCAGAATGTGTCGACTAAACGCCGCGAGCGTATCAATAGCGACGAAGAAGAACGGTTCCGCCAAGGATATGAAATTAAGAGTGGATTCCGCTTTATGGAGCATGGCGGCAGGCAGAGCTATCGTACCGCCGAGGTCCAAGTCCAGGAAGAGCTGCCGATACGCCTGACTTATGGCCACGGAGCGCGGTTGTGGCGGATCAACATGGGGTGGAAACGCCGGGCAAATCCCAGCATCAAGGGCTTTGTGCTCGACGTCGAAAAAGGATATTGGTCGAATGAGGGCAACCTGCTGGATCAGGATGATGACAATCCTGTTGGACCTCGTCATGAACGCGTCATACCCTATGTTGAAGACCAGAAGAACTGTCTTCTGTTTGAGCCGGACCACGTTTGGCTTGATCGGATAATCAAAGCGTTCACAGTACAGAACCAGGAGTACCAGGGACGCGATGATGAAGAGCTGCATGATATCGTCATGGTTTCACTGCAGGCAGCGTTCAAGCAGGCATTGCAGGTTCTCTATCAACTTGAGGAGAACGAGATCGCTGTTGAGCCGATTCCGGGCCGGAGCAAGCGGCTGCTGCTGCTTTTCTACGAGGCAGCCGAGGGAGGGGCTGGCATCCTCCGTCGTCTTGTAGATGAACCAGCTGCGCTGGCCGAGGTTGCGAAAGAAGCGCTCGCGCTCTGCCACTTTGACCCATCTACGGGACGCGACCTCGAAAAGGCACCGCGATCGCGCGAAAAGTGCGAGGCCGCTTGCTACGATTGCCTGATGAGCTATACGAACCAACCTGATCACAAGCATCTCGACAGGAAACTCATCAGGGACATCTTGCTGGTGTTGACGCATGCCACGGTTAGAAGCGCTCCTTCAGCTCTACCAAGAGCGGAACATCTCAAGCGTTTGATGAACCAGGCCGGGTCTGATCTTGAGAGAGACTGGCTTATAAAAGTAGATCGCAACAACTTCCGTCTCCCAAACCGTGCCCAGGAGTTTCTTGCCGACTGCAGGACCCGTCCCGACTTCATGTATGACGGAGCTCATCGGGCCGCTGTCTTTATTGATGGCCCGCATCATAAATATCCGGAGCGGTCAAAACGTGACATACAACAGACGGAATGCATGGAGGACCTGGGCTGGGTGGTTATCCGTTTTGTCGATGAATCAGGATGGGAAGATATGTTCCGTAGGTATCCTCATGTCTTCGGGGTGAGTGCATGAACTTTTCCATCGGATCGCTCGTCCGGGCCCGTGGGCGGGAATGGGTTGTGTTGCCAAACTCACGGGATGATCTTCTCATTGTGCGGCCGCTTGGGGGCCGGGATGACGAAATTACTGGTATCCTGAAGGCTCTTGAGACAGTAGAACCGGCTTCCTTTGCTTTGCCGGATCCCACAGATCTGGGGGACCATCGGTCTTGTAGGATGCTGCGTGATGCCCTGCGCCTCGGTTTTCGGGCGAGTGCCGGTCCATTTCGATCCTTCGGCCATATCGCCGTTGAACCCCGGCCCTATCAGCTTGTTCCGCTTCTTATGGCGCTTAAACTGGATCCGGTGCGGATCCTTATTGCCGATGATGTTGGTATCGGAAAAACCATCGAGGCTGCTCTGATCCTCCGCGAATTACTGGATCGCGGCGATATCGAGCATTTCACGATCCTTTCCCCTGCACAGCTCGCTGAACAGTGGCAGAAGGAGCTCTCCACCAAATTCCATATCGATGTCGAGCTTGTTCTTCCGAGCACAGCAGCTAAGTTGGAACGGGGCTGCCTGGTCGGGCAATCCATCTTTGACAAATATCCCTATACCATCGTGTCACTTGATTTTATCAAGTCCGACCGGAGGTGCGATGAGTTTCTCCGGGCTTGTCCCGAGATGGTGATTGTCGACGAGGCCCATGCCAGCGTTCAGGCCAATGGGGGAAGGATCCGCCATCAGCGGTACCGGCTTATCAAGGGTTTGGCGGAGAATCCAGACCGTCACATGATGTTCGTGACCGCGACTCCGCACAGTGGTAAAGAAGACGCTTTCCGTTCGCTGTTATCTCTTCTAGATCCGGGTTTTGCTGACCTTCCTGATGAACTTGGCGGCGAGGCAAACCGGCACAACCGCCAGAGGCTGGCAGCGCACTTCGTACAACGTCGCCGTGCCGACATCCGTCATTACCTAGATGCCGATACACCGTTCCCCGAGAGGATGCATGCGGAGGAGGACTATCATCTCTCTCCTGAGTATGCGCGATTATTTGAGCGTGTTCTAGCGTATGCTAAAGAGACAGTTTCCGATCCAACAACGCGTACTCACCGGCAGCGAGTGCTCTGGTGGTCGGCCCTTGCTCTCCTCCGTTCTTTGGCATCGAGCCCTGCCGCTGCTGCGGCGACCCTCAGGAGCAGGGCATCAACCGCGGACACTGGGACTGCTGAAGACGCCGATGAGGTCGGACGCAGGACTGTACTGGATCTTATGGATGAGAGCACGGCCGAGGGCGCGGACGTTGCTCCCGGCGCGGACGCGTGGGATGAAGTCCAGGAAGAGGGAAAGCGCAACCGTCGGCGGCTTCTTGAAATGGCGCGCGAAGCCGAGGCCCTTGTGGGACAGAAGGATACAAAACTGAAAAAGTCTGCGGAACTTATTGGCAAGCTCCTTGCTGATGGTTTTCATCCGATCGTGTTTTGCAGATTCATCCCTACGGCTGAATACGTGGCTACTGCGCTCCGAGAACTGCTTAGTAAAAAATTTAAGGGGCTGGAAGTGGCTTCAGTAACTGGCCTACTCCCGCCTGAAGATCGTGAGAAGAGAGTGCTCGAACTCGCTAACCTCACAAAAAACACACCTCGGATCCTTGTATGCACCGATTGTCTCTCCGAAGGTGTCAACCTTCAGGATCACTTTGATGCAGTTTTCCATTACGATCTACCCTGGAATCCAACGCGTCTTGAACAGCGCGAGGGGAGGGTCGATCGGTTCGGGCAGCCCAAGAAGGAAGTGCGAGTTATCACCTACTACGGCACCGACAACCAGATAGACGGCGTTGTGCTCGATGTTCTCCTCAAGAAACACCGCGCTATCAGGAATTCCCTTGGCATATCAGTACCTATTCCGGTCGACACCGAGAAACTTGTCGAAGCGGTATTCGAAGGGTTGGTGCTCAGGCGACGTTCCAGCTCAGCGTCCGGACAGCTTCGCTTTGAACAAATGTTCCAGGATGACAAGAAAGATCTCTTTACCAAATGGGATTCTGCTTCGGAGAAGGAAAAGCGCTCCCGCACGCTTTTTGCTCAGGAAACGATCAAAGTAGAGGAGGTCAAGCGGGAGTTCAAGGCGGCCCAGGAGGCAGTAGGACTTGGCGTTGATGTTGGCAGGTTTGTTCGACATGCGCTGCAGTCCCACCATGCAGCGGTGAGCGGCGAGGATCCGGCCAGGATCGATTTGGCGGAGTGTCCACAGGCACTCCGTGACATCCTCGGGATTCAGGGGGCGATCGAGGTAAAATTTGGGCCGCCTGCAGGCGAAGGTCAGATACTTATGACTCGTACCCACCCGTTCGTTGAAGGTTTGGCGACCTATATTATTGATACTGCCTTGGATCCTATCGCCAAGGGACAAGCGCGCCGTTCAGGTGCTATCAGGACAGCTCAAGTCACGAAACGAACGACAGCTCTGCTGACACGCATGCGGTTTCATCTTACGAAAAAGAACAGAGAGGGCGAGCTGACCTATCTGGCCGATGATTGCTGCCTGTTGGCATTTACCGGTGCACCACAGTCAGCGCAATGGCTGGATACTGCAGCAGTTGAAGGACTCCTTCGATCCATTCCGGGAGACAATATCTCGCCTGACATGGCGACTGATTTTGTTCAAAAAGTGATTAATGGCGTCGATGTGCTTATGCCTCATATCGAAGAGACAGCAAAGACCAAAGCGGACGAACTTCTGACCGCCCACACAAGGGTCAGGCGGGAAACCCGCCAGACGGGCATAAGCTATGAAGTTACCCCGCACCTGCCGGTGGATATCCTGGGAATCTATGTCTATTTGCCAGTATCTGCAGAATAATACGGAGACAGGTCGATTTCATGAGCAGATCTCGAAGTAACATCTTTGCCACCATAAGGACGGAAGGCGCGATACTTCCGGCCGACTTGATCCAGCGCATTGCTGAAGGAGATAAAAACCTCCAGGGCTTAAAGCCCGTCGATTACTACCTGACACCGACGGAAAAGTTGGGTGAGGCGGTGAGTCGATCCTGGAATCGTCTTGTAGGATTGTGGAGGAGCTTTCGAGCTGCTGAGGCTCAGCTACCTGAAGCTGATCTCGGCACAGCCCTTACACGTGAGCGGTGGCTAATCCCTCTTTTCCAGGAGCTCGGTTACGAGAAGCTACCGTTGAACAAAACGCAGGAAATCGGCGGACGGACCTATCCTATATCCCACCTCAAAGGACACACGCCGATTCATCTCGTCGGATTCCGCATTGAAATGGATCGCCGCACTGCCGGAGTCGCGGGGGCTGCACGAACAAGCCCTCACAGCCTGGTACAGGAGTTTCTGAACCGTTCACACGATAACCTGTGGGGTTTCGTGAGCAACGGTCATACGTTGAGGATACTACGGGATAACTCGAGCCTTACGCGCCAAACCTATGTGGAGTTTGACCTCGAGACAATGTTCGAGGGGGAATCCTTTTCCGATTTTTCTTTGCTCTGGCTGCTATGTCATGCGTCGAGGGTTGATTCCGAAAAGCCCGAAGAGTGCTGGCTCGAGAATTGGTCAAAGATGGCCCAGAAAGAGGGCGCTCGGGCGCTCGATGAGCTCCGGGATGGTGTAGAAAAGGCAATCACAGCCTTGGGGCAGGGGTTCCTGGCTCATCCTGACAATGGTATACTCCGTGAATCACTACGGTCTGGGAAACTTGATAAACAGGAGTATTATCGCCAGCTCCTTCGCCTCGTTTACCGGTTGATATTTCTTTTTGTTGCCGAGGACCGGGACCTCCTTCTGGACCCGAAGTGCGACGCTGAAGCCCGGGAGCGATATTTTCTCTTTTACTCGACCCGCCGTCTTCGCAATCTTGCGGGCTCTCAGCGCGGCACCCGTCATGCTGATTTGTACGAAGGATTCAAGGTCACCGCCGACGCACTTGGAAATAACGAGGGCTGTTCGTTACTTGGTCTTATGGCGCTGGGAAGCTTTCTCTGGTCCGATTCTACGTTGCCTGATCTTTCAGGTCTGATCAGTAACGGGTATTTCCTTAAAGCTGTTCGTTCGCTGGCATACAGAGTAGCTGATGGCGCTCTGAGGCCAGTGGATTACAAAAACCTCCGATCCGAGGAGCTGGGTAGTGTTTACGAGGCTCTTCTGGAACTACATCCCGAGATCAATCTCGAAGCAGCAACGTTTAATCTTAAAACTCTCGCAGGCCATGAGCGAAAAACTTCCGGCAGCTACTATACACCGGACAGCCTTGTTCAATGCTTGCTCGATTCTGCCTTAGATCCAGTGGTTCAGCAGAGTCTTGATGAGGTTGTGAAAAAAACAAAACAGAAGGGCAGCGACATATCTTTCGAGCAGGAAGCCGAGCGGGCAATATTGTCGCTGAAGGTCTGCGATCCGGCAACGGGAAGCGGGCATTTCCTCGTTGCTGCAGCCCATCGACTGGGAAAGCGACTCGCAGCGGTGCGGACCGGCGATGATGAGCCTTCGCCTGAGGCATACCGGACCGCGCTTCGAGATGTTATCGGAAGATGCGTGTACGGCGTGGACATTAATCCAATGTCGGTAGAGCTTTGTAAGGTCAGTCTATGGCTCGAGGCAATGGATCCAGGCAAGCCGCTCACTTTTCTCGACCATCACATCCGTGTTGGCAATAGCCTGTTGGGCACTACTCCTGAACTGATCGCTAAAGGCATTCCCGACGAGGCGTTCAAGCCTATAGAAGGGGATGATAAGGCGGTTTGTTCAACTCTGAAAAAAAGAAACAAACAGGAACGAGAAAGCGGCCAGCAGGATATGATGCACATGATGGTTGCCGAGCAGAGTGCCGAGTACGGATCGATTGAAGCGCAAACGCGCGGGCTTAATGAAGCTCCGGATGAAACTTTGGACGAAATACAACGCAAGGCGAATCAGTTCCACAGACTTGTTGTTTCACCCGAATATCAGCATGCACAGTTGGTCGCGGATGCATGGTGTACGGCTTTTGTTTGGAAGAAACAGGCCGACGCACCCTTCGAGCCAATTACGACAGACACTGTTCGCCGCATTGAGGCGAATCCGAAAACAGTAGAGTTGAATCAACGCGCTGAAGTTGAGCGTCTCGCACGTCAATATCAGTTCTTTCACTGGCATTTAGCCTTTCCGGAGGTGTTTGCCAAGGGCGGCTTCGACTGCGTTCTCGGCAATCCACCCTGGGATATGGTTGAACTCAGTGAGAAAGAATTCTTTGCATCGCGAAATCCCGAAATAGCGCAAGCAACATCCGCCAGAAGGCGCCAAGAGATGATTCGCAAATTGGAGACGGAACATCCAGCAAGCTTTCATGAGTTCACGGCAGCCAAGCGTATGGTCTATTCGACAAGACACTTACTGCAGGATACGGATCGTTTTCCTTACTCTTCACGTGGACGTATCAACCTGTACCCACTCTTCGTTGAGAATGCGGCCGCGTTATCTGCAGGACGTGGTAGAGTTGGCATTATAGTGCCGTCAGCCATTTCCATGGATGCATACAATGCGCCCCTCTTTTCGTGGCTGGTCAGAGAAAAGAGGTTGGTTTCTCTCTTTGATTTTGATAATAATGAAAGATTGTTCCCGGATGTGGACAGTCGGTATCGCTTTTGTCTGTTAACTCTGGCTGGCTATGAAGCACTGTCAAGCAAATTCGGCTTCTGCTTCAGCTCTCATTCAACTGACGAGCTTAAAAACATTGAGAGACAAATTGTCCTTTCACTCGAGGAAATCGAGACCTTTAGCCCCAACACATTAGCCCCCCCGATGTTTCTTAATGCGCAAGATGCGATTCTTGCGAAGGTCACATATAAGAAGTATGGAGTCTTAGAAAATCATAACTTAGACCAGAATCCATGGGGTATGTCTATTCAACGCATGCATAGCTTGTCTGATCCAGGAGACATGTTCAGAAAAATGAGTGATCTAGCTTCAGGCGATGTCGATGTAATTGATCATGCCTGGACCAGGTTATATAGCGGCAAGGCAATTCATCAGTTTGCGCACAGGTTTGCAACTTACAATCAAAATGAATGGCGACCCGTTTCAGAATCCGAAGCGAAGGACCCTAATTTTTCGATAAAAACTGAATATTACGTGAGGCCTGGTGAAACAGCGAAGAGAATCCCTAAAACTCAATCAGATGGTTGGCTCCTCGTTTATCGTGATGTAACCAATGCTACCAACGAGCGGACCGTAATCGCAGCGATTATTCCATATGCTGGCTGTGACACAACATGCCGCAATATTTACTCTCCGCAATCACCTACCTCTTTGGCCTGTTTCCTAGCTTCCGTTAATAGTATGGTATTTGACTATTTTGCTAGGCAAAAGGTAATCGGGATGCACTTGGGGGCTGGCGTATTTGAGCAACTTCCTGTTCTGTTACCTGAATCCTACGAACAAACAAGTGTGTTCGTGACCGATGCTCAAAAGATTAAGATATGGCTTTTGCCCCGCGTGCTGGAACTGACATACACAGCCTGGGACCTGAAGCCGTTCGCGCGGGATTGCGGCTGGTCTGGCCTACCGTTCCGCTGGGAAGAGGAGCGCCGCTTCCTGCTTCGCTGTGAGCTGGATGCAGCCTTCTTCCACCTATATTTCCCGGCCGATGTCAATGGCGACTGGCGTCAGGCAGAAGGGGAGACCGCCGAAGATCTGGCGCGGCTCAAGACCAGCTTCCCGACCCCGCGCCATGCCGTGGACTACATCATGGACACCTTCCCCATCGTGAAGCGGAAGGATGAAGAAAAGTACAATAGTGATTACCGCACGAAGCGGGTCATACTCGAGATCTACGATGCCATGGCTGAGGCCATACGCACTGGCAAACCCTACGTCACCCATCTCAATCCACCGCCTGCGGATCCGAGGTGCTGCCATCCGCCACGCTAAAGCTGAAATGGGAGAAACTATGCCGAAGGGTACGCATATTCCACAAGACTATTTTGCAGAGCTTCATGTTGCTGGCTTGCTGGCTAATGCGGGCTGGAACGTCTACTTCCCGCACCGTGACAGGGGCATGGATTTCATGATCTCCAAAACAGGTCCCGATGGACGGGAAATTATTCGGCCCGTTCAGGTCAAGGGGAAGTATCCGATATCGGACAAGTCGGATAAGACAGTTTATGGCTATGTCGGCAAGCTTAATCAGATCCATCCAGAAATGGTACTTGCCATTCCGTTTTTTGCGGCAACTGAAATCGGACCGCCTCTCTTCGTCGCCTATATGCCTTTCTCTAGGATCAAGAAACATTCACGGGGGTATCGGTGCCAGCCCGCAACATTCGCTAATGGAAAACCGGCACCTCGCCGAGACTATAAACTGTTCATTGATGATGAGGGAATCAAACTATTGGAGAGGTCTGATTGGGCAATAATCTGATGTATGCATTGCTAATTGTATAGGATTGTTTGGAGGATAGATATGGGAGCTAATTTCGGTTGGGTAGATTTCTCGTCGCGTGATCGAGATGCGGTCGGTTCCGTGTTGGATTATTTCAAAGAGAAAGGTGTCGTCGACGAGCTCGGGATCGGGACGGTACGCGATGCCCTTGCAGATAAACTGTTCCCTGGCATAAACACGATTCAAACACGTGCAAAGTACTTTCTTCTTCCTTCCGTCATTGTCAGAGAATACTACAGAACTAAGCCACGTACTAAACTGGCTGATTACTATAGAAAAATGGAGGATGAGCTAATTGAAGCCCTGGCTGCAAAGTATCGCGATGAGTTGGGCGAGGCAGGGCAACGGGAGCCCGGTATTATGGGTATAAGGCTTTCCAATGCCAAAAACCTGGCACGTAAGCCATCATCTGTGTACTGGTACGGGATCCGTCTCCACCAACTAATCAGGACCAGTCTATCATTGCCGGACTACTTGCAGAAAAACAACCGCAATTTCAGTGAGGTAGAAATTTCGGGCGATGATGAGACAGACGATATCGACGCAGGCCTCCAGGACGAAACAAAGATAGATATGCCGGCTGGCATAGGAATTGGAGCTTTTAGCAGCATCAAACTAGATAAGGCAGAGGCTGATTATCTCGAGATGAAATTCCAGACATCGACGGAAGAAAAGGACCGTGACAATCTGCTGACCTACATATTTCGCAGTCCAGCCGTTAAGGCCACAATCCTGAAAGCGGATTCGTTCGAAGAACTTTACAATGTTCACAGCAGTCTTGGGCTGCCTGATAAGACTGTTGAATATCTTGGCATGGCGAAATACTTTTCTGAAATGATGTTCGGATCGCATCTTCTGTATAACAAAGTGTTGCGGCGTATACATGGCCAGAGGGGCAGAGCGCAGCAGATCGATGCAGAGTGGAATGGTTGGCTCGCGGGAGGACGGAAATCGGCTCGCAGCCTCGATGTCGCAGCAATGTTCCAGATTGCGAAAAATGTTCATCCGAAAACGAAGAGGTTTATTGAGGAATGGCATAAAAATATATCTCAAAACAGCGTTAATGTGCCCGCGTGCGAGAAGCTTGTTATCGATCAGGAAACATGGAATAAAAAGGGCAGGGCTCGACTGCCGCGTCGCGGCGACAAGGGCCTCTCGGATAAGGATTATGGCATCGGACGGCTCGATTACCGGTTTTTCCAGGCTAAAGCCATAATCAAGGACATTCATGAGGGGGTACAAAAACGTGTTTGATCTTAAAAATAAACATCTCTATACCGAACAGATGTTTCCTCCGGGGGGATATGAGCTGGATGCTGCTGTTGGCGCGACATTCAGTCTTGACCTGTTTATGCTTCTTGCCATCCCCATCTCATTGCAATTCAGCAGGGACTTGAACGATGGCATAGGAAAGGATCGCAATGACGTTCTCGTGGCGCTGCGCGAGATGTCCGGAAAATTCCGGATATTTTGCAACAGAGGGCGGATACATGCTCCTGAACGATACAGCAGGCTTTTTTTCTATCTTGAGCCTTGCATAAAGCAGGCGCATATTCCAGGAGGGTCCTTCCACCCTAAATTCTGGCTGTTGAGATATGTTAACCGTATCGACGGTCAAATAATATACCGCATATTTGTACTGAGTCGAAACCTCACGGACTCTCACGATCTTGACGTTTGCTATTTTGCAGACGGGAAAGTGGACCGGAGATTGAACAAAAACGCGGGCTTAAAAAATGCAGTAAAGTTCTTGTCCGATACTGATGAAGACAAAGGAACATTCTACAAACAGTTTCTCGATGATATCCCTAATATTGCGTTTGAACTTCCTCGGGGAATTGATGACATTCAGTTTCACGACGTCCACGAGACCATGTTTCCGGATGCAATGGCCGAATCGCTGATCGTGATTTCACCTTTTTTGAAGGAAACCAAGCTTAAAGAATTGGCTGCAAAAACCGAAAAGAAGAGGTGGCTATTTTCGCTCAGAGAGAGCCTGAACGAGATAAACACGAAAACGCTTGAAAAATATCAGGTCTATGTGTTAAATGATGAATTTATAGATGGAGAGTCGTTACTTGATGAACAGAACGAACCGATGGCAAGAAAAACACTAAATCTTCATGCCAAGATATACGGGATGTCATTCGCGGATGGAAGCAACAGTATATACCTTGGTTCAGCCAACTGTACGAACGCCGCGTTTGCCCGGAACAAAGAATTTACGGTAGAGTTGATATCGTCCAGCCAGAGGTTTTCACCAAAGATCATACACGAATCACTGCAAAAATCAGGCATTTTTGAAGAATATCAATCACTCGAAACCGGAAAAGTGCAGCCGGACCCGGATAATTCTATTGTAAGAAAAATCACAAGAGAGCTTGAAGCCCTCAAGATAACCGGAAAAGCTGAACGAGTTGCTAACGATGAATTTCTGATTCGGATAAACATTGAAGGCAAGATATCAAAGCATAAAGGCTGGTACCTTAAGGCAGCAATGATGACTCGAAAGGACCAGGAAGTAGCCCTGACAGCCGGACACATCGTCTTTGGGCCCATATTAATGCAGGACTTGTCCCGGTTTATCATCTTGTCGATCTACAAGGGAGCGGTGAAGAAAGATTTATTAGTTGTCATGGCGGATATCGATATGCCCGATGAAAGAGGTAAAGCGGTTTTCAATTCTCTAATAGATTCTGCGGATAAGCTTCTGAACTATCTGGAACTTTATATTGACGGGAAAACTCCTCCAGAAGAATCAAGTCTAGGTGGAGCGCACGTTACGAAGGACCATGATCCTGTGATAGGGCATTATCTTGAACTTGGTTTTACCGGAAATCTATATGAGAATCTGCTGATAGTAGCTTCCCGGGAACCGGAAAAATTAAAGCGAATTGGCAGGGTCATCGAAGACGTTGATACTAACCAGAAAATCGATGCAAGACTTCTTGCCGACCTGAAAGAGCTTTGGAAACCGTTTCAACCTTTTATAAGGTAAGGTGATTAATCATGATAAAAGCTAAGGATTTCCAGCAGGCTACTGTGGAGAAAGTCATCGAGGCTTTCAGAACAACAAATATTTATCTCGTTGCGGACGAAGTTGGTCTTGGTAAGACGATCGTCGCCAAAGAGATCATTCGTCGAATGTATCATGAACACAAATCTAGAAAAAAGCCGTTCCATGTGATTTACATATGCTCAAACCTGGTTTTAGCGGATCAAAATGTTAGAAAACTCGGACCAAATCCGAAAGAACATTCCAATGAAGGCATAGGCCGGTTGCTGCTTCTTGCCAAGAAATGGCAGACTAATGACTCCCATAAAAAGAACAAGAAGACTTATATGGTCAGCACTCTAACACCGTCTACGTCGTTCCAAATGAAAAATTCAAAAGGCATTGCTGAAGAACGAGCGGTCCTTTATCGAGTGTTAAAAGACAAAGCATTCCAAGGGATAACCAGGTCCAAAGAGCGGGACAGATCATTAAAAAAAATGCTTCAAGGCGGTTGCAGTGACGACAAATGGAGATGGTGGACCGGCCCGTTTCAAGGACAATTCAAGCTTCAGCCAGAGTTGGCGGCCGCCTTCCGGACCAGAATATCTGAAAACGGGCTGCTGAATAGATTATATAAATATCTTGATAAGCAAGGCAACGATACGGAAAAAGAACTTATACGGGAGCTTCGGGACGCATTAACCAATATCTGTGCAGAAAACTATCTCCAGGCCGATCTTTTTGTATTGGATGAGTTTCAACGATTCAGAGACTTGATCGACAGAGGTAAAGATAGAACCCAGGCGGCCATTCTCGCAGAGAAGGTTTTCAGGTCAGGAAAGAAGATTCTTCTCCTTTCTGCCACGCCATTTAAACCGTACAGCACATATCTTGACAGTGCCATTGATGACGATCACTATAAAAATTTCAATTTAGTACTCGATTTTCTTCTTCAGAGAAATCGAGAGACCTTGTCGAGCATCAAAGAATATCGGAAAAAGTATTTTATGGAACTTACTGGATGGAGCGAATCCAAAAATGCCAGCAATACAGCTAAGGATCTTATGGAGATCAAGAGAAGCCTCGAAACAGGATACGGTCGCTGCATGTCGAGGACAGAAAGATCCATTGTGGAAGAGAGGGACATGATCCAAAATGGCAAAGGAGCCCAAGAAATTAGGGCTTCAATGGGCGATGTTCAGCATTTTATGGCGTTGGATGGAATTTATCGGAAGCTGGAGGGGAAGATAAACGGTAACGACAGCGCCTTGTTAGAGTTTTCCGCAACGTCACCCTGGGCGTTGTCCTATTTGAAGGGATATAAGATACGAGATGGAGTCAATGCAAGGATCAATGAACTCATAGGCGATGGAGCGAATTCTGCTGCAACCCTGTCTTATGAAAAAGTGAACAAATACGATCGCATATTCTATGAATACACTAACCACGGGAGAATGAATCTTCTCCTGAATGAATGCCTTTATAACGGTGGAAGTGATTTGTTGTGGATACCGCCGTCATTACCATACTACTTGCCAGATGGTCCGTATGAAGGTATGACCGGGTACTCGAAAACGCTCCTCTTCTCCTCCTGGGTTATGGCGCCCAAAGCTATCTCGACGCTACTGTCTTATGAGGCAGAGAGGCTGTCTATCGGATCCGAGGACGACAAACGAACAAGCTCCTATGGACCGAAAGCATACTTTGAGAAGGATCGACAAAGGTCGCCGAAACCGCAACTGATATTTACTACACAGGAGGGGAAAGACCATTTTACAAATGCCTGCCTATTGTATCCGTCGAAATACCTTGCGGAGATTCTCGAGGATCACAATATTATCAAAGACGGAGTAGAAAAGTCTCCTGCCATCAAAAAAAGGATAGTGCAATCGATCACCAAAGATCATCAGGAGCTATTGGCTCAGGCAAAGGGACGCGGCGGCAGACAGCAATATTGGTATTGGTACGTTCTCTTTTATCTTGCACACATAAGAGGGGAAGGTGAAAGAAACGATTATTGGCTTGACGATGAGTCGTTCTATACTGCGGAAGAAGATAACGAGGATGCGACAAAAAAAGTATTAGAGGGCAAGCGCAAATTCATCGAGGAGCTTGCCGCTCAGGTCAAGGCGCGCGAGAAAAGCGTCAACGTCGCCAATGGCGTGCCAGTTAACCTGGGTGAAATTATTGCGGACATGGCGCTCGGGTCTCCTGCGGTTTGTGCATACCGCATGCTGAAAAATCTGTTCCCGAGAGCTGCCGACGATGTGATCGTTTCAAGCTCGACGAAGATCGCGGGAGGCTTCTTTACGCTTTTCAACAAGCCTGAGGCCATCGCGATCATTCGTAGAACCATACCGGGCAATCTACCGTATTGGCATAAGTCTTATTGTATGGTATTGCCGGTAATATCCAGGCGCTCCTCGATGAATATGGAACGTTGCTGAAGGAGAATTATTCATGCGAGAACGAGCCTGCTGAGCTGGCGGAAATGATCGTGGACGTCCTAAAAATCAAAACAACGAGCATTAATGTTGACTTGTACAACGAGAAGGAAAAGGAGTTGAAAGAAGTGAAGATGCGATGCCACTTTGCAGTGAATTACGGCACGCAAAGCCTTGAGACAACAAGCGGCAAGAACAGAATGATAGGCGTTAGAGATACATTTAATTCACCATTTCGTCCCTTTGTCGTCGCTTCCACGTCTATCGGCCAGGAGGGCCTTGATTTTCACTATTATTGCAGAAAGATATTTCACTGGAATTTGCCGTATAATGCCATCGACCTCGAACAGCGAGAAGGCCGTATAAACAGATTCAAGGGGCATGCTATACGCCTTAATTTGGCTGACAAATATCGTTTATCGCTGCCCGGTCTTGATGGCGGCGCCTGGGACAATATATATAAAATAGCGAGAAAGAGAAACGAAGCTCAATGCGAATTGGTGCCATATTGGCACCTAAATTATACAGAAGGGTTGAGGTATCCAATTGAGAGATTTATTCCACTCTTCTTATTCAGTAAAGACAGAGCGAAGTATCAGGAGCTTTGCAAGATTCTTACGTATTACCGCCTGACGTTTGGACAACCACACCAGGAGCATCTGGTGGCAACACTGTCAGGAGTGATGAAGGATAAAAGCTCAGATGAGATCAAAAAATTAGTAAAGGAAATATCACTAAACCTATCACCCATAAGCTTAAAGTTAAAGCAGGGAAAGAAGCGGCTTGGTGCTTAATCGTCGTATGTTAGGATATAAAGACCTATTGTTATTAACCACTTACGGCATTGTCCGGCTCGCCGCAACCTACGCCACGGACACTGTAACCTGCACGGGGTGCGGTGTTCGCGGCTACGCAGGCCGACGCCGACAGCAACAACCGCAAGAGCCTGCGCGAGAAGAACATCAGCGAGGACAAAAGAAAATTTGGCCACTTGACAAAGGTCGGTTATGTGCTGGGATCGACGTTCTGAATCTCGATCAGTAACTGTAACCGCGACCTTTGCCGTTACGATTGTTTCCTTGAAAGGATCACATAATGTCTAACATGAGTTATTGCAGGTTCCAAAACACGCTCATCGACCTGCGCGACTGTAAAGACGCGCTGGAGAAGCTGCTTAAC
>Ga0209048_10003165_pt1 | contig 16137 bp, 16 predicted proteins | sample FrelakmetCRP12CR_FD_187146 | JGI IMG/M metagenome (GOLD analysis project Ga0209048, IMG submission 187146) | Freshwater lake sediment microbial communities from the University of Notre Dame, USA, for methane emissions studies - CRP12 CR (SPAdes)... | ecosystem: Environmental > Aquatic >... | reverse complement strand
GTGAGGTTCGCCTCGTTGGTGAACACGATGGACAACAGGGTGCCGAAGCCGAGCGTGGCGATGGCGAGATAGTGCCCTCTCAGGCGCAGGATCGGCCGGCCGACGAGAAAGGCGACGATGGCCGAGAGCGCGGCGCCAGCAAAAAACGACAGCCACGTCGGCAGGCCGAGGTGGGTCGGGCCGACGGCGACCGCATAGGCCCCGATGCCGATAAATCCTGCATGACCGAGGCTGACCTGGCCGGCAAAGCCCATCAGCAAGTTCAATCCGATCCCGGCAAGTGCGAACACGAACACCAGCGCGGCAACGCGATAGTAGTAGGCGGAAGGGAAGTACGCTGGCAGCACCGCGGCAAACACCGCCACTGCGGCGATCGGCATCAGCCGGGAATAGAACAGCGCGCGCATGTTCACACCCGATCAACCTTGGCGCGGCCGAATAGGCCCTGCGGCATAGCGAATAGCACGGCCAGGATGACGAGGAAGGCAACGGCGTCCTTGTATTGCGAGGACAAATAGCCGGCGGCGAATGCTTCGAGTAGCCCCAGCAGGATGCCGCCGACCACGGCGCCGATCGCATTACCCATGCCACCGAGCATGGCCGCGGCGAATCCCTTGAGCGCGAGCAGAGTGCCGACCTCGTAGCTGGTCAGCGTGACCGGGGTGACGAGAATGCCGGCGACCGCGCCGATCGCCGCCGACACCGCGAAGGAAAAGCCAACGATACGGCGGGTATCGATGCCGACGAGGCGCGCGGCCAGCCGGTTTGCCGCCGTGGCGATCACCGCCTTGCCGAGCAGGGTGCGGTCGATGAACACCCAGAGCAGTACGACGATGACGACGGCGCCGAACAGTACAACTAGGCTCTGCGGCAGGATGGCCGCGCCGCCTACGCGGATCGGATCGTTACCGAACAGCGGTGGCAGGCTGTGGAAACGCTTGTCGAAGATGATCTGGGCGATGCCGCGCAGGAAAATCGAGGCGCCGATGGTAATCATGATCAGTGCAACCGGACCGGCGCCGCGCGCTGGCTCGATTGCAAGGCGATGCAACGCAACACCGACGGCGACCGTGGCGATGACGGCGATCAGCGCGGCGATTGGCAAGGGCACGCCTGCCAGCCCAAGGAACACCGTCGTCATGCCGCCCAGCATCACGAACTCGCCCTGAGCGAAGTTCACCACATCGGAGGCGTTATAGATAAGGGTGAAACCAAGCGCGACGAGAGCGTAGACCGCGCCAACGGTGAGCCCGGAAAAGATGAATTGCAGGAGCTCGGCCATGCGGAGCCAATTTTTGCGCAGGAGACGTCAATGGTGACCTCCCCGGTTTGGGGAGGTCGCCAATTGGCATCGTCGGCGAATAAACGGCCGGTGTCTATGGCACCAGGGTCCAGTCGCCGTTCTTGATCTCGAGCATGCGGAACGCAGTGAGATCGAGGCCGAGGTGGTCGGTCGGCGACATGTTCACAATGCCGGCAGTGCCGATGAAATCCTTGGTCTTCTCGATCTCGTCGCGCAGCTTGGCCTTGTCCCAGCTGCCGGCACGCTTCGCCGCCTCGACCAGAATCATCAGTCCATCATAGGCATGGCCGCCGAAGGTCGAGACCGGCTGGCCGGATCTCTGCTCGTAGGTCTTCTTGTAGTACTCGACGATCAGTTTCTGCTTGTCGTTTTCGGGCAGCTTGTCGGCGACCAGCAACGCCGCGGCCGGCAGGCGCACGCCCTCGGCAGCGGGACCGGCGAGACTGATGAACTGCTTCGAGGCCACGCCATGACTCTGGTAGAGCGGCAGCTTGATATCAAGCTGGCGGTAGTTGCGGGTGACGATCGCCGGGCCCTGCCCAAAGCCGGTGTTGACTACCGCCTGAACGCCGGCCTTGCCCTTGATGTTGGTAAGTTGCGGCGTCATGTCGGTATCGCTGGCCCCGTAGGTCTCTTCGTGCGCGATAGTGATGCCGGCCTTCGGCGCGACTGCCACGCACTGATCGCGCATCGACTTGCCGAATGCGTCGGCGCCCGCGATGATCGCGATGGTCGTCAAGTTGCGGCGTTTGAGGTCGGCGAAGATCTTCTCGCAGGCCATGGTATCGGTATGCGGGGTCTTGAACACCCACTTGCGCACCGGCTGGATGATCTGGATGGCACCGGCGAGCGAGATGAAGGGAACCTGCGCCTCTTCGAACACCGGGATCATGGCGAGCGTCGAGCCGGTGGTGCTGCCACCAATCATGGCGATGATCTTGTCCTCATCAAGCAAGCGCTTGGCGAAAGTAAGTGCTTCGCTGGCCTTGGCGCCGTCGTCGTAAACGATCAATTGCAGCTTCTGGCCGTTGACGCCGCCTGTCGCGTTGATGTCGTCCACATACATTTCGAGCGTCTTCTTCTCGGGATCGCCGAGAAACGATGCCGGTCCGGTGACCGACAGGACGGCGCCAATTTTAATTTGTGCGGATGCCTGGTGCCCGACACTGAGCAGAGCAAGAAGGCCAATACCAACAGTCACGCCAAAGCGTTGCAGTGCCCTCATAGGATCCTCCCGGTTGCGACAATTATAATTATATTGCCTACATTATATATAAGAATGGGCAAAAACGACACTTGACCGAATTCAAGGCAGGGGCCAGGCGACGAGGGACTAATGATGCTACGCCGGCGGCTGTTCACTGGAGCCCTGCGATGACGATAAGCGGTACCGTCCGGCTCGCGGCCATTGTCTACGAGGCCGGCTTTCAAATCGATGATTTCTTGAGCCGTGCCGTCACTCTGCTCCGCGCGGATCACGTGAGTTTGGGAGGAGCATTACAAGAGAATACGCGTTGTGCGGCCGGGACCTGCTCGGCAATGACCCTCATTGACCTTATGACGCAGCGCCGTTTCAGGATTTCCCAAGACCTTGGGTTGCAGGCGGAAGGTTGCCGGCTCGATGCGCACGGACTTATGGAATTCGGAGCGCTACTCGACCAGACCCTCAACCACGATGTCGAACTGCTGGTCCTCAACCGATTCGGCAAGGCCGAAGCGGAAGGAGGCGGCCTTCGTCCAGCATTTGTCCGCGCAATCGAGTCCGGTATCCCAGTAGTGACCGCGGTAAGGCCGCCTTACACCGAAGCTTGGTCGGAATTCCACGGCGGCCTTGCGGACAATCTCCCGCCGGATCTGGGCGCTGTGCTCGCGTGGTGCGGTAACGCAGTGCGCGAGTTGCGGACGGCGCGGCGCACCGAATTGTCGCCAACCGGCTAACGGCAGGACCTTAGCTATGCAAGAGAGTGAAATTGCCGCGATCGGCGTCGTGACGGTGTCCGATCGAGCCAGTGCGGGAACTTATCGGGACACCAGTGGCCCGGCCATTGCGGAGTTTTTGCAGGAGGTGGTGACGACGCCATGGCGCGCCATCCGGCGTCTCGTGCCCGATGGAATTGAAAACGTGCGAGACGCCTTGATCGATCTTGCCGACCGCGAGCGTTGCGCGTTGATCTTCACGACCGGTGGCACCGGACCGGCGCCACGCGATTTCACCCCCGAAGCCACGGTCGCCGCCTGCACCCGGCTGATGCCCGGATTTGGCGAACTGATGCGCTGGGAGAGCTTAAAACAAGTGCCGACCGCAATTCTCTCGCGCCAGACCGCCGGGATTCGCGGATCCACCCTGATCGTCAATCTGCCCGGACGCCCGGCCTCGATCCGGGTCAGCATGCAGGCAATATTTCCAGCAATCCCTTATTGTTTAGACCTGATCGGAGCACCGCGCATCGAAACCAACCCTGCCCGCTGCAAAGCATTCCGACCGCCACAATAACACCTGCGAAGATTGCCGATGCGTTTAGCTCACATGAGCTCGCCGCCGGCGACCACGATGCTCTGTCCGGTGATCGAGGCGGAGGATGGCATGCAGAGCCAGCCGACCGCCTCTGCAACCTCATCTGGCCGCACCAGCCGCCCCTGCGGATTATGGGCCGTCAACTCGCGTAAGGCCTGCTCTTTTGTTCGCCCGGTCTTGGCCACGATATTGCCGATCGCTTCGGCAACAATGTCTGTGTCCGTATAGCCGGGACACACTGCGTTCACAGTCACGCTGGTGCGCGCTAGCTCACGTGCTAGCGCTCGCGTCAGGCCGATGAGTCCGTGTTTTGCTGCGCAATAGGCCGTGACATAGGCGTAGCCGGTAAGCCCCGCGGTCGAGGCAATGTTGACGATCCGTCCATAATTCCCTTTCGCCATCTCCTGGACAACTTCGCGGACGCAAAGAAACGGGCCGGTCAGATTGACCTGCATCAGCTGTTGCCATTTCGGCAGATCGGTCTTGGCGATCGGCGCCGCGGTCGCAGCGCCGGCATTGTTGACGAGGATGTGTGGCGGCCCAAATCGATCGGCCGCGCGGGCAAATGCGGCGGTTACCTGTTCCGGGTGAATAATGTCGACCGCAATTGCCTGAGCCTTTCGGGTGAAGGTTTTTGTGAGCGTCGCGGCCTGCTCGAGGAGGCGCGCCTCGTCACGGCTCATCAGGGTCACATCGGCACCAAGCCGCGCCAATGTCGAAGCGATTGCGACGCCGATTCCGCGCGAGGCACCGGTCACCACCGCATGCTTGCCCCGCAGTATGGCCGTCTCGTCGTCGCGCGAATTTGAACCTTGCATGACGCTCATCCAGCCAATATGACGCCATCTTCGGCGCGTTCCTTGATCAAACTCAAGGTCGGCACGCAGCGGCCCACCTCCTTGATGTTCGTCAAGCGAAGTCGGTCATCCGTCCTCTAACTAGGTGGCGACCTGAGGAAGCAACATGATGGAAATGACACAATTCCTCGCCGCCGGCAGTTTTATCGACAGCGACTCCCCGCAAGTCATCGCGTTCGCCAAGCAAACGATTGCCGACACAACTGACCCACGCGCCGCAATCCTGCGGCTTTACGCCACCGTCCGCGACACCATCGCCTACGACCCTTATGTCAATTTCGCCGACCCGGCAAACTATAGGGCAAGCGGCGTTCTGGCCGCCTCGAGGGCTTTCTGCATCGGCAAGGCCGCGCTATTGGCCGCAAGCGCACGGGTGGTCGGCGTGCCCGCGCGCGTCGGCTATGCCGACGTGCGAAACCATCTCACCTCGCCTCGATTGTATGAAAAAATCAAAACCGATACGTTTCTCTGGCATTCCTACACCGAGCTTTATTTGTCGGGACGCTGGGTCAAAGCGACGCCCGCCTTCGATCGCGCACTATGCGACCGCGTCGGCCTAAAACCGCTCGAATTCGACGGCGACACCGACTCGCTGTTCCACCCCTTCGATCAAGCCGGCCGGCGACATATGGAATACTTGAAAGATCGCGGTACTTTCGCGGATGTTCCGTTCGACACCATTAAAGCCGTTTTTCTTGAAAAATATCCGGGTCTTATGAGTGGCGATCGCCTGGCAGGCGATTTCCGGTCGGAAGCCGTGGCCCAAACCATGGATTGATCACGCCCGCAATCCGAAAAAAATCGCGGAACGATGGAAGGTCACGTCACCAACTTGCGGCCAGTGACACGCTCGAGATTTTTGTAGAATATTTTGTCGCTGGTTTCCTTGTCGAGATGAAGCGACTCAAGAATGCGTAATGTCTCGCGCGGATACATCGCGCCGTTTTCCGGATCGAACGGGCAATCGGAAGCAAACACGATCTTGTCGATGGGGAAGAATTCCAGGCCGCACTTGGTCGCCGGCGTCGCCCCGAACACGGCGGTATCAGCATAGAAGTCTTGCTTGAAGTAATCGAGCGGGCGCTTTTTCAGGCTTTTACGTAGCGCGACATAGTCCTCGTCGCTCGTGCGCGAGCCGAGCACGTCCCAGCCTGGGCCGATGCGGCCTTCTAGCATCGGCACGATGCCGCCGAAGTGGTGCGTAATGATCTTCAGGTTAGGATGGTTGTCCATGATCTTGGAGAACACCAGCCGCGCCATCGCAGTCGCTGTCTCGTACGACCAACCGAATGTCCACCAGATCTCGTACAGCGACTTTTTCTCGTCGAAATAGTCCGGCATGCTGGCACCGCGCGCCGGATGCAGCCAGATCGGCTTGCCGAGCTCGTTCATTTTTTTCCAGAACGGTAGGTATTGCGGACGGTCGATCGGCTTGCCGGCAACGTTGGTGTAGATCTGCACGCCGAGCGCGCCGAGCTGGTTGATCGCGCGTTCAGCTTCGGCGACGCCGGCGTCGGGCGAATCGAGTGATATCTGCGCGATCCAGCCTGGGAAATGATGGCGCTCCTTCGCGCATAACTCGGCGAAGCTGTCGTTGATGATACGGATGAATTCGTCGATTTGCTGCGGGCTCTTGGCAAAAGTCTCGACCGGCGGCTGCGGGTACGCCAGGATCTGCGCATAGTCTTTGTGGCTGTCGATGATCTTTTTGCGAGCATCGAGGTCGTGGAGCGGCGGGATCGCACGCACGCGCTTGCCCATGTCCTTATATTCGCCGGCGACCTCGAGCATCTTGTCGAAGAACTTCTTCGGAAAGAAGTGCGTGTAAGCATCAATCCGCATTGGACGTCCTCCGGGCCGAGATTTTCTATTGCAGGCCGCGTTGTCTCATGTCGACCGCGGGAGCATCGGCGGGCGCCACCCGACACAACAGCGCACGCAACTGGTAGGTCCCCATTGCCGGGTCATAGGGCGGCTGGTTGTTGGTCAAAAGATTAGCATTCGCAGTCCATACGCCGTATTCCGGGCCCGGCTGTTCGGGAAACCACCAACCGTGCTGGACGTGGATGACCCGCGGGTCGATTCCTGTCGTGAGCTTGGCCTTTTGCCGAATTCGGCCGCGCAGCGTTTCGATCCACATCCACGCCCCGTTGACAATGCCGAGGCGTGACGCCGTTTCGGGGTGAATTTCCGCCACTGGATCGCGTTGCGCCTTGCGCAGCTTGGCGATTTGGCGATGCTCCGAGTTGAAGAAGAATGAGATACGCCCGCCGGTTGTCAGCACCAGCGGATAGTGCGCAGCAATCTCGGGCGTGCTGATCGGGCTTTCCGGCGGTTCTTCGTAATACGGCAACGGCGCATATCCCATCTGCTCGAAGCGCGTCGAATAGAGCTCGATCTTGCCGGTCGGTGTTTTAAATCCGCCGTTCTGGTATTTTCGGTATTTGAACGGAAGCTTGATGAACCCCTTCTGCTTAAGCTCGTCGAAAGTGATGTCGAGGCCGCCGGCAGCGAGCTGCGCATCCAGCACGCTCTTGACCGGCTCGGTGCAGACCGGAAGTTTCATCCGCCGCGCCAGCGCAACGAAGATTTCTTCATCCGATTTGCACTCCGCGATCTGCACCGCTTTCTGTTGGGCAAGCACGACGTTGGCTGCAACCGTCGGCAGGCCGACCAGTTGATCAAGCTCGGGCCATGCCGCTGCCGGCAACACAATGTCGGCAAGCTCCGCCGTCGGCGTCATGAACAGGTCGGCGCACACCATAAAGTCGAGCTTCATCAGCGCCTCGTAGACCTGTGACACGTTGGCGTAAGTCGTCAGCGTGTTGTTGCCGAACACCAGGAACGCCTTCACCGGATACGGCTTGCCCTCGCGCATCGCCTGCAACAGCGTCGGGATGTGAGCGGCCGGAAGGTCGGCGCCCTCGCCGCCGAGCAGTTTGAAGCGGTCGGCCCCGAGCCGCTTCGCATTTACTTCGGGTGTGAGGTTCTCGATCAGGCTTGGGAAGCGGCCGAGGCCGTGCATCCCGAACACCCAGCCGCCGGGGACGTCGATATTGCCGGTCAGCGCTGGCAGCATCGAGACGGCGCGAATGGTCTGAATGCATTTCGGCGTATGCTCGATGGCGCAGCCCCATTCAAGCATGGCGGGCTTGGTCTGCGCGAATAAGCGTGCGGCGGCGCGAATCTTGTCAGCCGGAACCCAGGTGATGGGCTCTGCCCATTCGGGCGTGTGCTGCTTCACGCGTTCGGCGAGCGCGTCGAAGCCGTGGGTCCACTGCGTCACAAACGGTTCGTCGTACAGTTTCTCGCCGATGATGACATTAAGCATCGCAAGAGCGAGTGCATCGTCGGCGCCAGGCCTGAGCTGCAGCCAAAGGTCTGCCTTTTCGGCGAGCGCCGTGCGTCGCGGATCGACCACGATGGTCCGCGGATTGTGATCGAGCGCCTCGAGCACATTAAAGCGCGTCTCGCCGTCCGGCCCCGACAGGACCGGGTTGTGGCCCCAATAGAGGATGCAGGCCGGCGGCACCTCGCCGGTGTAATCGCAGACCGGGAAGTCGCCGAAGGTCAGGATCGAGGTGTTCACTCGCGGGTGAAAACATTGGGCGAAGCCCGGCTCGCACCAATTGGGAGTGCCGAGCGCATGGCCGAAGCGCGACACCCAGCGGATATGATGGCGGCCGGTGCCGGTACCGAGGGCGATTGCCTCGGGTCCGTATTGTTTCCGAATGGCGAGCAGGCGCTGGGCGATCTCGTCGAGAGCATCGTCCCAAGAGATGCGCTCCCACTCGCCGGATTGGCGTTTGCCCTTGCGTCGCAGCGGATATTTCAGCCGATCCGGGTGGTAAACAAGGTCAGTTGTCACCGTCCCGATCGGACATAGGCGGCCATGGTTGAGCGGCGACTCGCGATCGCCCTCGACCTTTAGCAACGCGCCATCCCTCACGTGCAGCAAGACCCCGCATCCGCCGTGGCAACTGCGGCAGACACTCTTGAGGACGGTGGCAGCCGGTTGCCCCCTATCCTGCAAAGACGAGGATGGCTGTTGGACGTTCATGCGAGCAGCCCCGGCCACGCCCGCAATGGGCAGGCCCTTAAGCCCACTGTAGCAAACGCGCGGTCCCGTTGTTATTCAGATTTCGCGTTTTGTGATAGCTTATTATCGGGCCAGCGGGGGCCAAGCCCGGTTGGACGCGACCATTATCATTCAGGTAGTGTTGCGGCACGCACCGGCGCCATAAAAATGGCTAACCAACCCGCGCAGCCCAACGAATAATCGAGACCAACTGAAACGGAGGAAGACCAGATGATAGCTAAATACATGAGCGGCGCGCTTGCGTCTCTCGCACTTGGCGCCCTTGCTGTCAGCGGCGCCGCTGCCCAGGAAACCGTCAAGATCGGTCTGATCGTGTCAATGACCGGGCAGCAGGCCTCGACCGGCAAGCAGATCAAGGCCGCCGTCGATCTCTACATGAAGGAGCATGGCGATACGGTCGCTGGCAAAAAAATCGAGGTCATCCTCCGCGATTCCGGCAGCGTACCCGACAACAGCAAACGGCTGGCGCAGGAATTGATCGTCAAAGACAAGGTCAACGTCATCGCCGGCTTCGAGATTACGCCGGCGGCGCTTGCCGTCGCTCCGCTCGCTACCGAGGCAAAAGTAGTCGAGCTCGTCATGGCGGCGGGCACCTCGATCATCACCGAGCGCTCGCCCTACATCGTGCGCACCAGTTTCACCGTGCCGCAGTCATGCGTCATCGTCGCGGACTGGGCGGCGCAGAACAATATCAAGAAGGTCGTCACCATAGTTTCCGACTACGCGCCGGGCGCCGACGCGGAAAAATCCTTCACCGAACGCTTCACGGCGGCTGGCGGCCAGGTTGTTGAAGCCATCAAGATTCCGCTTGCCAATCCGGACTTCGCGCCATTCCTACAGCGCGCCGCCGACGCCAAGCCGGACGCCATCTTCATCTTCGTGCCCTCCGGCCAGGGCGGTACCTTTATGAAGCAATATGCCGAGCGTGGCCTCGACAAGGCCGGCATCAAGGTCATCGGCCCGGGCGACGTGACAGATGACGATCAGCTTCCCGGCATGGGCGACGCGACAATCGGCGTGGTCACCGCCCATTTTTATTCGGCCGATCACGATTCTGCGATGAACAAGGCCTATGTTGCCGCCTTCGAGAAGGCCAACAACTTCCGTCCGGCCTTCATGTCGGTCGGTGGCTATGACGGCATGCACCTGATCTACGAAGCGCTGAAGAAGACCGGCGGCAAGGCCGACGGGGATTCGCTCATCGCTGCGATGAAGGGCATGAAATGGGAAAGCCCGCGCGGGCCGATCTCGATCGATCCCGAAACGCGCGACATCATCCAGAACATCTATGTGCGCAAGGTCGAGAAGAAGAACGGCCAGCTCTACAATGTAGAGTTTGCTACTTTCGAATCCGTCAAGGATCCGGTGAAAGCGGCGAAGAAATAGTCCAACAGCCCTGTAGCGCGCGGCGGCCGAATGTCGCCGCGCGCACTTCCCGCCAAACGGCGGGCCATCGACCGCCAACCCCTAATATGCCATCGTGTAGTTGTGCCCGTTTTTTCCGGGGGCGAGCCGAGATCGCAGCGCAAACATGCTAACAATTCTGTTTGATGGCATTGCCTATGGCATGCTGCTGTTCGTGCTCGCATCCGGGCTCGCGGTCACGCTCGGATTAATGAATTTCGTCAATCTTGCCCACGGCGCCTTCGCCATGGCCGGCGGCTATGTCACGGTCGTTCTGGTCAACCGCCTCGGTGTTCCTTTCCTTGCCTCCCTGCCGCTCGCTTTTCTGGTGAGCGCGACCCTCGGCATTATCTTGGAGCGTACGCTCTATGTGCATGTCTACAAGAAACCCCACCTCGACCAGGTGCTGTTCACAATCGGGCTTGTCTTCATGTCGGTAGCCGCGGTCGATTATGTCATGGGGTCTAGTCAGGTTTTCGCGCGAATTCCAAGCATCTTGCAGGGCCAGTTTGTTGTCTTTGGCATCGGCGTCGGCCGCTATCGGCTCCTTATCATCGTGATCTGTGGGCTGCTCACGGTCGGGCTGCAATTCATTCTTTCTGCCACTCGATTCGGCAGCCGCCTGCGCGCCGCCGTGGACGATCAAAGGGTGGCGAGCGGGCTCGGCATCAATGTTAATCGGGTTTTCGCGCTCACTTTCGCCTTCGGATCGGGCCTGGCCGGCCTCGGCGGCGCGCTCGGTGTCGAGATCCTCGGCCTCGATCCGACCTTCCCGCTCAAATTCATGATCTACTTTCTGATCGTGGTGACGGTCGGCGGCACGTCGAGCATCACCGGCCCCTTCCTCGCCTCGCTTTTGCTTGGCATCGGTGACGTCGCCGGCAAGTATTACGTGCCAACTCTCGGTTCGTTCGTGATCTACACCATCATGATCGTCGTGCTGATCTGGCGGCCGCAGGGTTTGTTCTCCCGCGCCGCTTCGCGATGAGGCGCCAGTCATGATCCCCCCTCCTTCTACCGTCCGCGCGGCCACCGAGTGGCTCTCCGCACGCGCCCGCTGGCATCCGCTCGAGATCGTGTTCTGGCTTGCCGCATTTGCCGCGATCTACCTGTTGCCGGACAGTCACCTCATCCTCACCGAGATCGCCTGGCTCGGCTTATTCGCGCTCTCCCTTGATCTGATCCTCGGCTACGCCGGCATCATCTCGCTGGGGCACGCCGCCTTTTTCGGCTTCGGCTCCTATACCGCCGCGCTGCTTGCCAAGTATGAGATCATCAACGAGCCGGTGCTGGCATTGCTCGCCTCCGGTTTTGCCGCAATGGCGCTCGGTTTCGTCACCAGCTTTTTGGTGCTGCGCGGCTCCGACCTAACGCGGCTGATGGTAACGCTTGGAGTGGCGCTCTTGCTGCGCGAGTTGGCGAACAGATTTGGCTGGCTCACCGGCGGCGCCGATGGGTTGCAGGGCGTGACCATACAGCCGGTGCTCGGAGCGTTCCGTTTCGATATGTTCGGCCACACGGGCTACACTTACTGCCTGACCGTGCTGTTCGTCCTTTTCCTAATTGCTCGGCGCCTAGTGAATTCCCCCTTCGGCCTTTCGCTGTTGTCGGTAAAAGGTAATCCGTTGCGGTCATCGGCGATAGGAATCTCAGTCGATGCCCGACTGGTTGCAATCTACACCGTCGCGGCCGGCTATGCGGGCATCGCCGGCGCGTTGCTGGCGCAAACCACGGCCTTTGCCTCACTCGAAGTGTTCTCATTCGATCGCTCGGCCGATCTGCTGCTGGTGCTGATCATCGGCGGCGCCGGCTATCTCTATGGCGGCTTGATCGGCGCGATCATCTTCAAGTTCATGCAGGACTATCTATCGGCGCTGACACCGCAGTACTGGCCGTTTTGGATCGGTCTTGTTCTGGTGGTAATCGTGCTGGTCGGCCGCGACCGCATCACGTCGTGGACAGCGCCTTTCCGCCGGATTGCCGCGCGTCTGGATTGGCGGGCTTCGGCGCGCCGTGTGGCTGCCTCGTCCAGCGAAAGCCACTGACGATGACGGTAGTGCTGGAAACGATCGATCTGGCAAAACGCTTCAGCGGCATAGTCGCGGCCAATAATATTTCGTTGCGGATTGCGAAGGGTGCCCGCCACGCCCTAATCGGGCCGAACGGCGCCGGCAAAACCACGCTGATTAATCTACTCACGGGCGTGCAGCGGCCAACCGGCGGCCGCATCCTGCTCGACGGGAAAGACATCACCAACCTTCCTACGCACAAGCGGGTGCGGCTTGGAATTGTCCGTACTTTCCAAATCAATCAATTGTTCAGCGACCTGACGCCGCTCGAAACCATCGGACTGGCAGTATCCGAGCGGCGCGGGCAAGGCCTCGACTGGTGGCGAATCGTTGGCAGCCGGCCAGACCTTGTGACGGAGGTGGTCGAAATCCTGGAGCATTTTCACCTCACCGATGTTATCGATAAGCGCACCGCGGTCCTGCCCTACGGAAAGCAGCGTCTATTGGAAATCGCGGTTGCGATCGCCTGCCGTCCGCGGGTGCTGCTGCTCGATGAGCCGGCGGCTGGCGTTCCCGAGGACGAGCGGCAGGAAATTCTGACGGCCGTTGCGGCATTGCCTGGCGATGTCTCCGTGCTGCTGATCGAGCACGACATGGACATTGTGTTCTCGTTCGCCGACCGCATTTCGGTGCTTGTCAACGGCGCATTGTTCGTCGAGGGCAGTCCAGAAGAGGTCGCCAACGATGCCCGCGTAAAGGCGGTCTATCTCGGCGAGGAGGCAGTCGATGCCTGATCTCCTGAATGTCGAAGGCCTGACTGCCGGCTACGGCGAGGCAATCGTGCTGACGGATGTCACTTTCAAGATCGCCGAAGGCCAGGCGCTGGCGCTGCTCGGGCGCAACGGTATGGGCAAGACCACGCTTGTTAATTCGATTATCGGTGTCACTCGTCACATCAGCGGTACCATTAGTCTCGACGGCCAAGATATTACCGGAATGCGTCCGGACGAACGTGCGCATGCCGGCATCGGCTGGGCGCCACAGGAACGCAATATTTTCCGCTCCCTGACGGTCGAGGAGAACATGACCGCGATCGAGCGGCCGGGACCGTGGACACTCGCAAAGGTCTATAAGTTGTTTCCGCGCCTCGCCGAGCGCCGTCGCAATCTTGGCAACGAGCTTTCCGGCGGCGAGCAGCAGATGCTTGCGATTGCCCGCGCACTCATCCTCAATCCGCGCATCATGCTGCTCGATGAGCCACTCGAAGGGCTTGCGCCGATCATCATCGAGGAACTCCTGACCGTCTTGCGCAAGATCATCCGCAAGGAAGGTCTATCGGCGATTCTCGTAGAGCAGAATGCGCATAAGATTCTGGGCGTGACCGACCGAGCCATCATCATAGAGCGTGGCAGTGTCGTCTATCAGGGCGATAGCGCGGCGCTCAAGACCGACCGGACGCTGCTGGAAACCTATGTGGGCGTCACGGGTGCGAGTGGCGATGGCCGCAAAGCGCGCCGTGATGCGCGTCGAGCGACGTCCTCGTCGGGGACCAGCGTCGAGTAAGGTCTCATACTGGTGGCGCCTCGTCCCTGAACGGGGCAAGCCGTTGTCTGATTACCGCGATTAAGGTCCGATTAGGTGCCGGAGGAGCGCGTCCGCTCGTCGCGCATAGGTCACTTCCGAGATCCCGTGCTTGCGGGCTAGGTCGGCCGCCTCCGTACCCTCCCCGTGCGCCCGCAAAACCGAGATGATTTGCTCTTCCGAAAATCTGATCTGCTTCATCGGTCTATCCTTCCAATACGGCCAGACTCTAACTCCCCGTGGGGAAAATACTCAGTGGCAGGTCAGTAAACCCGGATGTCGTCAGGTTAGCGCCATGGACACTAACCGGCGTCTTAATTTCCTAAAATTGTAATCAACTTTGGCTCCAAATTGATTTTCAATTAGCTGCAGCGATTTGCAGCGATTTGAGAGATTTGTGGCGAAGTGTCGGCTCCCGATGCCAAGGAGCCTACATGTTTACTCAATGGTCGACCAAAAAGGGATGGGCGCTTGTTGCGATCACTGCAGCTGCATTGATCGGGCCATCAACTGTACCTGTCCAGGCATTCCCGCTGTCGCGTGGGGCCTACGTTTTTACTACGGAAATTGAGAAAGCAAAGCCGCCGAAGGGGTGGATCGATTTCTGCCGGCGTTATGCGCCGGAATGTGACGCTCAGGCCACTGAACCGCGTAACATTAAGTTTGACGATGAAGCTTGGGATTCCATCGTCGGGGCAAACAAGTGGGTTAACGAGCATATAAGGCCAATCACCGACATGCGACATTGGCACGTTGGCGACAAGTGGGACTATCCGAATGATGGACGGGGCGATTGCGAAGATTATGCGCTGCTCAAGCGTAGCTTAGTGCCATCCAATGTAAGCGATACGCATTGCCGAAATCCGAAAGATTCCGTTCGCTCATAAGTTTTAACGCGCCATATGGATTGATTGGATTGGGCAGCGTGTCTTGACCTTGTGATGCACCATAAACGGAACATAAACTCGACATTACAATGGTGTTGACTGCAGCCTCGCTTGATTTCGCAACGGAGGCATACCAGCAAGAATGAATAGCTGAAATAACGCTGTGCGCTTTGCATGCTAAAGCAACTGCAGCCGCATCTCGGATGCCCCCTCTACGAATGGCCCCCAACGCACAAAATCTCGATGTCCAAGAGAAATATTGTCAAACTTGATGGGCGCGAAGCCACAGCACACCAGTAACTAGAATCGAATGCGGTTGGCGTTATCGTGAGTCGCATTGTATGGTGAGCCAATTATTCGTAACGGTTCACTCCAAAATAGGCTAGGCGCGAGAGGGTCTCAGGCGCAGAACTTGTTGTCTTCCGCGCCGCGAACAGCATTGCGCGAGGGACTAAGACGCACGATCGCCTACTTTCAATGTCTGCTTTCCGAAACAGAGTGTCCGTGCAGTTCTGAGTCATCTTGCCGGGATCTGACGATTTGACATCGATTGCCAGACGACGGCCGCGGTCGGAAAAAACGCTGGCGGCGTCGTAGGTTAGGCCTGCGGGTCTCGCCAGAGTACGATTCCATGTTCCCCAGCCAGCCCCTCTACCCTTTTCACAACCGAAATTTGCCAGTGCGAATAACGGCTATTCCGACGGGTCGACCGAAAACGGACTAGTCAATCGGGCAATTATGCATCATGTTTCCGCCGGGTTGCCTAAAACTCAATAAAGAAACGAGATAAGGGGGGAATACGCCGTGGCTCAAACAATTCAGGATTTTGTCGGCAAGACTTTGGATGAAGCGCCGATTACCAAGACGCATATCCGAGTGATCGCGCTCATTGCCGCCGGATATTTCTTCGACATCCTCGATCTCATCGTCTTGGGTGCGCTAATCCCGGACATGGTGGCAAGCAAGTTTGCAACTGCGCCCGAGGCCGGCCTCATCGGCAGCGCAACGCTTGTTGGCCTCTTTGTCGGTTCCGTCGGACAGGGCCAGTTCACTGACCGGATTGGCCGCAGGGCGGTCTATCAATTCAATCTTTTACTCTTTGGTGTCTTTACGATTCTCGGCGCGCTTTCACCGAGCCTCACCTTGCTCGCCGCGTGCCGATTCATTGCCGGTGTTGGGCTCGGCGCGGAGCAGCCGCTCACCTTCACCTATGCCGGTGAATATTCGCCCAAGCGCATTCGCGGTCGCATCCTGGCCATCGTTCACTTCATCGGTGGCGCCTGCGTGTGGCCGATCGCGTTCCTCTTCCCGCTCATGTTCCGCGATCAACTTGGCTGGCGCGGAATCTGGATTGTCATCGGCATCGGCGCACTCATCGTCTTCGCGTTCCGCTTCACGTTGCCGGAATCGCCGCGCTGGCTTTCCACGCATGGCAAGGGAGACAAGGCGCTCGACATCCTCAAACGCATGGGACTTCCGGGA
>Ga0209048_10003164_pt1 | contig 16139 bp, 9 predicted proteins | sample FrelakmetCRP12CR_FD_187146 | JGI IMG/M metagenome (GOLD analysis project Ga0209048, IMG submission 187146) | Freshwater lake sediment microbial communities from the University of Notre Dame, USA, for methane emissions studies - CRP12 CR (SPAdes)... | ecosystem: Environmental > Aquatic >... | reverse complement strand
GGCGAGGCGCCGTTCCGCGTCGAGGACGCCAACTTCCGCGCGCTCGACGGGCGGATGTGGTCGAGCCTCAACTCGCAACGCGCGCCGAGCAAGCTCGAGGCGTGGGTCGCCTATGATTACGGCAGCTTCGACATGCAGGCGGGGCAGAACAACAGCAGCGGAAACGAGAACACGGTCGCGGTCGGCGGGGACATGAAGCTTTCCGACCGGATGCTGGTCGGTGTGATGTTCGGCTACACCGAAAACAAGGGCGACTTCGGCGGCGACGGCGGCGGCTACAAGCTGCGCCAGCCGGTGTTCACCGGATACGCCGGGTACGGCGACGGCCCGTGGTATGTCGGCGCGACGTTCGGCGCGGGCAGTCTCGACTACAACGACGTGAACCGCAACATCGTTCTCGGACCTTCTGTCCGCAACGAAAGCGGCCAGACTCGCGGCTACGAGTACACGGGGCGGCTCCTCGGCGGCTACTGGTTCAAGTACCAGGACCTGCTGCATGGCCCCTATGCTCGCCTGACGTACACCAAAGCGGTCGTGCGCCAGTTCTCGGAAGTGGGCGCGGACAGCACGGCGCTGACCTACGGCCAGCAATCGAACGAGCAGCTGTTGTGGAGTCTCGGCTACCAGGTCACCGGAACCTGGGGGGGTGTCCGCCCGTGGGCCCGCGCGACATGGGAATACGATTCGCTCGACAAGGACCGCAACGTCACCGCGTCCTCGAACACTCTCGGCGGGTGGTACACCCTCCCGGCAGCGAAGCCCGACAATAGCTATGCGTTGTTCAATGTCGGCGCGGCCACCGATTTCGGCGGCGTGACCGGATACATTTCGGGCTCGGGAACCGCCGCGCGCGGCGACGGCAACTATTGGGCCATCACCGTCGGCCTGCGGATGCCGCTCTGATCGGCTCGCGCCAGCGCGCGTAAGAGGGGCCGCCGATCCGGCGGCCCTTTTCTTTCGGCTAGGCCGGACGACGCGGCTTTCGCGGCGCGTGCGCGAACGCGAGATCGAAGAGCGGCCGCGGCAGGATCCGGAGCAACCAGCCCACGATCGCCATCGGCCACGGCAGCACGTAGAACCGGCGGCGGCGCGCGATCGCCCGCGCGATCAGGCGCGCGGCGCGCTCCGAGGCGATGATGAACGGCATCGGGTAAGGATTGCCCTCGGTCATGGGCGTGGCGATGTAACCGGGGCAGATCGTCACGACCGCAAGTCCGGATCCGCTCAGTTCGAGGCGCAGGCTTTCGAGATAAGTGATCGCGGCAGATTTGGACGCCGAGTACGCGCCCGCCCCAGGCAGTCCGCGGAACCCTGCGACGCTCGCGATGCCGGCGAGCGCGCCGCGCCGCGCCGCGCGCATCGGCGCGATGAACGGCGCGAACGTGTGGACCATGCCCAGCACGTTGATGTCCATGACCTCGCGGAACGCGACGGCGTCCTCGGCGTGCTCCGTCAGCGTGCCCCGGGAAACGCCGGCGTTCGCGATTACGACGTCGGGGGGGCCGAACCGCGCGATGAACTCGGTGGCGGCTCGAGCGAGCGCCGCGGCGTCGCGGACGTCTCCCGCCCAGGCCGCGGCATGTCCCGCCGGGAATTCGTCGACCAGCGCGTCGAGCTTGCCTTGTCGGCGCGCGAACAGGCCGACGTTGTCCCCGCGCGCCGCGTAATGCCGCGCCAGCGCGGCGCCGATGCCGCTCGTCGCGCCGGTGACAAATACGTTCAGCTCTTCGGCCGCTCGGCGCGCGCCTTGGCGATCAGCGCGTCCATCACGGGCAGCATCGCCACGTGCGACCCGACCTTTTCGGTCGAGACGACGAACTTTCCGTCGATCACGATGAGCGGAACGGATTGGGCCTGGAAGGTCTTGGCCTGCTGCAGCGCGCGGTTCATCTTGCCGGACATCGCGAAGGAGTTGTACATGTCCTCGACCTTTTTCCGGTCGAGGCCGTGGCTCGCGGCCCAGTCGAAGAACGTCTTTTCGTTCGCGAGGTTGATGCCCTTGCTGTGGATCGCGATGAACATTTCGGGCGACAGGCGGGAATCTTCGCCGAGCGCCTCGAGCGTGTAGTACTCCTTGGCGAGCGGCACCCACTTGTCCTGGAAGCTGACGGGAACGCGACGGAACTGGACGTCGGGCGGCAGGTTCTTGAGCCAGCCCTGCAGGATCGGCTCGAATTCTCCGCAATGCGGGCACCCGTACGAAAAGAATTCGATCACCTCGATCTTCTTGCCTGTGTCCACCGGCACCGGATTCTTGAGGCGAACGTATTCGCGGCCTTCCTGCGGGCCCGCGGTCTGGGCCATCGCCGGCAGCGCCAGCGCGAACAGTAACGCGGCGGCGAGTTGCGGGAACCGGTCATAAATCGTCTGCACCGAGAGCATCGTTGCTTTCTCCATCATGTGCGGCCGAACCACGCCGCGGGTTTCAATACAGGTTTGTCATGGCGCGCGCGCGGGAGTTCCCCGGGCGGGCGGACGGAATCGTCAGTCCATAACGCCTCAGAACTTGATCACGGCGACATCGAAGCCGCGCTTGCCGAGCTCGCCCTTGATCTTGTTCAATTCGTCGGTGTTGTCGAAGGGCCCGAGCCGCACGCGGTAACGGACGCCCTTGTCGGCCAGCGTCGCCGTCTGCACTTCGGCTTCCCAGCCGGCGAGCGCGAGGCGCGCCTTGAGGTTTTCGGCATCGGGTTCCGCGCTGAACGAGCCGGCCTGCAGCCAGAAGCGGTCAGGCGATTTCGACGACTTCGGCGCATCCGTCGGCGGACGCTCGTCCTGCTTCGCGACGGTCTTGTCGACGGCCTTGTCCGCGGATTTGTCAGGGGAGATCGCGCGCTCGACGGTGGCCTTGTCGGGCGCCGGCTTCTCCGGGTTCTTGGCCGAGACTTTCGGCTCCTCGATGCCCGGCAGGATCTTGTAGAAGTCGAATCGCGGCTTCTCCGCGGCGTTGGGCTCGGCCTTCGCGGACTTCACCGGGTCGCGGGTGGCGTCCTTCGCCGGCGCGGCGGCCTGGTAGGGATTTCCCGCCTTCATGAGATAGAACGCCACCCCTGCGGCGAGCCCAAGCCCGAGAGCTATGCCGATGAAGAGGCCCAGCAGCGTGCCGCCCGCGCCGGACTTCAACGGCGGTCGCTTATTCGGGGCGGCGGATCGTGCTCGGGGGCGGTTGCGGGCGGTCATGGATTCGTTGGAGCGATCGGAGCATCACATCGCATCGGGCGCGCTGATTCCGAGCACGGCAAGCGCATTGCGCAGGACCTGGCCCGTCGCCACGACCAGCGCCAGCCGTGCGCGCTGCACCCGCGGATCGTCGACCAGGAACCGTTCGGCATTATAGTAACTATGGAATTCGGCGGCCAATTCCTTGAGGTACAAGGTCACGACGTGCGGCGCCATGTCGCGCGCCGCCAGCGCGAGTTCCACTGGAAAATCCGCGAGGCGGCGCAGCAGCGCGTCCTCGTACGGGCTCGTCAGCGGCGCGAGGTCCGAGTCGGTGAGCGCGGCGGGCGCGGCAGCGGGACCCGCCTGGCGCAGCACCGACGCCACGCGCGCGTGCGCATATTGCACGTAATAGACGGGATTCTCCTCGGTCTGCGATCGCGCGAGATCGACGTCGAACGTGAATTCGGTGTCGGCCTTGCGATTGACGAGGAAATAGCGCACCGCGTCGCGGCCGACCTCGTCGATCAGCTCGCGCAGCGTGACGTAGCTGCCGGCACGCTTGCTGATCTTGACTTCCTCCCCGCCGCGCATCACGCGGACCATCTTGTGCAGCACGTAGTCCGGATAGCCCGCCGGGATGCCGAGCCCCGTCGCCTGCAGTCCCGCGCGCACGCGGGTCACCGTGCCGTGGTGGTCCCCGCCCTGCACGTTGATCGCGCGCGCGAAACCGCGCTCCCATTTGGTCACGTGATAGGCGACGTCGGGCACGAAGTACGTGTACCCGCCGTCCGACTTGCGCATCACGCGATCCTTGTCGTCGCCGAAGTCGGTCGTCCGCAGCCACAGGGCACCGTCCTGCTCGTACGCGTATCCCGAGGCGACAAGGCGCTCGACGGTCGCCTGGACGCGACCGTCGGTGTAGAGCGAGCTCTCGAGGTAATAGTTGTCGAACTTCACGCCGAAGGCCTGCAGATCGCGGTCCTGTTCAAGGCGCAGCTCGGCCACCGCGAACTTGCGGATCGTCTCGATATCGCCGAGGTCGTGGCCGACTTCGTCCAGGAAGCGCTGCGCGATCTCGCGGATGTACTCGCCGTGATAGCCGTCCTCCGGAAACGACGCATGCTCACCCAGGATTTCCTGCGCGCGCGCGCGCACCGAAAGCGCGAGGTTCTGGATCTGCTGGCCGGCGTCGTTGTAGTAGAACTCGCGGGTGACGGACGCGCCCTGCCACTCGAGCAGCATCGCGACCGTGTCGCCGAGCGCCGCCTGGCGGCCGTGGCCCACATGCAGCGGGCCGGTCGGATTCGCGGAAACGAATTCGACCATCACCCGCTCGCCCACCCGCTCGTCGCTGCGGCCATACCGTTCCCGTGCGGAGAGGATGTCGCGCACGACCGCCTGCCTCGCCGCGGGCGTGACAAAGATGTTGACGAACCCGGCGCCCGCGATTTCGGCCTTCGCGATCCAATCCACCGGCGGCAGCGCATCGATGAGCGCTTGCGCAAATTCGCGCGGATTGCGCTTCAGCGCCTTCGCGTGCTGGAGGGCGACGTTCGTCGCGTAGTCCCCGTGCGCGGCCAGCTTCGGCCGCTCGACGACGATCGGCGTCCCGGCACGCTCCGGCGCGATCTTCTCGAGTCCCTGCGCGAGCCAGGTTTCGATTCGGGGGCGGAAATCCGTCATGGGAGCAAGGTCGTGGCGCCACGCGCCGGCGAGAGATAAAAAACCGCGAATCGAGCGGCACGATTCGCGCCGATCCAATTCGCGGACGAATTATAGACGACGCGCCTCCCGGCCCCCGCGCGGACCGGTCAAGCAAAGCCCGCGGGATCGACGTCCAGAGCCCAGCGCACGCGCCTGCCCGGCAATGCTTCGATGGCGCTCCGCCATGCCGGCAGGAAGCGGTGCAGGGCGCCGCGATCCTCGCTTTGCGCGACCACCTGCCCGCGCTCCAATCCCGCTCGCCGGGCGAGCGCCGCGGGCACCGGCGGGAACACCGAGATTGCATTGCCCTCATGCCGCGCGAGTGCACGCCCCGCCTTGCGCACGACGTCGAGGAATGCATCGACTGCGTCACGGCTCGGCGCTTCCGCCGTGACGAGCGCAAGATGCGCAAACGGCGGCAGCCCGGACACGCGGCGCTCGGCGAGCAGGTCCGCGGCAAACGCGCCGTAGTCGTTCGCGGCAAGCGCGCGATAAAGCGGATGCTCCGGGAAATCCGTCTGCACGATCACTTCACCCGGTTGCGCGGCCCGCCCCGCGCGGCCGGAAACCTGGAAAAGGAGCGCCGCGAGCCGCTCGGTGGCGCGGAAATCGGCGCTGTAGAGCGCGTTGTCGGCGCCCAGCACGCCGACCAGCGTGAGTTGCGGGAAATCGTGTCCCTTCGCCAGCATCTGCGTGCCGACGAGGATGTCGACGTGCCCGGCGTCCACGCGATCGCGGACGTCGGCGAAGGCGCCGCGCCGGCGCGTGCTGTCGCGATCGATGCGGACGATGCGGGCCGCCGGGAACATTTCCGTCAGCGCATGCTCGAGCCTCTGCGTGCCGAAGCCGCGCGGCATGAGGTCGACGTTTCCGCATTCGGGGCAGGACGACGGAAGCCGCTCGGCGTGACCGCAGTGATGGCAGCGGACGAGTCCTGCGTCGCGATGCACGACGAGCCGCGCGCTGCACCGCGGGCATCCCGCCTGCCAGCCGCACGATGCGCACATCAGCGACGGCGCATACCCGCGCCGGTTGATGAACACGAGCGACTGTTCCCCGCGCCGCAGCCGGTCCGCCAGCGTGGCATGCAGCCGCTTGCCGATGCCCTCGACGGCGGCGGGATCGCGATGCGGCGCGAACACGACGGACGGCAGAGCGGCGTTCGCCATCGCGCGAGTCGCGAGCACGAGCCGCTCGTACCTTCCGCGCTGCGCCTGATGAAGCGACTCCAGCGACGGCGTGGCGGTGCCGAGCACGACGGGCACGCCCCGCTGCCGCGCGCGCCAGACGGCGACGTCGCGGGCGTGGTAGCGCACGCCGTCCTGCTGCTTGAACGACGCGTCGTGCTCCTCGTCGACCACCACGAGGCCGAGCCGCGGCATCGGCGCAAAGACGGCGAGTCGCGTGCCAAGCACGAGATCGGGCTCTCCGGCCGCCGCCGCGCGCCAGTGGCGGCGCCGCAGCGCGGCGGGAAGACCGCTGTGCAGCAGCACCGCGCGCCGGCCCGGCAACGCGAGCGCGACCCGCTGCGCGAACTGCGGCGTCAGATTGATTTCCGGAACCAGCAGCAGGGCCTGCCTGCCCGCGGCAATGCACGCGGCGGCGGCGGCGATGTAGACCTCGGTCTTGCCGCTCCCGGTGACGCCGTCGAGCAGGAAGGGCGCATACCGACTCTGCGCACCGTCGATCGCCGCGACCGCGCGCAGCTGCTCGTCATTGAGCGACGCCATCGCATCCGCCGCCGCGACAACCGACAAGGATGCCGCGCCGGCATCGTCGACCCAGCCCGCTTCGCGCCAGCGGCGGAGCCATGCGCGAAGCTCTGGCGGCAATGCCGCAATATCGGCGGGCGACAGCACGTGATCCGGCGCCGCGAGCCACCGCTCGTACAACTCGCGCGCGCGCGGCGCGCGACCGAGCGAGGACGCGATCGCGGTCCGCCCTTCGTCCGTCAGCCGCTGCGGCATCGGCGTGGAACGCGCGCCGCCGGCGTGCGAACCGCCGCCGCGCCCGAGCGGCGGAACGATCTGCGCGAGCACGAGGCCGAGCGGCTCCTGATAGTACCCGGCGACGAAATCCGCGAGCTGCAGAAGATCAGCCGGGAGCGATGGAATTTCGCCGACGATTTCGTCTATCGGCTGCAGGCGTTCGTGCGCGACCTCGGACGTTGTTGCGATATCGATGACGACGCCGATCAGCGCGCGTCGTGCGAGCCGCACGCGAACAATCGATCCGCGCTCGACCGCGAGACCCGCCGGCACCCAATAATCGAAGGGCGTGCAGGCGGCAACCGGCAGCGCGACGCGGGCGATTCCCATCGATTCAGTCCGAAGCCGTGCGTGCCGTCGCTCGCTTTGTAGTGTTCGAAATCTTCACCACACGCGATAGCAAGTAGAGGCAAGTCCTTGGTTTATAAAGAACGCAAAAAACGGCCCACACCTGCTGTGGATAACGTTGTGCGTAAGTGACCGCTCGCGTCCAGACCCGGGTTAGCCCTGCCCGCCATCGTGCGGGTGCACAACGGGCGCAGGAAGCTTTTTCTTTTTAATTTCAGCAAATTGCGTAGCGCGTCCCTCTGTATGTGCGCAAGCGCACCGGGGCGCGGTTCGCGGAACCCCGGATGTGCATAAGTGGCAGGGAAAACCCCCAATTCGCGTCGTTGTCAAGCCCTTGCGCGCATCGCCGGGCCGTTTCCGGCCAAAAACACCTGGCCGAAGCGCAATCAGGCGGCAGCCCGGATCGCCCGCGATTCGCGATGCACGGCCTCCACCAAGGCGGCGACATTCGCGGGAGGCGTTGCCGGGACGATGCCGTGCCCGAGATTGAAGATGTGCCCGGGCGCCGGGCCCGCCGCGTGGATCACGGCGGCGACTTCGCGCCGCACCGTGTCCGGGTCCGTCAGCAGCACCAGCGGATCGAGATTCCCCTGCAGCGCGACATTCGCGCCGACGCGGCGGCGCGCGTCGGCGAGATCGACGGTCCAGTCGAGGCCCACGCCCGATGCGCCGCATGCCGCGATGTCGTCGAGCCATTGGCCGCCGCCCTTGGTGAAGACGATCGTCGGCACGCGCCGGCCGTCACGGGCGAGAACGAGCGTTTCCAGAACGGTACGCATCGACGCGAGCGAGAATTTCCGGTATGCGGCGGCCGTCAGCAGCCCGCCCCAGGTGTCGAAGATCATCACGGCGTCGGCGCCGGCCGCGATCTGCTCGTTGAGATAGGCGCCGACGGCCTGCGCATTGACGTCGACGAGGCGCTGCAGAAGTTCGGGTCGCGCCGACGCCATCCGCCGCACGGAGGCGAAGTCCGCGCTGCCGCCGCCTTCGATCATGTAGCAGGCAAGCGTGAACGGGCTGCCGGCGAAGCCGATCAGCGGGACGCGCCCGCGAAGGGCGTGCTTGATCTCGCGCACGGCGTCGAACACGTAGCGCAACTTGCCCATGTCGGGCACCGCAAGCGCGCGGATCGCGGCCTCGTCTCCCGTCGTGCGGGCAAAGCGCGGACCTTCGCCCGCGGCGAAATCGAGGCCGAGCCCCATCGCATCCGGCACGGTCAGGATGTCGGAAAACAGGATCGCCGCGTCGAGCGGATAGCGGTCGAGTGGCTGGAGCGTGACCTCCGTCGCGAGCGACGGCGTCTGCGCGAGCGCGAGGAAGCTGCCCGCCTTCGCCCGCGTCGCATTGTATTCGGGCAGGTAGCGTCCCGCCTGGCGCATCAGCCATACCGGCGTCCATGGCGTGGGCTGGCGGTCAAGCGCACGCAGGAAGGTATCGTTCTCGATAGTCGGCATCAGCGCAGGGTAGCGGCATGCGGCAACCCGGGCAAGCGCCCGGAGTTCGCGCACGGCCCGAATCAGGGGGCGGGGGTGAGCGCGCGGCCCGTCAGGCGCTCGAGGATCGCGAGCGGCGCGCGCGCGGGTTCGTAGAGCGCGGACAGGGGCAGATGGATCGTCTGCTCCAGCATGTACTGGCCGGACAGCGCCGCGTGCATCACCTGGTCGGAAAAACACAGCCACGTCGTGCCGGGCGCGAAGCGCACGGTTTCCTGCGGGCAGTCGCGCTGGTAGGCGAGGTCGGCCTTCGCACGGTCGTGCAGCCCGAGCATCAGGTGATCGTATTCCGTGCGCACGCCTTTGGTCGCGCGGACCACGGCGAGCAGCAGCGACGCGCCCGGCACCGGACGCGAAATCCGCGGCAGCAGCGTCTTCGCCATCGCCTCGAACGGCTCGCCGACGCGCCAGACGCGCGGCGCGTCCAGACTCACGTTCGAGAACACCCGCAGGATGCGCTCGCCGCGATTGGGGCGGGACGGAAATGCGTCGACATGCAGGCGCGAATCGTCCTTGCGCCATGACACTGCACGCCCAACCGCCGGCTGCGGCCGATAGCTCGTGCGCGCGCGCTTCACGTACGGGGCGTAGGCGGGGAAGAGCGCGGTCACGAGGTCCGCGGCATTCGCGGCGAAACGGGCGATCATTGCGGACAGGTCGGCAAGGTCCTTCGCGGATCCTCGCGCGCCCTTGAGCCTGCTGCCGTCGAGGCTGACGTTTTTCGCCCGGCCGTCCGACCACTCCGGCGAGAGGAAGCGGCGCTCGCGTTCGGACATCGCGAAAGGCAGGCGCGGCAGCACGAGTACCGCTCCGCTTTCGAGCGCGCGCGCGGCATTGCGCTGCGCGTCCGGCGTGAGCGCCGGCCGCCAATCGGCGAGGTCCAGCGTGACGAGCGATGACATCGGGAGCCGAACGCTAGCGCGGCAACAGCGTCGTGCCCATCAGGAACAGGTCGACCGCGCGCGCGCACTGCCGCCCTTCGCGGATCGCCCACACGACGAGCGACTGCCCGCGACGCATGTCGCCGGCCGCGAAGACCTTCGGGACCGACGTCCGGTAGTCGTCGACGTTCGCCTTGACGTTGCTGCGGGCGTCGCGCGCCACGCCGAGCTGCGCGAGCAGGCTGGGGGCGGCGGGACCAAGGAAGCCCATGGCGAGCAGCACGAGGTCCGCCTTGACGTCGAACTCGCTGCCCGGCACTTCGACCATCTTCATCTGCCCGTCGGCGCCCTTCCGCCATTCGAGGCGGACGGCGATCAATTTCTCGACCTTGCCGTTGCGGCCCTCGAAGCGCTTGGTCGCGACCGACCAGTCGCGCGCGCAACCTTCCTCCTGCGACGACGACGTGCGCAGCTTGATCGGCCAGTACGGCCACGTGAGCGGCTTGTTCTCGTTCTCGGGGGGCTGCGGCAGGAGCTCGAATTGGGTGACCGACGCCGCGCCGTGCCGGTTCGACGTGCCGACACAGTCCGAACCGGTATCGCCGCCCCCGATCACCACCACATGCTTGCCCGTTGCCTTGATCTGGCCCAGGACGGCGTCGCCGGCGACGACCTTGTTCTGCTGCGGCAGGAATTCCATCGCGAAATGGATGCCGTCGAGATCGCGCCCGGGGACCGGAAGGTCGCGCGGCGCCTCTGCCCCGCCCGACATCACCACCGCATCGTATTCGGCGAGGAGGTCCTCTGCGGAAACGTCATTGCCCACTTCGACGTTCGGCCGGAACTCGACGCCCTCGATCGACATCTGCGCCATCCGGCGGTCGATCGCCGGTTTCTCCATCTTGAAATCGGGAATGCCGTAGCGCAGCAGCCCGCCGATCCGGTCGGCCTTCTCATACACGACGACGCCATGGCCCGCGCGCGCGAGCTGCTGCGCGCAGGCGAGCCCCGCCGGTCCGGAGCCGATGACCGCCACGCGCCTGCCGGATTTCGCGAGCGGCGGCTGCGGCGTGACCCAGCCTTCCTCCCAGCCCTTGTCGACGATGAAATGCTCGATCGACTTGATGCCGACGGGATTATCGTTGATGTTGAGCGTGCACGCGGCCTCGCACGGCGCGGGACACACGCGTCCCGTGAACTCCGGGAAATTGTTGGTCGAGTGCAGCACGTCGAGCGCGGCGCGCCACTGCTCGCGATAGACGAGGTCGTTCCAGTCCGGAATGATGTTGTTGACGGGGCAGCCGCTCATGCAGAACGGTATGCCGCAGTCCATGCAGCGCGCGCCCTGCTGCGCTGCGTCGGCGTCGCGGAGCGCCAGCACGAACTCGCGATAGTTGCGCTTGCGCTCGGCGGGCGGCAGTGCGACTTCCTCTATTCGCTCGAGCTCCATGAAGCCCGTGACTTTTCCCATCACGCGGCCTCTTTGTGCTGCGGCGTCGCCGTGCGTTTCACGCTCGCCTGCTTCGCGTGCATCTCGGTCAGCGCGCGACGGTACTCGTGCGGGAACACCTTGACGAATTTCCCGCGCGCGGCCTCCCAGTTGTCGAGGAGCGAGAGTGCGCGCGTGCTGCCGGTGTAGCGCAGGTGCCGTTCGATCAGCTCGCGCAGCAGCGACTCGTCGGAGCGCCCGGCATGCCGCAGATGCGCCTTGCCGGCCGCGGCGAGTTCCTTGTCGGCCCTCGCTTGCTCCGCTTCGGGCAATACCGGCAGGAGCGCGACCATCGACGCATTGCAGCGCGTCGCGAACGTGCCGTCCTCGTCGTACACGTACGCGATGCCGCCGCTCATGCCCGCGGCGAAGTTGCGCCCGGTGCGGCCAAGGACGGCGACGGTTCCTCCGGTCATGTACTCGCAGCCGTGATCCCCGGTGCCTTCGACGACCGCCATACCGCCGGAGTTGCGCACGCAGAACCGCTCGCCTGCCACGCCACGGAAGTACGCTTCACCGTCGATCGCCCCGTACATCACCGTATTGCCGACGACGATGTTGTCCTCGGGGACGGCCGGGCACACGGGATCCGGATAGACGACGATCCGGCCGCCGGACAGTCCCTTGCCGACATAATCGTTGGTCGCGCCCTGCAGCTCGAACGTGACGCCGCGCGCGAGGAAGGCGCCGAAGCTCTGGCCGGCGATCCCTTCGAACGTGACGTGGATCGTGTCGTCGGCGAGGCCGGCGTGACCATAACGAGTCGCGATCACGCCCGACAACATCGCGCCCACCGAGCGGTTCGCGTTGCGGATCCGGTAGGTGAGGCGCACCGGGAGCTTCTTGTCGAGCGCCGGCGCCGCCGCGGCGATCAGCGCATGATCGAGCGCGCCGGCGAGACCGTGATCCTGATCTTCGCAGCGGCGGCGCGCGACTTCGGGCGGCATCGGCGGCTGGTAGAAGATCCGCGCGAAGTCGAGCCCTTTCGCCTTCCAGTGCTCGATACCGCGGCGCGTGTCGAGGAGGTCGGCGCGGCCGATCAGCTCGTCGAATTTCCGGACGCCGAGCTTCGCCATCAGCTCGCGCGCTTCCTCGGCGACGAAGAAGAAATAGTTGACGACGTGCTCGGGCTTGCCCGTGAACTTTTTCCGCAGCTCCGGATCCTGCGTCGCCACGCCGACGGGGCACGTGTTGAGGTGGCATTTCCGCATCATGATGCAGCCGGCGGTCACGAGCGGCGCCGTCGAGAAGCCGAATTCGTCGGCGCCGAGCAGCGCGCCGATCACGACGTCGCGGCCGGTCTTGATCTGCCCGTCGACCTGCACGGATATGCGGCCGCGCAGGCGGTTGAGGACGAGCGTCTGCTGCGTCTCCGCGAGGCCCAGTTCCCATGGCGTCCCGGCGTGCTTGATCGACGACACCGGCGACGCGCCGGTGCCGCCATCGTGGCCGGCGATCGTCACGTGGTCCGCCTTCGCCTTCGCGACGCCCGCGGCGACGGTGCCGACGCCGGTTTCCGAAACGAGCTTCACCGAGATCGACGCGCGCGGATTCGCGTTCTTGAGGTCGTGGATCAATTGCGCAAGATCCTCGATCGAGTAGATGTCGTGGTGCGGCGCCGGCGAGATGAGGCCCACACCCGCCACGGCGAAGCGCAGCTTCGCGATGTACTCGGACACCTTGTGGCCGGGAAGCTGCCCGCCCTCGCCCGGCTTCGCGCCCTGCGCCATCTTGATCTGGATCTGGTCCGCCGACGCGAGGTACTCGGCCGTGACGCCGAAGCGCGCGGAAGCGACCTGCTTGATCTTCGAGCGCAGCGAATCGCCTTCCTTGAGCGCGATGTCGACCACCGCGGACTCGATGCGCGACTTCAGCGTCTCGCCGGCCTTCACGAGCGCATAGCGGTGCGCATCCTCGCCGCCTTCGCCGGTGTTCGACTTGCCGCCGATGCGGTTCATCGCCACCGCGAGCGTCGTGTGCGCCTCCGTCGAGATCGACCCGAGGCTCATGGCGCCCGTGGCGAAGCGCTTGACGATCTCCGCGGCGGGCTCGACTTCCTCGAGCGGCACCGGTTGCCGCGCGAACCGGAACTCGAACAGTCCGCGCAGCGTCAGCATCCGCTCGTTCTGGTCGTTGATCAGCGCCGCATATTCCTTGTAGGTCGAGAAGCTGCCGGAGCGCGCCGCGTGCTGCAGCTTGGCGATGGAATCCGGCGTCCACATGTGTTCTTCGCCGCGGACGCGATACGCGTACTCGCCGCCGGCGTCGAGCGCGTTTGCGAGCAGCGGATCGTTGCCGAAGGCCGCCGCGTGCAGCTGCGCCGCTTCCAGTGCCACCTCGGGCAGGCCGATGCCCTCGACGTTGCTCGCGGTGCCGGTGAAATACTTGTCGACGAGCTCGCGCGCGAGCCCGACCGCCTCGAAGATCTGCGCGCCGCAATAGGACTGGTAGGTGGAGATGCCCATCTTCGACATCACCTTGTAGAGTCCCTTGCTGATCGCCTTGATGTAGCGATAGGCCGCGTCCTGCGCCGACACGCCGGGCACCACGTCGCCGAACGATGCGAGCGTCTCGAGCGCGAGATAAGGATGGATCGCCTCGGCGCCGTAACCCGCGAGCAGCGCGAAATGATGCACTTCGCGCGCGGAGCCCGTTTCCACGACGAGCCCCGTGCTCGTGCGCAGGCCCTTGCGCACGAGATGCTGGTGCACCGCCGCCGTGGCGAGCAGCGCCGGGATCGGCAGCAGTTCCGCCGACACCTTGCGGTCCGAGACGATCAGGATGTTGTACCCGAGATGGATCGCATCCTCGGCTTCCGCGCACAGCGACGCGAGCGCGGCTTCCATGCCGTCGGCGCCCCACGCCGCCGGATAGCAGATGTCGAGCTCCCAGGCCCGGAACGCGCCGCCGGTGAACAGCGCGATGTGCCGTATCTTCTCCATCGCGACGTGCGTGAGGATCGGCTGCGGAGCCTCCAGGCGCGCCTGCGGATCGGTCTCGTCGATCCCGAGCAGGTTCGGCCGCGGCCCGATGAACGTGACGAGCGACATCACGAGCTCCTCGCGGATCGGGTCGATCGGCGGGTTCGTCACCTGCGCGAAAAGCTGCTTGAAATAGTTGTAGAGGATCTTCGGCCGCGCCGAGAGGACGGGCAATGCCGCATCGTTGCCCATCGAGCCGGTAGCCTCCTCGCCGGAGGCGGCCATCGGCGCGAGGATCACCTTGCGATCCTCCTGCGTGTAGCCGAACGCCTGCTGCCGGTCGAGGAGCGGAACCGAAGTCGGCTGCGGCGGCGCGGGATCGGGAAGGTCGTCGAGCCCGATGCGCGTGTCGTCGATCCACGCGCGGTAGGGCTTCGCCGTCGCGAGCGTGCGCTTCAGCTCGTCGTCGTCGATGATGCGGCCGAGCTCGGTGTCGACCAGCAGCATCTTGCCGGGCTGCAGGCGCCACTTCTTCACGACCCGGCGCTCGGGGATGTCGAGGACGCCGACTTCGGACGCCATCACCACGAGGTCGTCGTCGGTGACGACGAAGCGCGCGGGCCGCAGCCCGTTGCGGTCGAGCGTGGCGCCGATCTGGCGGCCGTCGGTGAATGCCATCGCCGCCGGGCCGTCCCACGGCTCCATCAGCGCGGCGTGGTATTCGTAAAAGGCGCGGCGGTCCTCGTCCATCAGCGGATTGCCGGCCCAGGCTTCCGGGATCATCAGCATCATCGCGTGCGCGAGCGGGTAGCCGCCCATCACGAGGAGCTCGAGCGCATTGTCGAAAGACGCGGAGTCCGACTGTCCGTCGTAGATCAGCGGCCAGATCTTGTCGAGATCCTTGCCGAGGACCGTGCTCGCAATGCCATGCTGTCGCGCGCGGATCCAGTTGACGTTGCCGCGCAGCGTGTTGATTTCCCCATTGTGGCAGACGAGCCGGAACGGATGCGCGAGGTCCCAGGTCGGGAACGTGTTCGTCGAGAAGCGCTGGTGGACGAGCGCCAGCGCGGACACCATGCTGGGGTCCTTGAGGTCCTTGAAGTACTCGCCGACCTGATGCGCGAGCAGCATGCCCTTGTACACGAGCGTGCGCGACGACATCGACGGCACGTAGAACTCCTTGCCGTGGCGGAGCTTCAGCGCCTGGATCGCGTGGCCGGATTTCTTGCGGATGATGTAGAGCTTGCGCTCGAGCGCGTCCTGGTCGATGTCGTTCGATCCGCGCGCGATGAAGACCTGCCGTATCACCGGCTCGACCTCCTTCGTGCGCAGCGACAGCCCGCCGTTGTCGGTCGGCACGTCGCGCCAGCCGAGAAGCATCTGCCCTTCGCCGGCGATGGCCCGCTCGATCTCCTGCTCGCATGCCACGCGCGATGCGGGCTCCTTGGGCAGGAAGACCATGCCGACGCCATAGTGACCGGCGGCCGGCAGTGTGAGGCCCTGGCCGCCGCACGCCCGGCGCAGGAACGCGTCCGGCAACTGGATCAGGATGCCGGCGCCGTCGCCTTGCAGCGGGTCCGCACCCGTCGCGCCGCGATGGGACAGGTTCTTGAGGATCGACAGGCCCTGCGCGACGATCGCGTGGGACTTTTCACCCTTGATATGGGCGATAAACCCGAGTCCGCATGCATCGCGCTCGTTGGCGGGATCGTACAGGCCCTGGCGGACCGGCGGCCGCTGCGAATCGTCCCTCGATCCTTCGTCCACGATTGACCTCAGCAATGTCCAGACGGTCGGCGGCCGACGGCAATCCGTCGGCTCGACCGGGAATGCAGGGAACAACGCCGAAACCTGTTTATGTTAGTCCCGATGCTGCATTGCGGCAAGACAGAGCCGGCGTTCGCGCGTCGCCGACCGTCTGGCGCGCAACACCGACCGCCGGACGGTCGCTGCCGGCAGGGCAAAAGACTTGCGCCGTGGGCCTTCTTAGGCTTTAATCTGAACAAAGTGGGCTAGATGCTTGTTGCAGCATTCAAAACAGGATCTTCGGCCCCCATCATTTAGGACAACATCATCAGGAATTCCACCATGACGGATAACCGCCTGCTTGCCGCCTGGCTGCGGCCCCTCGTCGGCCTCATCGCTCTTGCGGG
>Ga0209048_10003163_pt1 | contig 16140 bp, 12 predicted proteins | sample FrelakmetCRP12CR_FD_187146 | JGI IMG/M metagenome (GOLD analysis project Ga0209048, IMG submission 187146) | Freshwater lake sediment microbial communities from the University of Notre Dame, USA, for methane emissions studies - CRP12 CR (SPAdes)... | ecosystem: Environmental > Aquatic >... | reverse complement strand
ATCGGAGCCTCGGCCAATGTCATTGTTGTCGGCATGGCTGAGAAGATGGGGCATCCCATATCATTCAGGAAGTTCATGTTCTACGGCATGCCCTTGATGATTGAGTCGGTCCTGATCTGTACGGTCTATATTTGGATCAGATATTACATATTACAGATCTAAGGGCGATTTGAGGTTTTAAAATTTTTTTTGTCTATGCCGCAACACATACCCGGGCGAATCGCGTTACATTATCATCTTCACCGAGGGCGATAAGCTTGTCGCCCTGTGAAATGACGTAACTTGCCAGGGGGTTGAACATCATCTGTCCGGAATCTTTTTTGACGGCCACAATAATCAGTCCGTATCGCTGTCGGATTTCCGATTCTTCAAGGGATTTCCCGACGACCGGCGAGCCCTCGCAGATATCGATTTCATCCATTCTGAGTTCAAGGCTCTGTCGCCTCGTTGTGATTTCTATGAAGTCAAGCATGGCCGGCCGCGAAATTGCCATGGCCATCCTCATGCCCCCGAGGACGTAGGGAGAGATAACGCGATCTGCGCCTGCTCTCAGGAGCCGATGTTCAGATTCGATTTCCTCGGAGCGGGAGAGAATATAGATATCCGGGTTGAGCTCTTTTGCCGTCAGTATTATATAAAGATTTTGCGCGTCTGAGGGAAGTGCGCAGACAATACCCCTGGCCCTTTTTATACCCGCTGCTATGAGGGTCTTATCCTGGGTGGCATCCCCCTTATAATAAATGAAGCTCTCGTCTTCTATTATCTTCTGAATGGTCTCCGCGTTGTCATCAATGACCACGAAATCTATTTTTTCCTGAGATAATTCCTTGCATATCAGATACCCGATCCTGCCGCATCCGCAAATTATATAATGACGATTGAGTTTTTTTATCATTTTTTCCAATTTACCCCTTCCCATAAGTGATCTAAATCGGGCCTCCACCATGGTCTCCGTCAAGAGACCAATCGTATAAAGCATGGTGCCGACCCCAAAAATAACAAGGATAACGGTGAAAAGTCTTCCGCCAGCAGTTTCAGGATAGAAATCCCCATATCCAACGGTAGAAAGAGTTATAACTGTTGCATAAAGGGCTTCCGTCAGGCTCCAGCCCTCAATGAAGTGAAAGCCCAATGTACCGACAATAAAAATCAAGATTAGGGCTAATATGGCTCTTCTGAGTTTTTTCGCCGGTATCAAATAAACCTCCCATATATGGATTATGCGCCGAAAAAGAAAAGAGGATACAGATGCAGATGAGTTATGCGCCTATTCCACTAGAGGTGATGTTAATGCAATCCAATGAAAAATTCAAACCAAATTCATCAGCTTGTGTCGCATGGAGAATAAGTTTTGTTTTGACAAAAATGTAGTCTACAGTTCCTTCATGAGGTGCAGGAAATTTTCATGATTATGATACAAATTATGACTCCGCAAGTTATGCCTCAGAATACTATCAATATTGTTGTTATATAGAATATATTGTGATAATTTCAAAAGCTAAGACGTATTTCAAAACATTCAAAGTTCTTTATAGGCAAGAAATTGACGAGTGAGGTCTGTTATGGTCTCCAAGAAATCCATCCTCCTGCAGGAAAAGTTAAGCTTATATGAAGCCGTTTTGAATAATATTCTAAGTGGGGTTCTGATCACGGATACGGAAGGCTATGTCATTTTTTTCAGCGATACGTATGGGAAGTTTCTGGGAATGGACCCCAAGGAGAAAATAGGTAAACATTGTACTGAGGTAATCGAAAATACAAGGATGCATATTGTTGCCCAAACAGGAATTCCTGAAATCAACCATCCCCACCGCGTAATGGGCCAGGATATGGTCGTACAGCGCCTCCCCATTTGGATAGATGGAAAGCTGGTAGCTGTCTTTGGTCAGGTCATTTTTGAGGATGTAAAAGATGTTAGCGTCCTGGCAAATAAGCTCAGTTTATTGGAATCAAAGGTAGAACTTTTTCAGAAGGAGTTGGTAAATCTGAGAGCGTCCAGATATTCGATAAATAACATTCAGGGAAAGAGCAAGATCATCACAGAATTGAAAAGATTGGCCCTGAAGGCAGCTACAGTTAATTCAACAGTGCTCTTGATGGGAGAAAGCGGCACTGGTAAAGAACTCTTCGCCCATGCCATCCATGACGCCAGCATGCGCAGACTTAATCCGTTTATTCGCATCAATTGTGCTGCGATTCCCAAGGATCTGCTGGAGGCTGAGCTTTTCGGTTATGAACCCGGCGCCTTTACAGGGGCGACCAGAGCCAAACCGGGAAAGTTTGAGATTGCTCATCGTGGAACATTGTTTCTGGATGAGATTAGCGAACTGCCATTGGAAATGCAGCCCAAGCTTCTGCGTGTTTTGGAAGACAAGGAGGTGGAAAGATTAGGAGGAACTCGCATAACGAAGTGTGATTTTCGCTTAATTGCTGCCACTCACGAAGATCTGGAAGAACTGGTCGAGCAGGGCAGATTCAGGGAAGATTTATACTATAGATTGAATGTCATTCCCCTCAAAATAGCCCCTCTCAGAGAAAGGAAAGGAGATATTTCCATACTTGCCCAGAATATTCTTGAGACACTTTCAAGAGATTTAGGGAGAAGTGCAACGAAGATTTCCGATGAGGTGTTGAAGACCTTTGAAAATTATAACTGGCCTGGCAATATTCGTGAGTTGTCCAACATGCTGGAAAGAACCCTGTACTCAATGGAAGGACTTGAGGATACAATTAAGATCGATCATCTGCCTATAATATTTCAGAAGCCCAGTGAAAAATCGCTAAGGCCGCATTCTTCATCATGGAGAGATATTAAAGATGTCTCAGAGAAGGAAGCTCTCCTGCAGGCGCTTCGTGCCGCTAATAACAATAAACAGAAGGCAGCGCAAATCTTAGGGATTCATAGAACGGCGCTTTATAAAAAAATGAAGAAATTTAACTTTTCCTGAAAAGAAATCAGTGTATACAATTTGCTACATGTCTCCATATCTCTCTTTATATTCTAAGCCGCTGAAATGAAATGATATTTCTTCACATACAGACCAAATAGTAGAGAATACTCTTCGAATATTTCATCATTCGTTAATTATCTATCTTAGAAAAATTGATTATATTCAGATATTTGAATAATTAGAAAGACTGGCATCATTGTTGCGTATAACTTGGTCGTGAAGATACTGCTAAAGATATTGACTATGGGGGGAGGTGATGTGCGAAACATTTCCATATTAAGTGGGACATGATCAATTATTTACAACTATTCTAAAACAAGGAGGGCAAAACATGAGAAGGTTTCTATTAGCGATAATCATCTGCACTTTTGTATTTAGTCTCGCGCAAGTAGCCATCTCGGCGGAAAAGCAGTTAAAGGGCGCAAAAGATGAAGCTGTGGCAATGGTGCAGAAAGCCGTAGCACTGTACAATCAAGTGGGACGGGACAGGGCTTTTGAAAGGATCAATGATCCCAGGGGAGATTTCCAGTACATGGATCTTTATGTCTGGGTTATCGATGTGGATGCCAACGGCCTCTGCCTGGCCAGGCCGGTTTTCAGACAGTTGATTGGTCAGGAACTTTGTGACTTTGCCGATTCGGACGGCAAACCTTTCATGAAAGAAGCCTGTGAAGTTGGCAGGACTAAGGGCAGGGGATGGGTCGATTATATGTGGGCGAATCCGGTAACAAAGAGAAATGAACCCAAATCGACCTATTTTGAGTGCGTTAAAAATATCTGCTTCTTCTGCGGCTACTATAAATAAGATACTGAATAGCTAAATCGCGTTGTTGTGCCCAGAATATTACTCGATTTCTTAGAAGGAGGGAGACAAATGAGAAAACTTTTCATCGCAGTGCTTGCCATAACCCTGATGGCCGGTTTTGTTTATGCAAAGGGCGTGAAAGGAACAGCGCCGGAAGCCGTCAAGATGGTCGAACAAGCCGTAGCCCTGATTATCGACGCAGGGGGGGAGAAGGCCTTTCCCCAGATCAGCGCCCCCCGCGGCCCTTTCGTTGACCGTGACCTTTACGTTTACGTTGTGGACCTCAAAGGCGTCATCCGCGCCCATTCTGCGGATCAGCAACTAATTGGGAAGAACATGCTGGATACCCGTGACATGGATGGAAAGCCCTTTATCAGGGATATGATCAGACAGGCCAAGGTCCGGAACACCGGGTGGATTGATTATAAGTGGCCCCATCCGATTACGGGCCAGATCGAGGCGCAGTCCCGCTACTATCAGAGAATCGGTGATTTCATCGTGACCTGCGGCATCCATTATCTCCAGGAGCCTTTCGAGACCTAACCAATGAGCGATAAACGAAGGAGGTAAACCATGGAAGTATTAGGAATCATATTAAGTCTTTTTGGGCTGATGTACATGGCGTATCTGGGGTTCTCGGTCATTCTGTTTGCCCCGGTATTTGCCCTGCTGGCTGCCGCTCTTCAGGGCCTGCCCGTCATGCCCGGTTATACGGAATTGTTCATGGCCAAGACCGTCGGTTATATCAAGGCCTTCTTTCCCGTCTTCATGCTCGGTGCGGTCTTTGGCAAGGTCATGGAGGACACGCTGCTAGCCAAGGGAATCTCCACATTCATCATGAATAAGCTGGGCATGAAGCGGGCGATGCTCGCCGTCGTGCTTTCCTGCGCCATCCTGACCTATGGCGGCGTGAGCCTTTTCGTCGTCGTGTTTGCCGTCTATCCCTTCGCCGCTGCCCTTTATAAGGAAGCCAATATCCCGAAGCGGCTGCTTCCCGGGACCATCGCCCTGGGCTCGTTCACTTTTACAATGGACGCCTTCCCAGGGTCTCCGCAGATCCAGAACCTCATTCCGACGAATTTCTACGGCACCACCGGATACGCTGCCCCGATCGCCGGTCTGGTAGGCGGCACCCTAATCTTCATCGTTGGAATGATTTGGCTGGAATGGCGCCGCAAACAGGCGCTGGCAAAAGGGGAAGGCTATGGCGACCATACACTGAACGAACCCGTCGTCTCGGGAGCCCAGGTGTTGCCGAAATGGTATATTGGTGTGCTGCCCCTAGTGGCAGTTCTTGTCATCAATTATTTCCTGTCGCGAGTCTTCACGTGGGATCCTCAGATGATGGACGCCTTTGCGGGCATGAAGCTCCCCCTCTTTGCAGGAACGGTGAAGAAGGTCATCGGCATCTGGTCCCTGATCATCGCCCTCGTCGTGGGAATCGTCCTGGCGATAGCCCTGGGCTTCAAGAACCTGCCCAAGGGCGGCGGTTTGCAGAAGGCCCTCAATACGGGTGCCGTCGGTTCGCTGCTGGCTATCCTGAATACGGCCTCTGAAGTGGGCTACGGGAACGTCATTGCCGCTCTGCCTGGCTTCAAATCCATCGCCAGCGCCCTATTGGGAATCAAGATCGGCGGAACACCGCTCGTGTCCGAGGCCGTCTCCGTCACAACGCTGGCGGGTATTACCGGTTCCGCCTCAGGTGGAATGTCCATAGCCCTGGACTTGATGTCCAAGGACTGGCTGGCCTGGGCGAACTCCATCGGCATGTCTCCCGAAATTCTTCACCGGGTTGCCTCAATGGCGTCCGGCGGCTGTGACACGTTGCCTCACAATGGGGCGGTCATCACTTTGCTCGCCGTCTGCGGCCTGACCCATAAACAGTCATACCCCGATATCGGGATGGTTACTGTCATCAAGACATCGGCGGTGTTTGTCGTGATCCTGCTCTACCATTTGACCGGGCTTTATTAACAGGATGTCTGGTTTAAAAGCCAGAATAGGAAAAATCTATTCTTTCCGGGGAGTGCGGGAACAAAGGCAGTCCCCGGAAAGGAACATTAAAAACCTCTTCCGGGATCGAAATGACGCCATGCGCTCGACGGAAATGGAGTGGCTTGTATGCGGCTGCCGGGATGGCGCCTAAACAAGCAGGACCAATTGCACCTCGGGAGAACGCCATTATTCCGACCGTGGCAAGAACCGGAGGGGTTGAATGTTTCTTATTTTAAGGCATTTAGAAGGAGAAATATCATGGGAGAAATGAAAGAAGGCCTCGAGTTTGAACAATCCTATGAAGCGGGTAAGGCATTATCTCATCCCATCCTCGAGGAACTCCGAGCGCAGCTCCGGCGTAAGGGAAAAGTCGTCACAGGCGAGCAGGCCGCCGCCCTAATCCGGGACGGCGATGTCGTGACGACAGGCGGCTTCGTCGGCACGGGAGTCCCAGAGGACATCCTCATCTTTCTTGAAGAGCGGTTCAAGAAGGAGGGCCACCCCCGCAACCTGACGCTGATATATGCCGCGGGACAGGGGGATGGAAAAACCAGGGCACTCAATCACCTGGGCCATGAAGGCCTCGTGGGACGTGTGATCGGGGGCCACATCGGCCTTGCCCCCGTGCTCCAGAAGCTCATCCGGGAGGAAAAGGTTCTGGCCTACAACATGCCCCAGGGTTGCATCAGCACGCTCTTCCGCAACCTCGCGGCACGGAAGCCGGGTCTTCTGTCATATGTGGGACTCGGCACATTTGTTGATCCCCGGTTGGACGGCGGCAAACTCAACCAGAAAACGAAAAAAGAAGGTGAGGATCTTGTAAAACTCATGGAGATCGAAGGGCGTGAGATGCTCTTCTACAAGCTGCCGCCCATCAACGTGGCCATCATCCGGGGGACGACGGCAGACACGAATGGCAACATCACGATGGAAAAAGAGGCCCTTACGATCGAAGTGCTGGCACAGGCCATGGCGGCGAAGAACAACAACGGTTTCGTCATCGTCCAGGTCGAGCGGATCGCCGACCAGCACACACTGAACCCGAAGCACGTCAAGATCCCCGGCATCCTGGTGGACTGCGTTGTCGTCGCACGGCCGGAAAACCACTGGATGACCTTCCTCGAGCAGTACAACCCTGGCTTTACGGGAGAGGTGCGCGTGCCCATGGCGTCCATCACGCCTATGGATCTCGGACAGCGCAAGGTCATTGCGCGACGTGCGGCCTTTGAGCTGCGCCCCAACCAGGTTGTGAATCTCGGCATCGGAATGCCCGAGGGCGTCGCCCGCGTGGCCAATGAGGAGGGAGTTCTTGACCTGTTGACGCTGACGGCGGAACCGGGTGTGATCGGCGGGATGCCGAACGGCGGCCTCAACTTCGGCACGGGAACAAACATCGATGCCCTCATCGACCAGCCCTACCAGTTTGATTTCTACGACGGGGGAGGTCTCGACATCGCTTTCCTGGGATCGGCGGAAATGGACAAGGAGGGCAACGTCAATGTGAGCAAGTTCGGCCCCCGTTTTGTGGGTCCCGGCGGATTCATCAACATCAGCCAGAACGCAAAGAAGATTGTTTTCCTGGGCACCTTCACTGCGGGAGGGCTCGAGGTTGCCGTGGATGACGGAAAGCTCCGGATCAAGCAGGAAGGCCGCGAACAGAAGTTCCTCAATCAGGTGGAACAGATCACCTTCAGCGGCAAGTACGCCGCCTTGAGAGGACAACCCGTGCTGTACGTCACGGAGCGATGCGTTTTCAGCCTCACGAAGGACGGGATGGAACTCATTGAGATCGCCCCGGGTGTCGATCTCGAGAATGATATCCTTGCCAAGATGAAATTCAAGCCAGTGATGAAAACTCCCCCGAAGCTCATGGATGAGCGGATCTTCAAGGCCGAGGCCATGGGACTGAAGCGCGACATGCTCGAAATCCCCATCGAGGACAGGCTGGTTTACGTCCCGAGCGAAAACACCTTCTACGTCAATTTCGAGAATTTCTACGTGAAGTCCAGCGAGCAGATCCAGAAGATCCAGAACCATGTTGAGAAGATGCTCAAACCCCTCGGCAAGAAGGTCCTGACGATTGTCAACTATGACAACTTCAATATCCTGCCCGAGCTTGTGGAGGAATACGCCGAAATGGTGAAGTACGTGATGCAGTTCTACGAGAAGGTGACCCGCTACACGACGAGCACCTTTCTCAGAATGAAGCTCGGTGACGAACTGGCAAAGCGGGAAGTGGCGCCCCACCTTTATGAGTCGAAGGAAGAGGCGCACAAGCAACTGAAGGGAAAATAGTTGAGCAAAGGGCCGGGACAAAAATATCCGGCCCTTTATTTTTATCCGGCAAATCGAAGTCCTTTGATCCCGGCGATGAAGGCATTGAGAACCCTGCGAGGAGGAGCGGCTGTAATGGAAAAAAAATATGGCTTTGTTTCAATCGGCCTCTTGTTTCTGCTAGGCCTGAGGCTAGGCAGCCACCTGGAACCGATGCTGGTCTCGCAGAGTTTTGGCGCCATTGCAGCTTTTGTGCTTTACCTCATACCGTTTATCGGTGTAATGAAACGCAGGCGATGGGGCGCAACAATGAGCGGCATCGTCGGGCTTCTTGACTTACTGATGACCATTTTCTACATCGGCGGGTCAAACATGATCGGCGCCGCTGCGGTTGATGGTGTTCTTGTACTTTTGTCTTATCTGGATTATAGGCAGCTGACGTTGAAGGAGCGGACCAAGGTGGGAGCAGAATTAGCCTGAATCCTCTTTTTCCCGGGCGTCAGCATCCCTTTTCTGTTGAGCCTTTTCCCTGAGAATCGGGGCAAAATACTGGAATGCCAGAACCGCCACAATGAATGCAGCTGTAAGCGTGATGAGGAAATCGCGATAGACCAGAACAACGGCCAGCATGATGATGCTGAAGATTCCAAGTGATATGCCTATCGTTTTCATTTCTTTCATTAAGAGATACCCGGAAGAACGCTACCGATTCTGAAGGAAAACGTCAACTACTTTTTCTTCTGCGGCAGATAGAAGGTAACTGCGAGATCATTTGACCGGTTTCTTGCCTTGTCTTAACATTAGTCGAATAGAACGTTGGGAGGTGTAAAATTGCACAGATAATGCCTCGTGAACAATACCTGTCGTATAGAAAGCGGTGGGTGTGGATGATGATTTCGGCGCCATGGTTTTTTTGATGTGCGTCGTTTTTGTGTATCAACAGACCCAGGCTGAATAGTCCGAATAATATGAAGGAGGCTATTTGTTAATGTATGATGTGGCGGCCAAATTTATGGCGATTGCCATGGACCAATGTACAAAAGCAGCTTTGTTGCCTTGGGAAATCATGGCGAATAAAATGGAAGACGGGCGAAGATTTACAAACGACGTTTTGAGAACAGATCAAGCCAAGGAATTAGTGCGTTCGGGGATTGAAAGTGCATTATCGCCTTCGTTAAAATATGGATCTTCTGATTATGCAAATCATGCTCTCATTCTGCTGAATTTGCTAACCGGCGGGATTGAGAATTTTAACAAAGGAATGGATGTATTGATCTATATAAAGGATACAGCATTATCGGCACCGGCAAAGCTTCTTGATAAGATACAAGTGGAACGAGACAGGCCGGTAAGATATGCCGAAGTTGTATGCAGGGATATTCCAGAGCCGGCATGGATCTCCAATAATCAGGTAATTGGCATCCCTGAATTGAAAGGGGTTATCTTAAGATACTTTCCCGCTCCGGGGTCAACAAAAATGGATTCCATGCCTACACTTCTGGGGCCGCCTATGGCCGGCCATGGTTCACAGATCGTCGATTTTAAGAGAGGCCAAAGTCTGGTAGAAACAGCTCATTCAGCGGGCATTAATTCCGTCTTCGTGCTTGACTGGCAGACCACAACAAAAGAAAGAAGCCATGAAACAATTGATGACTACATCACCAAGAACAAGATTTGCGTTGATGCCATCAGAGACAAATTTTATCGTGGAAGGAAGGTGCCTCTTAATTTTTATGGTTTTTGCCAAAATGGCTGGCAGATGACTATGTATGCGGCAAAATTTCCAGAGGATGTTCATGCCCTTGTCACAGCAGGCGCACCCATAGATCCTCAGGCCGGAAGCAGTGATATCAAGATGTATTGCAACATGTTTCCCCCTGCATTCTTTCGCTCCCTGATAAATCAAGACGGCGTCTTAGACGGAAGATATCTTGTCTATGGTTTCATAATGCTCGATCCTGTAGGGCGGGTAAAGGATTTTGTCGACTTATCGCACTTTGTCTTTGATGATAAAAAGGTCAAGAGGTTTGAGCACTTTTCGAATTGGTATTATCACAATGTCATCATGATTCCGGGGGCATTTTATATTCAGACGGTTGAAGAGCACTTCATCGGAAGCAAGCTTGTGCGTGGCGAGATGCACATTTTAGGAGAAAGAATAAACCTGATGAACATTGGCCCGCACAAAGGCCATTTGGTTGTTACAATTGGCGGTACAGGGGATAACATTACCGATGCCATTGATAACCATTGCCTGGCAGATTATGTGTCGGGAAATGGTGGAACGGGAATTAAGTTGGGCCGGGATGGCAGGTATCTGGCTCATAATGAAGATGAGATTCATGCGATCTTAAATGAAATTGACAAAAAGGTCCCTCAATTCAATGCCAATGAAGGCCATTTGGGACTCTTTATCTCCAGGAAGACGCTGAAGTCCATGTATGAACCTTTATTCAGAAAGATTAAAACTATAAGCGATCAGCGGAATCCATGTTTCCATTCTTGATGGCCCGTAAAAAGTTGTCATTACTTTGATAAGAACTTCCTTTTTGAGGGAGGAAGTACAGGTATAATGGTCTTGTATCTTTACAAAATAATCCGTTCAGAAAAAAAGGAGGATTAGATATGAATAAGCACAGGGAGTATGAAAAACTGGTCAACCCTGATGAATTGCTGAAGCTTATGAAGACAACCCCCGCTGACAATATGGAGGGTTTGGAAAGGGTAAATAATTGGAAGAGTAAACAAGCCGCCGTCAATTTAAAGAACATCTATAACTTTACTGGTATGCTTGAGACATTTGAAAGTTATCCTCATGTCTTTGGTCCCCTCTCTTTCATTGCCGGCATGCAGAAAGCATTTGTTGAGACTTATGTTACCAATCCGATAGAAGATGAAGCCGGGAACGCTACGAATATTGGCAATACTCCGGATAGTTTTATACGAGATAATGAACGAATAGAAAGAGAATATGCCCTTTTGACATACGAGCTGTGCGATTTTTTTATTGACAATAATACCTTTGATCTGAATCTGGCCCGGAAGATTTCAAGTTCTCCATCTGGTAAGCGTCTACTTGAGTTATTCATAAGCGAATTTACCAAACTGGAAAATCAATACCACTCTTTAGGGCTCACACCTCTGAAAGCCCAGAAAGAACTCATGACATCACTGTTAATAGCGATAACCGAGACGCCTTTGAAGTCTGGAAATCTGCCCTTTATGAAAAAAAACAAGGACGATACAGAAGCCTATAGTTTCCAGGAATATTTAACAAATGTGCGGACTCTTCTGTTGAATCTCTACAAGGAAAATGCCTTCGATGCCAAAGGATATTCAGAACGTGTAACAAAGGGAAAAATTGGTGTCGCACAGTATAAGGTGGTTAAAGGTTCCATTAAACAGAGCTCAAAACTTCGCCACTACCTCCGCCCTAAGGGAATCAAACCTAACGGCAAAGTCCTCATGATTGTAACCCCGCTAATAAATATGCCGGAGATTCTTGACCTGGAACGCGGTAAATCAGTGGTAGCCGCATTATTGGGAAAAGGCTACGAAATATACATGGTTGACCATGGAGATTCTGGTCCTGATGAAAGCACTCTCCCGATATCCTTTTATGCCAAAACGATATTGGATTTTCATCTCGACATTGTAAAAAGACTACATGCAAATCAAGAAATCATTTTGGTTGGGTACTGTCAGGGTGGAACCATGACCATATCTTTTATGGGACGTCGCGCCGAGGAGTTCTTGGCACGAAACGAAAAAATCGACATCAAGAAGGTTGTATTGATGGCGTCTCCTGTTTTTTTTGATGATAATAAAAGTGGACACGGGCAGATGCAAAAAGTCATCAAAACCATCTACGATCCTAAAATCATTGAAAAGCTTTTTAAAGGCGTAAATGTTCCAGCAGCGGTTATTCAAGAGGGACTCAATGAAATTCAACCGGGTAGTTTCTACAAAATCGTTAAGGGCTTTTATGAAAGGTCTTTTTCACAAGAAATGATCAGAGACGCGGCATCCTTCCTATACTGGATCTATCACGGAACCAAATTTCCCACTAAAACACATACTGAGTGGACAAAATTGTTCTTCATTGAAAACCAACTCTTTGAAAATAAGCTATGCCTTCCCTCTCCCCTTGAGAAGCTAAATGGAAAGCCTGTTAACATGGACAGCTTAAGAAAACTAGAAGTTGCCATAATGGACTACCGGGGCTCAAGAGATCCTATATCGCCGCCAGGCTCGTGTGTAGCCAGCGAGCACTGGGGATTGATATGGGATCACACAAAAGGAAAACCAACAACACCTGTAAATAGGACTATAGAAAAGCACATGGGCCATGTTTTTGTCGTCAGCAAGAAATTTCTGGACGAATTCATAGAAGAGGCACATGATTTCTGCCAATCCTAATCTTTGCCAGCAAGACCTCACATGTGATTTAGAAAATGTGAGGCACAAAGTTCAGGTGCCATAAGTGGTCGCGCCCAGTGGCGCGTTTGAGTGATCACTCATGTACTCAAGATTACTTTCAGCAGATTGAAATTTTTCTAGGGAAAAGTCCTGCATTCCTGTATAGTGCAATCAGTTGCGCCATACGAACCCAAGAGGTTTCGTTCATCCAATATTTGGCCCTAGCTTTAAATCTGCAGAAGCTCATTAGAGAGAATAGGATCGTATATGAATTAAGGCTAGACTCGGGTAAGGCATTGTTAGAAAAAAATAGGGAGAATTGCGGGACACAGTTAATTTGTAGACAAATATGTTTTAAATGGGTCAGGAGTAATTTATGGGATTAAAGGATGTAGTGATGGTGAGTGCCTGCAGGACTGCAATCGGTGATTTTCTGGGTGCCCTGAGGGACGTACCCGCAAGAGATTTAGCGATGACAGCGGGAAGGGGTGCCATAGAAAGGGCAGGGATCCCATTAGACATCATTGATGAGATTTGCATGGGACAGCTTTACACGGCCATGCAGGGATCGTTGCCTGCCCGGCAGGTTGGGATAAGGATAGGCCTTCCTCACAGAAGCGGTGCTGTGAACGTTAATCAGAACTGCACTTCCGCAATGCGGGCACTGGAAATTGCATGCCACAATATTATGCTTGGCAAGACGGAGACTGCTCTCGTTGTGGGTGTTGAAAGCATGACAAATGCACCCTATCTTATACCCAAGGCGAGAATGGGGTACCGCATGGGCCAGGGGACTATCGAGGACCACATGCTGCATGATGGTTTGGTTGATGAGCTTGTTCCGGGTCACATGGGAATGACGGCGGAAAACGTGGCGGAGAAATATGCTATTACCCGGACGGAATGTGATGAACATGCCTTGCTGAGCCATACGCGTGCTATCCAGGCTATTGATGAGGGGAGATTTAAACGAGAAATCGTCCCCGTCGAAATGAAGACCAAGAAAGGCATTAAAGTATTCGATACTGACGAACATCCCATAAGAAATGCCAGTATGGAAACCATGGGTCAGTTATCCACTGTCTTTAAGAAAGGCGGCGTCGTCACTGCAGCCAATGCCTCCGGTATCAATGATGGGGCCTCTGCCGCCGTAATCATGTCCAAAGATAAGGCGGCAAAACTGGGGATTAAACCTCTTATTAAGTTGATCAACATCTGCGGTGAGGGTGTGGATCCCGTATTTATGGGCCTTGGTCCGGCTGTGGCTGTTCCCAAGTGCCTCAAACAAGCAGGAATGAAATTCGAGGACATCGAATACTGGGAATTTCACGAAGCCTTTGCAGCGCAGTGGCTGGGCGCAGGGAGGAAGCTGAAAGAGGATTTTGGGATGGTCCTGGATCTGGAGAAAGTTAACCATAATGGTTCGGGTATTGCTCTCGGACATCCTGTGGGCAGCACGGGTCTTCGCATTATCGTTACAATGTACTACGAAATGGAGAGATTGGGATTGACGCTTGGTGGCGCGTCCTTATGTGTAGGCGGCGGGCCGGCAATGGCGTCTTTGTGGACAAGAAAGATCTAATATCAGCAGAAAGCAGTTTATGCCATCAGGGAGCTGTGCCTAAATCCGAGTAATAATATATACGGGCTGGCATTATCATGACCTGAAGAATTCGGAAACGATTTGTAGATACTCTGCCAGAAGCTGTTTACTTACCACGAAGATATGGCCGATATTCTTCTCGATGGTGCGATTCAATCCTCCTCGAGAAATGCCGATATTTCCGTCCCCCGTCTGTCCCCATAATTCACTCGCCACGCACGAACCTACGGGGGCAATAGGATCTCTTGTGCCGGAGTAACAGAAAATCCGAACGCCTGCATCCTTAAGGATTCCCATATTTACAGGCTTGCCATCCAAATCGGGATTTGTGGAGGGAAGGCAGTATTTCCCTTCGTAGATCTGGTTGTCCATGAATATTTTTTCGATCCAATCTCTGTGGGCCCTTGCAGAAAATTTTGTTCCATGAGTCAACCAATACAGAAACGGGGCAGAATCTTGGATGGCATGTGGATGGTGCGCCCGCGCATAGAAACCCAAAGAGACGGTATACTGAACTCCGGGCTGAATCTCATTCATTCCGACCTCGATAACCTGGGGCGGAATGTTAACATCGCCAAATAACTCTTTCATGACCACTGCATCATAGTTGTGCCTGATCACATCCCGCATAGGGCCGTGGCCACTCGTGTCATCGTCAAACTTGACAGGGGAAGCCATTAAAGCAATTTTTTTTACATCCATGCTTTTACCGGCTGCGAGGAGTTCCTCTGCACGTCTTGCCAGGTAGGGGAGCATGATAGTTCCCGCCATACAATAGCCCATGACGTAAATGTCTTCGCCGGGGTGTCTTTTCTTGATGATCTCAAAATAATGATCAGGAACGGTTTTGCCGAAAAAATCAAGGCCGAGATCTGTCTCTTCGGGACCTGCATCACCGTGGTCAACCATGTACACATGGAAACCTTCCTTCAGCATTGCTTCAATCACTGATTTCCCTTTTGCAAGATCAAACAGTTCGGGCTTGTTGATGAGAGGCGTTGCCATGTAAAGAACTTTCCCGTTCGGCTTAATGCCTTTAGTTGGAAGATAACGACGGAGAGTAACAGAATGCAGCTTCGATCCTTTTATTACTTCGTACGCTGAATATCCAATTCGGTTTTGTGTCGCCCTTTCTGAATACTCCTTTATGTCGAAAGCATTTTCGCGATAAAGGTTCTCCAGTCGTTTACGGTTCTCTTCCAGATACTGTGAAATGGAATATGCATCTGTTCCATCTGGGTTCTTAATCATGAAAGGTAATGGCTCTTCCTCCAGGGGTTGCTCCGTAATTGTGACCAGGATGCTCTTCAAAAGCGTCTTCATGGAGGCGAGCCGGGTCATTCCCAGGGAATTATAATTCTTTTCCAGTTCTGTGAATTCTTCCATGTATTCCTTCAGGAATGCCTTTCCTTCAGGTGTGGTTGTGACTTTCAGGGCTTTTTGTCTGTCAAATTTGCCATCGATCATGAAATGGCCGCATAAACTGTACAGCAGGCGGGCGTAACTTTGATATATCCATCCATTCATTTCTCCAAACATATCGGGATTTCTGCCTGACCTGGCAGCTATGCGGGCATGAGCTTTAACTGGTCCCGTTACAAATATGTCCATTGCGGCGCCTTGCATGCCCGCCATCACACTGAATGGCCCGTACAAGAATGGATTTGTGCTTATGGCTTCAAGAAAATGACGATAATTGAAAAGGGATCTTATCTGCTGCCCCACGATTCTACTTTTCCATGGGACCGCGGTATGGAGCCCTTCAGCGTTATCGGCAGGTGTAACGCCCATTGATTTCAATAAGTCGTGAGGCGTTATCCTCTGTATGGTAAGGCTGTCCTCCTTCATATATCATCACCCCCGCTTTTTTTGTGTCATAGAGTCAAGTGTCGTTTCTCATAAATTATTGTCATATCGACCCCTTCGTTTTTACTCAGGGTAAACTCCGGAAGATATCTTTTTATGTTGATTTATCCATTAGGATTTCTCGTTTCACTCGAAATGACAATTAATCAAGTTATTAAAGGGACACAACACTAGGCCGCCAAGGTTAATGAGATATATATCATTAAATATATATACATTCATCGCAC
>Ga0209048_10003162_pt1 | contig 16140 bp, 11 predicted proteins | sample FrelakmetCRP12CR_FD_187146 | JGI IMG/M metagenome (GOLD analysis project Ga0209048, IMG submission 187146) | Freshwater lake sediment microbial communities from the University of Notre Dame, USA, for methane emissions studies - CRP12 CR (SPAdes)... | ecosystem: Environmental > Aquatic >... | reverse complement strand
CTTCGCCGCCGCTGTCTATCTTACTTTATGGTTGCCCCCTTTGCCGCCTGGCGCCTGCGACGGGCCGGCATCCTGCATCTCCACGCCCATTTTGCCAACGCCCCGGCCAGCGTGGCGCTGATGGCGGCCGCCCTCGCCGGGATCTCCTTCAGTTTCACCGCCCATGCGTTTGACATCTTCATCGACAACCTGTTGCTGCCGGCTAAGCTTGGCGCGGCGGCGTTTGTGGCCTGCATCAGCCGGTACAACCGCCGCTACCTGCAGGAACACTATGCCGCCGCCCGGCAGACGCATCTGGAGGTGGTCCGGAATGGTCTGGATACCGCCAGATTTTGCCCGAACCCCCACCCCCAGGGGGTGCCTCCCGGCATCATCGCCGTCGGGCGCCTGGTGGAAACCAAGGGGTTTCACGTCCTGGTGGCCGCCTGCGCCCGGCTGCGTGACCAGGGCCTGCCCTGCCAATGTCTCATCATCGGCAATGGTCCCCAAGCCGGGCAACTCCAGGACCTGGTTAATGATTTCGGCATTACTGACCGAGTAGTTCTCAAGGGGAGGCTTTCGCCTGCAGAATTGATGCCTTATTACCGGCAGGCCGATGTGCTGGCCATGCCTTCCTGCATCCGCAACCAGGATGCCGACGGCATTCCCACCGTGTTGATCGAGGCCATGGCCATGGGAATTCCGGTGGTGGCCTCCCGGGTTTCCGGCATCCCTGAACTGGTAGTGGATGGCGAGACCGGTCTCCTGGTCGCGCCGGACGATGCCGCGGCCCTGGCCGCGGCCCTGGCGCGCTTGCTCCGGGACCAGGATATGGCCCGGCGCCTGGCCCGGGCCGGACGAGACCTAGTGGTTGCCCAATTCAACGGCGAGAACAGCGCCCGACAACTTTGTGGCCTGTTTTTAGCGGCCATCGCCGCCAGGCAGAAAAACTAGAAGTCGTTTTAAAACCGATTTTCGGCGTCATTTTGACTCAACCGAAAAAGCTTCAGTCGGGAAAGAATCACCCCCCTTTTCTCATTTCTCAAGGGGGGGCAGGGGGGATTATCAATATTACTCTGAGCATAAAGTAGGTTGCATGCCGATCCGTAGGGGCACGGCGTGCCGTGCCCTTGTGCTCATTTGGATGTAACTTATTTCCCGCTCCGAGTAATAAGTCCTTAATAATCCCCCTAAATCCCCCTTTAAAAAAGGGGGATTTAAAACCTCCGTTCCAAACCTTTAACTGGTTGAGAGAACAGATTTGCAGCCTAAGACAGGTTTTGCAGTAGGTTCTAATCTATGTGCGGTATCTCCGGCATGTTGCATTTAGATGAAGCTCCCGTCGACCAGGAACTGCTGCGGCGCATGACTACGGTTTTAAGTCACCGCGGACCCGATGATGAGGGCTTCTTCGTGGAGAACGGCCTCGGACTGGGCTTCCGGCGCCTGAGCATCATTGATCTGGCCGGCGGGCGCCAACCCATGTCAAATGAAGACCAGACGGTGACGGTGGTGTTCAACGGCGAGATTTATAACTTCGTCGAACTCCGGGCTGCTCTGAAGCAACAGGGCCACACCTTTCGCACCTCCTCCGACACCGAGGTCATCGTCCACGGTTTCGAAGCCTGGGGCGACGACGTGGTGCACCACTTAAACGGCATGTTCGCCTTTGCCCTCTGGGATAGCCGCCGGCGGAAGCTGCTCCTGGCCCGGGACCGCCTGGGCATCAAACCTTTATTTTATACCCAAAAGTTCAACACCCTGGCCTTTGCCTCCGAAATCAAGAGCCTGCTGTTGCTCCCCGGGTTTGATCCGGCCGTGAGCGATCGGGGCGTGTTCGAATCCTTCTCCCACCATTTCATCCCGGGGTCGGGCACCATCTATCAAAATATCCGGAAGCTTAAGCCGGGTGAGCTGCTGACGGTAGCCGACGGCGAGATCAAGACCCGAAAATACTGGCGCCCGGCGGTGAGGCTGGCCCCCGAGAGAACCTTGGAGGATTGGTGCCAGGAACTCCGCCAGCGCCTGAGAGAAGCGGTGCGCCTGCAACTGGTGGCGGATGTGCCCTTGGGGGTCTTTCTCTCCGGCGGGCTTGATTCCAGCGCGGTCACCGCCGCCATGGCCGGATTGGGCCTCAAGAAAATCCGCACCTTTAACGTGGGTTTCGAAGAGCCCAAGTATGACGAAACTCGCTTCGCCCAACTGGTCAGCCGGCATCTCGGCACCGCCCATGAAACCTTTCGGATTACCGCCGAGGCCACCGACCTGTTGCCCAAACTGCTGTGGCACCTGGACGAACCCCTGGCCGACGCCACCATCATCCCCACCTATCTCCTGTCTAAAGCCACCCGCCGACAGGTCACGGTGGCCTTGAGCGGCGAGGGCGGGGACGAACTCTTTGGGGGCTACACCCACTATCAAGGCATGCAGCTAAACCGCTGGTTGAGCCTGCTGCCTCTCTGGTGCCGCCGCAGCCTGGCGGCGGCCGCCCGCCATCTGCCCACCGGGGGTTCTCCCCGCCTGGGTTACCTGGGACACCGGCTGGAGCGCATCGCCGCCACCTCCCTCTTGCCGCTTTTCCAGGGATATACCCGCAAGGTGGCGTTTTTCACCCCTGAGGAGCAACAGCGCCTCTTCTCTCCGGATTTTCAGCGCCGGATTGCCGACCTCCCTTATCTCCACCACTTCTGGGCCATCCCGCAGGCCTATCCGGACCTTGATCCCATCGCCCAGGCCAATCTGGCCGACCTCTCGGTCTTTCTGCCGGATAGCCTGCTGGTCAAGGTGGACCGCATGAGCATGGCCTGCTCCCTGGAAGTCCGGGTGCCCTTGCTGGATCACACCCTGGTGGAATTTGCCCTAAGCATCCCCATCGACCTCAAAGTGAAAGGGATGCACACCAAACACCTGCTGCGGCAGGCGCTGGCGCCCTGGCTGCCCCCGACTATCTTGAACCGGCCGAAACGGGGTTTCAATCCTCCCGTGGAATTCTGGCTCCAACACCACCTGGTGGACTACGCCCGGGAATATCACCTGATGGAGACCCTGGCCTCCACCGGGTACTTCAACCTGGCCACGGTTCAGGAAATGGCCGAGGCCCATATTCGCGGCCGGCGGGATTTTAGTAAGCAGCTCTGGGCCTTACTGGTTTTTGCCATCTGGTGGCGCCGGGTCCGGGGCCGGGGGGAGTGGCAGCCATGACGCCATGACGGGCCATCATCAGCCACCGTCGGAGAGGGGTGTGGTTCGTTCACATCTCCGCGCCCTGGGCCCCCTACCCTGTGGTCTGCAGGCAGGCAATATTTTGGGATAGATCATAATTATGAATGCAAAACGTAATTATTTTATTAACAAGATTATGATCTTTAAATATCGTTTACCAGCTGTTTTATTGATTATTGTGTTATTAACATCACTTACTAATATTGTCTGTGCTGCTTCCAAGAAAGATGCCAACAATACCGTTACGAATCAACTTATACTTGTTTTTAGATATGATGATTATTCCAGCAGGAGCGCAACATATTTGGATAAAAAAGTAATCGACCTCTTCAAAGAACATCATCTTGCCCTTACCATTGGCGTTGTTCCATTCGTCAATGCCGGCCTGGAGGTAGATCGTCCCCCCCAGGAAGTCCTTCCCTTGAGTCCGGCCAAGGCCGAAATGCTGCGGGAGGCAAGGCAGGCCGGCACGGTGGACGTGGCGCTGCATGGTTATTCGCACCATAATGTTCAGCCGCGCTTTGCCAGAAAGGCGACGGAATTTGCCGGACTTGACTACCAGAGTCAGTATTTGAGGATCAGAGAGGGGAAGAACTTTTTAGAGAAGATCCTGGGGGCGCCCATTGATACGTTTATCCCCCCATGGAGCACTTATGACGCCAATACCTTGCTGGCACTCGAAAAACTGAAATTTCGCGGCATCTCGGCAAATTTATCCGGTTACGACAATATATCGTGCCCCCTGAAATTCCTCCCGGGCACTTGCAATCTGATGGAATTGCCGGATGTCCTCAGATACACGCAACGCCATAGCACCTATCAACAGATAGTTTGCGTTGTTTTCCATGAATACGATTTTCATGAAATCAATTATCAAGTTGATGATGCGACCAAGCAGATGAAGTTTCAAGATTTTAGTGAAATTATCAAATTCGTCGCCTCCCAGAAGTATATCAAGGTTAATACTATCGATCAGTTAATAAGCGAAAATATAGATTTAAGCGTGGAGAGGTACATAAATAATAAATATTATCTCAGGTTGGCGCATGTTAAACCAGAATTCTGGCCTCCCCATTATGGGGTTTATGTTCCGACCGGTATCGCTTATGACTTTAGAATGAGAAATATAATTAATAAATACAGCATAAATATAATTAACAATATATTAATGGTGGCATCGTTTTATTTAGCTATTTTATTAATATTTATAGCTGTATTTTATGGCGTTGGTTTTTTATTAAATAATTTTATTAATAAATCACAAACACTATATTCATTATTAGAATACAATTGCATATTATTATCATTATTAATAACAAGTTACGTCATATTTATCGTTAGAATTCACTATACGCTGCTAATACCCGCCGTAAGCCTATTAGGCGCCTTGATTGGGTTATGGATATCTTTCCCGAGGCAAAAGACGAAAAATCTATGACCATGAAGCTCCGACTAATTTACCGGGCTTACCGGATAGTCCTGGAGCACATTTACCCGGGGCCCGGGTAGGGGCGAGGTTAACCTGAACCGATTTCGGAGAGATAAACCGCATCGCCAGGTGACAACCGGGGGAACAGGAAAATGAGCCGACGACTGGTAATTATCAGCCCCTGCCGGGACGAGGCGCGGTTCGTCCAACTCACGCTCAACTCCGTGGTGAGGCAGACACAACGGCCGGACCTCTGGCTCATTGTGGATGACGGCAGCCGGGATGCGACCCCGGCCCTCGTGGCCCCGTATACGGAGAAATACCCCTGGATTAAGCTCCTGCGCCGACAACGGGGAGGTGAGCGGCAGTTGGGGCCCGGGGTGGTCAATGCCTTTAATTTCGGCCTGGCTAACCTGGAAGATGAGCCTTACGACATCATTGCTAAACTCGACTGCGATCTGGAATTCGGGCCGGAATGCTTCGCCGGCATCCTCCGTATCTTTGACGATCCCCGGGTAGGGTTGGCCGGCGGCACCACCAGGTTGAAGGTGGGTAACCAACTGGTTTCCGAGCGGTATGCCTCGCATCACATTGCCGGGGCGAATAAATTTTACCGCCGCCAATGTTTTCAGGTTATCGGCGGCCTGCAACCGGTGTACGGCTGGGACATCCTCGATGAAACCAGCGCCCGTTACCACGGCTGGATCACCTGGAGCGATCCCGGCATACCCATCATTCACCACCGCTTGCAAGGGGAGACCTTGGGCGCCGTGCAAGGACGGGTCGTCTGGGGCCGGGGCGCCTATGCCATCGGCAGCCATCCCCTGTTCGTCATCGCCCGAGGCATCTTTCGCATGGGGGAAAGGCCGTGGGGAGTCGGGGGCCTGGCCCTCATCTGGGGGTTCTTTTCCAGTTACTTCAATCCCGAAATTCAGCGCACCCATGACGGGAAGGTAATCCGCTTCCTGCGGCGGGAGCAGCTATATCGCCTCATTCATGGCAATCGTCTGCCACCCAGAGGGCATTAACCGTGAACGCCGAAGCAACCATCGATATCCTGGGAGTGCCCGTGGGCATATACACCATGGACACCTTGCTGGCCCGGATCGAGACCTTGATTGCGGCCCCGGGATGCGCGGTGGCGTATGGCGTCAATGCCCATGTCATCAACCTCACCTACCGCTACCCCGAGTTTCTCAAGGCGTTGCGCCGGGCCGACCTGTTATACGCCGACGGCGCCTCCCTGATCCTGGCGTCCCGCTTTTTGGGCGGCCGCCTACCGGAAAAGCTGACCACCACCGACATCTGGCCCCGGCTGTGCGAGCTCGCGGTAGAGCAGGGGTATCGGTTTTTCCTCCTGGGTGGGGAGCCCGGACTGGCAAAACGAGCCGCCGGCCAGACCCAGAGAAAATATCATGGGTTAAACCTTGTCGGCACCCATCATGGATACTTCGATTTCGGGGATGAGCATCTGGTTGCAGAGATCAACGCCTCCCGCCCGGATATTCTCTGGGTGGGGATGGGGGACCTCCTCCAGATCCTCTGGGCCTCAACCTGGCGGCAGCAGTTGGAGGTGAGCCTGATCCTGACCTGCGGCGGTATGTTCAAAATCGTCTCCGGGGAACTGGCACGTCTTTCCCCCAGGGGGCGGCAGAAAGGGTTTGAGTGGGTTTATCGCTTGTGGCAGGAGCCCGCCACCTGGCGGCGGTATCTAGTGGGCCTGCCCCTCTTTGGCCTGCGAGTTTTGGCCCAGTGCTTCTGGGGCGGAGGGCGCCTGCCCAAATCCGCAGGGGAACCGTCGGCCGGCTGATGAAGGTCTCCTATTTCAACTACCACTACGACGTTGAAGGTTCAGCCATCGGCGCCGCCACCCAGATCCGGTCCATCGCTGCTGCCCTGACCCGGCTGGGCCATCAGGTGGATGTGCAGTTCCGAACCGCCAAAAAGCCGGGAGAGGATCGTGGATACCTCGGCCTGAAAAAGATTCAGGGGCTGCGCCGGTATGGCCATGTCCCTCGCCTGATCTGGCGGAACCTCCCCCTTCTCCGGGAGGAACTGAATCTGCTGGACGGGTTCCGCCCCGACGTGGTGCTGGCGTTGAGTTCATATGCCAACTTCTCGGTTTTGGCGGCCACCCGCCGCCGGAACCTGCCCTTAGTGCTGTTCGCCGAAGCGCCCCTGGAGTATGAATACCGCCTGTTTTACCCCCAATACTACCGCTACCCCTGGCTGACCCGGGGTCTGGAAGGGATCAATGTGCGAGGCGCAGCCCAGGTAACCTGCATTTCGGAGGTGTTGAAAGGCTACCTGATGCGTTACGAGGTGCCGGCCGCCAAACTCCATGTCGTGCCCAACGGCGTGGATCACCTTGCCTTTATTCCCCGGGAGCCTGACCCGGAATTTATGGCGCGCCTGCGCCTCAACCACCGGGTGGTGATCGGCTACGTCGGCTCTTTCGAATTCTTTAGCGAAGTGGATCGCTTTCTCGCCCTGGCCAAGAGGATCATCGCGGCCCATAACCAGGTGGTCTTTCTCTGGGTGGGGAAAGGCCGGGTGGACGACGCCATCCGCTGCGGGGCTGAATCTGAGGGCCTCGGCCCCCATTTTATCTTCACCGGCAGCCTGCCCCACAAACTTATCCCCCGACTCCTCAGCGTCATGGACATCGTTATTAGTCCCTACAAGGAAGATTATCTCTTCTATGGCTCCTCCATGAAGTTGCTGGAATATATGGCGGCTGGCAAAGCCATCCTCTTTCCAGCCCTGGGGCAAATAAAGGAGGTCGTTTGCGACGGTTACAATGGCATGCTGTATGAGCCCGGAGATCACCAGACTTTATCCCGCAAGCTCCTGCAGTTGATAGAAAGTGAGGAACTGCGGCGCCGGCTGGGCGACAGGGCCCGGTTAACCATCGAAGACCACTGGACCTGGGATATTCAGGGGGCGCGCCTGTCTCAAGTCCTCCAACTCGCCCGGGAAAGCCGTCCAGGAAAAAGGTCATGACCTCTCACTTCGATACTGCCGGAGAGTGGTCGGGGGCAAACGGGAAGCCCACGGAGGCGATAGTTGAAAGCTCCGCTGGAAACCAAATTTCCACGATATTCTCAGAGAGACGATAAATGCCTGAACGCGTCGGCTGTTTGTTGATGCTCCTGGGATGTCTGATCCTGACGAGCGGGAGCCCGGCTGGTTCTCAGGATGAAGAAGCCAGGATTACGGTTAATGCGGCGGTTACCATCAACACCGTGAACCCGCTGCTGTTCGGGCAAAACCTCCTCTTTGCCGGCAATGGCCTGTGGAACTCCAGGCTTAACGATATCGATCCCGGCGCCAGGCCCCTGATCAAACCCATCACTCCCACCATCGTGCGTTTTCCCGGCGGCAGCGCCTCCGACCTCTATCTCTGGGAGGACGGCGTCGGCTTCAAGACCGCGGGTCCGGTGAGCCCCAACTCTTCCACCGTAACCCTGGACGGCAGCCCCGATTGGCAAACAGTAACCCAGGCGCAGCTGGTGGACACCCACGGCGGCCAGTTCGGGGACCTGTTTCACTTCCTGCGCCAGGATGGGAACCGGCTGGCAGGGGTCTTCGGGCTAAGAAGCCTTCACCCGGCCGGCGCCACGGTGCGCCCGGAAGCGAGAATGGGACAACCCGACTGGTTCTCCAACCACTATGGCACCATCGAACACCTGAAATTGGTGCAATCCCTCAAGGCCCAACCGATTTTCACGGTGAACTACAGCACCGGTCTGGATAGGGGAGGTAAGCTCTCCTCTCGGGTCTCTCTCAGCCAAAAAATCAAACGGGCCGCCGCCTGGGTCGCCTTTGTCAACGGCAGCCCCCATGACCATCGGCCCCTGGGAGCGGACGAGGAGGGGCATGATTGGCAGACCGTGGGCTTCTGGGCCCAGAAGCGCTCATCCCTGGGGTATCCTCAGCCCTTCGGGGTTGTCTATTGGGAGGTGGGCAACGAGGTGTACGACAGGAACGAAATTGGGGTCACCTCCGCCCACCAATACGCCCAGGACTTTGTCGCCTTTGCCGAGGCCATGAAAGGGGTCGACCCCCATATCAAGGTGGGTGCGGTGGGCTTGACGTTCCCCCATGGCCGGGGCGACGCCGATGCGACGGATGCCTGGAACCCTACGGTGATCAAGACTGCCGGAAATTACCTGGACTTCCTCACTATTCACCCATACTATCCCGCCGGCGGCCAGGAGCGAACCCTTTACCAGAGTGAACCCTGGTTTATGGCGATAATGGCTGGGGCCGACCAGGCCTTGCTCGATCTTCGGGAGATCAGGAAGGTGATCGCGGCCAACTCTCCGTCCGGAAAGCCCATCGGCATCGCCATCACGGAGTACGGCATCTGGCCCGCGGCTTCCCAGGATCCCCGGGACTATGCCAATCTCGCTCGGGCCGTCTACGACGCCGACCTCCTCCTGGGCCTCCTCCAGGGCAGTTCCGAACTCGGCATCACCCTGGCCACATCCTGGAATCTCCACGGCAGCAATCCTACTGCCGCTATCGGCTACAACTGGAAGACAGGAACCAGGACCATCCGCCCCCATTACTATGCCCTGGACCTCATCATGAATCATTTGGGGTCTGCGGTGGTGGAGACTCGCGTCAGTTCTCCCACCTTTGCCGTGGCTCAGGTTACCAACGTCAAATCCAAGTCTGCCGTTCCCTTGCTGCACGCGGTGGCTTTTAGCTCCCCGGAGCGAGGCCGTCTTTCCCTGATGGTCATTAACCGGTCATTGTCGTCCACCATTCCCGCTGCCATCCAGTTCCAGGGATTCACGCCTCAAGCAGCGGCCCAGGTTTGGACCCTTTCCGGGCGCCGCGTCATGGATCACAACGAGAACCTTTCCACCACGGTGTCGCCGCGGCCCGGGCGCCTCACCGACGCCGGCGTCAGTCTCTCTTATACCTTTGAGGCCCATTCTCTGACGATATTGGAGTTTCAGGCCCAACGATAGCTTGCCCCCAAAGTGGACCAGTGGGGCTGCAATTCCTCGACGGAGGTATGCCCTATATGCCATAGAGGTTGAGGGGATGGGCCTGCGGGGCCGGCGAGGGCGGGCAGGCCCCCACCGGCGGATATTTAGGGGCACGACGGCGTTTGGTTCGGCATCGCTGGCTTTTCAGCCTGGGGGTTCTTGGGCTCCGCCGCGCTGGCCAGGACGAAAGGATAGAAATACACCTCTCCGGTATAATTCCTGGGACCATCAGCGCCGCCGAAATTGATGGCATAAGCCCCGCCGTCCAGTTCCTGTTGTGGCACGACGCGATACCATCCCTGCTTCTTAGCCACCGGGGTTATTTGTAAGGGGATATCATTCTCGATACACCATAAATTTACCGGCAAAGACTCATCGTAATTCATGTGATAGATCTTATCGAAGGCGTCAGGGCCAAACTTGGTGGCCTGGAGATCAAAGGAATGTGCCGGAGCCGTTTCGATACGCCCCATTTTAGCCAGCCGAATCGTGGCGCCGGCGGTTTCGGGATCAAATAGCCATATTTCTATTGGCTTGATATCCAGCCTGGTTTGGGGAGGGCTGGGAATGCCATAGAAGCCTGATTTGTCGGACCCCAGGACGAGGGCGGTTTTAAAGGCGAGAACCTTTTGTTGTAAGCGAAAGGTCTTTTGGCCCTGTTTGACATACAGTCCATGGCCTTTCGCGCTCTGAGTTGATCTCCGTGGGTTTCCGGCTCCAACCACAGACGTGAAACTCAATATCCCTAAAAAAATTACGGTTAAAACTGCTATCAGGTGTTCTTTCTTTAAGGTCCTCATGGCGCCCTCCTTTGCCGGCAAGACACGGCAATGCTCTTCCAGGTACCGCGATTATCATGAGAAATCAGATGCCAAGTTACCATCATGTGCCTCCTTGGATCAGGGATCGGCATAATCCAGGCTATTTGATAATCCCGCTATCCAGCGATTTCGGGAATGTCAGGTGGACTGCTGTCCACCAGAGCCTGTAAGCGATTTATTTCTTCCCGGCTCAGGGTCCCCAAAGCCAGCACCCCCCCACCATAGACCAAGAGCCCGAGGGAAATGGATAATAACAAATTCCAGTCCCTGGCCAGAAAAAGCGCCAATCCCATGATGGTCCCACTGAGGACTGGCCCGGCCATGAGTTTTATCAAGATGCCGAGACGCAGGTATCGGCGCAATTGCAACCCGTAGAGGATAATGCCAAAGATTCCCTGGGTGGTCAGGATGGCCAAACAGGCCCCGAGGTAGGAGAATGCCCAAATATAGAGGAGATTGGCGATCACGTGAATGCCGGCGGTGAACCAGGCCAACCACAGCAGTGGTCCCTCCTCGTTCCGGGCAATCAACACATTGGTACAGGCATAGTTCCAGAAGCTGAACAAGAGGGGCAGAGAGAGAATCTGCAGCGCCGGAACTGAGGGCAGGAAAGACTCGCCATAGAGAAACACCACGATGGGACGAGCCAGAATTACCGTAATTACCACCAGGGGAACCGACAGGATGCACAGGTATTTCAGGGTGAAACGCAGGGTCCGGGCGAAGCCGCCCACCGACCTGACATAGAGCTGACTCATAATGGGCAGGAAGGCCCCCATGATCGCGGCGGGGATCAACGTCAGGTTATCGAAGAGCCTCAAGGCTGCGGCAAAATACCCCACTTCCGCGGCCCCCGTGAACAGCTGCAGGACGATGATGCCAATTTGATTGCTGAAATACAGAGACACCAGGATGCCGGCAAAGGGGGTGGCTGCGGCAATATGTCCCCAAAGAACCCGCCAATTCCAGGCCCATCCCCCCGGGGGGGCGATGCGCGTGAGGATCGAGGTTCCTATGATCACCGCCACGGCCACATTGACCAGCTGCACTAGCAACACCCCTCGCAAACGCCAACCGGCCTGGAGAACCAGGAGACCCAGCAAGAGGTTGCTCAGCGAGAACAGGAGGCGCACCGCCATTTCGAATTCCGGTCTTTGATTGGCCCGGAAGAAGGCGTTCAGGAATTCCATGAAGGAAAACGTCAAGGTGAAACCGGCTGCGAGCAGCAGGATGTTTAGGTCTTTTCTGCCGGTAACCGCTAAGACCATGAAAAGAAGACCCAGGATCCCCCAGGAGATGAGCCCTTTGACGACGCCTATGCCCCAGAGATAATGGCGGGTAAGGGCAGGGTCGCGACTCACTTCCCGCTGGACCATATTTTCGAAGCCAAACCTGGCCGGGATCACGATAAAATTGGCCACGGCCAGGGCAACGGCGTAAAGCCCTACGTCTTCGGCTCCCAAAAAGCGGGCGACCAAGGCGAAGAAAATCACCCCGAGGGCCTTGGTAATGATCTCGACTGCGACCAGCAAGACGCTGTTGCGGACGAACCTCGGGGTGGTCATGGTGATCCCGTCTTCAGGTTTCGGCCCCCTGCCGGCCTTTTTATATGAGAATGTGGGCTCGGCGCTAGCGCCCGCCACATTGCCCTGCTTCGTTCTGATCCCAACGGGGTCATGGGACGTCAGCCTGGCGGTGCTGATGGTAGGTGAGAAAGCAAGCTGCCGGTTCATAGCGTTCCCAGGGTGACATCGATGGGCTTAGTGAAATTCTGGAGATGCAGTTGCCGCCGCCGACCCGGCATAACGCCACACACATATGGCCAAACCCAAGAAGAACCATAACGGGCGGTTTTGGGTCCAGATGCTGTAATCCACCTGGGGGTGGATAAGAAAAGCCATCAGTCCGAAAAACAGGCCTCCTCCCACACCGGAGATAAACGGGTCAGGGGCCCGCATGGCCGGGATCAGACCCGTCATCACTTGCACGAAGAAGACTACGAAGCAGATCAGGCCAACCAGGCCGATCTCCCCGGCAATAAACAAAAAAAGGTTGTGGACCGGCGAGTTCCAGGAGGAGACGATCTGTTCCCGGGTGGAATCATACTGTCGGGAAGCATGGGTGAAGTTGTTTAACCCTACTCCGAAGAGCGGATGGTGCCGAATCATGGTAAGGGCAATGTCGGTCAACAGCACTCGGCCATGGACGGTCCGCTCGCTGCGGCTCAAGCCTTTCTCAATGGGATTGGGAACTACCGTCAGGACCGCCGCCAGTACGCAAACCCCTGCCATCGTCAGGAAAAAGGCCCGCATGAGGCCGACCCGCCGGGCCCCGTGGAAAACGGCCAGACCCAGGACCCCCAGGCCCGAGCCGATGATGCCGCCGCGTGAAAACGTCACGCTCAGCCCGGCCAGTTGCAGGAATACGGCCACGGCCAGGAAGAACCGGGTGCCGCCGCGCATCGGGCAGAACAGGAGGCTCAGACTGACGGGAAGCATCTGATCAAAGAACAAGGCCAGATTGTTAGGGTGACCGATGAGTCCGCCTACCCGGGAGACAACTTCCAGGCCCGGATAACCGTATAACTTCTTGGCAGCCCCGAAGAAATCGAGTCCCAGGGAAGAGCCGGTGAGATACTGGGCCAGGGCGATTGCTCCTTGGACGGCCGCGGAAAAAATCAGGAGACCCAAAACCATCCGAAGTTCGCTCTGTTGCCGGATTTCGCTGGCGGCATAGATGAAAATCAATATGGAGGTGCCCAGGGCAAAGAGGTCGAAGGCCGCAAAGAGCTTATCCGTTGACCCCAGGACAGAAATGGCTGCGGCCCCGAAAACCCCGGCCAGGGGCAACAGCCCCCGGGTGGATATGGGGGAGGGCTCCCCCCCCACCACCCGACGCACGGCCCAGATCGCATAGAGGACGGTAAGGGGCAGGAAACTGAGATGGATGGGAAATCCAAAGGTGGAGATGCCGTAAGGAGAAGGATGGAAGTCGAGGTGTTTGCCGATCCAGACCGGCAGGGCCAGGACGAATAAGAAGACGAATAAGGACAGGAAGTAGTCTTTCTTATCTGCCAGCGCCAGGGAGGCGATCAAGACCAGGGACCCGAGGAAGAAGAAGGCGAACCACTGCGGATTGAGTTGCATCCCCAGCAAGAAGAGAAACCCGATAAACACCCCCGCCAAGAGCCACCAGAAGCTGAGGCCAGGTTGGCAGGGATGGGGCTTGCTTCCAATCCAGGTCCCGTGCATTTTAGAGTTCCGGTATGGAGGCAAAGACGGCGCGGCCCAGATAACGCTCCACGTCTTCCGGGATCTTCAGGGAATCATCCCAGTATTCCAGGAAGAAGGCGAGACTTAAACTTATTACCATGGAGAACACCAGACCCAGGATCAGGTTGAGCCACAAATTGGGAAATACCGGTTTCAGCGGCGCCGCCGCCAGGCTTAGGATCTTGGCGGTTTCCAGGCGCTGGTCGGTATTCTGGGCCAGGAGGCTGTCCTGGTATTTCTTCAGGAGGACGGACAAGATCGCTTGCTTGATATCAATGTCCCGTTCCAGATTTCCCAGGTTCATCTCGGCCGCGGGCAGCCCTGACAGCGAAGACTTCATATCTTTAGTGATCTGGTCGATGGCCTGTTCTTCAGCCTGAAGTTCCCGGAGTTTGCCCAGCTCGCGCTCCAGCAGGGTGCTGACCTGATCACGGATCTGACCCTTCAGGTGAGCTATCTGCTCCCTGATGGTCTGGTACTGGCGACTCTCGGAGGTGTAGCGCTGTAACACGGTTTTTATCTGGAAGTTGAGGTTTACCAGCTTGTTTTCCAGATCCGCGATCTGCTGATCCTGGGCCAGTTCCGGCAGGGGGATGAGCAGGTTGGGCTTGGCTATCCGCAGGTCCTGAATCTTTTCCACTTTAGACCGGATGCGGATGATCTCCTTCTGGACAGTGGTCCTGGAGTTATCCAGAGTCTCCAACTTTCTTAAACTGGCTCGGCTCTGCTCGGAAAACGACACGATCCCGGTCTGTTCCTTAACGTGCAGCAGCTGTTCCTGGAGCCCTTTGAGGTCACCCTGCACCTTGTCGATCTGTTCACCGTAGAAGGAACTCTCAGCCCGGTTGATATTGATGGACAGATGCTGCTTCTGATACTCCTCGGAGACCCGGTTCACTACCTTGGCGCTCATTTCCGGGTCAGGGTCGCGATATTTGATCCAGATGATTTGGGAGTCGATGGCAGGCTCGACTACCAGATGGGAGTGCAAACGGTTCACCGCGAACTCAAAGGCCTGGCTCTCGGTGAGCTTCCGGCTCAGGCCGATAGCGGCGAAAAATCCTCGGAAGCCCCTGAAGGTGGCCCACACGGCGCTGCGGAGGGCCCCGGAGATTCCCTGGTCCGGGATTTTCCTGGGTTTATCGAGGTGGAGGTCCTGGACCACCCGGGTCAGGACCGGGCGGCTGCGGATGATTTCGATCTCCGAGTTGATCTCCTCTTTGGGATTCATGATCAAAGTGGAGGGTCCGCCGCCTTTGGGCGGCGTCAAGAGATCGGCGTAAGTGCGCCCCAGTATGACGATACTGCTGGAGGCCTGATAGCTGGGAGGCCACAGCCAACTGCCCACCAGGATAGTCCCCAGGATAGCCAGGTTAAGGTAGACGAATAGTTCCCACCGGCGGAACAGGCCGTGGAGCAAGATACGTCCAGTAGTCTGCATTTTCATTAACGTCTCCTTCAGGCTATCCGCTGGTTTTCGCCACTCCCGCTTAGTCGAAAATCGTTCGATAGGGCATGGGCAGCAAGTCGGGCCAGACTGCATACATGACCGGGCTGAGGGTTAAAACAAACCTCCGGTTGTGCTTCACTGCCGTGGTTTTGGTGGACAGACGGCACTCCAACCGGGTAAGTGGTTCCACGAAAATAAAATCACATACCCCGGGCTTCACCTGTTTACCGAAAATATTCCTCTTGGTGCCATCGACATAAACCAGGTCGATGGTCAGGGTCCATTCCCCCTGGACCGGAGGAGTTTCAATCCACACATAGAGACCCCGGACATTCCCCAACAGGACCTGCATCTGCGCCGGTCGCTTGTGAGAGATGAGGAGATCCGGGGAACGGAAGATGCGGACTTCCGGTTTCGGACCCCGGTGCACTTCCTCCACCAGGGTAACATTGCCCAGGCCATAGTCTCCGCCGATGATGATATCCTGGCCAAAATCCGGCAAGGCCACGTTGACGATGTCGTATGGCAAGGCGTCAAAGTAGCCCTTAGGGTCCAGTCCAAACTCATCCGCCCTTACTGATGGCGCCAGCAAGCTCAGGATGAGGAGACCGGTCAGGAGAGCTCGGGCCAACATCATTTCCTCTTACGGTATGGGCGCCGTAAACGCCCCGGAGGCACTGCCGAGAGTGATGGTATACGTACCATACAGGGGGTTCAAATCACGCAGGATCTGCTGGACGAACTGGCCCATCTTGGCGATGCCGCTCATGGGAACCACCACGACATCTCCGCTTCTTAACGCCACGTCGTTCTTGAGATCCTTGCCTTCCAGGGGCGAGTCCAGATCGGTCTGCATCCATTGCGCCGGCTCGAAGGGCCCGCGCCTGACGATGACCACCCGGGACATATCAGCCTTATCCGTCTTACCCCCGGCCGCGGCAATGGCCTGGAGGGCGGTCAGGTG
>Ga0209048_10003161_pt1 | contig 16148 bp, 14 predicted proteins | sample FrelakmetCRP12CR_FD_187146 | JGI IMG/M metagenome (GOLD analysis project Ga0209048, IMG submission 187146) | Freshwater lake sediment microbial communities from the University of Notre Dame, USA, for methane emissions studies - CRP12 CR (SPAdes)... | ecosystem: Environmental > Aquatic >... | reverse complement strand
CCCGCCGACACCGACGCCGAGCCGCGCGTCAGCCCGAGCAGCTCGGCCGGCGGCAGGCCCGTCCAGTCGCCGACGTGCGCGAGGAAGTCGCCGGTCGGGATCATCGCCCCCGCCGTGAAGCGCATGTGCTGGGTGACCATCGCGGCGTGGTGATCGTGACAGCGCGTGAGGTAGGCGACCAGGTCGTCGTCGGACAGCGCGTCGGGGTCGACGGCCTGGATCTCGCGGTGCGTCGCGATCGCGGTCGGCTTGGCGATCTCGTCCCACTCCTTCAACTGGTCGCGCCACAACTTCCCGGCGAAGACCTCCGCGGCGCGCTGGAAGCGCTGCGGGATCTCCTCCTCGGGGGCCGGCCTCGCTTGGTTGTACGCGAAGCCGTTCAGGTACGCGAAGTCGAGGCCGTCGATGAGCATCCCGTAGAAGCGCGCGAAGTCGTGGGTACCTCGCCAGATCGCCTCGGGATGGGTCTCGGTCCAGTAGCGCGTCACCGGGCGGGGAAAGTGCACGGCGTCGCACACCCACGTCCCCGGGCCCGGAGGCTCGAACCGGAGCTCGCTGCTTGCCCCTGTGTCCGCCATCGCGATTCCCCCTCGATCGTTCCGGGTACCGATGCCGATCGTGTTCGGGTACCGGTTCCTTCCCGGGCGAATGATCCTAGGCCGATGCCGGGCGGCGTCGCTCGGCCAACACGGTGTCAGTCTTCGAGCGCGGCTCGTCGGTTTGAGCGCTGTCTCATTCGGTCCTCCATCGGGGTGCTCGGCGCGAAGCTGCCGCCGACGATCGCCTCGCGCTCGGCGTCGGGAAGACCGGCGAAGAGTTCACCGACGACCTCTCGGCTCCGTGGCCGCGTGAGAGACGGCAGCAGATCATCCCGAGCCGCGGGACGGTAGGGTCTCGCTTGCCCTGAGCGTTGGAGGGTCGAGAGGCGGGTGCTCATGGACACTTCGGAAACTCCACCAGGCGGATCCGAGGAGGACGCTCCGGTAGTCCCGGTGGCGCCCGCGCCCGAAGCCATCTCACCCTCGGCGGAACCCCAGGTGTCGGATACCACGCCGCCACCCACTCCCGCGCCACCCACTCCCGCGTCACCCACTCCCGCGTCACCCACTCCCGCGTCACCCACTCCCGCGTCACCCACGCGCCCGCACCGGGGCCGAAGACGGGCGATCGTCGTGGTGCTCGTCCTTGCTGCGGTCGCAGGAGTGCTCGTCGTCGCGAGACGCGGCGGGTCCTCGGCGAAGGGCACCGCGGCGAAGTTCACCGCGACGAAGCCCACCGCATCCAAGCCCACCGCATCCAAGCCCACCGCATCCAAGCCCACGGGAACGAAGCGCCGCGCACCGAAGGTCACGGCAATCGTCCCGTTGGGCACCGAGGGGGACCACATCGCGTTCGCGCTCGATGCAGTGTTCGTCACGGAGCCGGGGAGCCGGCAGCTCGCACGAATCGATCCGAACGACAACCGGGTGACGACGGTCGCGACCTTCTCGAGCAATCCGCACGGCATCGCTTCGAGCCCGGGCACGGTGTGGGTGAGCTCGAACAACGCGCCCGAGGTGTTCCGGACGGAGCCGGGCGCGACGCCGGATGCGACGAAGACGACGACAATCGGCGTCGTCGCGCCTCTGAACGAGATCGCGTTCGGGAACCAGGGGCTCTGGGGCAGCGGGTCGAAGGTCGTACGCGTCGATCCCGGGACCAACGCGGTGGCGCAGCAGATCGAGGCCGGTCCCGCGCTCGACTCGGTCGCGGTCGGCGAAGCTGCGGTTTGGGTCGCAAACCGGCAACCTTCCGGGAGCGTCACCCGCATCAGCCCCGTCACCAACACCGTCGTCGCCACGATCGGCGTCGGGAGCAACCCGGACGAAGTCGCCGTGGGTGCCGGCGCGGTCTGGGTGGCCAACTCGGGGAACGGGACCGTGTCGCGCATCGATCCCGCCACCGACAAGGTCGTCGCCACCATCGCGACCGGCGGGCACCCCACGTGGGTCGTCGTCGGCCTCGGCAGCCTCTGGGTCACCGACAGTTCGAGCGGCCGGGTCCTCCGGGTCGATCCGGCCACCAACAAGGTCACCGGGTCGGTCACCGTCGGGAAGAACCCCGAGGCGACGGCGACGGGTGCCGGTAACGTCTGGGTCGTCAACCGCGACGACCAGACTGTTTCGCGGATCGACCCCGGCTCCTGACCGCGCGGCAACCGCCGCGACCTGATCGCCGACAGGAATGTCGGTGGTCGTCGCGACGACGGCCGAGTCGTCGCGGTGCACGGCCACGACGGCACCGACATCATGTGGCGCTCCGACGCCGCGCCCGAGCTCGTCGCCAAGCGCTACCCCCGGCTCGTGATCGGCAGCGGTGACGGCGTGTTCGCAGTCCGGGCGCGGGCAGTGCCCAATCTCGGTGTCGGTGTCCTCATCATCGTCCGTCCACGGAGCCTGTCGGCAGGCCTGCGCAAGCTCGGCTGTGCCGTCTTGGCCTTCGACGAAGGTTTCGAACCGTGCGTATCTGCGAGCGCGCATCACGAGTTCCGGCCGCCGCGTGAGTTCGGGAGCGCTGTCCGAGCGCGAATTCCGTGGGCAGGACGGCGCAGAAGGACCGAGCGGCCGGGTGGTCCTTCGTTCTCCAACGGGTCATCGGGTGCCGCCGATGCCGACGCGCCAGGAAGTTGGGAGGTGGTGTCGTCATCGAAACCCGGGCTCTGACCAGCGGAAACGGATACTTGTCACACCCCCGTCGGATACTGGGATCGAGGGGATTTCGGTCCCGGTGATGGCGGCGAGGGAGATGGCGAGATGAGTGCAGCCGAGATCAATGCGGGCCCGAGTTTCTACAGTCCGGGTCGGGTCCTGGTGGCCGATGGGGTCGTGTACATCCGTGACCTCGAGGAGCACGATGCCGAGGTCGTGCGGATCGTGGCGGAGTCCGACGATCCGGCCGCGGCGGCGAGCCAGTGCCTGCGTATCGGTGCCCGCGCGCTGCGGGCCGCGCACGTGACCGTCGACGTCGACGTGATCGAGCGTTCGTTCCTGGATCTCGAGACGCGCTTCGAAACCCGTGTCGCCGCCGCGGTCGACGAGATCGCCCGCACGACCAGCGGCCTGCTCGACGAGGAGGACGGTGCGCTCACCGGCACCCTCGCGGCGTTCCGTGACAACTTCGATCGGCTCCTCGGTGACACATTCGACGCGGACTCCAAGGTGAGTGTCATCGCCAAGATCGAAGCGCTCGTCCTGTCGACGATGAAGGGGCTCATCACTCCCGAGATCGACGACAGCCCGATCGGCCGGCTCAAGAAGGAGCTCGTCGACACGGTGCAACGTGAGGTGAGCGACGTCGCCGACGAGGTCCGCCGTGTCACCGAGCATCTCGGCATCGCGGATGCGACGGCCGACGCGTACGAGCACACCACCGCCAAGGGCTTCGATTACGAGGATCTCGTCGACGAGAGCGTCGGCGCGCTCGCGGCCGCGTACGGCGACCGGGCCGAGGGCACGGGCACCGAGCAGGGTTCGAGCGCGTCGAAGGTCGGCGACGAGGTCGTCACCCTCAACCGTGACGACACGCACGGGATCGAGGCGCGCTTCACCCTGGAGGTGAAGAACCGGCCGTTGAACATGCGCAAGACGATGGCCGAGCTCGACGAGGCGCTCGCGAACCGTGAGGCCCTGGCCGCGATCGCGGTGTTCCGTTCCCAGGACCTGGCGCCCACTCCGGTGCCGTTCTCGTACAACGACGACAAGGCGATTGTGGTGTTCGATCCCGACGACGGTGACGATTCCGCGTTGCGGCTCGCGTACATGTGGGCGCGCTGGACCGTGCGCCGGCAGCTCGCGACGACGGAGCAGGAAGGCATCGACCTCGAGCGCGTCGCGGGACTGTTGGAGGACGCGAGCCGCGCGCTGGAGCGTGCGACGGCGATCAAGCGGTTCCACACCCAGGCGCAGAAGAACATCGACCAGGCAAGCGACCAGGTCCGCGACCTCGTGAGTGAAGTCCGCGTCGCCCTCGATGGTCTCGAAGCCGAACTGCAGGGCTGATGGTGCGTCTAGGGCAATAGACTTGATCTGGCAATCCCTCTAGACTTATCGTGATGAGCATGACGAGCTACACGGTCGAATGCGAGCGTGACGAGGGGGGTTGGTGGGCGGCCCGCGTGCCCGAGGTCCCCGGCGCGTTCACGCAGGCGAAGCGCCTCGAACAAGTTCGCGAACGCGCACGCGAGGCGATCGCCGCAATGGTCGACGGTGACGTCGAGGAGATCGACGTCACCGTCGTTCCGATACTTGCCGACGAGATCCAGGCCGTCGTGCAACGATGTATCGAAGCACGTCGCGCGGCCGACGAAGCGCAGCGAACCGCGAGCGAATCAGTACGAACGGCGGCGAAGCTCCTCGTCGAAGACGGCCGTCTCTCGATGCGCGACGCCGGCGCCATCCTCGGCGTCTCCCACCAGCGTGTCGGACAACTCGTCTAGATCTCCACGGCGCGGCTGATGACTCCCCTGAGGCGTGTACACCGTTGGTGCATGGATTCGAAGGGATCGCCATGAGCGGGCCGGCGAGAGAGGACAACGGGCGCAAGGGGGAACGCCTCGGCCTCCGCGCGAGCGAGTCGCAGCGTGAGCTACTCCGGGCGGCCAGCCAGGCCGAGGGGACGACGGTGTCGGACTTCGTACTCCGGCACGCCACTCGTGCCGCAAAAGATGTGCTGGCTGATCGCCATGTCTTCGTGGCAGCGACCGAGACGTGGGACCGTCTTTCCGCCACCCGCATCAGCCCCGTCACCAACACCGTCGTCGCCGCGCTCGACCGTCCGGCGCAGGATGTGCCCGGTCTCGAGCAACTCATGAACACGCCCACGGTGCTCGACGAGGTCTGAGCGCTCGTTACCACGCTTCGAGGGACTCACCGCACAGCACGACGTTTCCAAATTCGAGTGCGGTTCGGACGCGCAGACGGCGTGGCTCCGTCGGTCGACCTTGGCGAGCAGAGCCGAAGACTCGGCAAGGCGATATACGGTGATCGGGCTACCGCCCCCGCAGGCGGCTGAACCACGATTGCGTTGCCACGCCGGATGCCGACGCAGACTTCGTGCGGCCGGCGCATCGGCACCGCTGATCACGAGGGATGTGACCGAGCACCTGTTCGACGTGCGCACCGCATCCTTTCCACGTCGGTTGCTTGCACGTCGTACATGTCACTTGGCGGCACATGACTCGTGGTTCTCCTTCGCTCCGATGGGATTGCGGTGCGCTCGAACAGGGGACCGGGCGCGGCCCGGGCGTTGATGCCCGGGAGCGCTCCTGCCTCACGCCAGCTTGAGGAACATCTTCTGGACGTCGGCGACGTCGTACCCGGCGGCGGCGGATCGGTCCGGGTCCTGCAGGCACCACGTGAGCCCGGCGGAGACGAGCATGAACCCGACCTGTTCGAGCGCCTTGTTGGCCGCGGCGATCTGGGTGACGACCTCCCGGCAGTCGCGGTGGTCGGCGAGCATCTGGTGAACGCCGCGGACCTGGCCCTCCACCTTGCGCAGCCGGCGCTGCAGGTCGGCGAGGGTCGGTTCGTCCAATTCGATTCCAGGGGATCCCTGGCCGGCTGCGGGGCTCATGCCTGCCATCGTACATGTACCCCCTAGGGTAGGCAATCCTACTCCCATGGGTACGGCCAACTGCGCTGACCACCGCACGCGTTATACCCCCAGGGGTATGACCTTTGGCCCTATCGGGGGCCCGAGTCCGGTCGTACGGTCGATGCAGCACACCAAACGCCACGTGATCAGGAGCACCGTCATGAGCAAGAACATCGGCGTCACCGACCGGCGAGTCCGCGGCCTTGCCGCTCTCGTGCTGGTCGTACTCGCTTTCGCGCTCGGTCTTGGCACCGTCGGTGGGATCGTCGCCCTCGTGCTGGCCGTCGTCATGGCGGCTACCGCAGCCGTCCGCGTCTGTCCGCTGTATGTGCCGTTCCACATCAACACGGCACGCCGGCTGAGGGCGCACTGAACCGGCCATCGAGGAAGGAGAATCACTGATGGGTCAGTACACGAACGCGATTTCCGAATTGCGTGAACCGACGAGGTCGCTGCGAACCGCCAGCCCCGACGTCTGGAAGGGCTTCGGCCAACTGCATCAGGCGGCGGTCGCGGACGGCGCGCTGCCCGCCAAGGTCAAGGAGCTGATGGCGTTGGCCATCGCCGTGGTCAAGCAGTGCGACGGATGCATCGCCTATCACGCCAAGGCCGCGGCCGCCCGAGGTGCAACCGCCGAGGAGGTCGCCGACGCCCTCGGCGTAGCACTCCTCATGGACGGTGGTACCGCCTCGGTCTACGGACCTCGCGCGTGGGCGGCGTTCCAGGAGTTCGCGGTCCCGCCGGTGCCGGCCGCTACACCATGAGCGACGCCGCCGGCTGGGACGAGCGCGGCGTGCCGTCATACGACGGTCTGCGCGTACTTCTGCGTTGATCGTGCCGCGACGGGGGCCGGCCGGGTCGCTGCTGACATACCCCCTAGGGTATCTGCTACATTTTTCGAATACCTCGGGGGGTATTGCCCGGGCGGAGGAGGAGCCGGTCCATGAGCGTGATCACTTCCGAATCATCGACCCTCGAGCACCAGCCGTCGGAGCCGCCCGACGAGCGGGCGCTCTTCTCGCGCCTGGCCGCGACGATGGCTCGCCACCGTCGAGCGGTGATCGTCACCTGGTTGGTGGTCGCGTTCACGGCGGCGCCCCTCGCGCTCACGTTGTCGGGCGCGCTGTCGGGGGCCGGATGGGAGGCGCAGGGTTCGACGGCGCAGCTCGTGCGTGACGAGCTCCGCAAGAACTTCGGCGCGCTGGGCGCCGAGAACCCGATCGTGGTGTACCACCAGTCCACGCCGATCGCTTCGAATCCGAGCGGTGTCCACGCCCTCGTCGCGACGCTTCGGCACGCGCCCCGCACGACGGGTGTCGTCGATCCCTTGTCGGTGCCGGCCGAGACGGGTCTGATCTCGCGGGACGGTCGCACGGCTCTCGTGCCCGTCGCGCAGCGGGTCACGTCCGACGCACAGCGGCCGATCGCGGCGGGTGAGCTCGGCACCTATGTCGGCGGACTCACGCTCACGCCCGGCGCGCAGGCGAAGGTCACCGGCGAGTGGCCGGTGTGGAGCGACTTCAACAAGGTGAACGCCGAAGCGCTGCACAAGGCGGAGCTTCTCAGCGGCCTCCCGACGCTCATCCTGCTCTTCGTGGCGTTCGGGGCGATGATCGCCGCCGGGCTGCCGCTCCTGCTCGCACTCGCCGGCATTGCGGTGGGGTTCGCGCTGCTGCACATGCTGTCGTGGGTGACGCCGATGTCGGTGTGGTCGATGAACTTCTCGATGATGATCGGCCTCGCGGTCGGCATCGACTACAGCCTTTTCATCGTCAGCCGATACCGCGAGGAACGCGCGGAAGGCAAGGAGGCGATCCCCGCGATCGAGAACACCATGTCGACCGCGGGCAAGGCCGTCTTCCTGTCCGCGCTCACCGTCGTGCTCTCGCTCGCCGCGGTGTTCCTCGTGCCCGTCATGGTGTTCCGGTCCATGGCCCTCGGCATGATCCTCTCCGTCGTCGCGGTCGCGTTGGCGGCCATCACACTGCTCCCGGCCGTGCTCGTCGCGCTCGGCGACAAGGTGCTGGTCGCCCGGGGCAAGAAGGACCCCGACATCGTGGCCGAGAGCCGCTGGGCCCGCTGGACCGGCCTCGCGTTGCGCCGACCCGGAACCGTCCTCGCCATCGGTGTGGTGCTCCTCGGCGTGCTCGTGATGCCCGCACTCGGTATGCACCTGGGGATGCCCGGTGCCCGCGTCGTCGATCCCGGCCATACGAGCCGCGACGGCTACGACCTGCTCGTGCAGGGCTTCGGGCCCGGCGCCGCGGCACCGGCCTTCGTCACCGTGCCCGCCACCGAAGCCGCGCGGGTGGTGAAGGTTGCCGCCGCCGATCCCAACGTTGTCGACGCGCGCGTCGTCACCGCGCCGGCGAGCACCGGCCGGGTCGTGGTGCGGGTCACGCCCAAGACCGCGGTCGACAACTCGGCGACCTCGTCGATGATCGACCGGCTGCGCACCAACCTCGACGGCGTGGTACCGGCCGCGAAGGTCGGAGGCCCGGCGGCGCAGAACCATGATCTCACCAAGGTGCTCACCGGTCGTGCGCCGTATGCGATCGGCGTGATCCTCATCGTCGCGTTCGTCTTGCTCCTGATCGTGTTCCGCAGTCTGGTCGTCGCCGCGTTTTCGATCGCCATGAACCTGCTCACCGTCGGCGCCGCGTTCGGCTTCGCCACCGTCGTGTTCCAACACGGAGTGGGTGCGGGCATGCTCGGCATCGAGCATCAAGGCTTCGTCGACGCGTGGGCGCCACTGTTCTTCTTCGCGCTGCTCTTCGGGCTGAGCATGGACTACCAACTGTTCCTGCTCGCCGCGATCCGCGAGCGCTACCAGGCGACCGGCGACACGAAGCGGGCCATCCGCGAGGGCATCGCACGTACCGGACGACCGATCACCAACGCGGCGTTGATCATGATCGTGGTGTTCATCGCGTTCGGTGTGACCGGGCCGATCCCGCCGACGGAGCTCGGCGTCACGCTCGCGATGGCGGTGTTGCTCGACGCCACCATCGTCCGGGTGATGCTCGTGCCCGCGACGATGGCGATGCTCGGAGACCGCAACTGGTACGTGCCCAAGTGGCTCGACCGGATCCTGCCCGACGTGCACTTCAGCCACTAACTGACCTCTCGAAGCGTTTCTGGCCGGTAGCGTTGCCGGTGATCTTCGGCCGAAGGAGCGCAATGCGAATCGTGGGTATCGGAGTCGGTCTGCACTCGTGCGCCACGGCGGCGTGAGCGCATGACAGCCGAGGAGGACGCCACGATCCACGGGCCGATCCACGGGCCGATCCACGGGCCGCCGCGGCCCGATGGCGGCCTGCTGCACGCCGCGGCCGAACAGCTGCACGAGATGTTCGGGGTGCACCGCCAACTGGATCACGTGCTGTACGAGTCGGCGAAGCGGGTGGGTGGGGTCGAGTTCGAGAGCATCTTCGACCCCATCGCGTCCGAAGCGCTGGCCACCACGCCTCGCATGGACGCCATCAATCACGACCAGGCGTTCCTGCGGTCGTCGCCGATGTCGGCCACGGAGACCGAGGCCGCGCTCGGTCTGCTCGAGATCCTCCACGGCGAGTTCGCGGCGCCGAACGTCGAGGCGTTCGTCGAGTTCACCGATCGGGAGAACTTCTTCGAGCGGCTCGCGGCCGGGCAGTCGTTCATCTTCGTCGGCTCGCATCTGGAGTTCCAGGACGTGGGCTTCAACCTCGGGTACCTCACCCGCGCCGCCCAACGGAAAGGCTTCGACCGCCTGGACACGCGCACGACGCTGATGATCGGACGGTTGCTGGGTTACCTCGAGGTGATGGGGTTGAACGTCATCGACGACATCCTGCGCAAGGCGGCCGGCGTGTTGAAGACGTTCCCGGTGAGCGGCGGGGAAGCGGTCAACGAGGGCGACATCACCGACGAGGATCTCAACCTGCGGGTCAAGGCGTTTCGGAAGCGCCAGAACGCGCGGACGCGTTCGGAGTTCATGAACCTGATGACCTCCGATCACGGACACGTCGTGATCGAGGCCGGCAGTGGTTCACGCGATGCGAAGGACGCGCACGGCCACGTGGTGATGGAACCGTTCGCCGCCGGTACTCGCGAAGACCTTCACCTCGCCTCGCGTGCCGGCGCCGCGATCTACCCCGTCTTCGGTGACTACGGCGACCGGAATGAACCGAGCATCGTCGAGTTCGGCCCCGAGATCAGCCACCTCGACAGCCCGCACCACGCGCACGCCATCGGCGAGATGATCGCCGGTATGGGCAACCGGGCGCGCGGCGCCGCCTCGCAACAACATCCCGAGGTGGCCCGGTTCCGGATCCCGATCAGGTACGGGAACTACGAGACCTAGGGCTTCCGGGCCGGGAGCTCTAGAGTCGCTTCGCCCTGTCGCCGCCCGCTTTGCCGGTTGCGGCTCGCAATGCTCGCACCTTGCGCTGATGGTCTTCGACACCGATAGATGTGATCGACCGGCCCGATTGGTGCAGCCGCCAACGAAATGCCGCCAAACTCAAGCTTGGACTGCGCGCCTGCCTTGACTCGCCGTGGAAGATCACCCGTGGACCATACCTCCGAATCGCTTGGATCGGCATCTGGAATCTTCGACGCCGGCGTTCCCGATTCCGCCGAATCCGTTCCCGAGATCCGAGGCCGACCCGTATGACCGGGGGAATCTGGTCCTCACCATGTCCCGCGAGGGCGGATACGTCGAGGAGAGATGGCAGAAGACCCGTGGGCGTTTGGCGATCCAAGTTGCGGGGGAGGCGAACGAGCCGTCGCTGATGTCGGAACTGCCATCCCGGACTGCCACTCGGAGACCACCTGCAACCATGACGCCGCGCGGTATGTGCACGCTTCGATCCATGGAAGACTCACCTGCCGTGACCGATGCGCCGCGTCTCATCCCGAGCTTGTTCCGTGAGGCCGTCGACGACGATGCGAGCAAGGTCTGGCTCCTCGCCGATGATCGGACGTGGACCTACGCCGAGGCGCTGCAGCAGATCGAACGGGCCGCGAGTTGGTGCCGCGCGTACGGCATCGTCGCCGGCGATCGTGTGCTCGTCACCGCGCGCAACACACCCGAGTATCTCCTGACGTGGTTCGCGCTCATGGAGGTCGGTGCGATCCAGGTCCCGATCAACCCCGCCAGTTCCCCCGGCGAGATCGCAGGCTTCATCCGCCAGGTCGATCCGTCGCTCGTCGTCACCGACGCGGAACTCGCGCCGGCCGTCGGCTCGACCACCGCCATCGTCGAGGTCCACGATCTCTTTACCGCCGCCACCGATGGTCGCGGCCCGGTTGATCTCGACGCTGATGCCGTCGCGGTCATGATCCCGACGTCGGGTACCACGGGACGCTCCAAGCTCGTGATGCAGACGCACCGTGCCTATGTCATGGCCGGCGAGGGGTTTCCGTACTGGATGCAGCTGACCACGGACGACCGGCTCATGACATCGCTGCCGCTCTTCCACATCAACGCGCCCGCGTATTCCGTGCTCGGTTCCGTCGCGGCCCGTGCGAGTCTCGTGCTGCTGCCCAGGTTCTCGGCGAGCACCTTCATCGACACGGCCCGTCAATACGATGCGACGGAGTTCAACGCCATCGGCGCCATGCTCGAGATCCTCATGCGCCAACCCGAGCGACCCACCGACGCCGACAACCCGTTGCGCCGCTGCTACACGGGGCCGTCGCCCGCGCGCGAGCGCCAGGAGGAGATCGAGCGCCGCTTCGGCATCGAGATCGTGTGCGGCTACGCGCTGTCCGAGTCCCCGTACGGGTTGATCTGGCCGCACGGCAGCCGGCCGTTCGGGACGCTCGGCGCGCCTCGCCAGCACCCGGCGCTCGGGCATGTCAACGACGCGCGCGTTCGCGAAGTCGACGGTGACGGTGTGGGCGAGCTGGAGCTGCGCAATCCAGTGATCATGCGCGGGTACTACGAGATGCCCGAAGAGACGGCGGCGGTCGTCGTCGACGGCTGGCTCCGAACCGGTGACCTCGTGACCGCGAATGACGACGGCACGTTCACGTTCGTCGGCCGCAAGAAGGAGGTGATTCGCCGCCGTGGCGAGAACCTCTCCCCGACCGAGGTCGAGGCGGTGCTCGAACAGCACGACGACGTAGCCGAGGCGGCAGTGATCGGAGTGGCGTCCGAACTGTCCGAGGAGGACGTGAAGGCGTTCGTGATTCCGGTCAGCGGACGTTCGATCGATGTCGCGGCGCTCGACGCGTTCGCTCGAGAGCGATTGGCCCGCTTCAAGGTGCCGCGCTATTACGAGGTGGTGTCCGAGTTGCCGCACACGCCGACCGGCCGGCTCGCCAAGCACCATCTCCGCGCCGAGCGCACCCCCGACGAGATCGATACCGAGAAGTGAGGACATCATGACGGAGCCTGCCGACTGGTTGCGCAGCTCGATCGGATCTTCGACGCCGGACAGCATCACGCTCGCCGGCCGAGACCTGCCCGCCGACATCATGGGCCGGCTCTCGCTCACTGAACTGGCCTACCTGCTCCTCGCGCACCGGGAGCCGACCCCGGGCGAGCGCCGCCTGCTCGACGCGGTGCTCGTCTCACTCGCGGATCACGGCCTGACGCCGAGCGCGCTCGCGGCGCGCCTCACCTATACGGGGGCGCCCGAGTCCATGCAGGGTGCGATCGCGGCCGGGCTCCTCGGTGCCGGAAGCGTCTTGCTCGGTCCGACCGGCGACACCGCGCAGTTCCTCCACGACACCATCCGCGACCACGCGGATGGGAGGTTCGACGACGACACGCTGCAACGCATCGCGCGCGTCGCCGTCGAGGAGCTGATCGCGGGGGGCGAGCGCATCCCCGGGCTCGGCCATTCGATCCACCGCGACGAGGACCCGCGCACCCCGCGCCTCTACGAGCTCGCCGAGGCCGAGGGGCTCCTCGGTCCGCACCTGCGGCTGCTGCGATTCGTGTCCGACGCCCAGGCGGAGATCCGCGGCCGTCGACTCGTGATCAATGGCGCCGGCGCAGGCGGTGCGCTGCTCATCGACCTCGGCGTGCCGCCGGGCAGCGTGCGCGGCTTCGTGCTCATCGCGCGCACCGCCGGGCTCGTGGCCCACCTCGCCGAAGAAGCCGAGCACCCGATCGGACTGCCGCTCTGGCTCGAGGTCGAGGAACGAGCCCGGCCATTCCAATGAGTGGCGTCAATCAGACGGGCGCGAGCTCGCGCGAGTGATCGTTGAGGTGACCGACGATACGGCTTGCCCGAGCCGGACACGACCCTGGATGGTCTCGATCCCGCCGCCGGCGATACGTGGCAGCGTGACCGCGACCGACGTCCCGTCGCTGTCGACCGCGGTGACCTCGACGAGGATGTCGTCGCCCTCGACACTCACGCGTATCACCACGAGCTCGGCCTCCTTTGCGGTCGCGGCGAGGAGCTCCTGGACGACCCGGAGCACGGCCAGCGAGAGGCCGGGGCCGAGCGGTGCGGGCAGTTTCCACTCGACACGGACGTCCGTCCCGGCCTCTTCACGAACGGCCGCCGCCTCGATCTCGAGCGCCACGTGCAGCGGGTTGCCGGCGCCGACGAGGGGCGAAATGGTGTTGCGGTCCGGGGAGACCTCGAGGCGCCACCTCCGTTCGCTTCTGGCGAGCTCGAGCGCCCAGAGCGTCGCCGGATCGTGGCCGCCCACGGTCATGGCTCGCAGCGCGCCGGCGAGGTCGTCGGCCTCTCGTCGAGTGGCACTGAGCTCGGCCTGCAGCGCCGTCGCGGTCGTCGCGGCTTGCGACGCGCGGGCCTCCTGCTCTTGAGCCGCGCCGCGGGCCGTGGCGACGTCGCGTTCGAGTGCAGCAATCCGTTCCGCAGCCTGCGCAGCAGCAGCACGTGCGCGGTGCACCGCGACGAGCAACGCAGCGGCGAGTGCTGCAGCGAGGAGCAACGACACCACGACCGCGACCACCATCACTCGTTGACGGTAGCGAGTCCGGCTCACGGTCGACCAACGAAACCGGTCGCCGTTCCCCGGGTTTCGGTTGGAGCCCTCGCGGTCGCGACCCACCGAGGTCACGCGGCTCTCGTAGCCTGAGGTGATCGATATCAGCATTGGGTTGGGTCAAGTCCTGCACGCGCGGTGGCGCCGTGCCCGCTCCGCCGGGGGGTATCCCCGAGGCGCGCCATGACCCCACAGCAGCGCAAAGGTCTTGCCGTCGTGGTGCTGCTCGCGGTCCTGTTGATCGTCGTTGCCGTGGTCGTCCATTCCGCGACGTCGGGCACTCGATCGCGTGCCGAGCCGCCGTGTTCGGCGACCATCGGCGCCACCACGTACCGACTCGACCTCGCCCAGGCGGCAAATGCCACCACCATCGCCGCGGTCGCCGGGCGTGACGGCCTCCCCGATCATGCCGTCACCGTCGCCCTCGCGGCCGCGCTGCAGGAGTCGGGCCTTCACAACCTGGCCGGCGGTGACCTCGACTCGCTCGGCTTGTTCCAGCAACGCCCGTCGCAAGGCTGGGGTACCCGCGCCGAGATCCTGACGCCCCGGTTTGCCGCCGCCGCTTTCTTTCAGCGTCTCGCCCGCGTCGCGAACTGGCAGAACCTGTCCGTGACGGACGCGGCGCAACGAGTCCAGCGCAGTGCCGCACCCGACGCCTACGCGCAGTGGGAATCCGAGGCCCGTGTCCTCGCCGAGGCCCTCACCGGCGAGGCCCCGGCCGCGTTCGCGTGCCGCGTCCGTACCGTCTTGGCGTCGACCGACGCCGCCGGAATGTCGAGCGCGGCGCGCCTCGAGCTGGGGCTCAGGAATCTCACCGGTGAACTCGCGTCACCGCGAGGGTGGGTGGCGGCGAACTGGCTGGTCGGCCACGCCGAGCAGTTTCACATCTCGACGCTGTCCTACGACGGGTGGCGGTGGACGGCAACCGGCGGGTCATGGGCAGCCCACACGCCGGCGGTGCCACAGATCCAACTCAACACCGCATGACGGTCACGCAACCGGAACTGTCCCCAACGTCGCCGCGTGCGCAGCGGGGCGTCGGCTACTACGGTCGGAGCCGACACCGATTGGGGAGACGCAATGACCGTTCGAGCGCTGCGTGGCCGATTGGTGATGACAGTCGTGGCCGTGGGTCTGGTCGGTTCGGGATTGGCCACCATCGCCGGTCCTGCTGCTGCCGGCACCGTGGGGACGATCACGACGGTCGCCGGGACCGGTGCCCCGTGTAGCCCGACGACCGGCACGTGTGGTGACGGTGGCGCGGCCGTGTCGGGCCTGTTGAAGGGCCCGTACGGGTCCTTCGTTGCCCCGAACGGGGACCTCTATCTGGCCGAGTGTTACAACGATCGAATCCGCAAGGTCGATGCGGCGACGGGCAAGATCTCGACGGTCGCCGGAAACGGCGTCGCCACATCAGGTCCCGATGGCGGTCCGGCGTCGGCGACGTCGGTCTACTGTCCCGTCGACGTGCTGGCCGATCCGGCCGGCAACGTGATCTTCTCCGAGTACAACGGGAACAAGGTTCGCGAGGTCGACGCGGTCACGGGCAAGATTTCCACGATCGCGGGGACCGGGACCGCGTGCGCGGCCCAAACGAATCCCTGCGGCGATGGAGCCGCGGCGACGGCGGCCCAACTTGGCTACCCGTGGGGCCTCGCACGCGATTCGGCAGGCAGCATCTTGGTCGCCGATAGCCTCGATCGACGTGTCCGCAAGATCGACGCGGGCACCGGCAAGATCTCGACAGTGATCGGTACCGGCGCCGCCTGTGTGGCGACGGCCGCGTGTGGTGACGGTGGGTCGGCGACCGCGGCGCAACTCGGTTCCGTCTCGTCCGTGGCCCTTGCCGGCTCGGGCGACATCTACCTGGGAACCAGCAACACCTACCGCGTACGAAAAGTCGACGCCGCAACCGGAACGATCTCGACGATTGCCGGCACGGGTACCGCGTGTGCCACGCCCACGTCGCTGTGTGGCGACGGAGCCGCCGCCGTTGCTGCCCAGTTCGGCAGCGTGTGGTCGGTGAAGATCGATCCCAAGGGCGCGGTGTTCATCGCCGACAACGACAATCGCCGAGTTCGCGAGATCGACGCCGCAACGCAGAAGATCTCGACGGTGGCCGGCACCGGGGCCGACTGCACGCCATCCATCGCGCTGTGCGGCGACGGGGGAGACGCGGCGGCGGCGACGTTGCATGGTCCATCGGGCCTGTCGATCGACGCGGTCGGCGACCTCTTCGTGTCCGACCTCGATGCCAATCGAGTACGCCGGGTCGCGGGAATTGCGGCGGCCGAGCCCGCGTCGACGGGCAAGAAGCCGCCGGCGGTCGGCGCCAGCGGCTATTTCCTGGTGGCCCGCGATGGTGGGATCTTCGCGTTCGGTGATGCTGCGTTCCACGGTTCGACGGGGGCGACGAAGTTGAATCAGCCGATCGTGGGGATGGCGGCGACGCCGTCGGGCAAGGGGTATTGGCTCGTGGCGTCGGATGGCGGGATCTTCGCGTTCGGTGACGCGACGTTCCAGGGGTCCACAGGTGCGACGAAGCTCAATCAGCCCATTGTCGG
>Ga0209048_10003160_pt1 | contig 16148 bp, 21 predicted proteins | sample FrelakmetCRP12CR_FD_187146 | JGI IMG/M metagenome (GOLD analysis project Ga0209048, IMG submission 187146) | Freshwater lake sediment microbial communities from the University of Notre Dame, USA, for methane emissions studies - CRP12 CR (SPAdes)... | ecosystem: Environmental > Aquatic >... | reverse complement strand
GGTCCACGCACAGGCGCCGATGCCCGCATCGACCAAGGCTGTACCGGCGTTCACGCCGGGGCGCGCGCCCGTGGTTCTTCCTCCTGCGCAAATGGTGCACAGCACTGCGGCGCCCACGCCCAATGCGCCGCCTCAAAGAGTTGCACCGACGGCGGGCGCCACCACCACTGCGATCGCGATTGCACCACCTCCCCCTGCGGCTCCTGCAGTCGCCGCGCCGCTACCGGTGCTTCCCAAGCCACCGGCAGCGCCTGAGCGCCCGGTTCCTGCGTCCGTCCCGCAGAGACAAATTGCCGAGACGCCACGCCCACCCGCGCCCGCTGCGTCGGCAGTCCGACTTGCGACTGCAACTCAGCGACCAGTCGCGCCGTCGAAAGACGATGCCCAGGTTCGCGCCGAGCAGGAACGCAAGGCGAAGGCCGAGACAGTAGCTCACAACGCACCCGGAGCGCCGCATCCAAAGAAGAAAGAAGACGAGGAGAAGCCCGACAAGGGAGAAAAGAGGGCCCCGTGACCTCGGGGTTCTTCACGTTACGCGGCACGACGTTGCGCCCCCCTGCTTCCACCGCATACGACGCGATCGTCAGCAATAACACTCCTGAATGGCTTGATCGCTGACTGGCTTTGGCGCGCGGCCCTTCTGGGCGCGCTCTGCTGGATCGGGTGGCAGTTGCACGAATTCCGCGAGGACATGAATTAGCCAGCCGACGAGCAGACGACCACGTCGACCGAGCCAGACGTACTGAAAGACAGCCTCGATACGCTTCACGATGACATCGAGGACTTGAAGAAGCGGGTCGACACGATCCTTGTCGCAATAGTTCGATCGCGGTAACTGGATGCACCTGGGTCACCCTAGCGGCCCAGCCGCAAACACCTCGACCCGAAGCACCCGCACCAGCCACCCGCCTGGTCGACCGTCCCGAACAGCCACTGGCCGACATCCTCGGTTTCGATGGGCACGACGGTCTGCTTGTCCTGGTCCGTCGGGTGCGAGCTTGTGCATGCGTGTCGGCAACCAGCAATCTCGTCGCGGGTTATGTCGGTTTTGGCGGTACGTGGGTGGCACGCTGGAAGACGTGAAGACATCCGACACCCGCCATGGCGTTCGCCCGCCGAGGTGCCAGTAGCGTTCCATGTCGCCGGCTTCCGGGGAGACGTAGCGGACGCACGCGAGGCGGGGACCGTGGCGGCAGGGCGTGCGCCGATGGACTGGAGGGGGCCACGTGCGTATGCTGCGCCACTATCCGGTTAGCACATCACCGTCGGCCCCGAACGTTCTTCTTGGCGACGCCGAAACCCCCGTTCACGTTCTAAAGGGCGTTCTAATCGCGCGAAAGGTGCGAAAGAGCGCATTCAGGGGCCTTTGGAGCGCCGGTTGCGGTGCCGGTCAGGTCGCCTGCGATGGCGGTCGGTCGCGCTGCGATCAACGCCGATGGTGGCGATCTAGGCGCGGGCGAACGCGCCTTAACGGACAGCCTAGAAGGTGCCTAGCAATCGCGCGAACAGGCACTCGGCAGGTTCGCTTCATGTGCCGCGCCAAGCGGCGGATGACCTGAGCCAGCCCGCCGCCGGGACTTCACACGACTACAGCAGGTCGTCCCAGAGCATCGTGCTGCCTGACTCGAAGGTGCCATCGCCGTTGGCATCGACGTCGAGCCGGACATCAGTTGCCGACACCGCCGTGATCAGCAAGCTGCTGCTCATGCCCTTGACCTGCATCGTGCCGGAACTCGGGTACGCATCGGCGTCGTACTCCTTCAGCGGCGTTGCCGCAGGGGTGTTCACCTGCACAACGCCACCTGCCGCTTGAGATTGCAGAAGGCCGCTGGCAGTGCTAACCGTGGTTCCGACCGCCTCGTCGTAGGTCGCATACACGACGAAGCCATCCAGGAGTGTCACGGTATCGGTGTACCCGGTGTGCGTCGAGAGCGCGATGGTCATCGAACCTGACGACGTCGTCTGATAGGTTTCAACCGTCGGGCTGGGAGTCGTGAGGACGTAATCCGTCGAGCCGTTGAGCGTCATCGAATGCCTCGGCGTCACGTACGACATGTTGCTGAACGCCAGATGGGCGCTCCCGGAAGACGCGCTGGCCTGCGTGATAGTCATACTCCAGGTGCCATCGCTTGTCTCACCCAGCGTGTCCTGACACTTGTTGTAGTTGAACGTGGCGCTATCGCCGACGCTCCAATCGCCGCTGTTATCGTTGTCGTAGTCCGTCTCCGTCACAGTGCCGCCTATGGAGCAGGCATACGTGGACGGTCCGTACACGGCCAGCGGAGCCAGGCGTTGGGCCGATGCGAGCGCCACCCGTTTGCTCAGCGGATGCAACCACATCGCCATCACCCGCCCCGGGCCAGACTTACTGACGCCCAGTGGAACCATCATTCCGGTCGGGCTGACCCCAGAGATGCCCGCAGCCGTGGCCCGCCCCACGGTCACGTAATTGGCAAGTCCGATGTCGATTGTTGGACCTGGGGCTGGCCCACCATCTCCGCCACCGCCACCGCCACATGCACCCAAGGTAAGAAGAATCGCGACGCTCAATGTGTTCAACACCAGTCTGCGTGTGTTCATGGCTCCGCTTCTTATCGTTACCGCAGTATTGCAATTGCAATATCGACCTTAGCGCGCGATGCGCGTTGAGCGGGCGCAACGGCCTTGAACAAAGATGGCGCGGTTCGTGTGTCGCTTGAGATACCCCAAAGCCTGCGTGGTTGAGGTCGGTCAGCGCGGGGTCGCGCCAGTACATCGCAATCGTGCTGCCAGGGCGGATGTTCAAGGCCGCATTCGCCAGGCGCGGGCTCGCGCCGGTCGTGCTCTCGCGGACCGTGGGCGATACCACGACGTCGACCTCGGCGCTGAGCCCGTGGAACAGTTGCGGCGCCTACATGGCCGCCACGCTGCACGCCGCTCATGTCAGTGCGGATTGCTGCGCTCTCGCGCTTAGCAAGCTGGCAGTACGTTCTCGTCACCGCAAGGCTGCTGGCTCGATGATCAGCGCCAGGTTTCATCGCCTCCTCGTCACCACCCTCCTGACCAGCACAGCGGCGCTCCTTCCCCTCAATGCCCACGCATGGGGCTCAGAAGGCCATCACCTGATCGCCGATGTCGCCGAAAGCCAACTCTCCGTCACGGCGAAGGCGGAAGTCAATCGACTGCTCGCGCTCGAACCCGGCTCCACGCTCGCGTCGATCTCGACGTGGGCAGACGACTACCGTTCCCCTCCCACCGCAGCGTGGCACTACGTCAACCTACCCCGAGACGGCAACTGCCAGTACAAAGCTGAACGGAGCTGTGTCAACGGCTCCTGCGTCGTCGGTGCAATCGAGCGCCAGGTGGCAGTCTTGGCGTCCAACTCACCCGATGAGGCCCGGCTGAAGGCGCTCAAGTACGTCGTGCACTTCGTCGCCGACGTGCACCAGCCGCTTCACGCGGGCTTCGCCGACGACAAGGGCGGCAACGCGTATCAGGTGCAGGCGTTCGGGCGAGGCACGAACCTGCATGCGGTGTGGGACACCGCACTCATTGCGCACTGGCCCGGCGGCGAGAGCGCCTTGCGTGCGGCGGTTGAGGACGAGAAGCCGACGGTCGACGCCAGCTTTGCGCCCGGTCGGTGGGCCGAGGAATCGTGCCGCGTGGTGTCGACCGACGGGTTCTACCCGCCCGGGCACAAGCTCGACGATGCTTACGCTTTGCGTTGGGATTTGACGCTCGTGCAACGCATGGCGGCGGCGGCGCGGAGGCTGGCTACCGCGCTCAACCAGCGCCTGGGGAATCGGTAGGACTACAGGTACGGGTTGTGTCGACGATCCACTCCGGGCCTGGGGGACTTTGAAGAGCATTGTCTTGATTGACTCGCACAGGAAGTGCCACCTGACCGCCGTATGCTGTCAATGACGCTCGGCCCTGCGCTACAACTCAAGAGATCCTGGGAGGAATGGCCAGATGAATTCGAACGAAATGACTTCAGGCCAGGCGAATGCCTCCGAGGCCGTAAAGTCGCTGCATCGTGCCGCCGTGCAGGGTCTTGCGGACGCGCGGAACAGCCTGGCAATTCACTACGCCGCGGGCGACGGCGTTAGTGAGGACAAGGTACACGCATTCATGTGGTTTTCTGCCGCCGCTGCCCAAGGCAACCCCGACGCAATTCAGAACAAGGATCGGGTTCAGCTCGCTAAGGACGACGATATCTACAAGCTAATAGTTGCCGCGACAGCGGAAGACGCTGAAGCGCAGCGTGATCTTGCAGTACGACTGCACGGCGGTGACGGCATTCACTCAGATGAGGACGCTGCCCGCTTCTGGATCCGAAAGGCCGCAGAGGGCGGAGACGCATGGTCGCAAACCACCTATGCGCTCCAACTGTCTCGAACAGAGGAACCGGAGGCGAGAGAACGCGTCTGGTGGCTTACCCGTGCCGCGGAGCAAGGCTAGGGGGGCTCTATTAGATTTGGGGATGATGCAGGCCGCCGGGCGCGGTACCCCTGCGGACGCCAATTCCGCGGCCGTAAACGTGCTCAGAGCTTCCTTGGCCGGGTTCGAAGAGGCACGAGGTGTCTTCGAGAAGATCATCAGACCCGCAATACCCGCGGAGTCTTGGCCGTCGATCTTTGATCGGGTCAAGTGGCCGCATCTCATATTCATGATGGGGCCGCTTGCGGAAGGACACCTGGATCTGATTCGCCAATCGCAAGAGAACGATGATGGCTCGGAAGATCCTGAATAGCTCAGGTACGAGCGCGAGACGGCAAATGCGGAGTTCCTCGGTTCTTCGGAAAGAGAGGCTCCCTTGCTGGACGCCGTGTTCGGCGAGAAGGTGGTGGTCAAACAGATTCACGTTGGCCGGGCTCGGGTTAGCGGGAAGACGCTGGCGGCCGTGACGATCAACCTGAGGGACGTCCACTTGCCGGACGGCTTTCCTGTTTACTGGAAGCCGTCGACCGAATCGTTGAATGTGGCTGCGGCCTCGATCAGGTATTTCGGCGGTCGTACCTGGGTACGGTGGAACTACATGAACTTCTGACGATTGTATGCACCAGCACGCGCCCAGTTCGAGTCTGAACGAATTGGCCGCCGAGCGTCGCCATTGCACTGAATTCAGCAGGCGACCCGTTGCTGGCCGGCGATGCCCGCCAGCGAGCGCCGCTACTTCGTCGCGTCCGTCACGCACTTCTTCACGAAGCTATTCTTGGCGGCGCCAGCGAGCTTTTTCTCTGCGGCTTGCGATTCGCAAGTAGCTGTGGCGGCGCTCGTGGCGTCCTTCTCGCACTTCTTGACGAAGCTGTTCTTCGCAGCACCCGAGAGCTTCTTCTCGGCAGCCTGGGCCTCGCACGCCGAGCCCTTGCCGCTCGGGATCGACGCGGCCTTGTCTGAGGCGGCAAGCGCAGGGCCAGCAAGTGCAGCGATGGCGATGGCAATCACGGTGATCAACGTCTTCATGGGATCTCCTGTTGAGTGGGGCGAAACTCGCACCGACGGCATTGAGTAAACCCGTCGGAGGACAAGCGTCATTTTCGTTTGAGAGACGCGACTGCTGAAATCACCGCCGTCATCCCGGTTGCCAGAGTGCCCACGCCCAACTCCCCACGAAGCCCACTAATCTGCGTCGTTGCCCGTCGGCACGTTGTAGCTGGCGAGAATCCAGCGCCACTTGGGCACGGCGTGAAACCGTCGTACTTGCCCCGTTTCATCGTGGAGTGCCATGCCATGCAGCATCTGAAGCGTGATGGACTTGGATGCGTCCGCGTTAGGTTGGCATGACCAGTTGCGGCCGTCCTGGATCTTGCATTCGGTGAACTTGCTGGATGGTTCATTCGCCCCAACTGTCCAGAAAAGTACTTCACCGCGAGCACGGAGTGCGCGGAATCGGTAGCGTTCTGCTGCCGCCAGTCGCCCGGCGCAATGGCTACCGCGCCAAAGATCGTTTGAGCAGCTCACCGTGTAGATGGTTCGCTCACCTTGCAGCGTTATGAAGTCCGACGCCCAGGTGACGAAGGCAACCAAGACGCCCCCAACAAGCATTGCCATCCAGAATCGCATCGTGCCTATCCCAGTGCGCAGTGCATTAGGGGCGCGGGCTACACGATCCCAAGGCGATGGACATTCGCTACTTTCCAGACCTCTTCGGCCGATCGTCTGCTCGCGGGAATAACTCGTCGAGCAGATCGATGGGCACGGTGTCTGGGAAATCGGTGATGTCGGCGCCGTAACGAAGATCGAACGAGGACATGGCCCAAGTGCTCGTATCCCTTTCGGGTGCCTCCACCTCCGGGGAAGGGACGGTGGATGGGTCGACCCATTCCCCTCTGGGTGCAGCAGGGGTAATGCGCCAAATTAGATTCGTCGCACTGCGTGTTTTCCTACTCCGAAAGTTCATTCGGACCCCCGCAACGGCCCCAACATGAGGGGCAGCCAACCGCTAAACTACCCCGGATGATCTCATCGCGCATCCTCGATCCGCAGGGGCCTCCCGTAGATTGGGGGGGTGAGGCACGCGGAGCGGCTGCACCGCCATGTCGGACAGACTGCGCTTCAATGTCCCTAGCTAGGGCGTACCGGCGAGAGAGCTGGGACAGCGGTGGGGACGCCCATCGATCGCGTCATTGTGGTAGCGGCGCAAAGTCCCATCTTGCCCGCCTGAAACTGCGCACGGCAGTGCGGGTGTCGGATTCCAGAGCGCAGTGTGGCATCCCTTGGAGCGCGTTCTCGTCCTGAAGGAGGGTGGTTCTTCCCCGATGCTCTGCCACCGCCTGCGGAGTCAGTCGCTGTCTTGGAACTCGTGGGCCAATGCTGGCGCCCTCTCTCGCACTAGCGGCGTGTGCTGGCTACCAGGCCGCCCTCTGACAGCAGCGCGGTGATCAACCCGGTCGGATACGCGATTCCGAGGTGATGCGCATGTACTACTTTCCAGACCTCTTCAGGGGATCATCTGCTGACGGGAATAACTCGTCGAGCAGAGCATCAGGAATTGTGTTTGAGACATCGGTGATGTCGGCACCGTAAAGCAGATCGAACGACGACACGGCCCAAGTGTCCGAGTCCCTCTCGGGTACATCCACCCTTGCGGGAGGGCTGGCGGCGACATCGACCCACTCGCCCTCCGGTGCACCCTTGGTAATGCGCCAGACGCGAGCGTTCGCCCTTGGTGGTGTCCTACTCTGAAATCTCATTCGGACTCCCGACACGCCCCCTCATGAAGGGGGCAGCACGCAGCTATCTTCTAAAGTACACCCGGCGGACTCATTGCGCACCCCCAATTTCGGACATGACCCCCCCTATTTAGGGGGTCAGGTGTGCGGAGCGGCGGCGACGCCATGCCTGACTGTGTGCGCTTCAATGTCCCCTGCCGGGCCCTTGGCGTAATCGAGGCTCATACCATGCCACTCCTCTTCTCGTACGGAACGCTTCAAGATGAAAGCGTTCAAATCTCACTCTTCGGGAGGGCTCTCACCGGACAGAAGGATCATCTTCTTGGCTTTGAACAATCGCTCGTGCGTGTCGCAGATTTGGACTTTGCCCGCGTCAGCGGTACGACTCATCACGCGATCGTAAGACCCAGTCGGAACCTCGAATCCAGAGTTCCAGGCATGGCCCTGGAAGTCACCGACGGCGAACTCGAGCAAGCAGACAAGTACGAGCCGGTCGAGTACCGGCGCGTGGCCGCGAGCCTCGCATCGGGAAGGCAGGCATGGGTGTATGTCGATGCGACGTTCACAGCCAAGGAATCATGATCCCAGCGACGCCCAAGCCTTCGTTCAAACGGAGAGACGACCGCGTACCGCCGGTGACTCCCGGTTAGCCTGAGCGTTCCTTCACGTTTGGCGTTGGCCTGGGTCGATCGTCAGACGCGATCCAGTCGTGGAAGGCGCATACTGATTTTTTCCATGTATGTAGCACCAATGGACGCAACCAGGACTTTCCGGCACCAGAACTATGAATTGCTTTGCAGCGCCAAAGCTGTCGATGCTGGAAAGTTCTCGCCATCTCTCGTCGTCTGCAAGCAGGTCTGGCCCACACGGCCACGAGTGATCGCTGTGCAGCGGGGCGACTATCTGACCGAAGAGACCGCCATCGATGCCGCGCACGCCCAAGGTGTCGAGTGGATCCTGAACTACGGCTAGTGGCTGGATTGACGCTGGATGGATCTCGGCTCATCCGCCGATAGTCGCGGCTTGTCTTTGCAGGCTGAGTTCGATTTCGTCCAGGCGCAGGTTACCGGTCAGAGGTCGGTCGTCTAAGTAGAGCCCTTATTCGGGTTGATCAGATACTTCTCGCCGGTGGCCCGCTTGCCGTAGACCGCAATCACGTCAAGTTGCAGCGCCTCGGCCAACGACACCGCTTTCGCATAGTGGCTCGCAAAGGTCGTCTTCAATTCCGCTGCAACACGCCGCTTCAGCGCCGCCACTGCTTCGGGTCCGATCTTCTGCAGGAAGGGAAACAGCAACCAACCGCCCATCCCCCAGGCCATGCCGAAATTCCGGTTGTACTCGGTCGGTCGGGTGTCCAGGCCGCCGTAGATGTAGACCTGCTTGTGGGTCGTCGAGCCATAGCGGCTGTACTCCTTGGCGGTCCTGTTCAGCGCGGCCTCCATGCAGGTCAGGATCTGCCCGGCGAGCTTGCCGCCGCCCGTGGCATCGAAGGCGATCGTCGCACCGGTTGCGACCAGCGCGTCGGTGAGATCCTGCATGAACGTCGCCGAGGTGGCGTTGCACACGTAGGTCGCCCCCATGGCCCTGAGCAGGTCTTGCTGCTCCTGTTTGCGAACGATGTTCACGAGGGCGACATGGTCCTTGAGGCAGATCCGGTTGAGCATCTGGCCGAGGTTGGAGGCTGCGGCGGTATGCACGAGCGCGGTGTGGCCCTCGCGCCGCATCGTCTCGACCATGCCCAGCGCAGTGAGCGGATTGACAAAGCAGGACGCGCCTTCCGCTGGCGACGCCCCTGCGGGCAGAAGAATGCACTGATCCACCGGGATGGATCGGTACTGCGAGTACATCGCACCGCCGAGCACAGCCACCGTCTTGCCCATGAGTGCCTGAGCCGCGTCGGATGAACCCGCAGCGACGACCACGCCAGCACCCTCGTTGCCGACAGGCATGGACTCGCCCACCCGGCCCGCCATGGCTTTCATCGCCGCATCGGGAATGCGGGCGGTGACCCCGGGGTGGCTGGCCGTCCCGGACACCTTCGCAGTGCTCATGTCGGCGGCGCCGAACAGCAGACCGAGGTCCGAAGGGTTGATGGGAGCGGCTTCGATCCGCACGAGCACCTCGCTGGGTGCAGGAACCGGGATCGGGACGCTCACGAGCGACACCTCCAGTTCGCCGCTCGGCTTGACGAGCGAGCGAAGTTGCAGGGCTGTTCGTTCCTTGTTGGTGCTCATGTGATGTCTCCTTGGTCGATTTGTGTCAGTGTAGGCGGCTGAGTGAACCGCTGAGGTAGTTGCCGAAGAGCACACCATTCCGCAGTCTTACGGGCAGTCCGCTTGGCACTCTGGGCTGACCGGCACCCGCCTCTGCGTTCTGCGAAGGCCGCCGCATGGTGCGGATGGGTTTGCTTCCGAGCGCCGAGTTGAACTGGGCGAAGTGCCGGCGACCCTGAAGAGACGGTCACGGGCTGGCGCGCCGACGTTCACTTTGCAGCGACTACGGCCGTTCATCCGTCGGCGCTGAATGACAGTTCGCGGTCTAGAACCGCTCATAGAGCAAGCCAGTCAGCCTGCCGCTCGCAGCCGCCCCGCAGCAAACACCTCTACCCCCGGCACCCGCGCCAGTCCAGCAGCCTGGTCGACCGTCCCGAACAGCTACAGGTCGACATCTTCGATCTCGATGGACACCACGCTGCGCTTGTCCTGCTCGGTCCGTCCGCGTTTCGGGTCGATGGAGGACATTGGCGCTCGGATCCGCCCCGCTATGCTTCAAGCCCAGGACCGCAAAGGGCGGCTCCGACAACCTGAAAGGAGAGCGAAGATGGCCTACACGATCGTGCATCATTTTCCAGGCGGTACGAAGGAGCAGTACGACGCGACAGTCGGAGCGGTGCATCCCGGCAAGGACACCCTGCCCAAGGGACAAATCTTCCACGCGGCTGGTGCGTTTGCTGGTGGCTGGAGCGTCGTGGCTGTCCACGAATCCAAGGAAAGTTGGGAACAGTTCCGCGATGGCACCCTGATGCCCAGAATTAAGCAAGGCATCAAGGGAGGGTTCGCGACGCCGCCCCAGGAGATGTCCTTTGAGGTCCAAAACCTGAAGTCGGCATAGCCTGGCAGGAGCAGTTGGCCTCGTTCGCGGCGGTCGGAAGGGCTGTCGCATTGTCGCGGTGCGCACTCCGTACCGGCACTTGCGTCGCCGGTTGCCCCGTCGCGGCTAACTCTGGACGGGCAAGTCCCGTTCAATCGTAAGTCCCTCAGCAAGATGAAGTGTGCGCAGGCTGCCTAGCCAGCAAGAAGGACCCTCATGAAGCGATTGATTGCAGACGGGCTTTGGCGCATAGCCCTCTTGGGCGCGCTCACCTGGATCGGCTGGGAGCTACACGAGTTCCGCGCGGACATGAATGAGCCAGTCGACGGGCAGACGACCGCGTCGACTGAGCCAGACGTTGTGCAAGGCAGCCTCGACGCGATTCACGATGACATCGAGGACTTGAAGCAGCGGGTCGACACGATCCTTGTCGCAATGGTTCGCTCGCGGTAACTGGATGTGGTTGGGTCACCCGACTGGCCCAGCAGCAAGCACCTCGACTCGAAGCACCCGCACCAGCCCAGCCACCTGTTCGACCGTCCCGGACAGCCACTGGCCGACATCGTCGATCTCGATGGGCACGACGGTCTGCTTGTCCTGCTCAGCCCGGGGGCGAGGGTTGGGTCGATGGACGCTGGGCCTGCGCATGCGTATGCTGACCGCACGATGACGGTGGCTTGTCCATGGAGGTCCGGGCGACGCAAGGCACCGTCGTGCCTTCGGTCAACGTCACCACGGCGTCAGATAGACGCTGTTCGCTAGACTGGGCTCAAATCGGAGCCTATACAGGGAGAAGACATGGCACTGGCACGCGTCCACGTTCAGCGAATGATCCAAGACTCTCAAGACCACGGAAGTGATGACGAGCACATGGTCTCACGCATCTTCTTCGACGTAGACATTGAATGAACATTGAAGGCACGACTCACCGTGGTCTATACGTTGACGTCAAGCAGGCTGTGGGAAGTTCGTTCGAGACAGGCCCAATCGAAGTATCGAAACCAGTCGGATACAAGGGACCCTGGGACCACGAAGTGTTTAGCGGTTTCGCTCAACGGTACTATCGCAGCCTCGTAGGAGCAACGGGCAGCGGTATCAGAATTGCTGGCGCTGGCAGCGTGCGAATGAGGAATAACACCTTCGTACAGCCGGCTGCCTTCGAGTTTCAAGTCAAGGCCGTTGGCGGCCCCTGGTGAGCGGCGCCCCTCGCTCAAGTGGAGAGCCAACAGCCGGCCGCACTACGTGGCCTGCTCATCTTCCATTCCGCGCGGCCGGGTGTTGCATCCCGCTTAGCTCGGACGCTGACCGTCGAGCAAGGAGGACACCTCATGCTTCAACTGCGCCCCAGCTGCGAGTGCTGCGCTGACGCTGCTGATCTTCATATCGCTGCTGGCCCTGAACGACGAAGGCCTCGCCGCGGTTGGCCGCTCCAAGAGCCGTTCAGTAGACTTTGATCAGCCTCACACTCAAGGTGGACTGGAAGATCGGCTTTGCCACTCGGACGGACGAGATGAGGATGCGTCGGGACTTGCGGGAATGGTGCGGTTGCGCCGCGGCTGCTCTTGTGGCGGGATGCGCTGCAACGCCGGCCGGGGTACTGCCTGACGGCACCCTGATGCTTGGAGAGGTCAGACAGGTTCTGACCCGTGACATGGTGAACGCGGGCCGCCTCGCGCCGGGCGAGAAGCAGGAGAGCCTAGCCCAGACGGTGCGTGATAGGGGTTGGACGGAAAGCCAGATTGACCAGGGCCGCATCGTCGTGCTCCGCTATCTGATCCATTGGAACAACACTGTCTCCGGAGACAAGTTCAACCAATTGGCGCCGGAAATGGTTGGAGAGTGGCTCAAGGTCGAGCCAGGAAACGTCGTCGAGGTTGAAGTAAGTGCTTCGCGCGGCGGTGCCATCCAGCGTGTGCGAGCGCGCAGCTTGGCAGAGGGGGGCTGCTACTACGGCGAGGTCCCGGTGGGCACGACGGTCGAGTTCCTCGCGGCACTCGGCTCGGTAGGACCTCGCGGCTCGGCGTCCTTGTACTGCGCTGGCATCGAACGAGAAGGGTGGCAACGCCCACGCACGTACTGGCACAAGCTGCCGGGTGCCACACCGAGCGCACCTGGGGCTACAGCGGCGGCGCAGCCGATTGCCGTGTCTACCGAAGCCGCGGCCCAACCGGCGGTCAGCGCAGACGGCATGGCCACGCTGCTTATCTACATGAACCGGTCCCGAGTGCTGTTTCTCCCCGGTCTTCTGATCTGGGTGGACGGAGAGAAGGTGGCGCTGCTGGACGAAGGAGGCTGCGAAATCGTGCGGGTCGCGCCCGGAGAGCACTCGGTGGTCTCGGGAACCGGAGACTTCCTCAGCTTCGGGCGTCGCGAGCTGGCCGTATCGGTGAAGGCCGACGAACGGCTCGTCTTGGAGTATCAGATCGTCGACGAAGTCCTGGGCAGTGAGGGCGTACTTGGGGCGCTTCAGCGGGAGACATCGGACCCTCTGGCCTTCCGCTTCACGCAAAGACCAGCGACGCCAGGCGACTCGTGCACGGCCCACCACCCGCCGACACTGTTGCGAGATGCCGCTCCGCCTGCGTCGCAAACGCAGCCCTGACGATGCTGAGGAACTTCGCCAAACTTTGCCTTGAAGCGTGATCGGCATTCCGCTCGGGTCAAAGCGCAGCGTGGCCTCGTGCTGGCCGAGGTGGTTGCGGCCCTCGCTGATGACAGCGACATAGGAGAGTTCGGCCTCACCGACAACTTAGTAGGCACACCACCAGGTCAGCTCGCGCCCGGTGCGAGCTTGGGCGTGCTTGCCGCCTAGGGTGGGCATGGAACTGAAGTCTGTTGCGGCTGTGATGCCGACGAGGCGGTCGTCGATGGTCTGCCTACTGGCCGCCGTCCTCTATCGAGGGCTTCCTGCAAGCGCGCTCGTGCAGAACAGCTCTTCAGCAGCATTTCTGCGATCTCGCGATACCACATGGCTACCCGCTATGCTGCACGACCGACCCACCCACCGAAGGAACGACCGTGCTCGTCGTGCACCACCTCAATGATTCGCGCTCGCAGCGCGTGCTCTGGCTGCTCGAAGAGCTGGAACTGCCCTACGAGATCAAGCACTATCAGCGTGACGCCGTCACGCGGCTCGCGCCGCCTGAGCTGAAGGCGGTGCATCCGCTCGGCAAGTCGCCGGTGCTGACCGACGACGGGCAGACAGTGATCGAGTCGGGCGCCATCGTCGACTACCTGATCCGCCATCACGGCCGGGGCCGCCTACAGCCGGCGCCGCAAACCACCGACTTCGACGCCTACCAGCAGTGGCTTCACTACGCCGAAGGCTCGGCCATGTTGCCGCTGCTGCTAAAGCTGTATGTCTCGCGTCTGGGCGATGCCGGCGCACCGCTGTGGCCGCGCATCGAGAGCGAGATCGCCAATCACCTGGGTTTCGTCGACCAGTCGCTGAAAGGCCGGCCCTGGCTGCTGGGCGACGAGTTCAGCGGTGCCGACATCCAGATGAGCTTCGTCGGCGAAGTGGCTGTCGCGGGCGGAAGTCGCAGCGACTACCCCAGCCTCGCCACCTGGGTGGCGCGCTTCCAGGCTCGGCCTGCCTACCGCAAGGCACTCGAACGCGGCGGCCCCTACGCCTACGGCCGCTAGCACTCAGAGCATTCCCGCGGCAACTGCCTCCAATGGCACGGGCGTTCGCGCACAGGCGCGTCCTGTCCCCCTTTGAAGCAGGCCGGGCAGTTCGCTCATCGAATGGAACGACACGCGCGCCGGCTTCCCGCTACATCGGCCCCGCATCAAACACCTCGAGCCCCGGCACCCGCACCAGCCCAGCCGCCTGTTCGACTCTCCCGAACAGCCACTGGTCGACATCGGTGGGTCAAGCGGCACGACGCGGCGGTTGTCCTGTTCGTCGGGTGCGATGGTCGAGTTGATGAACGCCGACTCGGCGGGTGCGTATGCTCGCTCGAAGATGATGAAGGCCACCTCTGTGGCCGTTTACAACCTGGACCAGAGTAAGGGCGGGCACAGATGACCGACGCAACGAAGGCATGTCCGGTATGCACGGAGACCATTCAGGCTGCGGCGATTAAGTGCCGCTTCTGCAATACCGATCTGGCCGCCTACTCGGCTGCGAAGGAGGCCGAGACCGAGAAGCCCTTGTTCACTGGTCACCCAGTGGTCATCTACAACTTCTGGCAATGGCTGGCCGTGACCTTCACACTCGGCATCGCCTACCTCGTCTACTGGATACGAAGCATCTCAACGACCTACGAGATCACGACGCAGCGAGTCAGAGTTGAGCGGGGCCTATTCTCCAAGTTGAAGGAGAACGTCGCGTTGTTTCGCATTGATCACTTCGATCTGCACAAACCGCTCCGCATGCGACTCGCCGGTCAATGCATGCTCCACCTTCGTTCGTCAGAGGCCAGCTTTGAGACCGTGATGATCTATGGCATCCCGAATCTGGAGGCCCTCGCGGACACATTGCGCGAATGCTCGCTTCGCGAACGTACGAGAAGGCGGGTGACCACGTTCGTCCAAGCATGACGTTCGAGGCTTCCGTCGCTCGAACTTCGACCGGCAAGTAGGTGTCAGTCGCTTCGCTATCACGCAATAGGCAGCCATGGCAGATGTAACGCTGCGCCCAGCGAAGGCAGAAGACGCTCCGGGTGTTGCGGCTTGCATCTGCGAAGCCTACGTGCACTACATCGAGCGGATCGGCAAACAGCCCGGCCCGATGATCGAAGACTACGCTGATGTAATCAGCCAATTCCATGTTCATGTCGCTCAAGTCGCCAGCCGGGTCGTCGCGGCAATCGTTCTCAAGGTCACCGACGAAGGCTTCTATGTCGACAACGTCGCGGTTCGCCCGTCAGTCAAGGGCCAAGGTATTGGCCGCCTGCTGCTTGAACTCGCTGAGGCCGAGGCTTGTCGCCAAGGCTTCAAGACGATCCACCTCGCCACGCACGAACTGATGACCGAGAACCGCGCCCTGTATTCCCGCATCGGCTACGTCGAGTACGACCACCGCATCGTCAATGGTTACGCGCGCGTGTTCTTGCGCAAGGCATTGCCATGAAGCACGGGCACGTCGGGCATGCCAGCAAAGTTGGCACCTAGCAGGTATGGCGCAGAGCTGGTACGAGCGAAACCTGCTCCCTTACTTGATCGACTTCGCCTGCGGCGCGAAGCCCTTTCGCAAACAACGGGCGAAGGTCATACCCTTGGCGCAAGGGCGCGTCCTCGAAGTCGGCATGGGCACGGGCCTGAACATGCCCTTCTACGACCGCTCGCGAGTCAAGAGCATCGTCGGCGTTGACCCGTCGATGCGAATGCATCGCCTTGCACTGAAGCGGATCCAACACGCCGGGATTGAAGTGGAACTCGTCGGCCTGTCCGCCGAGGCGCTTCCGATTGCGGATGCGAGCTTCGACACCGTCGTCAGCACCTACACCTTGTGCACGATCCCAGACCCCGTCGCCGCTCTCAGGGAGATGCGCCGCGTTCTCGTCCCCGGCGGCAAGTTCTTGTTCTCCGAGCATGGACGAGCGCCGGATGCGAGTGTTCGGCGGTGGCAAGCCCGATTGCAGCCCTACTGGGGCAGGGTTTCGGGCGGGTGCATGCTCGACCGCGACATTCCCGCTCTACTTGAGCAAGCGGGCTTCAAGCCCGACGTGCAGTCTCAGTACTTCCCCGGGCCAAAGGTGCTTTCATATCACTACTGGGGCGAAGCAGTCGCCGCCTGACCACTACAGGTTGTCGCGAAGTCGGTAGACAGCGACCATCTTGTTGTCATCAATGTGTGTGCGGGAGTCGAACTCGGCGATGAAGTCCAGCGTTGCCTGAAAGGCCCATTGTGCGCAGCCAGCACTCATGCATTTCATGACAATGAAACTTGAGCCTTCA
>Ga0209048_10003159_pt1 | contig 16148 bp, 12 predicted proteins | sample FrelakmetCRP12CR_FD_187146 | JGI IMG/M metagenome (GOLD analysis project Ga0209048, IMG submission 187146) | Freshwater lake sediment microbial communities from the University of Notre Dame, USA, for methane emissions studies - CRP12 CR (SPAdes)... | ecosystem: Environmental > Aquatic >... | reverse complement strand
GCGCGCCGCGCTGCGCGCGTCGCTGGTCGAACCAGCGAGTTCTCACCACTCTCGTCGGCCAAACAAGAACGGCCCGTGCGGGCCGATTTTGTTTGGCGGGAGGGCGGGATTCACAATGCCGGGCTACAGCCGTCTAACGTAGTTAACTTACCCCCAGAGTTACCCCCGCGACACTAGTACACCCACCAATCCGCGCTACTTCAGCCTCTTCGCCGCGCGGTCCAAACCCTCTACGATTAAGGCGCGGCAAAGCGTCGAACGGGTCGGCATCTCGTCCATGGCTCGCCTCAACGCGTCGAGCCTGCCTGCGATTGAGGGTTCCAGCATCACGCCTACTTGAACCGACCGGACCTCTTCCTCCGCGTTTGGGGTGGATTTGCGCTTAGCGGTAGCCATAGTAGTAAAAGAATAGGGGCCGAAGTCCCCATTCTAGTCGTTTGCATGTTGCCATGTCTATAACAACCCTCGCTCGGCGAACGACAGCACCTGCGAACCGGCAACAATCATGTGGTCAAGGGTCCGAATATCGACCAGCGCCAGCGCCTGTTTTAGAGCCGTTGTCAGCAGCTCGTCCGCCCGGCTAGGCTCTGCCACGCCTGACGGGTGGTTATGGGCGAAGATGACCGCCGCAGCGTTGCGCGCGAGTGCCGCCTTGACGACCTCACGCGGATAGACCGACGTTTGCGCCAGCGTCCCTCGGAACAGCTCTTCGCAGGCGATCACGCGGTGCTGCGAATCGAGGAACAGGCAAGCGAATACTTCATGCGGCAGGCAGGCAAGGCGGGTGCGCAAGTAGTCACGCACGGCCTGTGGCGAGTTCATGGCGTCACGCCCGTGCAGCGTATGCCGTTCGAGGATCTGCGCTGCGCGTGCCAAGGTGCGGGATTCGGTCGGGCTGATTGCTCGTGTCGTAACTCTCATTTTGTCGGCTCCAAAAGAAAAGCGCGGCAAAGCGCCGCGCTGATAACCTTATAACATGTTATGTCTACATTTGGTGGCGAAGCCGCGTCTTAATCAAGCTATATTTGATCGCCGTGGCACGCGTTCGCGCCCGAGAAAAAAGAATTACTTAGGCTACAGAGTGGGGGGCAAGGGGGAACGGCGATACGCGCCCGGGATCCAGTTTTGCGGATGTCACGAATAGCTTTTTCGGGTAGAAGGACTTATACGTCTTATACCCTCGACGTTCCGGTTGGGTATGGCACTTTCAATCGACGTGAATCCGCAATGTGCGCCGTTCGCGCCAACCGAACGTCGCCTAGACGGTTGTCTGCATCCTCGGCAATGTGTAGCGAATAATTGCTCGGGCACAGATTACGCGGTCGCAGTCATTACTTTACGCATGAGCTCCGCAACCGTGATTGCTTGTTTTATCTGCATTCGAGCGACTAACGCCCGCTCCTGGTCGAAATATGGCTCAAATCTTTCATCGTCTGCAGCAACCGACGTCGCGCCCGTGGAATGGTTGAACTGCAGGATGGCGTGGTAGGCGATCCAGATCTCGTATTGAACGGTAAATAGATCAAGGAGGCCGGGGTTCTTTGCCTTAAGCTTCTCGACCGTTTCAGCGAAGGGGTGAAAAACAGTTGAATAAAATACGACTGTCTTGCCACCAATTTGCAACACCTTGTAGGCATGAGACGTTTGCGCATCGGGTCCCCCCATATCATTTGGCCACACAGCTTCCCACGTCTCGCTGTCTTGCGGTGAGATTGGTGTAATTTCAAACGGCGGGACTTGGCCGATAGATTGTTTGGACCGCACTTCCCGAGGCGGCAGAATCTCAAATGCGCAAGATCCATTAAGCTGTGACCCATCTGGGCGAGTCAGAGAAACAATCAATTCACCAAAGCTGCCGATTTGTGTGTCCTGCTTCGCTCGCAAGCGCCAGCGAATGCGGCCACCTCTAAGACGCGACTTCGTCTCAACTTCAAGCACCGGTGGATCGGCGCGTATATGGATAAGTCCGCGAATGTCATATTCCTGATCGGCATCTGTTTCGACGATAACCAATCCGCTGTCGTTAACATGGATCTGAAGTAGGTCCTCTGGGTATACGATTTCAAAGCGCGTGACATTGGGAAATGGCAAAGTTGGCAGCGGGTCAGGACGTATTGGTCGGTTCGGCTTATGTCGGGTCACCGGACGTACTTCACCTGTACCCTCCAAGTCTTCATTCGCACGATCACTTACCTTGAATCCCGCTTCTTTCAACAGGCGGGAGACTTGCAGTCGTACCTCCTCGCGTGTTTCCGCCGACTCTCGCTTCGCCAATCGATCCGTTAGCTCCTGCTCAATCTCATACAGCGTCTGATCGTCTTCGATCATCCGCCGTATGCTATTCACGAGACCGTCAAGAATCGGACCCTCCTTAAATCCTTCCCTACTAGACGAGAATAATTGCCGACGAACTTGGCTGTCAGCGTCCGAAGCGTCTATGTGTATCACCATATGCTTGGATAGCAGCGTGAGCCCGAACTCCCGCAGCAGATAGCTGGCTAGTTCGCCTTGCGTTTGGCCGTTAAGCGTGCCAAGTATTGGGTAGTTTGGTTGGACGAACAGCTCGGCCGAATTACCTCGAAGCTCTAGCTTCCCTTCTTTCTTGCGGTACGCAAGCACGACCCAATATTCAACGCCGATACACGGTTCGGTTTGTCCTGCCGGAGTGACATATTCCATCGGCCGATAATGCCGCACCTGTACGCGCGCTTCGGGATCATCTTCTACTGCGGCCTTCTCAGTAGCAAGGCGCATGAGGCGGTTGCGACCTCCCGTTACCAATTCGTTGCGGGCCTTTGCGGGATTACGAAGATCAACGACACGAAACGGGAGAATTGGATCGAAGACGCTATAGTGAAGATAGTGATAAAGATTACCTGGGCTCGGTGCAAGCGATTTGTTTATGCCGGTCAATCGATAGTGCACATGGCGGACGAGCGTACCGCGCACGAACGGCGAGACCTTTGGACTGACCGCGTCTTGATACAGCTCTAGAGGGCCTTCGTGATAAGCACAAAGTACCTCGCTGCTACCATCTGGACCTCCAATCATAAGAAATGCGTAGCAATCTTCCTTATATGAAGCATCTAAGCGCAGGACGCGAACCACAGTAAAAGCAACGCGCTCCGGTTCATCAACTCGCCGCGACACAACAATAACGTAGTCCGCAAAGCCAAGGCTTGCAGCGCCTCCCTGTCCAAAGGCACCAATTTGGTAAAGTTTTCTAATTTTATTTCCGGCTTGCAGACTGAGTATCGTTGTGGGCAGCTCCTGCGGCCCAAGTCCAACTCCGTCGTCGAGCACATCAACGGTAGGTGCTTGGTCATCGCCGCTTTCAAGTAGAACGACGGAAATGCGACGATCGGTTTGCTGCGCCATGCCACGAAACAGACCTTGATCTGGACCCGTTACAGCACGACCAAACCAATCTTCAGCTGCGAGTCGAGGTGACCTAGGCAACGCAACTCCAGTCAATGACGAAGCTCGCTCCTCAAGAAGAGCATCTATCGCGTTCGTGATGCGCTCTGTAAGGCTTTTGCCTGGCTTTGTTCCAAGTCCAATTGTCGAATTGTTTGACGGGTTATCGCCAAATGCGCGCCAGCGAAGATTGAACTGTCCAAAAGGTTGATCGAGCCCTTGGTGAGGTCCGTCTCCCAAATTGCCGAGCAACGCGAAAATGTCTTCTCCTGTGCGCGCAGCGAGCAGATTCCGAAGCAGTTGCGTCTGTTCCTCCAGATTCATGCCCTACCCCTTTTTCCTATGGACCAGTAGCACTTCGCGACTTGAGGACGACACCTCGTCATTAAGGTACGCATACCACTTGCGACTTGGAACAGTGCGCCAGTGTTGAGCACCATAGTGACGCGAAAACGCCTCGCATGGATCAAAGCCAGCATCAGCAATGGCGCGTAGATACAACGGAAACTGTTGGCCAATATCGGCAAACGCCACCAACTGCACCAACGGCACATTCGTTTCAAGCAAATCGGCTACGCTTCTAAATGACCTTGTGATACCAGCAAAATATCGATCTTTGTTCTTCGCGCGTCTATCGACGAAAGTGTAATGTGCGGCACCGGAACCATCGCTTGTACGCGTCAGCCAGAACGGTAGAGCAGTTTCCTTTCGGCCGCGCAGTTGCCACCGATGGTATAGGACATGCACTCCGGGATATGGAGGAGAGGTCAAGACCAGGCGCGGCGATCCGAAGTTGCGTATGCGTTTCCTTCGATAGAGATTGTCCGCAGCCCCCGGAACAATTAGACGAACGCGGTGAATGTTGCTTGGACTGGTATTGAACTCACACAGCCTGGCCCGGAGAGTTTCGTTCTGCTGGCGGGCAATGAAGCCAACTTTTACTAACCGCTCGATAAACTGATCAGTTGTGGGGATGGTCCTGCGATTGTCTAGTGCCCACTGAGCTGCCCGAAGCACAACACACGACGCAAAGCGAAGCAGATCCTCACGGCGGATGAGAGATAGGCGATTGCGAAAGTGAGTCACGGCCCGCCGCAATTGCCACGGAACGCCAGGCATTAGCATCCCCGCCAATGCTTCATTACGCGGGCGGCGTGATACATCGAATGAGGTCACCCCCTGTTCGAGCCATGCGAGGAAAGCGGCCTTCTGCCGTTCGGAAAGCACCGTACATTTTGCGGCAGATACGAAAACTGCTAACTCGCTGATATCACTTCCAATCACGCGACGGCCATTTGCAATTGCTTCAACTGCCGTGGTCCCGCCACCAACGAATGGATCGAGAACGATTTCTCCTAATTTCGAGAATCCCAGGATGGCTTCCTGGGCGAACGTTTCGGAGAATCGCGCCGGATACCGGTACAGGTTATGGGTGAGAGAGGATATCGGCGCAGCATGCGATGACGCGATAACTAAACGCTCTAAGGCTCGCTCATCGCTAGAGTTTCTTGAACGTGAACTGCCGTGGTCGATATCGGCTTGACCAAATATGCTATCCACTGAGACACCGCTTAACCATTGGCTTGCTTCCGTCACCGTATAGGAGCGTATTGGATGCCGAAAACCAGACCCGCTTCCTCTGATACCCGGCGCATGCTGTTTGCCTCGCTTGCATGTTGCTACCGATTGTCAGATCCGCGTCGATTGATGGTCCATGTGGCTTAGTTCTTCTTCGCGTCGTCAGCGACCTTTGCCAGCATACTCAGGAATGCGATGTACTCAATGGCACGCTCCGGGTCGTCGGTCATCAATGAATGGGCGCGGGGATTGCGGAGCCCAAGCATCGCGCCTTTGAAAAGATACATCATGCCCTCTTGTTCATCGGCACCAGTCGATATTGCAATGTCGGCAACCTGAAGAATCGGCCTCTTTGGACTAAACGTCTGCTCCATCAGGGATGTTCCGGCCGCGTCGGGAAGGCCGCTGCGCGCCTGTACCAAGGCGTCGAGCGCCTTACATGCGTTCTCAACCGCCTCGGCGTAGTGTCCGTTCTCCACGAGTCGCCCTGCCGCGTTAGCGATCGTGGGGTGGATGTCGAGTTCGCCGAACGCCCGAGAAACGCGAGCTCGTGGGTCGTCCTCAAATTCCTCAAGTCGCTCGCTAAACAACCTCAGAATATTGGCAATGTTGGTTAGTGCCTGTTGAATCCCTTGTCGGTAGTCATCGCGAATCTGTGGAATGTTCGGACCCCGGGGACCGCCAAAATCGACGCTCATCACAAGCGGGCGATTACTCACCTCAAAATCAACCATCGAATAGTGTTGGAATTCGTGCGAATCTTCGCCGAATATCCTGGCCAATGTGTCGTTGTAGCGGTCCCGTAACGAGTTGGCGTCCGGGCTATCGCTGCCGTCGATTGCCTCAACGTCAAAGGCGCGTAGATCTTGCTGTCGGCGCTCAAGTCGCCGGAGTCCGTCCCTCATCTGTTCAGGGCTCAAGTCGGCGCGCTTGGGCACAGCCGCAGGAGCGTATCGCCGTATTACCACGTTTTGAATTCTCCAGTCGCCAAGCTTGTTATGTAGTCGAAATTCAGCGCGCCCGACTTAACCGTCGGGCGCGCTCGGATCGACATGTGATTATGCCGCCTTGATTGCCTTGATGCGAACGTGCTCGGGAAGAGCGCGAGTTTCTGTATCCGTCAGCGCAAGCCCCATCCGCAATTTGATGTAAGCCTTGGTCGCCTGACGGGCCTGGCGGTTCGAAACAACCGACCCCGCCACGAGACAGACGGATTCCCAATCCGGGTTCCTCTTACTCCAATCGATATCCTTCAAATCAAGCAGCCTGCCTTTCCAGCCCGAAGGGTCATCTCGCATGAGATCCGCCCCAACCCCGCCAAGTGCACGAAGCACAACGGCGTGGGATGAGATGAATTCCTGCCGCAATTCAAGCGCTTTGAGGTCACCATTCTTGACCCGCATCCAGTCCGGAATGGCCTTCGAAAGTGCGATCCAATACTCCGTAGCGATCGCCACAAGCTCGTCGTGAGATTGCACGCCTTCGGCTTTCTTGTGTGCAAGCAGTTCTTCCGTCGCATCGTAAAGCGCAGCGAGGCTGAACAGTTTTGGAGAACGAACCGGAAGTGAAACGGCATCCTTGTCAACGTAGCCCTTGAAAACGGGTACGGCTTCGGTGACTTCGAGTGTCACTTTCGCAAACTCGTCTCGCTTGTCATAAAGAATGTCGAGGGACTTGGACGTCTTCACGACGTTTCGATTGAGATCTGAGAACATCTGCTGCACGCGCTCGCGTTCCTCGTAAGGAAAAAGAAGAACCGAAATCGTCTCTTCGCCGAGCGCCGGATTTTCCTTGACCGCCGCGGCAATAGCGGCACAACGGTGCTGGCCATCGTTAATTACAAAGTTCGCTTCCTCGAATTCCATCGAGAGCGTTCCGAGCCCGTTACCGTTCACCGGCGTAAATTCAACATCGCATTTGTATGACGCGGTGATGGAGGCAAAGAGGTAGCCGTCTTCGTTGTCGAGTATGTACTTCGCGATGTCCGGAACCCGCTTCTTATTCAAGATGCGCTGCTCGCGATCCTCTGGCGTAAATTCTGCCCAGTCGCGGAAAGTAAACATCTTGGGAATTGCGTTCAATTTCATGAGGGATGCGTAATACGTGCGTTGGCCGATGACGCCCTTCATAGCCGGGAAGCTGACTTTCATTTGAATCTCCTTGTTCGAGCTCTATGAGCCGGGGGAGAGCGCCAATCGCTCAGTCCGTTGTTTGCGAGCTCGTAAGACGAAGTATAGGAGCTCATCGTTAATTAGTAAAGAGCTCCGTGTATTTTTTATAGGAGCTCTGCATATCTATCTCCGTTGTTTTAGAAATGTTTGAGGTATCTTATTGATTTATAATACTGTAATCATTTCGGCATGATGATGATGGTTGTGGCGGTGGTGATCATGATGACGTGTTCGAAAAACATAATTTTAGCGACACGTTCTCTTGACGTGTCGTCGCCCACGACATAAGCTGAAAACATGGCGCAAAAAGTTCATTTTGGCGACATGACTAAAGCTAGTAGCTGGCAGCCTGGCCAGCCCTACAACAATCTGCCACGTCTTCCTCCCGCCCTTGAGTTAGAGACCAAACCCGTCTTGAAGCAATGTGTCACGGCACGAGCGGCGCTCGCCGAACTGAAGCAGGCAGCAGAGCTGATCCCAAACCCGGCGATGCTGATCAATACGCTTCCCCTATTGGAAGCGCGGGCGAGTTCCGAAATCGAAAACATCGTCACCACAGCCGATAAACTGTTCCAGCATGTTCAAGCCAACAGTGGTGCCGACCCGGCGACAAGGGAGGCACTGCGATACCAGCGCGCCCTGCTCGAAGGAGTAAGAGAGCTGAAGAACCGACCCTTAGTGACGCGGACAGCCGAGTCGATCTGCACCCAGATCAAAGGCGTTGAAATGACGGTTCGCAAGGTGCCGGGCACAACGCTCACCAATGACGCCACGGGAGAGGTGGTCTACACGCCGCCAGAGGGCGAAGCGCTCATCCGCGATTTGCTCGCCAACTGGGAGTGGTTTCTACATGATGAAGAGACGATCGACCCGCTGATAAGGATGGCGGCAGCGCATTATCAGTTCGAGGCCATTCATCCGTTCACTGACGGAAATGGAAGAACAGGTCGCGTGCTGAACAGCCTTTTCCTCGTCGAGAAAGGACTGCTACCGTTGCCTATCCTCTACCTCAGCCGCTACATCATTGCGCATCGGGCCGAATACTACAACTTGCTGCTCGCGGTAACACGCGACAATGCTTGGGAACCCTGGGTGCTCTACATGCTGCGCGCAGTCGAAGACACGGCGGCATGGACAACCGCCAAAATTGCCGCAATTCGCAATCTTGCTGTTGAAACTACGGAATATGTGCGCCGAAAACTCCCGAAGTTCTACAGCCGCGAACTCGTGGATGTCATCTTCGAGCAGCCCTACTGCCGCATCGCGAATGTCGTCGAAGGCAATATTGCTGGACGACAGGCGGCGTCTCGCTATCTCAAGGCACTTGTTGAAATCGGCGTGTTGCGCGAGCAAGTGTTCGGCAAGGAAAAACTCTTCTTACACCCCAAGCTAATGGCCCTGTTAACTCGGGAGGGTAACGCGTTCGAGGCTTATTGAGGCGAAGACGGTATTCAGATTACGTGTCGTAATCCCGATTTGATCTGGCAGCAGGTGTGACATCGTCGTTGCCTTTGAGGACCGCGATCGGCCAACTGTGGCCGTTCCGTGTCTTCCCTCAATTTGCTTCAGAGCGGTCGTCGAGCCAGGCTAATCCCGCGTCCCTGCTCGGATCAAACTGCACGGCGCTTAACGGCGGGCCAGTGCCCGTGTACAGCGTCCCGCTGTAGGGACGCGCAGCCGGGCGCAGTGTTGTGAAAGTGTATCGGCTTTATGCGCGGGAGGGCGTCGAATTCAAGCTGCCGCGGTGACAAGACTCTCGCGGCCCTAGTGTGCGAGGCCGCTCACGGCAGAGCGTACGGCATCGAGCTTTTCTCTGCATTCACATGTGTACGCCAACACACTGCCATCGGCACCGCGAAGCACGTCGCCGTTGCCCGTGACGCCAGCCCGTGGAGCAATCGAGAATCCTCCACCGTCCCGCTCCGTCACCTCAAAGCAGTGAGCGTGCTGAACCACGAACGCGCGCAGAATTGCCGCATCATCGGGGCCTGAGCCTTCCCATTCGTGGCAAATCAACACCGCACCTGAAAGCGCTGAGTCGAGATGGACGATCGTCGTCCCTTGCTTGGAGGCAGCGCGAAAGACGTCAGAGGCGTCGCCGTATCCGCGTGGCCCGAGACCGACGTGGACCGTTATGTTTCGCGCACTCTTTGGCAGAGTCCCTTCCGGGACGCCCTTTTGGAGAATGGCTAAGAGGGGCCCCTGCCAAGTCTCAGGAAGTCTTGGGATAACTAGCCACGCGAGGCCGACAACAATAATGCCTGCTACGAGGGCGATAATCGCAGTAACGACACTCTTGCCGACCTTCACTGCTGCGGCATTAGCGCCCGCCGCCTTCACCTTTCGCCACTTCGCGGCGAGGCGCGCTCGCAGCGCCGAGAAGATCGAAATCGCCATATCAGCGCGGAAGCGGAATCGAGGCACCGAATGACTGCTCGGACCCGCTCTCTCCAACTCTCAACATGGCACTGAAGTACAGAGCCTCCGTTTCCTTGAACGGTGCGACCGAGACTTTGCAAAGAAAGTGGCTGCCTTCGCTTTCATGTGTCGCCACGACGCGATTTCGCACAGCATCAAAGCAGTTGCTCATCGTCTTTTGAACTGAAGGCGACTTGAGTTGGGTCATGCCAGCGTCCGGTAGAGACGCATTGTCCGTTGCGGCAGCGAGCAAGATTGCGGTGGTCTCGAATCCGGACTTCATATCGCTGAAGACTACCCAGCGCCGATTGAAGTCCGAGAGCTCGTCTCTCAGCGCGCCCAGCCTACCAACTGCTTGCTTGCTCGCCGACGGCGTTGGTGCCAGTCCGACAGTGAATCGACAGGTCTTTGCTGCCTTGTCGCCTCGCCAAGTCACTGTGTCAAAGGCGGTAACCACGGCCAGCGAATCGACATCGCGGCATTCCTTTGTATCCGCATTGGCCCCCAAGGCAATTGGAAGCACGCACAGCACCAGCATCCGTACTCGGATCATCTTGGGATTCCCCACGCAATCGTCCACCCGATATTGGTCTACAGTGCCAATGCCGCTGGAGCACTCAACGTCACCGACAACAGCCTGAGAAGACTACCAAGATCAGGGAGGCCCTGTCCAACAAGCATCGGGAGCGAGCACGGTGATGCAGATGGGCGTTGCATCGCTCCGTTGCCGAATCCTGTATGGCTGGTTCCGTAGGTTTCGATCGCCGATGCGGACCACCTTGGCCAGCTGGTGTGGGTCGAAATCGGGCACTGTCATTGAACAGCGCGGAGCTCTAAGCCTTCCGACGGTGTCTGTCAGGTCGATTTTTGGCTAGGGCAAATTAATTCGTTCTCGGAGGTTCCCAGTACCTGTGGTAGCTCCCGATGCTGCTCCATTGGCGCTTCCTTCGCCACCCTAGTTGCAGCAGCACTGCACTTATGTACTTCCCCTGTGATGACAGCTGCTTTTCCATCTCCGTCATTGACCACGGCCGGTCCCTCGCGGCTGGCGGGAGAGAGTTCAGAAAGTCCACGAGGCGTTGGCGCAGATCTGCAGGTTCCTGCTGCTGCTGTTCGGCTCGGACCGCCCGTTCGAGGCGGGAAACGTAGGCACTTTTCACGGTGGATTCGGGCCCTTTCAGCCTAGACTCGATGGTGGTTACCGCTTTTGTCGGTTATGTCGGTACTCGATAGAAGGATCTACGGAATATCGCCCCGGCTTTCGTCAGTTTTGTCGGTGAGCACCGAGGGGATCTCCATGCGACTTGGCGGCGGTGTGCGTCAGTGGGCAGCGGTGAAGTTTTCAAAATTGACGCTGGTATGAGACTGACAATACCGACGAAAGGGTCATACCGTTGGCCTCTTGTCAGGGTGTATCCAGTACCGAGTTTTCGGACGGCCGCCCGTTTGCTCGGTAGTCTGCTGCAGCCAGCCCAAGTCCACGAGGAAGTCAACGGCCTGCCTTACGTCGTCCGGTAACGACAGACCAGACCACTCGTTCCGTACGATCTCGCGCGTTGTAAAGCCGTCTTGCACTTTTCCCTTATCAATTCGATTGGCCAGCGCGCGGGCTGCGTCCATGTATCCGGAAGTAACGGAGGCATATATTCGTTGTGCGTGGCTACGGAGATAGCTTACCCATGCAAGGGCCTTTAAAAATGTCCCGAGAGTAATGGCCCCGACGCCGTACTCGGCGAGATGGATGATGAGAGCCAGCGTCGGGATGGTCTTGCGCAATTTGGAGTAGTAACTGATGAGTGCAGGATGTGCATTTGAATCCCGGAGCACGTTTTCCATGTCCAAGAGCCACTGGTTGACTACGGGTTGCGCTTCGTCGTCGAAGCCAATAGTTGGGATCGAGCAGCGAGACGACGCGCCGATGGCACTCGGATCGAGCATGTCGAGGTCCCGGAAGGCTTGCATTGCTTGGGCGAAGACGATCCCATCGGGGGCTCGGTCTACCATCTTTATCGGCCCCGGATCACGGTCCGGATATATCGCAAGTTGAAAGCGTTGAACCAAGCCATCGTTGCCGACGCCGCCAAGAATGGCACCACGCAGGTATTGCTTTAGCGCATCGGGCTGGGAGGTCCCAAGGATTGAGACGCAGAGGCGCGGTATGTAAACTCGATCTCGTGTAATGCGATCCACCGAGAAGCTTCCCTTGCCATTGTAAGCCTCTAAATAGAATGCGCGATCTGATCGCCGTTCTTCCCCTTCAAGCCGCGCCAACAATCCGACCAGCTCATCCGCATAGCAGAGAACGCCGTTCGGATTCTTCTGAAGAATGACTCCAAGTGCCTCAACCGTTGTGTCATTGACGAGGTATCGGCGTTCCTCCGGCGGAGGCGGTGGTTGCAAATCGCCAATGCTGAGGATGTGGGTTCCGTTCGCTGCGAGTTTCTTTTTCATATGCAGGGACTGTTCGTGCTGAAGTTTTTCAAGTTGATACGACCCCAAGGCGTTTTGATAAATGCCCGAAGCGCCAGCTTGCAAATTGCGCAACGGAGCGAGAGCGTCCTGTATTGCCGGAGTCTTCTTGTCGCCTGAACGTCCAATCACAAGCCCCCACAGATTTGGGACTTCGTACCAGTTATCGACGCGCTTTGGGTGAACTCCGATCCGAGCACCGATGATTGATCCACATGCCGCCATTACGGCGATCCCAACATAGTCCACGGGACATTGCATGCGTTCGGCAATATCGATGACCCAATGCGCAAACGTTCCTGGCAGCATCGCCACGGGATCAAACTGCTGAACTGGCCGTAGTGAATTGGGAACCGGTTCGGCGGTACTCCAGACGAATCCACTCTGGTCATTGATACCGTAGCGCCTCGCCACATCAAGGACTTCGCTCTCGTCGAGCGGTGGCTTGCAGTGCGTCTGATTGATAGCGAGAAGGCGGGATTCAATGTCGGGCTGTGTCATACGTTTCGCTCGGAGCTGCCCCGCAACGGACAACATTTCCTTGTTGCGGCTCCCGGCAATAATTTCACCGAGCGCCATTGGTCCGGCAAAATTCCCTTTGGTGTGGACAATTGGACGTCGAGCACCGAACGCCGCGGTAATCTCACCCGCGGAATACCTTGGCAACGATAGATTCAACTCAATGATGTGACTCTGGAACGCCTCGCCCTTTTGATGGTAAAACCCCGGCAGCCGAAGGACGCGGGGAAGGTCATTTGTATTCCTGTCGGCATCGAATCGGGCCGCAATGTCTTGCTGAATTGCCTTGAATTGATCGAGCGGCAATGACTCCACGAACCACAGCGCTTGGAATCGACCGGGGCTCGTTTCAACAACGATATGCGGGTGAAGTGAGCATGCCATTACCGGTTCAAGTGGAGCGCCGTCGAGATCCGCGAAGACTGCTCGGGCGCGCACTATCGATGATGCGTTGCGAGTCCGGTTCAACCGAGTTTCATTTACCGTGACGTAGATCCCCGCGCCGTTTTCGTTGCGCGTCTGAAGCTGCTCCCATACGTCGTCAAGAGATCCCTCAATGATCGCTGCCAGAGGATCACGGTGTCGGCGTTTGGCTGCGGTTATCGCCGCATTCAATTCTTCACCATCAAGAGATTCGCGGGCCTTGGCGACGTCCGCCGCATACGCCGCATGGCGTGCAGCTCTACGTTCTTTATTGTCGTCAAAGGTTTGAAAGGTGAACGCATCGGCGTTAGGGTCGAGCGCCATCAGAAACGCTTCCGCTTGAATCCGATCCGGTTGTAGCTGCCCGGAGGGGATCGGCGTAAAATGTATTTTGTCTTCTGCAGTTTCCCGAGCCGCTCCCGGTGCCCCCGGTGCGGCTCGGTTCATTTCGGGATTCATTTCTTGCCCCTGCCGCGCTTGGACCCACCGCATTTCGCGTCTGTTTCCGCCTCGTCGGTAGAACGGGCTTTCTGCCGCTCTTTGACGCGGCCAGCGATCCAGTCGTCTACTTCGGATTCCAGCCAACCAACTGCACGCGGTCCAAGTTTCACTTGCGGCGGGAAAGTCCCGGCCGCGATATCGGCGTATACGGAGGAGCGGCAGCGTCCCGTACGGGACTTGAGTTGCTTGAGACGAAGGATCGTCAGTGCGGTGCGAACCTGCTCGGCCATGTCACTTTCCTTCAGCGAGCAAGGCCGGTTGTTCCGTGATGGTGCTTGTTGGCCCTGTCCGCGCAGTGGAAGATATCTACGGAACATGGCCGTCATTGAAGCAAACGGCGAAAAAGCGGGAACAGGAATCTACTTCCCAACGAGCGGGGGATTTTCGGTTGGAGCTACAGGCGGGGGATCGGAAGCTTGAATACGGCTAGAACATCGCGTACGAACTGCTTTTTGTCGTTCTGCTTCTGGGCATTTAGTTGCATCAATGATGTATTTGGATATGCACTTGAGGGCAAATAGTCCTGGGCAGTGAGTTCATCAAAAATGGCCTTAAGCTCGCTCACCAAGTTGTCCCGCTCTGGTTTACCGGGATTTGTCCAGGTAGGCTGCGGGATCCCAGTCGCCTCAAATAGTTCTTGTAGATAGTGCAAACGCAGTAGCAGGTTCCGAATCTCCAAGCTCAATGTCGGTTCCCCGTCGACTGGCGCGACGTATGCAGAACAAGCCCCCCGCAATAGTGGCAATGGAATGTGCATTGGATGCAGACGCACGTTTAGTTCCTTCATGCATTCAGTCAATTCCCACAGATCCCTACGTTGTAGGGATGCCGCTTTTCGCATTGGATTGGTCTTAACTGCTAGACCGTGTTCCATTATTGCGTCATGAATGCGTATCGACGCGGTCGCCTCAGTGTCCGGATCAAAGTACGTCTCAATAACCGTCTTTAGCGGTTCCTTAAACATACCCAGACCCATGCCCACCGCATTGTTCGTGTGCGGCTGGGTCTTGCGAGGCTTACTTGCGGTCATGTTGTTCCGTTTGCGCGGCCTCTGTTGATGCGAGACGTCACCGAGCAATAGGTAACTTTGCAGCGGGCGCAGTTGCCGCCCGGCTTGGCATACCGAACTTAGCGACTGGCGTTTGCGGCGCGTTGAAGCGGTATTACCTTTGCACCGCGTGCCAAGGCATCGAGCATGTCGGCATATTTCTGCATCATCTTGCGTCGTTCGGGTAAGTACTCAGCGCGATTGTAGGCGCTACGCACGTCATTGCGTTCGCAATGCGCAAGTTGACGTTCGATCACATCTGATCGGAATCCCGACTCATTCAAAATGGTTGAGGCAATGGCCCGGAAGCCGTGGCCGGTCATCTGTCGCTTGTAGCCGATCCGATACAGAGCAAAGAGCATTGTGTTATTGCTGATAGGCTTATCCGGGTTGCGGCCCGGAAAGACGTAGCGGCTTGTGCCCGCGATAATTCGCAGTTCTTGTAACAGCGTAACCGCCTGCCGTGAGAGCGGGACAACGTGTTCAGTGCGCATCTTCATGCGCTCGGCGGGAACTACCCAAGTTGGCGCGTCTACGTCGAGCGTGAACTCTTCCCACATCCCACCTATTAGCTCGCCGGTGCGGACGAACGTCAACGCCAACAATTGAAGTGCGAGCCCCGTTTGCCGGTCACCAATTCGTTCATATTCGACGATGGCCCTTAGCAGAGCCGGAACTTCATCAAGACGAACCGCCGCTTGATTCTTACCCTTGTGTGGAGTCAATGCTCCCCGCAGATCTGGTGCCGGATCACGTTCGCAGCGACCAGTTGCAACGCCATACCGGAATACTTGGGAGGCGACCTGCAATACTCGGTGCGCAAGATCGTGGGCTCCCCTGCTTTCGATCTTTCGGACCGCGGCGAGCAACTGTGGGGCCGTTATTTCGGCGATTGGGTGCGGCCCTAGCTCTACGAATAGGTTGGCTTCAAGGCGTCGGAGTACATCGGATGAATGGTGGGGAACCCAGACCGCAGACTGCTTTTCGTACCACTCGCGCGCTACCACCTCGAAGCTGTTGGCGGCCTGGTGCGCTGCCCTATGTTTTTCCGCCTGACGTTGCGCGGACGGGTCATTCCCTGATGCCAGTACCTTGCGCGCCGCGTCTCGCCTATCACGCGCTTCGGCCAAGGAGGTGTCGGGAAAAATTCCCAACGACAGCAATTTTTCCTTGCCCCGAACCCGATATTTCAGCCGCCACCATTTCCCTCCGGTAGGCGCGACGAGCAAGAACAAGCCACCGCCATCGGCGAGCTTGTATTGGGCTGAACGAGGCTTCGCGTTTCGCACCGCGGTGGTAGTTAGCGGCATGGGGGTAACTTTCGGCACTTGGGGGTAACTGACCCCAAAGTTACCCCCTTCAGATGATGGCTGTCAATGGACGGCAACGCGGCTACGCGGCCTCCACTTAACTGGTTTCTCCCTAGATTGTCATAGGGAAAAGCGAAAACTAGATCACAATTTTGGATTTCGCTGGACAGTCCCGGACCTTAGCGGACTGGGGGTAACTGGCGGAGAGGGCGGGATTCGAACCCGCGTTAGGCTATTAACCTAAACACGCTTTCCAGGCGTGCGACTTAAACCGCTCATCCACCTCTCCGTAGC
>Ga0209048_10003158_pt1 | contig 16149 bp, 16 predicted proteins | sample FrelakmetCRP12CR_FD_187146 | JGI IMG/M metagenome (GOLD analysis project Ga0209048, IMG submission 187146) | Freshwater lake sediment microbial communities from the University of Notre Dame, USA, for methane emissions studies - CRP12 CR (SPAdes)... | ecosystem: Environmental > Aquatic >... | reverse complement strand
CGCGGCCAGCGCGCGCACCTGCGCCACCGTCGCCGCGACGTCGGCCGTGTCGGTGTTCGTCATCGACTGCACGACGATCGGCGCGCCGCCCCCGATCCGGATGCCGGCGACGTCGACCTGCCGCGTACGGTGCCGCGCCACGGCGGTGAGGGAGCTCATCGTCGCTGTTCCCGGTGCCGCGGTCATGGCAGCGTCAGCCTGGCGACGTTCTGCCGCGTGTAGGGCGCGAGGTCGACCGGCTCACCGCGGTAGCTGACGCTGACCTCGGCGGCGTTGCCGATCACGACGTCGAGCGGGGGCACGCCGGAGAGCGTCTGCACGGAGCCGGCCGGATTCATCCGCGACAGCAGCACCCGTCCGGTCTGGTCGCGCACCTCGGTCCACGCGTTGTCGCGGAACGAGATGACGACCGCCTGCTCGACCGCGCCGGCGGCCGCCGCAGGAGGCGGCGGTGAGTCGGGCGCAGTCGAAGCGGTCGGTGGCGACGACGTCGGCGCCGCAAGCGTATTGGGCAGCAGGACGCTCGATTGCTCGGTCCTGGCGGGCTGCTCGACTGCGGGCGGCGCCTCCTTGCGCGCAACCGCGGGAGCGTCGCGGCCGGGTCGCAGCCACTCGTACGCGGCGGCGGCGGCCACGATCGCGGCCAGCGTCAGGGGGATCGCCCACCGGGTCCAGGTTGGCCGCGAATGGTCGGTGACCGGCAGCTCGCCCATGGTCTGCGCCGTCTGCTGCAGCTCGGGAACCTCGAGCGCAGGCACCGCAGCCCCGGCCGGCAGGGCGCCGAGCACGGCCTCCGCATCGAGATGCAGCAGGCGTGCGTAGTTGCGCACGAACCCGCGGACGAACGTGCGCCCGGGCAGGTGCGTGTAGTCTTCCTCCTCCAGCGCGCGCACTTGCCGCGGCGCGAGCTTCAGCTGCTGCGCGACGGCATCGATCGACAGCCCGGCCGCCTCGCGCGCGGCGGTGAGCTGTGCCCCGGCCGTTCTCGGGAGCGGCGACTCGCCGCGGGCGACCTCCGTGTTCATTCCCGTCTCGGTCACTCGCACTTGCCGGTCGCGATGGCTCGGGTCTCGGCCGTGTCCGGATACCGGTTGCGCAACTGCGCGACGTACGATGCCTCGGCGGTCCGGTCGCCGGTCTTCCGCTCGATGCACATGCCGAGGTAGAGCGCCTCGGGCGCCGGATTCGGTTGCTGCATGAGGCGCCTGATCCAGCCGCGCGCCTCGTCCTGGCGTCCCGCGCGGTACGCGAGCAGCGCGAGTCCGTAGTTGGCGCCGGGATTGCCCGGCGAAATCGCCTGCGCGCGCCTGAAGTAGGCCTCGGCGCCCGCGGTGTCACCGAACGCGGCGCTGCAGCGCCCGGCGTTGACCAGCGCGACCTCCGGCGTCTTGTACAGCGGATTGCGCAACGCCTGCTCGAACTCGGCGATCGATTCGCGCATTCGCCCCGTGGTGCAAAGGTACCAGCCCCAGTTGTGGCGGATCTCGGAGTCCTGCGGCGCGAGCGCAAGCGCCCGCTGGAAGTTCTGCTCCGCCTTCGCGTTGTCGCCGAGCATCGCGTAGACGAGACCGTAGATGTTGTAGATCCTCGGGTTGCCCGGGTCGAGGACCACCGCCTCGTTCAGCTCCTCGAGCGCGATGTCCATCTGGCCGCGCTCGTAGTAGCCGGCGCCGAGCTCGGCGTGCAGGTTCGCGCGCTCCCTCGCGGACACCTCCTGCTGCCTGACCGGAGGCGGGGGGTCGGGCGGACGCGGCGTGGTGCCGGCCGGCGTCGAGCAGGCGGCAAGGATCGCGGCCAGCAAGGCGGCGAACGCGGCGGCGGCGAAGGCGGCGGCGATGCGTCGGAGCGGGGATTTCATGGCTGCTTTCGGTGCGACTTCGATCAGGGCGCGACGGGCGAAGCGGGTGCCGGATGAATCCGGAAGCGCCGCCGTGTGCGGTCCTGCACGCGGCCGGCGAGCTGGCCGCACGCCGCGTCGATGTCCTCGCCCCGCGTCCGGCGGATCGTCGTCACGAACCCGGCGTCCATCAGCATCTGCTGGAACGCGAGGATCCGCGGGCGCGGGCTCGTGCGGAACGGGGCGCCCGGGAACGGGTTCCACGGGATCAGGTTGAACTTGCACGGGATGTCGCGGACGAGCGCGGCAAGCTCGCGCGCGTGCTCGGGCTGGTCGTTGACGCCGTCGAGCATCACGTATTCGAACGTGACGAAATCGCGCGGCGCCCGGTCGAGGTAGCGGACGCACGCGGCCAGCAGCGCGGCGAGCGGATACTTGCGGTTGATCGGCACCAGGCGATCGCGCAGCGGGTCGCTTCCCGCGTGCAGCGAAATCGCGAGCGCGACCGGGCAGTCTTCGCGCAGCCGGTCGATCGCCGGGACGAGTCCCGACGTCGACAGCGTGACGCGCCGGCGCGACAGCCCGTAGGCGTTGTCGTCGAGGAACACGGTCAGGGCGCGAAGCACGTGGTCGTAGTTCGCGAGCGGCTCGCCCATGCCCATCATCACCACGTTGGTGATCGGCGCGCGACCCTGGTCGACCCACGCGCCGGTGACGCCGTCGGCCAGCAGCGCGCGGTTCGCGTGCCACAGCTGCCCGACGATCTCGGCGGTCGTGAGGTTGCGGTTGAAGCCCTGCTTGCCGGTCGAGCAGAATGCGCAGTCGAGCGCGCAGCCGGCCTGCGACGAGATGCAGAGCGTGCCGCGGTCGTCCTCGGGAATGTAGACCGTTTCGACGGCATTGCCGTTGCCGACGTCGAGCAGCCACTTGCGCGTGCCGTCGGCCGCCGTCGTGTCGCTGACGACCGCGGGTCTCCGGATTTCGGCGGCCGCGGCGAGCTTTTCCCGCAACGCCTTCGACAGATCGGTCATCGCACCCACGTCGTCGACGAGGCGCTGGTGCAGCCAGCGCGAAACCTGCTTTGCGCGAAACGGTTTCTCGCCGAGGTCGGCGAGGAAGGCAGCGAGACCGGCGGCGTCGAGATCGAGGAGGTTGATCACGTTACCGGCTGTAGACCGCGAGCGCCGGGAAGAAGTAGCCGATCTCGACCCTGGCCGTGTCGGGCCCGTCGGAGCCGTGCACGGCGTTCGCGTCGATCGACGCGGCGAAGTCGGCACGGATCGTGCCCGGCGCCGCGTTTTTCGGGTCGGTGGCGCCCATCAGGTCCCGGTTCTTCGCGATCGCGTTGTCGCCCTCGAGCACCTGGATCATCACCGGACCCGAGATCATGAAATCGACCAGATCCTTGAAAAACGGCCGTTCGCGGTGCACGGCGTAAAAGCCCTCGGCTTCGGGGCGGGAGAGCCGGCGCATCTGCGCCGCGACGATCCTGAGACCGTTCGTCTCGAACCGCGAGTAGATCTTTCCGATGACATTCTTCGCGACGGCATCGGGCTTGATGATCGAAAGGGTGTGTTCGACGGCCATGCTTGCGACTCCGGCTCGATAAAGTCAAATAAATTCAAAATTATACCAGCCCGATGGCTCTCTGTCCTCCTCCGGGGCAGCGGCGTGCCGGCCGGGCAACGGCCCGATGGGAGCCTCTGGTGGCGCAATCCACCGGGGGGCGGCGCCGGCGCGCCGCCGGAAAAGCGAAGGCGGGCACGGATGCCCGCCTCCATTACCTCTCCGTTAGTCCCGGTTTGGGCACCGGATCCGCGCCTTTCCCCGGACGTAAACCCGGCAAACGGCTTATGCGACGCCGTATTCCATCCGACGACCCGCAGCGGCTGTCGGCGCGCGCGTCAGAGCATTCCCATTGCCCTCGGCAGCACCAGCGTAAGCCACGGCCAGTAGGTGACGATCACCAGGAAGATCAGCATCGTGATCAGCCAAGGCATCACCGCCTTGGTCAATTCGGTAATCCCCAGCTTCGAAATGCCGGAGGCCACATACAGGTTGAGACCCACCGGCGGATGGCACAGCCCGACCTCCATGTTGACGTCGATGAGGATGCCGAGATGCACGGGGTGGATCCCGAGCACCATGGCGGCCGGATAGAGGATCGGCGCCATGATCAGGATGATCGACGACGGCTCCATGAAGTTCCCGGCGATCAGCAGCAGGACGTTCGCAAGCAGCAGGAAGCCGACGATGCCGAGATCCTTCTCCAGGATCCATTCGGCCAGCGCATGCGGAATGTTCTCGTTGGTCAGGATGAACGAGAACAGCGCGGCGTTGGTGATGATGTAGAGCAGCATTGCGCTCATGTTCGCCGACGTGAGCAGGACCTTCTTCAGGCCGCTCAACGGCAGGGCCTTGTACACGTACACGGAAACGAAGAACGCGTACACGGCGGCGACCGCGGCGGCTTCGGTGGCCGTGAAGATCCCGGAATAGATGCCGCCGATGATGATCACGACCAGCATCAGGCCCCACACGCTTTCGCGGAACGCGCGCCAGCGCTCGCCCCAGGTTGCCTTGCGCTCGCGCGCGTAGTTGTTCTTCCGGGCGATGTACCAGGTGACGACGCACAGCATCGTCGTCAGCAGGATGCCCGGGAGCAGGCCGGCGACGAACAGCGCGCCGATCGACGTGTTGGTGGCGATGGCGTAGATCACTTTCGGGATCGACGGCAGCATCAGGATGCCGAGCGAGCCGGCAACGGTGATCACGCCGGCGCCGAAGCGCATCGGATACCCGCGCTCGACCATCTCGGGAAGGATGATCGAGCCGATCGCCACCACCGTGGCCACGCTCGAGCCGCACACCAGCGCGAACATCGCGCAGGCAAGGACCCCGGCCAGCGCCAGACCGCCGTGAAAATGTCCGATCATCGACATCGCGAAATTGATCATCCGCTTCGCGACGCCGCCGTGGGTGAGGAAGTTGCCGGCGAGAATGAAGAACGGCACGGCCATGATCTCGAACCGCTCGATGCCGGTGAACAGCTTCAGCGCGACCGACTCGATCGGCACCTTGGTCATCGTGAAGACGAACGTCAGCACCGTCAGACCCAGCGCGATCGAGATCGGCGTGCCAGTCAGCATCAGCCCGACCAGCACGCAGAACAGCACGAGCGAACTCGGCAGCCCGAACCCCGCGATGCCGAGGGCGAGCGGCAGCAGCAGGAGGATCGGCAATACGGCGAAGAAGCGCACCAGCGGCGTCATGGCCCGAACCGCAATGGGACTCCTGACCGGGCTCATGGCCGCATTGCGACGGTGGTTTCGGACGGGTGGAGCGACGGGCTCGCGGCCAGGTCGATGCCCTCGACGTGCGCGTCGTCGTGCTTCGGCAGTTCACCGGTCCGGGCGAAGCCCCAGGCAACCTGGAGGAACCGGAAGGACATCAGGTACGAGCCGAGCGGAATGCAGAGATAGACGATCCATTTCGGCAGCTCGAGATCGGGCGACGTCTGGTCCGTGTGCGCCATGTCCCACGTGAAGGCGGCGCCGAAGCTGCCGATGATCGCCGTGAAGAAGGCGCCGGCGAGCAGGCCGAACATGACGTAGGTCCTGTGCCAGCGCGGAGGCAGATGGTTGATGACCACGTCGACGCCGACGTGGATGCCGGTCCGTACGCCGTACGCCGCGCCGAACTTGGCCATCCACACGAACATGTAGATGCAAAGCTCCTGCGACCACGACAGATCGATCTTGAGCAGTGCATCCTGCACACCGGGGATCGGCATTCCCGCCGCATAGCGGTGGATCACTGCGACAAAGATCAGCAGCGTGGCTCCGCCGATGAGGAACGTGATCAGCCACTCCTCCAGGTTGTCCAGAAATCTCATGCCTCCTCCCATCGGTTATCCTGCCGGTACTTCGTCGCTCTCGGGTTTGTCCCGGATGCGAAAACGCCACCGGCGCCCGGTTGCCCGGCCGGCGGTGGCGTAGTGTAATGCGACTGTGTGCGTCCTACGGCTTGAAGCCGATCTCCTTGTACACCTCGGCGATCGTGTCCTTGCCCACGCGCGACTCGTTCTCCTTGTGGACGGCGACGAGCGCCTTCTTCATCGCGGCCTTCTGATCCGGCGTAAGCGTGATGATCTCCGTCTTGCCGGTCTTCCGCACCGCTTCCAGTGCATCGTCGTTCTCCTTCTTGGCGATGTCGTTCGCGTACTTGGTCGCGTCCTTCATCGCGCCTTCGAGCGCCGTGCGGACGTCGGCGGGCAGGCCATCCCAGAACTTCTTGTTCACGATGACGGCATAGCCCAGATATCCATGATTCGTGAGCGTCAGAAACTTCTGCACCTCATTCATCTTCTGCGTGTAGAAGTTGGACGGCGGGTTCTCGGTGCCATCGACGACGCCGGTCTGCAACGCCTGGTAGACCTCGGAGAAAGCCATCACCTGCGGAATGGCGCCCAGTGCCTTCATCTGGTCGCCCAGCACCTTCGACGACTGGATCCGCATCTTGATGCCCTTGTAGTCGGCCGGAACGCGGAGCGCCTTGTTGGCGCTCATGTCCTTGAAGCCGTTGTCCCAGTAGGCGAGGCCGAGGAGGTTCTTCGATTCGAGCTTCTTGAACAGCATTGCGCCGACCGGTCCGCTGGTGACCTTGTGCAGATCGTCGTAGCCGTCGAAGATGTACGGCAGGTCGAACACCTCGAACTCGCGCACGCCGAGCGGGCCGAATTTCGCGAGCGACGGCGCAAGCATCTGCACCGAGCCAAGTTGCAGCGCCTCCAGCTCCTCGCCGTCCTTGAACAAGGTGCTGTTCGGGTAGACCTCGATCTTGACGCGCCCCTTGGTCCGCTCTTCGGCGAGCTTCTTGAAGTACTCGGCGGCCTTGCCCTTCGGCGTGTCGAGCGCGACCACATGACTGAACTTGATGACGATCGGCTGCTGGGCCGACACGGTGCCTGCTGCGGCGAGCAACGCCGAAGCGGCGACGGCCAGTGCGAAACGAACCTTCATGGAACCCTCCTGATGAAGTGCGGATCCTGTGCTGCCAGTGCCCGCCGATTGCCCGCTCGACCGCTCCGCGAGGTGGCCCGGAAAATTAGGCCCGGTTCCCTATCCCCTGTCAACTCTCGCGCAACGGGGCGCCGGCGTGCATCTGGCGGAGCCTACCCGCGGGCAACCACCGTCCAGTTGATTGGCATCAACCTTTCCCGCCGGGCCGCGGAGGATCGGGGCGGCGGCTGCTCGCACCTTCGGCGGGACGCCACCGCACGTCGACGCCCGGCGCGCCGGCCCCCGCCTGGAACGTGGCGTCCACGCCGATGCCGGGGACGGCGGCAAGCGCGTCACCGCAGAAGACGAGCGGCAGCGATGCGCGTTCCCACTGAGGCACGCCCGCATCCTGCAGCAGGCCCTTCAGCGTGCGGCGCGGACGGTCGGCGGCGAGGCGAATGCGCTCGCCTCCGGCGCGACTGCGCACGTTCACGGGGACCGAGTCGAGCGCGGCGCACGCGATGCCGGCGCCGGTGCAGGGTGCGAATTCGAGCGTGCCGTGGGGCAGCGCGAGCAGCCGTTGGCCGTTCCAGGCGACCGCGAACGGAGCGCAGGCCGGCGCGTGCACGACGATGCGCCCGCGATGGATCCCGATCTCGGCCCTGCCGTGGGCGAGCCGGACGCGCGCATCGGCTGCCGCGCGGACCAGCTGGCCGAGCATCGCGGCGAGGCGCGCCGTCGACGGCGCCGCGAGCCCGTGCCGGCGCAGGAACCAGCGCAGCAGGTTTCTCGCCCGATGCGGGGCGCAGGCGGCGAGCGCGATCAGTTCCGCGCGGTCCAGTGCCGGGGCGTTTCCGGCGGCGTCGACGATCGCGCCTTGCGCATCCAGCCGCGCGAGGTCGTCGAGAAGCAAGGCCGCTTCCGCCTGGTGCTCCGCCGCGCGGGCGAGCGTCGCCGGATAGCCCGGGAAAGCCGCGGCGAGGCGGGGCGCGACGTCGTGCCGGACGAAATTGCGCTTGACGCCGGTGTTCGCGTTCGACTCGTCGTCGACCCAGGCGAGCCCGCGGGCCGCGACGTACGCGTCGATCGCCGCGCGCGGCAGCGCGAGGAACGGGCGCAGTTGCGGGGGACCGTCGCGCTGCGAATAGTGCGCGGGCATCGCGGCGAGGCCGTGGGGGCCGGCGCCGCGCAGCAGTTGCAGCAGCAGCGTTTCCGCCTGGTCGTCGGCGTGGTGCGCGAGTGCTATCGCGTCGACGTCGGCCAGCGCGAGTGCCGCGTAGCGCGCCGTGCGTGCCGCGGCTTCCGGGCTCGTGCCCGGCGCCCGCTCGACCGCGACGCGATGTACGGCGAGCGGCACGCCCCGCCGCGCGCACTGGTCGCCGCAGAACGCCGCCCAGGCGTCGGCGTTTGCGGACAGCCCGTGATGGACGTGCACGGCCGTCAGCGCGAAGCCGAGCTCCGGTGCGAGCGCGTCGAGCGCGTCGAGGAGCGCGATCGAATCGCGGCCGCCCGACAGCGCGACGGCGATGCGCAGGGGGGAGCCGGTGCGCGCGCCACCGGCCGCAAAGGTCGCGACGGCCTCGCGGACGGCGCGCAGCACCGGCGCGACGGCGGCAGCGCTCGTGTGTCTCATCGACGTTGCGCGGTCCTTCGCGGCGCCGGCGGCGTCGACGTGCCGCCGGATTCAGCCGGCGGGGATCTCCTTGAACTTGCCATAGGAAAGGATCTTGTCCTCGCGCGCCTCGAGCAGCGCATCGAGCGGCTGTTCCTGCAGCGCCCGCAGCGCTTCGGTCAGCGCCTTCTTGAGCGTCACCATCATCGCGGCGGGATCGCGGTGCGCTCCGCCCGGCGGCTCGGCGATCACCTTGTCGACGAGGCCGAGCTGCTTCAGCCGCGGTGCCGTGATGCCCAGCGTCTCCGCAGCCTCCGGCGCCTGCTCCGCCGATTTCCACAGGATCGAGGCGCAGCCTTCGGGCGAGATGACCGAGTACGTCGAGTACTGGAGCATCAGCGTGACGTCGCCCACGGCGATCGCGAGCGCGCCGCCCGAGCCGCCTTCGCCGACGACGGTCACGACGATGGGAACGCGCAATCCGGCCATCTCGAAGAGGTTGCGGCCGATCGCCTCGGACTGCCCGCGTTCCTCCGCGCCGATCCCGGGGTAGGCCCCCGGCGTGTCGACGAACGTGAACAGCGGCAGCCCGAACTTCTCGGCGAGCTTCATGAGCCGCAGCGCCTTGCGGTAGCCCTCGGGGCGCGGCATCCCGAAGTTGCGGTGGATCTTCTCCTTGGTGTCGCGGCCCTTCTGGTGGCCGATCACCATGCACGGCTTGCCGTTGAAGCGGGCGAGGCCGCCGACGATCGCGGCGTCGTCGGCGTAGCTGCGGTCGCCGTGCAGCTCGCGGAAGTCGCTGAAAAGGCTGTTGACGTAGTCGAGCGTGTACGGCCGCTGCGGGTGGCGCGCGACCATTGCGATCTGCCACGCGGTGAGCTTGCCGTAGATCTCCTTCGTGAGCTGCTGGCTCTTCTTCTGCAGCCGGCTTATCTCGTCGGAGATGTCGACGGCGGAGTCCTCGTGCACGTATCGCAGCTCGTCGATCTTTGCCTGCAGCTCGGCGATCGGCTGCTCGAAATCGAGGAAAGTCTGCTTCATGGCCATGGGCGGGGAATCGTCTCCGGCGCATGATAGCGCAGGCTTGCCGGGGCTCGCCAACGGCGCGTATGCACGTATACGCGGCGCTCAGTGCGCGAGCGCGTCCCAGACGAGCTTCGCGCCCGTCGCGAGCAGCAACCCATAGCTCACGTGGTAGAACGATCCTTCGGATACTCTGCGGTGCAGCCAGACGCCGAGCCAGATGCCGAGCGGCGCGAGCGGGGCGAAGATGAGCGAAGTCGTCAGGTTCGCCGCATTGAGCTGCCCCAGAAACGCGTACGGCACGAGCTTCACGTAGTTGACCACCAGAAAGAACATGACCGACGTGCCGACGAGCAGTGTCTTGTCGGTCCGCTGCGGCAGCATGTAGACGGCGAACGGCGGCCCGCCCGCGTGCGCCAGCGTGCTCGTGAACCCGGACACGGCACCCCAGAATGCGCCGGCGACACGACCCGGCTTTGCCATGTGCGAGGTGATGCGCGCCGACAGCTTGAACCAGCTGTTCAGCGCGAACGTCACCGCGATCAGCCCGATCAGCAGCCGGACCGCGTCGACCGGCAGCGCACCGAACGCCAGCGCGCCGATGCCGATCCCGACGAGCGCGCCCGGCAGCAGCGCGCGCAGATGCTCTCGCGACCAGCCGCCGCGGTACGCGTGGACGCCGAACAGATCCATCGCGCACAGGATCGGCAGCATGATGCCGGCGGCCTCGGGCGGCGCGATGAAGATCGACATCAGCGGCACCGCGAGCCCGCCCGCGCCCGTGCCGAACCCACCCTTGATCATGCCGGTCAGGAGGATGGCGACGATCGCGACCGGATAGAACGCCAGCGGAAAGTCGGGCCAGGTCATCGAGCGCCGTGACGTTCGTTTCCGCGCGCTACGCCGCGGCAAGGAGCATGTCGACGTGTGCGATGCCGTCCTCGTCGTAAGGCGACGACGCGGCCCGGAAACCCAGATCCGCGTAGAAGGCTACGAGCCGCTGCTGTGCGGCGATCCGGATCGGTTGGCCGGGCCAGACCGAGCGGGTGCGGGCGATGCCTTCGCGCATCACGACGCGCCCGAGCCCCGTCCCGCGATGCGGCGTGAGCGTCAGCACGCGGCCGATCGACGGCTCCGCGAACTTGCACCCGGGGTCGAGGACGCGCAGGTAGGTGGCGAGCTCGGGCGCAGTGCGATCGTTGACCCAGCCCAGCAGGTGCCACGCGAAAAGGTCGCAGCCATCCGCGTCGAGGAACGCGCAGTGCTGCTCGACCGCGAAGACCTGCTGTCGCGCGGCGAGGGCCGCGTAGATCTCGGCGGCGGTCAGGTCCGCCATCCGCGACCATTGCCAGCGCACCGTGACGGGCGGCGCAAGGGGCGCGGCGTGCGGCGGGGCATCCATCGCCCCGAACATAGCGCAGCCGCGCCACGGCGTCGAGGCCGTCGCCGAGGATCAGGCGACGGCGAGATCCTCCGCGAACGAACAGCCCATCGCGGCGGCGATCAGCGCGAAGTCGGCTGCTGGCACGCGGACAACGCCGAAGCGGAACGCCGCGCCCCAGTGCGTTTTGCTGCGGATGAAGGACAGCTCTCCGATCATCGGCTTGATCGGGGCGGGTGTCGCGGGAAGGTAGTCGACGTCGAGACGGAACGGCCGGAAGCCGTCGCCCGCCTGGTAGACGGCGCCGGTGCGGATCCGGCCGATCGCCGTGAAGGCCTGCAGCGGCTCGCCGTCGGGCCACGCGGTCCGCGGCGAATAGAGGCAGAGACCGTCACCCGCGTGCATGCGCTCGAGCGGCCCGGCCTTGCCGTGATTCAATTGCACGAACCCGCCGGCGGTGCCGACGTCGACACGCTCCTTCGCCACGACGCCGATCCAGTAGCTGCGCTCGTTCATGCGAGACTCCTTTGCCGTTCTCGGGGGCGGCGGTTGCGGGCATGCGAAACCGTTGCGCGGTCGTCCGCTCGCGCTGCGGGCGGCACGGGCGGTCAGGTGCCGCGCGTGCGGAGCTCCGGCGGGTGCGTGACCTCGATCCGGCCGGAGCTTCTGCGTGCGCTCGCCTGCGCGCCGTGCGCGGCTGCAGCCCCGCGGCGCAGGAGCTCCGCGCAGAGCACGCCGGCGGTGGCGAGCGCGAGGCCGCCGGCGACGACGGGGCGGGCGATCAGCGCGGCGGTCATCCCCTCGTCGGCGGGCAGCAGCGGCACCAGCACGAGCGCAAAGGCGCCGGCACCGAGAGCCGCGGTGCCGCCGAGCGCGAGCGTGACGGCCCAGCGCGGCATGCCGAGAAAGCGGAGCACGCCGCCGCGCCGGTGCCGCGACAGCGCGACACCCGGAAAGACGAGGGCGAGCGACGTGCCGGCGACCGCCGCGGCGGTCGCGACGAGCTGCAGCATCGCCGGCCAGCCCCCGGGGGCCATCCCGGGCGCGGCATCGACGGAGAGCGCGTGCGCGAGCGGCGGCGTCAGCTTGACGATCAGCGCGAGCTGCAGGACCAGCAGCGTGCAAAGGTAGAGCCGGCGGCGCATGCGGATTCTCCCGGAGAGTGCCCCTGTCGGCACTCTAGGCAACGGCGGCGGGCATCGCCATCCGCCGGATGGACGATCGTGCGCCGCCGCCGCGATCCCGCGTCCGCTACCACACGAACGGGACGATGCGCTTCCGGCCGCGGGCGTACTCCGCGTAGCCCGGATGGTGTGCCGCCATCGCGCGCTCCTCGACGACCGCCTTGACGCCCAGCACGACCGCCAGCGCGACCAGCGCGGCCCATCGCCAGGGCGTCGCGTAACCGGCGCAGAAGCCCAGCATGCCGACCATCACCGCGAGATACATCGGATGCCGCACGTACCGGTAGGGCCCGCCGGTCGCGAGCCGCCCGCCGGGCTTCGGCTCGGGGCGGATGTTGAAGTTGCCCGGGCGATTCGCGGTCAGCGCCCACACGCCGAGCGCGACCCCGGCGACGACGAGCGCGGTCGCGGCCGCGCTCCAGCCCGCGGGGCCGAACGGCAAGGCGATCGCGGCGATCAGCGACAACTGCAGTAGGACGAGCACGAGCGAGCGCATGGCGCGGCGGCGGCGTTTGGAGGCGGCTCCAGCATATCCTAGAATGAAAGCCCACCGACGGAGGCACCATGAAGCCACACCGAATCGCCGTGATTCCCGGCGATGGCATCGGCAAGGAAGTCGTTCCCGAGGGCCTGCGCGTGCTCGAGGCCGTCGCGCGGAAATTCGGGATCGCGTTCGAATGGCGCGAATTCGACTGGAGCTGCGACTACTACGCGAAGCACGGTCGCATGATGCCGGAGGACTGGTTCGAGACGCTCTCGCCGTACGACGCGATCTTCTACGGCGCGGTCGGCTGGCCCGCGACGGTTCCGGACCACGTGTCGCTGTGGGGGTCGCTGATCCCGTTCCGGCGCGGCTTCGACCAGTACGTGAACCTGCGGCCGTGCCGCCTGATGCCGGGCATCCCGAGCCCGCTCGCGAACCGCAAGCCCGGCGAGATCGACTTCGTCGTCGTGCGCGAGAACACCGAGGGCGAGTACTCGTCGGTCGGCGGGCGGATGTTCGAGGGCACCGACCGCGAGATCGTGTTCCAGGAATCGGTGTTCACGCGGAAGGGCGTCGACCGCATCCTGAAATTCGCGTTCGAGCTCGCGGCGACGCGCCCCGCGAAGCACCTGACGTCCGCGACCAAGTCGAACGGGATCTCGATCACGATGCCGTACTGGGACGAGCGCTTCCGGGCGATGGCCGCCCGCCATCCCGGCATCCGCACGGACCAGTTCCACATCGACATCCTGGCCGCGCACTTCGTGCAGCGGCCGGAGCGCTTCGATGTCGTCGTCGGCTCGAACCTCTTCGGCGACATCCTGTCCGATCTCGGGCCCGCGGTGTGCGGAACGATCGGCATCGCGCCGTCGGGGAACATCAACCCCGAGCGCGAGCACCCGTCGCTCTTCGAGCCGGTGCACGGCTCGGCACCGGACATCGCCGGCCGTGGCATCGCGAATCCGATCGGCCAGATCTGGTCGGGCGCGCTGATGCTCGAGCATCTCGGTCATCCCGATGCCGCCGCGGCGGTCGTCGCCGCCATCGAGCGCGTGCTCGCCGATCCGTCGGCACCGCGCACGGCCGACATCGGCGGCAGGGCGACGACCGTCGAGGCGGGCAAGGCGATCGTCGCGGCCCTCTGACGCGGCGCGGGGCGCCGCGGAATCAGACCGCCCGCCACAGCGCGGCGATGACGTTGCCGTCGCCGCCGAAGCGCGCGTGCAGCCAGCGCATCGCCAGGCGGTCGAGCACGGTCGCGGGCACCGCGTGCTGGAACAGCTCCCAGCCGCGTGAAGCGGCGACGCGCTCGAAGCCGAACGCGCGCGGCTTTCCGAGCAGCACGTCTTCGCGGATCGGCGCCTCGTCGCTTTCCTCCATCGGCATCAGCGCGGCCCGGGTCGCCATCACCGATCTCGCGTTCCATCGGCTGACCGGGGCGGGGGGCGACCGGCCGTGCGTGTCGACGGGCTCGGCGAGAAGCAGCTGTCCGCCGGGCGGCAGGTGCGCGCGCACCCGCGCAAAGAAGACGTCGAACGCTTCGACCGGGAGGTGATGCAGGCAGCCGACGCAGGTGACGAGCGCGAAGGCGTCGCGGCAGGTCTCGAGATAGTCGAAGAAATCGGACTGCACCAGCGTGCACCGGCCTTCGGCCACGGCCGGCACGCGCTCCCGCGCCAGCGCGAGCATCTCCGCGCTGTGGTCGACGCCGACGGCGCGCCGGAAGCGCGCGGCGTAGCGCCGCAGCATCTGCCCGGTGCCGCAGCCAAGGTCGAGCATCGCGTCGCCCGGCGCGACGCGGCGGTCGAGCGGCGCGAACAGCAGATCGTTCGCCAGCAACCGCGGCTCGGTGTTGACGTGGTCGTAGATCGCCGCGGTCTTCCGGTGGAACGAAATGTCGTGTTCGAAGTGGTCTTTCCAGCGCTCGTTCACGTCGAGTGCCCCCGGGGCGCGCCAGTTTGTGGCAGCATTACGCAAAACTCAAGCGCCGCGAGCGCTCCTTGCGGTAAGTCAAATCGCGGCCGTGCCGGCCGATGCCGGGCATCCCGCGCCTGCTCGCGAAACGCAAGCCCGGCGACACCGGCTTCGTAGCGCTGCAGAGGATGGATTGCAGGCGCCTTCGCGTTCGAACCATGTTCCGCTCGAGGATGCCGTTTCAAGGGAGAAGTGAATGTCGTTATCGATCGGAGTCCCACGAGAGATCTTTCCGGGCGAGAGGCGGGTCGCGACGGTGCCCGAGGTCGTCGAAAAGCTGATCAAGCAGGGTTTCAGGGTCGCCGTCGAAGCGGGTGCCGGCGATGCGGCTCAGATCAGCGATGACGCCTACCGCGCCGCCGGGGCCGAGATCGTCGCGGACCGGGCGCAATTGTGGGCGACGGCCGACATCGTCTTCAAGGTGCGCGGTCCGGCGAGCGAGGAAGTCGGCCTGCTGCGCGAGGGCGGCACGCTGGTCAGCTTCATCTGGCCGGCACAGAACCCCGAGCTGCTGCAGCAACTCGCCGCCAGGAAGGCCACCGTGCTGGCGATGGACAGCGTGCCGCGCATCTCGCGGGCGCAGAAGCTCGACGCGCTCTCGTCGATGGCCAACATCGCCGGCTACCGCGCCGTCATCGAGGCGGCGCACGAATTCGGCCGCTTCTTCACCGGCTCGATCACGGCCGCGGGCAAGGTGCCGCCGGCCAAGGTCTTCGTCATCGGGGCCGGCGTTGCGGGCCTCGCGGCGATCGGTGCCGCAACCGGCCTCGGCGCCATCGTGCGTGCCAACGACACGCGCCCGGAAGTAGGGGACCAGGTGAAGTCGATGGGCGGCGAGTTCGTGCCCGTCGACTACGAGGAGGAGGGCAGTGGCGTCGGCGGCTACGCGAAGGTGATGAGCGAGGGCTTCCAGAAGGCCCAGCGCGAGGTGTTCGCGAAGCAGGCGAAGGACGTCGACATCATCATCACGACGGCGCTCATTCCGGGCAAGCCCGCTCCCCGGCTGATCACCGAGGAGATGGTGAAGTCGATGAAGCAGGGCAGCGTCATCGTCGACATGGCGGCGGAGCAGGGCGGCAACTGCGAGTGCACGGTGCCGGGCGAGGTCGTGGTCAGGCACGGCGTCACGATCATCGGCTACAAGGACCTGCCGAGCCGCCTCGCGAAGCAGGCGTCGACGCTGTACGCGACGAACCTCTTCCGCCTGATGGAGGACATGGTCAAGACGAAGAGCATCGACGGCGATGCCATCAGCGTCGACATGCAGGACGAGGTGCTGCGCGGCACGACGGTGATCAACAAGGGCGAGGTCACGTGGCCGCCGCCGGCGCCGAAGCTCTCTGCGGCGCCGCCCGCGCCTGCCGCCAAGGCGGCTCCCGCGGCGCCCAAGGCCAAGGGTCACGGCGCTGCCAGCGGCCCGATGGCCGGGCCGAAGACCGCCGTGCTGTTCGGCGTCGCGGCGCTGCTGTTCCTGCTGATCGGCCGCTACGCGCCGGCCTCCTTCCTCGGCCACTTCACCGTGTTCGTGCTCGCCTGCTTCGTCGGCTACATGGTCGTCTGGAACGTGACGCCCGCGCTGCACACGCCGCTGATGAGCGTGACCAACGCGGTCAGCAGCATCATCGCCATCGGCGCCCTGGTGCAGATCGCGCCG
>Ga0209048_10003157_pt1 | contig 16149 bp, 16 predicted proteins | sample FrelakmetCRP12CR_FD_187146 | JGI IMG/M metagenome (GOLD analysis project Ga0209048, IMG submission 187146) | Freshwater lake sediment microbial communities from the University of Notre Dame, USA, for methane emissions studies - CRP12 CR (SPAdes)... | ecosystem: Environmental > Aquatic >... | reverse complement strand
CGCATACAAGCAGGACAGTCTGGATGGCTCGTCTCATGGGTAAGAGCACCTGTGTAACGGAATTCATGGATTCTCCTCTTCAGTGCGGCAACACCTATCCGAGGATAGGCAAAAAGCGCCGTTCCGGCTGGCGACCAACCGAACAGAATACTGCCAATCCTGAACCGAAAGTACACCTGAAGTAGTCCCTCGCGGCTTGGTTTGGAGTATCCTGCGAGGCAACCGTAACCCAAGAATGGGGATCTTCATATATGCTGTCTGGCGCCTCGAAACTCCCTGACGGAAGACCCGAGCGCCGCGGTTCCATCCCATAGCCTCACGGAGAAGAACATGGACCAAGTTGCCCGCATCAAGTATTTGCGCATCGCGTTGCTGCTGGTGGGTGTGATCTTCACAATCGGGATTTACCCGCTCACCATTGTTTGGCCGTCTGGCTGGTCGTGGCACGCGGGCCAGTCCGATTACCTGCAGATGATTCTGGGTATTTATGCGACCCTGGGCGTGTTTCTGTTGATTGCCAGTCGCAATCCGCTCGCACACTTGAGCCTCATCTGGTTCACGGTGTGGTCCAGCGTGGTGCACGGCGGAATTATGGCGGTTCAATCGGTGAAGAACCCCGAGCACATGGGACACTTGTGGGGCGACGTCCTCGCGCTTTTTGTTGTAGCGGCCGTCCTTGCGCTGCTGACGCCACGAGGTGCGGCGGCAAAGGCCGGGTAAATTAGGGCTGACCGCCCATCTCCAGCAGTGAACATAGGCGATCGGCGGTGCTCGCGTGGCGAGCCGTCACGCTAGCGAATCACCTGCTAAAATGGGGCCGCGATGGACCCCAACTGCAGTCTGAGCAAATGCGGGAGGCGTATGCGAAGTCAGGGCTTTTGCGCGGTAGCTTTGGTTTTCCTCCTTGTCCCTCTGACGATGGCCGCTCAGACTGGCCCGGGGAAGTATCCGGCGGTCATTGTTTACGGGGATAGCTACTCCGACAATGGCAACGTCTATCGGGTGCTTGGGTGGCCAGGTGCGCCTTATTGGAATGGGCGTTTTTCGAACGGTCCCGTCGCGGTCGAGGACCTGGCCTCGAGTTTGACTTCGCCGTTGCTGGATTATGCATGGGGCGGGGCAACTACGGGCATTGGGAATGTCGTCGATGGTGGAACCCCGGAGCAACTGGGAAACCGGGGCCTTCCGGGCATGACCACATCCTGGAACAAGACGCGGTACTCGATCCCGCCTTCGCTGGTTCGCAGCGCGCTGTGGGTGGTCTGGGGCAGTCCCAACGACTTCGCGGCCGACGGCTATACGACCGCGAGTGCGGATGCCGCCGTGCGGCGAGTGCTTGCCATGGTTGCCGACGTGCAACGATTAGGCGCGCAGCGGATCCTCGTGCCTGGGATGTGTGACCTCGGAGTGCTGCCCGAGTATGTCTCGCAAGGCCCGGAATTCGCGGCATGGGTCCACACGTTGAGCATTTACTTCAACCAGAAGCTAACCGCCGGGTTGCCGAGGGGCGTGATGTATTACAACACCTATGCCCTATACGACCGCGTCGTTGCGAACCCGGGTGCCTACGGCCTCACCAACGTTGCTGATCCTTGTTACAACAATGGCATCGTCTGCTCAAACCCGAACCAATACTTTTTCTGGGACGGAGCACATCCGACGGCACGTGTCCATTCCATCCTGGCGCAGCGGTTCTATGCGATTGTGACCGGCGGTTTCCCCCCTCCATAGTTGTTGCAACGGCCCATTACACAAGCAAGCTGTTTTGCAGGGCAAGACTACACAGGCTGCGGACAGGGTCAAGGTGCGGTCCGGGAGGCGCGCCTGTTATTCATCGCCGCCCGCTGTGATGGCCGTCACCTTTCTCGGCTTCGCGGGTTCGGTAGAATAGCGTCGTTATGCTGGATGCCTTTCTCGTACCCGAAAAAACCATCCTCACCGCCAAAGGAGACAGCGAACCGTTGGACGTCAGCGCTGCCTCGAACCCCGTTTTCCTGCTGACGCTGTCCGTCACCAGCGTGGTTGAGCAGGAGTCGATCGAGGTGGCGGTGTTCACCTCCGTTGACGGCACCACCTGGGACGCGAAAGCCGCAGCCGTGCTTCCGCAGAAGTTTTATGTGGGCGAATATCCGCTGTTGGTGGACTTGTCCGCGGCTGCCGGCGCGAAGTTTATTCGCGCCCACTGGGAAGTGGGCCGCTGGGGACGGGGATCCACAACGCCCAAGTTCGAAATTGGCCTGCGGGTCCGCGAGGTTTCTCGCGAATCGTTGGCGGAAGCCCAGGCGGAAGCGCAGGGCCGCCGCTAGCACGAGGGCGCCAGCCATGCCAGAAAGCAAAGCAGTCCTCATCCATCCCGCTCGCAACGTCCTGGGCAGCCTGCGCGTGCCGGGCGACAAATCCATCTCCCACCGTTACGCCATGCTGGCGGCGCTGGCGGAAGAGCCATCGCGGTTGCACAACTTCTCCCCGGGCGCGGACTGCGCCAGCACGCTCGGCTGCATGCAGGCGCTGGGCGCGAAGGTCGAGCGCGATGAGCAAGGAAGCGTGACCATCGAAGGCCTGGGTCCGCGGCTGGAGGCTCCCGCCTCGCCGCTCGATTGCGGCAATTCAGGGTCGACCATGCGAATGCTGGCGGGCATCGTCGCGGGGCAGCCTTTCGCCAGCGAGATGATTGGCGACGAGTCGCTGTCGCGGCGTCCCATGAAGCGCATCATCGAGCCGCTGACGCAGATGGGAGCGGAGATTCGTGCCGCGCAAGACGGCTGCGCGCCGCTGCGCATTACCGGGAGCAAGCTGCACGGCATCGAGTATCGCCCGCCCGTGGCCAGCGCGCAGGTGAAATCCTGCGTGCTGTTTGCCGGACTACTGGCCGAGGGCGTCACCACCGTGGAGGAGCCCGTGCGCACCCGCGATCATGGGGAACTGGCGCTGCGGGCTTTCGGGGCGAAGGTCGAGCGCAAGCAGGCGGGCGTCTCCATACAGGGTGGGCAACAGCTTCATCCCCTGGAAGCGACAATCCCCGGCGACATTTCGTCGGCGGCGTTCTTTCTGTGCGCGGCGTCCATCTTTCCGGAATCGAACCTGGTCATCGATGGAGTGTCGCTGAACCCCACGCGCTCGGCGCTGCTCGACGTGCTGGCGGCAATGGGTTGCAGGATTTCCATGCTGCGCGTGGAGGAGCAGCACGGCGAACTGGTGGGCACAATCTCACTGGTGGCGGGCAGGGGCCCGCAGGTGGCCATTGCGGGAGCGCAGACTGCCGCGCTCATTGACGAACTTCCCGTGCTGGCGGCGATTGCGCCGTATACTGCCGGCGGTGTTGAGGTGCGCGATGCCGGCGAGTTGCAAGTAAAGGAGTCAGACCGGCTGAGCGCCGTCACGCAGAACCTGTTGGCCATGGGCGCCCAGGTCGAGCAGACCGCCGACGGCTGGCGCATTCCGGGCAATCAGAAGCTGCATGGAGCGGAGATTGAGTCGTTCGGCGATCATCGCATCGCCATGGCGTTCGCCATTGCGGCCTTGCGGGCCGAGGGCGATACGCTCATTCGCAGTCCAGAATGTGTAGCGATCTCTTATCCCGGCTTCTTCCAGGACTTGGAACAGGTGGTCGAACAGTAGGCTTTCTTACGCGGTGGCCCAGGGCGCATCGGGCTGGGATGGCTCGGAGGAGATTGAGTCCACATCAACCATGGGATAGCCGAGCTTCTTCCACTCATAGAAACCGCCCAGCAGGGGACGGACGCGGCGAATGCCGTGCTTTCGCAGTTGCAGCGCCACCCGGGCGCTGGTCGCTTCGTTGGGTCAAGTACAGAAGAGGACAAGCTCTCCATCGCGGGCAATCTCGCTGTTGCGGCTCTCTAAGTCTTCCGGCGCAATCTGCAACGCTCCGGGAAGAGTACGCGGATCGGTCAACACATCCAGCGGGTGCCGCAAGTCGACGATCACCAGAGACTCGCCCGCTTCCATCTTGTGCTTCAGTTCGTCGGGCGTGATGCGGTCGCCTTTTACCTGCTCGATGAAGCGATTGCGCTCGCGCCAGCGAAAGAGAACGTAGGCAACGACACCGGTGAGGAAGAGCACCAGCATCCATCCGCCGAAACGCTGGGTGTAAAAGGCGGCGCGGTCGAGTTGCTTGCCGAAGAGGAAGCCCACGCCCGCGAATGCGCCCGTCCAAAGCAGCGCGCCTGCGAAGTCGAAGAGCACGAACCGGAGGAATTCGATTCCCACCATGCCGGCCAGCGTGGGAGCGGCGGTGTTCAGTCCAGGGACGAACTTGCAGATCAGTAAGGTGCGGGCGCCATACCTGGTGAAGGTGGCTTCGGTGCGGCGTACGCAGGAATCCGGCTCCAGCGCAATCCGGCACAGCAAATTCAGGACCACGCCGCCGCGCTTCTTTCCGAATGAGTACCAGAAAGTGTCCGCGAGCAGGGAAGCGATGGAGGAAGCGAGAATGACGAAGGCCAGATGCATCCGGCCCTGCGAGGCCAGCGCACCCGCCGCCAGCAGTAGCGGAGACGCCGGGATGGGCAGTCCGCCCTGCTCCATGAGGACCCACCCGAAGAGCAGCAGGTAGCCGTAGTGCACCACGAATTGGAGAGTCTCGGTCATGAAGCGGGTGGTACGGGCGGTACTAAGGACGGCGTAACCCTTATCTTGATGCAGGATCGCCGCAAAAGTTCCGCTGGGAACCAATTTTGTCAGTCATGCAATCGTAATCCAGGTGCCGGGTGACGCACGCGGCGACCGCTGGCGCGCGGCTATAATCAAATATTCGTATGACGGCGACGACCATACAAGAAAAATTCGCCGCGAGCGGCGCCCACCTGGAGGAGTACCGCGGGGCGGAGACGCCGTCCAGCTTCGGGGACGCTGCTGGAGAGTTCCGCGCACTGCTGGAAGGCTGCGCCATCTTCGACATGAGCTGGCAGGCCAAGCTGGTGTTGAGCGGGGAAGACCGCGTGCGCTGGCTGAACGGCATGGTGACCAACAACATTCGCGACCTCGCGCCCGGCCATGGCGTGTACAGCTTCCTGCTGAACGCCCAGGGCCGCATCCAGGGCGACATGGTCGCTTACAATCGCGGCGACTACCTGCTGGTGACGACGGACCGTGAGCAGGCCCCGGCCATCACGGCCACTTTCGACCGATATATCATCATGGACGATGTCGAGGTGGGGGACATCAGCGACAAACTTGCCGCGGTGGGCATCGCCGGCCCAAAAGCTCGCGAAGTCTTATCCAGTGCCGGGATCGACGTCGCAAGTCTCGCGCCGGGCCAACTAGTGGATACCGTGTGGCATGATGCCGGTATCTCCGTCGCGCGCAGCGTGCGGCCGCAGATGGATGGGTACGAAATCTGGCTGGCGGCGGAGAACGTGGAGAAGGCCTGGGACGCCCTGGTTCTTGCGGGAGCCAGGCCGGCCGGCAGCGACGCCCTCGAACTCTACCGGATGGTGCGCGGCGTACCGCGCTTCGGCGTGGATCTGCGAGAGCGCGATCTGCCCCAGGAGACCGGCCAGGAGTATGCATTGAACTTCGCCAAGGGTTGCTATATCGGACAAGAGATTGTGGAGCGCATTCGTTCGCGTGCGATCCTGCACCGGACCTTTGTCGGCTTCGAGGTGGAAGGCGAACCGCCGGTGCCAGGGACCAAGGTCCAGGTCAACCATAAGAACGCAGGCGAGATGACCAGCGCCGCCCGGGTTCCATTTCCCAGCGGTGAGCGGACCTTGGCGCTGGGCTATGCCCATCGCGAGATCGCCGTCCCCGGCACGGTAGTGCAGATCGGCGAACAGTCGGCAACGGTGCGCGCGCTGCCGTTTGCTTAGGCCACTCTCTATTTAGCATTGACATTCGTCAGCCGTACGTGGAATGGGATTCAACAGGTAAAACTATGGCAGAAAAAGAACAGAAACCGGAATTTGTAGTGACTGACCGCCGTTTGTTCAGTACCGATGGCGAACTGCGCCACGACGTAGTGGCCGACGAAGAGCGTCGTGCTGCGAACGAGCGCGACACCCAGGACGCCCAGCAGCGCGTCAATGATGAGCGCGCGGCACAGCAGCAGCCCGAAGGGCCGACTTCCAGCGTCACGACACATGCCGAAGAGCCCGAATTGCCGGCGCCCAGCTCTGCCGAACAGCAGGCGTCCGCCGACGCCTACAGCGCCTCGACGCGGCAGTTCGACGAACATCTCGAAAAGGAAATGCGCAAGCAGGGACAGCCCCATCGTGCGCAGGACTTCGAGATGACCTTCGAGAAGTTCATTGTCTCGATTTACATGACCGCGCTGATGCAGCTCGGACTGGCGGCCCCGCAGGGGCAAAAGCCCGCGGTGGACCTCATCGGCGCGCGGCAGACGATCGATACCCTGTCCATCGTGCAGGAAAAAACCAAGGGCAATCTCACCGCGGCGGAAGAGAACATGTTGCAGAACCTGCTCTATGAGCTGCGCATGGCCTATCTGGAGGTCACCAACATGCTCTCGCGTCCGCCTCAGGCTCCTGGGGCCGACGGCAAGCTGAAATGAAAGCCACGCTCACGGTGCTGGGCAGCGGGACGTCGATGGGTGTGCCCACCATCGGCTGCGACTGCGCCGTGTGCACCTCCGCCGATCCGTACGACCGGCGCTTACGGCCGTCCGTGATGGTGCAGTGGGAGGGGCACACGGTGCTCATCGACACCACGCCCGACTTCCGCGAGCAGGCCATCCGCGAGGGCATCCGGAAGGTCGACGCCGTGCTTTACACCCACGGCCACGCCGACCACATTCTGGGGCTGGACGATGTCCGGCCTCTGAGTTTTCCCCGCGTCACCGGCGGCGGCAAGATACCGCTGTTCGCCAGCGATGCGACGGCGCAAGTGTTGCGCAGCGTGTTTCGCTACATTTTCGAAGCCGACTACAAGTATGGCGGCCTGGCGCAGGTGGAAATTTGGCCGGTGAACGGTCTCGTAGAGTTGTTTGGCGCGCGGTTCGAGCCGCTGCCCGTTTTTCACGGCGATGCCGAGATCGAAGCGTTCCGTTTCGGTTCGGCAGCGTATCTCACCGATTTCAGCAGCGTGCCGGAGGAATCGCTCGCTAAGCTGCACGGCCTGGATATCCTGTTTCTCGACGCGCTGCGGCACCATCCGCATCCCACGCATTCAACCGTGGAGAACTCGCTGAAGCTGGTGGAGCGGTTGCAACCGAAGCGCGCGTACTTCACGCATATCTCGCACGATTTGCCGCATGAAGCGACCAACGCCGCGCTGCCGGCCAACGTTCGCCTGGCCCACGATGGCCTGAAACTCGATTTCGATCTCTAGGACGACGCCCGCATGCAAGTGTTCCGCAAGCTCGAGGATGTGCCGCCCGCGCTGGGGCCCACGGTGGTGAGCGTGGGGAATTTTGACGGCGTGCATTGCGCGCATCAGGAAGTGGTGCGGCGCATGGCAGAGCGAGCACACGTCCTCGGCGGCAAGGCGATGATCGTGACCTTCGAGCCGCACCCGCTGCGCATTCTGCGTCCCGACGTCGCGCCCAAGCTGCTGACCCCGCTGGCGCAGAAGTTGCAGTTGCTGGAGCAGACGCGGGTGGATGCGGTGCTGGTGCTGCCCTTTACCCGCGACCTCTCGCTGATGACAGCGCAGAATTTTGCCCGCCAGGTGCTGATGGAGCGGCTCCATGCGCGTGAGGTCCACGAGGGCTACAACTTTCACTTTGGCCACAAGGCGCAGGGTAACGTCAGGACGCTGGGCAAACTGGGCGAAGAGATGGGCTTCACCGCGGTGGTCTACCCGGAGCAGTTGCTGCGCGGGCACCATGTCTCCAGCAGCGAGATCCGCAAGTTGCTGGCGGCAGGACAGGTGGGGAAAGCCCGCGCGCTGCTGGGCCGGCCCTTCAGCATCTTCTCGACTCCCGGGCGCGGGCGGGGATATGGGCAGAAGTACACCGTCCCGACCATCAACCTGTCGCGCTACGATGAGCTGGTTCCGGCCGATGGCGTTTACATTACCTGGCTGCGTGTCGGCGGCGAGTGCTTTGAGGCGGTGACGAACGTGGGCAATCGTCCGACCTTCGGCGCGGACTCGTTCGCCATCGAAAGCCATCTTCTGAACTTCCATCCCATCGAGTTGCTGGCCGATACGGAGTTGGAGCTGATCTTCCTGAAACGCATTCGCGCGGAGATCAAGTTTCCGTCGGTGGAAGCGCTACGCGAGCAGATTGCCCGGGATGTGCACAAAGCCAGGCGGTATTTCCGGCTGCTGAAGGCAGGCGCATGACTATTTGTTCTTGGCCTCGTCGCTCTTGTAGCCCGCGCTCAAAGTGTTCTTCTGTTCCGCCAGCTTGATCAGCGTGGGGTAGAACTGGACGAACGTCGTGTCCACGGCGCCATGCTGCTCGTGGCAACTGTAGCAATCCATTTCATGCGGGAAGGGCTTGCTCGGCTTCGGCGGGTTGTCGTCGAAGCTGTAGAAAGCCCACTTGCCAGGCAGACGCGCATCCCGGACGTGGACTTCGGTGCCCATAAGGTCAGTCGTCTGATAGTGGCCAGACTTGTTGATTGACGCCTTGGTTCCGGCGCCGCGGACCTCCAGCACCAGCATGGTATTGTCGGGCCAGGTGCCGGTCTGAAGGAAAGCTTTGTAGGCCGGCGGATTGACGAAGACATTGTCGAACATCGAGTGCCCCGCCATGCCGTTGAATCGCGGGCTGTAGCTCATGTCGACGCCCGAGGTCAGAAACACCCACTCGCGGTAGTTAGCGGGGAATATCAAGCGTCCATCCTCGGTAAAGGACGGCCCGTCCGCTGCGTTGTTTGGTGGCGTCGAGCTGAGATTGCTCTGGGCCGGCAGTAGAAGCGAAAGCGCCAGCAGCAGGCTGTAACGCATCATGTTCTCACCTCGACAGAAATACGCAGAACAGACGGGCCTGGTTCCGGAAGGTGAGGGGACTTGCAGCAGATATCCAGCAATTGGCCCCGCGATTTGCTCCGCTGCGCACAACCTGATAACTTTTGCGTTTGCCCACTCCCATGAAGATCGCCACTCGCCTCGTTCTGTTCTGCCTTCTTGCCGGCGTGCCTTTGCTGGCGCAAACTCCCACTGACAGCCCGGTTGATGCGCTGCGTGAACCCGGATGGAACTGGGGACTATTCATCGGCGGCAGCCAGTCGTTCGCCAACACGCCCAGCGCGCAAAGCCTGGTGCTTGGTGGGCGCGTAGGAAGAGTGCTGACGCACGAGGTCGGCCAGAACGCCCTGCGCGGCTCCTTCGAGATGGCCTTTGACGTCATCCCGCTGAATGAGTTCTGGATCCACGGCGCGCAGTACGCCGGCGGCATCAATCCCTTCATCGCCAAGTGGAACTTCACCGGGGGGCGCACGGTGTCGCCGTATATTGCTGCCGTCGGCGGCGTGCTCTTCAGCACCCGCAACCTTCCGCCGGGTGACACCTACAACGTAAACTTCACCAGCGGGGGCGAGCTGGGCGCGCAGTGGTTTTATCGCGAGCGCCGCTCCATCGATTTCTCCGCCAAGGTCTATCACCTGTCGAACGCCTCGCTCGGGCGAAAGAATCCCGGCATCAATGGCGCGGTGCAGTTCATGCTGGGCTATACGTGGCATTGAAAGACGGCAACTGGCGACTAGCAATTAGCAACTGGCAATTAGCAACTGGCAATTAGCAATTAGCTATTAGCTATTAGCTATTAGCCTAAACCCCCTTGGCTCGACGTGAGTTGGTTTGCCGGGCACCAGACCTCTTGGAACGGGAAAACGATTGGCCGCGGCTGGACATTGGTTTCTCTTTACTAGCTACTAGTTGCTAATTACTGATTGCCAGTTGCCGATTGCTAGTTGCTAGCTGCTAGCTGCTTCTTTATCCTCATCTCTATATGCCAGCACTCGTAGAATGTGTACCAAACTTCTCTGAAGGGCGCGACAAGTCCCGGGTCGACGCCATTATCGAAGCCATGAAGATGGACGGCGTGTACCTTCTTGACCGCGAGATGGACGCCGACCATAACCGCTGCGTCATCACCCTGGTGGGCGATCCCGTCAACGTCGCTGAAGCCGCGATTCGCGGCGTGGGCAAGGCCGCCGAGCTCATCGACCTGACGAAGCACACGGGAGCGCATCCCCGGATGGGCGCGGCCGACGTGATCCCGTTCATCCCCATTGAAGGTGTGACCCTGGAAGACTGCGTGGCCCTCGCGCGACGCACGGGCGAGGAAATCTGGAAGCGCTACAAAGTCCCCGTCTACCTGTACGAGGCTGCGGCGCAAACGCCCGAGCGCCAGAACTTGGAAAACATACGGCGCGGACAATTCGAAGGCATTCGCGAAGACATCAAGACCAACCCGGCGCGCAAGCCGGATTTCGGCAACGCGGAGCTGCACCCGACGGCGGGAGCCACCGTGGTCGGCGCGCGCAAGTTCCTGGTGGCGTACAACGTATATCTCAACACGCCGGACGTGGACATCGCTAAGAAAGTCGCCAAGTCGATTCGCTACTCAAACGGCGGTCTGCGCTATGTCAAAGGCATGGGTGTGCCGGTGCGCGGCCTGGCGCAGGTCTCCATGAACCTCACCGACACCGACCAGACGCCGATCGCCCGCGTCTTCGAGTACGTGAAACGCGAAGCCGCGCGCTACGGCGTGATGCCGGTATCGAGCGAGATCGTGGGGCTCATTCCCAAGAAGGCGCTGGAAGACGCTGCCGAGTGGTTTCTACAGGTGGAAAACTTCGATTCATCGCTGATCCTCGAGAACCGGCTGACGGCGGTGATGAGCGGCAAGGTGGCGGTCGGGGGAATTCGTGCCGGGGCGGAACCGTTTATCGAACAGCTCGCCGCACCAACCGCAGCGCCGGGAGGCGGATGCGCGGCGGCGGCGGCGGGGGCCATGGCAGCGGCGCTGGGCAGCATGGTCGCCGGGATGTCGCGCGGCAAGAAGGCCTATGTGCAATACGAGCGCCAGTTGAGCGATGCGCTGGCCCGGCTCGCCGAATTGCGCGAACAGCTGAAGGCCTCAATCGACGCTGACGCCGCGTCGTTCAACGAAGTGATGGCGGCGTTCAAGAAGGCGAAAGATCATCCCGAGGCGCAGGGTGAAGTTGAAGCTGCAACGAAGAAGGCAACACTGGTGCCTCTGACCGTCGCCGAGCGGGCGAGGGAAGTGCGGCAGATCGCGGAGTCACTGCGGCCGATTACGAACCCGAAGATGGCATCGGACCTGGCGGTGGGCGTGGCGCTGGCGAACGCCGCAATCCAGGGCGCGCTGGCGAATGTCGAGATCAATCTGGGCGACATCAAGGACGAAGTGTTCCTGGCGGATGTCCGGCAGCGGGCAGGGGCTGCGAAGGCCTAGAATCTGTTGACAGAACGCGGACAAGCGTTGCCGAGGTGAGCAACGGGACCTCGTCGTCCCGCATCTTTATACAGATAATCGGGTTACAATCAATATCTATGAAGCAGTTCTTGACCGCCCTTTTTCTGAGCGCAGCTCTATGTTTGCCGGCGTTGGCTGCGCCCGTCAGTAGCAGTGCCCGTACCGCGATTCCTTCCGCCATCCAGCAGATCATCTCGGTGGACTACCGTGCGCTACGTGATTCACCGACCGCGCGCGCGCTCAAAGATCGCGTATTGCCGGACAACCTCAAGGAGTTTGAGACGGCGCTGCGCACGGCAGGCCTCAATCCCGACAAAGACGCCGAACAGATTACGTTCGTGACCTATCGTCCGGCGAGGGGCGGGATAAGCGCCATCGGCATCGCGCAGGGACCGTTCAAGCAGAAGGAATTCCTGCAAAAGATGAGGGTGAAGAAGATCAAGCCGCAGAAGTATGCGCTGTCGTACCTGTATCCCATGGGGACGGGCATGCAGTTGGTTTTTCTGGATCCTTCCACCATCGTGTTTGGAGAAAGCGCAGCACTTAAGGGCGCCCTCGACGTGCATGACAACGGCGCGGAATCGCTGGAGTCGAACCACACTATTAATGACCTGATCTCCAGCGTCGACGACTCGCCGGTTTGGAGCGTGCTCGACCAGCTGGGCACGCAGAACATGATGAGGTCGGCGTTGGGGCAGGCGGCCTCGTTGGGGGACTACGATATCGTCAAGAAACGGCTGCTGGCTTCTGACTACGTGATGAATTTCAGCAACGGCGTGACCTTCGACCTCAATGTGAAGACCTCCGACACCATGAGCGCAGCGACCATGGCCTCGCTGTTGAAGGCGGGTTTGCTATACCGCAAGATGGGCGCCACGCCGACGGAGAAGGTCGCCCTGGAAAACACCACGGTGGACAACTCTCACGACATGCTGCAAATGCACTTTAAGACCGACGACCAGCGTTTCCAGGCCCTGTTGAACTCGGATTTGTTTGCCGCCATCTCCCACTAACCCTTACTGAGGTACCTTGCCAAGCTTGCCGATTGGGTCTTCACACCGTTTTCTTCCCGTCCTCGCCGTGATCGGCCTGCTGTGCGGGTCGGTTGCAGGGCAGGTGTCCTCCGGCATCCAGACCGTGATGGTGATGCCGTTCGAGAACCTGTCGATAGCGCCTGGTTTGGAGTGGATCAGCGAGGCGTTTCCCGAAGTGCTGTCGCAACGCATGACTTCGCCGCGGTTGTACGTGGTGAGCCGCGATGACCGCACCCATGCGTTTGACCATGCCGGAATTCCGGCAACCGTGCATCCGTCACGGGCCACCATCTACCGGATTGCTGAGCGGATGGATTCGGACTACGTGGTGCTGGGCAGCTACAGCTACGACGGCACGACTTTCAGTGCCTCCGCTCAACTGCTCGATATGAAGAAGCTGCACCTCTATCCAGCAGTACAGAGCAGCGGCCCACTGACCAATTTGATCGACTTGCAGACCCTGCTGGCATGGGAGCTTTTGGAGCAGATGCCCACCCCGCCGCCCGTCAGTCGCGAGCAGTTTTTGAAAGCCTCCACGCCCATCCGGCTGGATGCCTTCGAGAACTACATTCGGGGGATCATGGCGACCGACCACTCACAAAAAGCGCGGTATTTTCGCACCGCTCTCAAGCTGAATCCCAGTTACACGCAGGCCATGCTGCAACTAGGCAAGACCTACTACGATAACCGCGAGTACGAGCTGGCATCCTCGTGGTTCAGCCGCGTGCCTAAGGACGATCCTGCGGCGGGCGATGCCAACTTTCTGCTGGGAATGTCGGAGTATTATCACGGCAGCTTCGACAAGTCGTTTGCCGCGTTCAACTATCTTGCCAGCCGCTTGCCTTTGACCGAGGTCTACAACAACCTGGGCGTCGTGGAAGACCGTCGCGGGCATCGCGCAGCGGCCGTCGACTACTTCTCCAAGGCCGTCAACGCCGATCCGAATGAGGAGGATTATCGCTTTAACCTGGCCATCGCCCTGTACAAGAATGGCGACGCCGCCGGGGCCGCGAGGCAGTTGCATGAGGCCCTGCAGCGGCGTCCCAATGACGGCGAGGCCAAGGCATTTCTGGACGCAATCAACCGTGGAGCGCCGCCTGCCACCGCGCCGGCTTCGAATGCGGCGCCAGGCAGTGGAAGCGCTCTGTTGCCGTCGGCGCAGCCGCGGATTCCCCTGGAGCGCATTAAGCGTAATTACGACGAGGCTTCTTACCGGCAGCTCGCGATGGAGATCCACAATCTTGCCGCCGCCCGCTTATCCAAAATGGACCGCCACACGCAAGTGACCTACCACCTGGAGCGGGGGAAGGAGTTGCTTGCGCAAAACATGCCGGACCCGGCGGAAGCGGAATTTCGCGATGCCATCAATGTTGACTACGGCAATGTGGCGGCCCATGCACAACTGGCGAATGTGCTGGAGCAGAAGGGTGACGTGAGCCAGGCGAAGTCGGAGGCGCAGTTGTCGATTCGCTTGCAGCCGAATGTTGATGCCATTCTGGTAATGGCCCGCATACTCATGAAGCAGAACCAGTTAAAGGCTGCCAGCAACGAGGTCGACCGGGCACTTGCGCTGGAGCCGGCCAGCGCGGCGGCAGCGGCTCTGAAGCAGGATATTGCAGCCAAGCAGGCTGTTTCGAGACAATAGAGGACGTAGGTCCTCCGGAAGGAGGCAAAGATATGTTACGTGTGCGTTTCATCTTTTGCTGCCTGCTCTTGACCGTGTTGTGCACGGCCATGGCGGCAGCGAACAGCATTGTCAAAATCCGCGTCGATGACACGATTCAGCCCATCACCGCTGAATACATCGATCGCGCCATCGAGCAGGCCCGCCAGACCAACGCCGACGCCGTGCTCATCGAGCTCAGCACGCCCGGCGGTCTGCTGGACTCCACCCGGTCCATCATCGAGAAGATACTGGCCTCACCGGTGCCGGTGATCGTGTATGTGGCACCCACCGGCGCGCGCGCCGCCTCGGCGGGATTTTTCATCCTGGAAGCGGCGGACGTCGCAGCCATGGCCCCCGGCACTAATACCGGAGCGGCCCATCCGGTGGAGTTCGGCGGCGGGAAGATGGACGACACCATGAAGACCAAGGTCGAGAACGACTCGGCGGCCTTCATGCGCTCTTTCGTCGGCCCGCGGGGACGCAATGTCGCGCTGGCGGAGACTGCCGTGCGTGAATCGAAGTCATGGACCGATCAGGAAGCTTTGCAGCAGCACCTGATCGACGTCGTCGCCAAGGACCAGCAAGATCTGCTGCATCAACTCGACGGGCGCACCATCAAGCGCTTCGACGGCAAGCAGGTCACTCTGCATCTTGCCAGCGATACCATCGACGAGATGCCGATGACGGTCCGGCAGCGGATCCTTGACTTCCTGCTTGACCCGAATATCGCCTTTCTCGTGCTGGCGGTTGGTGCGCTCGCGCTCTATGCGGAATTCAACCATCCGGGTGCGATCGTCCCGGGAGTGGTGGGCGTGGTATTCATCCTGCTGGCGATGTTTGCCCTGAACCTGCTGCCTACGCGCTATGCGTCCCTCATTTTGATTCTCGCGTCGTTCATTCTGTTCGCCCTGGAGGCGAAATTCGCTACCCACGGCATACTCGGTCTGGGTGGAATCGTCCTACTCACCCTGGGCGGCTTCCTGCTGGTGGATGGGCCCATCCCGCAACTGCGGGTGCACATCCTGACCGCGCTGGCCATCAGCATCCCTCTGGGCTGTATCACGATATTCCTGATGAGCATTGCCCTGAAGGCGCGGCGTAACAAGGTGGTCACGGGCGCGCAGGGATTAATAGGAGCGATTGGCGAGGCGCGGACCGACATCGACCCCGAAGGAAAGGTCTTTATCGTTGGCGAGCTGTGGAATGCGCACGCTCGTTCGCGGGTGAGTATGGGAGAGCCGGTGGTGGTGACCAAGGTGGAGGGTTTGGAACTGGAAGTGGAGAAATCCAGGGTCTAGGACGAATGGGACGAGGTAAGTTCCAGTCTGTAATACAATTGGCAAGTTGTAGTACAATGGGTTTATGAAGTCCAATGTGCAGGCGCGATTGGATCGTAAGTCTCAGTTGGCGCTGGAATCGATGGTTCGCAAGCTGGGATGGAGCCCTTCCCAAGTAGTTCGGGAGGGGGTTCGTTTGCTTGCTGCGTGCTACACCGTCCCTACCAAGATCAAGGTGATCGGTGTTGGCCGTTTTGCTTCTGGTCTGCCGGATTTAGGCTCCAACAAGAAGCGTCTAGACGGCTTTGGGCGATGACACCGGTACTGCTTGATACTGGTGTCATCGTGGCCCTTCTGGACCGCAGCGAGCATTACCATTCCCGGTGTGTGGCTGCCGTTGCAGGACTGGGGCGGCCCTTGGTGACCTGCGAGGCAGTCATTGCCGAAAGTTGCTACCTGCTGCGTGGGCTTGCAGGCGCTCCTGAGACAGTTCTCGAGAACGTTGCGCATGGGATCTTTCTGATTCCGTTTCAGCTTTTGCGCTCTGCGCCTGCGGTGCGGAGCATTCTGCGAAAGTATCGTGACTTGCCGGCCGATCTGGCAGATGCGTGTTTGATCCACCTAGCCGATGAACTCAATACGGGAGAGATTCTTACGTTGGATTCCGACTTCGGGTTTTACCGTTGGCGCAAGAACCGCGGTTTTCAATTACTTATGGAGTTGGACTGACAATTCCTACCACGTGCTGTAGGCCGTTCCCTCACTTGAGTTCTGGTCACTCCCGCTGTGCACATCCATGATTCC
>Ga0209048_10003156_pt1 | contig 16150 bp, 14 predicted proteins | sample FrelakmetCRP12CR_FD_187146 | JGI IMG/M metagenome (GOLD analysis project Ga0209048, IMG submission 187146) | Freshwater lake sediment microbial communities from the University of Notre Dame, USA, for methane emissions studies - CRP12 CR (SPAdes)... | ecosystem: Environmental > Aquatic >... | reverse complement strand
CTGGGCTGCGATGCGAAGTGCGTCCGTTATACTTTGATCGGGGATGAAATAGGGAGTCTGGATATATACCGATTCTGTCGCCGTATTGATCATCTTGACATATGATTCCTTTACCGGGTTCCATTTTGTGTCAGGACCGCCGGAAACTATCTGGATTGTTGAGCCTTCCGGGAGAGGACTCTGGTGGAAATAACGCGGCAGAACTTCCAGGTTTTCCTTTGATGCGAAATTCCAGTCGAGGTAGAAACGCATCTGGGCAACCAATGCACCGGTCCCTTTGATCCTTACTGCAGCATCCCTCCAGTATCCCCAGCGTTTGTCCAGCCCGAGATAATCATCACCAATATTAAAGCCACCGATAAACGCCGTTTCACCATCAATGACCGCAATTTTCCGGTGGTTCCGGAAGTTGACCCGGAAGTTAAAATAGGAGAACAGGGAGGGGAAAAAGACTGCATGTTTTCCTCCGGCAGCAGTAAATTCATCATAAAAATGCTTAGGCAGCCCTCCACTACCAACCCCGTCAACAAGGAGCCGTACTTCCACACCTGAACGGGCCCTTTCAGTGAGTGCCTTCATGATATCCCTGCCAAGGCCGTCATCCTTGAGAATAAAATATTGCATGTGCACATGGTCACGGGCTGAGCCAATTTCTTTTATCAGGTCAGCAAACTTGGCTTTCCCATCCGTGTAAGGGGTGATATGATTATTTGTTGTGATCAGAGCCCGATTATTATTGAGCAGCAGGAGGGCCATTTTCTGGTACGCTCTGGACCATCTACTGGTCAGGTTTGCCTCTTTTGTCTTTATTTCCTTTATCTGCGATGTCATCAGGTCTGTTAATCTCTGATCGGCCTCATTCTTGAGAGAAAAGAGCTTTTCTTTGCGGTAATTCTGACCAAATACCAGGTATAAAAAAAATCCTAAAAACGGCAACAATAACAATGCCAGAATCCATGAAACTGCACGATTCGGATTTTTTCTTTCAACGAATACAATCGTGAAGGCAAAAAAAATATTTACGACAAAAAATATCGGGAGCAGGAGATAATAGATCGCCTGCAGGAAATCCCATATCTGGACCAGAAGATCAGAAACCATAGTAAACCTCAACACGGGGTGATATCATACACCGTCTAGGGATAGTGGAATACCATATCCTATATAGTTTGCTTTTTTAGGGAAATTTGGAAACTATGAAAAACAGATCCATATCATTAAAAAAAATTCCCTGGTTTTTAGAACTGCATTTTTCAGTCGGGTAAAAAAGTCGGATTAAAATATATGCCAAAGATTGTTTTCAATGATATAAGAGAAACAAGCAATAAACAGGATAATAATAATAAAATTATCCCGGAATGTTTCCGGAACTAACGAAAAAATTATTTTTTCTCTTCTTTCTTTTCTTCTTTTGCGTCTTTCTTATCGTCTCTTCGTCCTTTTACAGCCTTAGCTGCAACTACTTTACCAACAAGTCCCATTCGGTGTTCCCTCCTAGCTCAACTTTTCAGTAAAGACTTACTGTCTCTGGATGTTGGGCTAATAGATACTACTGTTGTTAATATTAAAATTTTGTTGCAATTTGCAGAAATTGAAATATTCTCATGAGTAGAGAGAAAAATTAAAAAAAGTATCAGGCATCTTTTTTTGTCTCATCACTTTTCATGGGGAGAACGATATCATTGTCAGGTTAATGCCAATTGCTATATATACCCTGATCAGATAGTGATTTTATGGCAGAAAAACTCCCTAAACCCGATGCTCTTAGAATTGTAGCAGCAGTAATCCTTGGGATTTTCGTCGGTTTCATCCTGTTTTTTGTATTTGCTCTTTTCATTGGAGCATTCAACCAGGCAATGGGGATGGATATACCGATTACCACACAGGTGGCAGAAAATATACTCAGCGCCGTGCTGCTCGTTGTGATTATAATCATCTGTATAGCATATTTCTGCTGGAAGGTATGGACTACCCCGCCAACCACTCCGCCAATTACTCCTGAATTTGAGATCCCGGAAACTGATGATGAAATTTAATGCAAATTACCTTTTTCGCATATCTTTTCCGTGATTATAAAAAAAGCAGATTATCTGATCTGTCCTGTTTAAAATAAAAAAATTTATTCGGGGAAAAAAGTACTGTCCTTGAGCATTTCGTGAACGATTGTCTCTTTTTTGTATTTTCTCACGTAGTAATAGCATGCAATTGCAATGATGAGGGAGGGAAGAAATACAAAGATCATGTCCATCATGGTATCCGTGTTGTCCGCCTGCATCTTGCCGGCAAGGGAGCCTCCAAGGAAGGTGTCGACAAGGAATTCATAGATCTCCCAGAGGTATTCCCCTGTCAAGCCAAACATAACGGTAAAGGATGCAATAGCCAAAGGATCCAGGTTATATTTCCGGATCTTATCCATAAAGAGGACTAAGATAAATCCTAGCAGGGCTAAAATCGATCCTGAAACCGTGTGGGCAAGCGTGTCCCAGTTAGGGATATTGAGATACCGTCCCTGGATATAGCCTGAAATGTGTATCAGGAGTGCCAGGGATATGAGGAAGTACACAAACCAAGGGAATTTAATTTTCGTAAATTTGGTAACAAGATAGGGAACCAATGCTATCAGGAATCCTAAGACTCCAGAAGCTACTCCAAAACCCAGATACACCGCAATCAGGACATTAAAACCGAGGGCTGCCTGGGTGAAGTAAGCCAGATACATTCCATATGAACGTTCAGACATAGAGTAATTTTTTTGCCGTACGCTCTTATATAAGCTTTCTAGTAAATCCACGGCATTTTACCATAAAGGAAAGATAGAATTGATCCGGTTTTTTGTCAAAATCCAGAACAAAAAAGAAGAAACTATTCCGGGAAATGGATAGTTCATTCACCCGCTTTTATCAGGAGTAAAGCAGATTTATTTTGTGATTACCGTTCAGGAACGTTTCCCTTAAAAGAAAACACGATAATAAAAAAATGCGGTAAAATGAGCGTTTTCATGTATAATTCAGGATGTTTTGTTTTCATAAAGGTAATTATGAAATTGCAACCGAATTGATTTAAAATAGTAAATCAGGTCGAATTTCATCAATCCTTGTGATAAGTGATCACGTTAATCTCAGCATTGATAATTTTATTGAGCAGTTTCTTCCGCTGGCTTTTTTCACGCCCGTCAAATATAAAAAACTCGTAAGTATCCCAAATAGTTGCCCAGTTCATAATGACAACGATTCCCCCAATCACAATACCTGCATTGGAGGTCATCCATGCCTCGTGCTGGTAGGCATAACCAATATACAGCAACCCAATCAGGAGGTTGAAAACAGTAAAGGCCAGAGCTGTCCTCCTCTCCCTGATAAAAATTGCAGTGTCGCGTATGTGCCCGGAAAGTACGTAACGGAAATGATTTCGGATTGCTTCAGAGATTTCTTTTTCAGGTCCCGGATCTGGTACGTCCGGTATCTGTACCTCAAGAGTAACTGGCGTTTTAAATTTGCCGGCAAACGCATTGCAAAGAATGGCATCTTCTGCATCCTGGGTGAGCTCTTTTTTAGGCAGTGGAGAGGGATCATCAGGATCGAATAACTGATCCTTTGTTTTGAATCTCAAATTTACTTTGGTACGACCGTTTTCTTCACGATACGTCGTGTCGATGACTTTCATAATAATCTCCTTCTGGTGTTTTATTCCATATCAGCCTAGAGATAGATATTTCTTCTTTTTGGTTGACTTACTTTTAAAAAAAAGGGAAGAGTCGGGTTTCTCTCAATAATAATCCGAATCCATGATTTATCCACTCCTATCTCCCTGAAAAAATGTTGTTCCTAACGTTCAGATTTTCAGTTTATCCGTGCAAAGGAGGGTTGATTACCACAATTTCCGGTGGCGAAGCCCTGATGGTGATATCAAGGTTAGAAGTGCCGATGCCCCGGGAAATATACGTGATTTTACCGCTTTCATCAATTTTCCCGCTTAACGTGACCAGCCCTGCTGAAATGACCCGCTCAGATCCTGCGGGAATAATCTGCCCGCCATGGGTATGCCCGGCCAGGGTCAGGTTCGCATCCCAGTCGCCACGGTACGACGGTTCATGAACCATGTAAATAATAAAGGAGTTATTTTTTACCTCCTCTGGCACCTTCGGCGGGTTTGCCATTCCGGCCCAACCATCATCTACGCCAACAATAACCACTTTCCTGCCATCGATCATGGTCTCTGAATATTCATTGCGGAGCACCCTGACCCCGTTTTTTGAAAGAACTCCGGCGATTTTATCAGCATACGCATAATCTGCAGAATCATCATGAATCCTGAAAGCGTCATAACCTCCAGGTTGCAGCGGGGGTTTTGGATCTTTCAGCATCTTTACCCAACATTCTGGTGCATCGATGCCGGATCGATAATCATGATTACCCAGTACTGCATACACGGGTGCATCTATTCCTGACCATACGTCCTGATAGGAAAGATTCCGCTCATCATCATAGGTAAAATCTCCCCCGATTAAGACAAGAGAAGGATGAAGGTCATTGATCTGCCGGATAATTTTTCGCGTTTGATTGATATTACTCTCTCTCAAGTGAGGATCTGCAATAAACACGATTCCTGCAGGTGCACCAACAACGTTGAGTGTGGTTATTTCTGCGGGGGATTGCCCTTCAGTATACATATACCCAATCGAACCAATAGAGACAGGCAGGAACCCTACGAGGAAGACAAGGGTTAAATAACGCATGAAATTATTTTCAGGCAATCGAAGATTCATCGGGGTTTCTACTTCCGGGTGGTATCTGGTATATTATATCTTTTCAGGTAACGGCATTAGATCATAAAAAATTTGTTAAAGAAACTTCCCGAGGTCTGCGGTATTCTTTACCAAGACTTTTTTTAATTTTCTCTCTTAAAAAATACACGGGGAGTCTTTATTTATATATAGTCCCTGCATTATCATAAAGTATGGAAAGCGGGGCACATAAAAGTAAGATTATCATCAGAAAACTATCAAAAGCGATCATTTATTTTGTGGTAATCGCACTGGCAATACCGCTTATTGTGGGCTCCATCACCGGAACATCGATTGCCAGTTTACTCACCCTGATCAGCTCAACTTTTGTCCTGCAGGCTGGTGCTCCTTTACTTGGAGTAGGCCTGGGTATTTCAAATCCGGTAATCATCATAACCATGTTTTGTTTTGCCCTCGGTATGGTGCTTGCTGTCTTTGAGGTGTGTGACAGTCTGTCTGAGACATCAGAGCGGGTAAAGAAATGGCTTGAAAAGATGGAAAAAGCAAGTGCAAAATATCCGCAGCTCCAGAAATATGGTGTTATCTCCTGTTTTTTTATTGCGTGGATACCCCCCTTTGGCATTTATGGTGCACCGGTATTTGCATGGCTCATGAACTGGAAACGATGGCACGCAATTCCCATCATCGTTGCTTCCTTCACGGTAGCTTCACTTTTTGTCTTATTCTTTGCCAACAAGATAAGCGAGATAATGTTACTGGCTGCAAACCTCGGGGCCATGATCTTTATTATCGTCAGCATGGTAACGTTGGGATTATCAACTACCGTTCCCCAGGTGCTTGCCCCGCTGAAAGATAAAAATCTCATGAGTCGTGCAATCCTTGCCAATTTCATCCTGGTTCCTGTCCTTGCTTATCTGCTGGTTACCGGATTACATCTCCCAGCGGGTATTGCGATTGGATTGATCCTGGTTGGTACGGCAGCGGGATCACCGTTTCTGGCGAGGGCTAACCAGATACCTGCTGATAAACGTGAAATGGCCGGAGGTATTGGGGTTCTTCTTACCATTTTCTCAGTTTTTTACATTCCCATAATCGCGCCATATCTCATTCCTGGCGAGTCTAAAATAGATCCTATTCTTTTATTCATAACGTTTGTAATTATTATCATTATCCCGCTTTTTATCGCGATGTACTTCCGATCAGGGAGAGAAGAAAAGGTGGCACGAGTACTTCCCTGGCTGGACAGGACGTCGTATGGTGCATTCTTTGCAACGTTTATCGGCGTACTATTTGTGTTTTTCACTCAGCAGACCACCATTATCGGATATGGAGGTTTGCTTGCGATAATCCTCTTTGTCCTTGCTGCATTCGGCATCGGATATCTCCTGGGAGGATATGCACCACATACGCGAGCGCTTTTGTCATTCGGGACTGCCCAGCGGGGTCTTTCTGTGGCATTGGTTTTTCCCCTGCTGAGTCTTTTAGCATATGAGACACATCCCGGGTCTTACGTTTATGATCCGACAGTCCTTCTCATGATCGTGTCATTAGGTATTGCCGGCCTCATCATTCTGATAGTTCTTGGAAAGAGGCTTGCAAAGCAGGGCAGTTCAGGTTAAATTCTTTTTAATCAGAACAGAATCTGGCTCAAATTTTAAAAAAAAAGAATTCCCCACACTATTTATATTCCACGAACAAAAAAGATGGATGGAGATTGCAGATGAATTCTCAATTAATAATTACCCTCAGTATTTACCTTTTTATCATCACGTCCATGCTCTTTATCGGGCTTGGCCATGCCTGGCGGGACATCCTTGCACCTTTCAAAAATGTGAAGTTTGTGCTGATTGCACTTCTTATCAACCTTGTCCTTATCCCGGTAGCGGGTTACCTGATCGCAACGGTTCTTGCCCTTTCCGGAGCGATGATTGTGGGATTTCTCCTGATGACGAGTGCCCCAGGGGCATCCTATAGTCCGAGAATTGCCGAGATTGCAGAAGGCGATGTACCATTCTCAACCGGGCTCATGTTCCTGCTGTCCACCATCGCACTTGTCTCGGCACCCATCACGATACTCCTCCTTCTCCCCGAGGGGAGTACGGTCAGTGTCTGGCCGGTTATCCAGACACTTTTGTTGTTGATGGCCGCTCCCATGCTTGCTGGTCTTATTCTCCGTGCCAAGCTACCGGCAATTGCCGATAAACTGATGTCACCAGTTGTCTGGACTTCCTACATTATGATCCTTGTTGTGTTCATAACGTTCCTGATGTATAAAATATTCTCACCAGACCCTGTCGGAGGATTGAGAGATCTGTTCGGGACCTTGGGTATCCTCGCAATTATTTTTGCGGTGGGAATATCACTCATCCTTGGATACCTCTTCGGCGGACCAGCTGAGGGTACACGCCGCTCGCTTGCCTTTGGTTCTGCCAATCGCAATGCCGGTATGGCCCTGCTCTTTGCTACCAGCATATCTTCAGAGATTGGTGATATTCTCGCGGTTCTTGTGGCATACATCATTGTCCAGATCGTGATGTCAGCTATTCTCGCTGCAAAGTGGAGAAAAAACCCTGCAGCCGGATCCGGAAAAACTTCCTCAGGATAATTTTACTACAAAATATTTTTTTTTATTAAGACCTTGATCCAGGCGCGTTTACCACCGATCTGAAGGTTTCATGATGAAGGACCTGGTCTGGTCAGCTACGATGGATACGACTGGCTTTTATAAGGAATTACATGCAGGTTAATCTTTGTTGGATGCCCGTACAATGTATTCAGTTTTTCATACAGATTTGCGATTGGAGGTACCTGGTTATCTCCCCTGATAGTAATGTCGACTTCTGAAGATCGGATTGTAATACCCACTACCTGGAAAGAAGTATCACCCAGCCAGTTCTTCACTGCATCTGCTGTGCCAGTCTGATCATTCGTCGTTAAAACTGCATTATAGGTGGTGCCTGCGAGAAGGAGCGCAATCAGGATCGTTCCGGCAATAATAACCCGGATTGCTTTCCGTTTCGTGATCTGATTCGCGTCAACAAATCCTAATTGTTCCAGCCCCATAAGGCGAAATACTATTGCACCAGCGAGCAGGATGGCAAAAAAATTGGTGAGAAACAGGAGAAATGCCCCCCCGGAATCAACCCATTGCCCCTTCGCAAGTGAGATCCCAACAACACTTAACGGGGGGACGAGGGAGATGGCGATGGCCACTCCCGCAAGGGAATCAGCAATTTCCTGCCGCCCTATTGCATAAGCCCCTGCAGCGCCAGCGGCCAGTGCGATCATCAGGTCCAGCAATCCGGGGGATATACGAGAATTGATCTGGCTGTTCGTCGGAAAAGATACTATTGAATCCGGGATAAAGAAGGTCAGCAGCATGGCGAGCACTATGACTCCCAGTATACCTAATGTTACTAACCACAGGGCTTGCCTGAGACGGATGGTTGAGCCCATGATCACTGCAGCCGCAACGGCCATAATAGGCGTCATCAGGGGGGCAATAATCATCGCACCTATGACTGACGCTGTCGAATCGGTAACGACTCCGTACGTGGCAATGACTGTTGCAAGCGCCAGAAGGACAATGAAGTTCACAATCTGTTTGTTTTTTCTTTCTCCTTCGAAGAACAGTTTGCTTTCGAAACTGGGGAGATATTCAGGATCGAACCGGTTCATACGCATTTTGGTGAGGAAATCTGTTATCATGGTGACCACCGGAAAATGTTAGTGTTATGCAACTACTGGTTCCAAGAGTTCAAGAAATTTTCTTTTCAGTTGATTGCATCCCGGAATCATGTGGGTTTCTAAAAGGATTGCTTGTTTTTGTGTTACCGGGAAACAACAATATGAGCGGCATTATCGGGAAGAGTTCCCGGTTCGGGATTTATCACCACAACTTCCGGGGGAGAGAGATACCGGAACTCCCACACCCAGTCCGATGTCCCGGTACCACGGGTTACAAAGAGAGGGATATTTCCTTTCCAGTACAGGCCACGGATCTGGATACTATTAAGATATTCAATCACCCACTCGGGAGGATACCGGTATTGCGCTCCGTGAGTGTGACCCGACAGGATGAGATCTGCATTCCAGCCGGCTCGCCATGCAGGCTCATGGACAAGGTAGATAACATACCCTCCGGAATCAGGAACCTCTGGTGGATCTGCTCTTTGAGCCCAGATATCATCAACGCCGACAATTACCAGATGTTTTCCATCAAGGTCCAGTTCCTTATACTGATTCCGGAGGACGGTCACCCCGTTCTGTTCCAGAACTGCGGTGATTGCCTGTGCATGATCCGGGTCCGGGTAATCGCTGTACAGGAATCCGGCGTCATAATCGTTTGACCGGAGAAAAAGTTCTTTTAACCATGAAAGCCTCCCGTCAACACCACCGCCGTTAATGCCGGCCCGGTAATCATGATTCCCGAGGATCGCATAGACCGGGGCATCGATCTCTTTCCACACTGACTGAAGTGAGAGGTTCTCGCCGTTGTGGTAGGAAAAATCTCCTCCGATGAGGACGATGGAAGGGTGCAGGCTGTTGATGACCCTGATCACCTCCCGGGTGTGCTCCAGGTTCTCAGGCCGTACGTGAGGATCTGCAATAAACACAATTCCGCCGGGGGCTCCGGGAACCGAGAGTGCAGTGACCTCAACGGTCCTGGCTTCCCAGTTCATATACCCGATAAGGATTATACAACATACCATCAGGATGCCAAATGCCACGGCACCATACCATAAAAGACCATGGGACTTTTTCACTGTCTCACAGAATTGTTGGGAGAATCCCGGTCAAATAGGTTCGCATTCGTGCATACTAAAAAAAAATTCGTTTCAGAAAAAAAGATTTTGAAGCAACGATTGCGCCTAAAAGTTTTTAAAAGGAGGGATATGGCAGCACGTTACCTAGCGACTCGTACAGGAATTCGGTAGTCTATCGTTAAGTTAATCAACAATTGTTTTTTTATGTTATACCCATGAGTTCCAAGCACCATGATTCAAAAAAACGTGATGATGCAAAACCTGTTCATGCCTGTCACCTTTGCAAAGAACGGTTTGTCTTTCCCGAACACCCAACTCCGTCAGGTTTATGTCATAAATGCCAGACCAAAATTGGGGTAGTACTGCTGATTATATTTGTAGTACTGGCGGGCATGGTATTTGTCGGGTTGCTCTAAAATCATCTCATTTTTACATAAGTATTCAACTTTTTTTTGTTATTTCCTGACAAATGAAATAGGGTACATACGGTTCAGGAATTTTTTCCAAGACGATAGAAGGACGGAAAATATTCAGGCATCAATAAATACCCTGTCGATAAATCTTTAATTCGATCACTGGAGTGATTATGTATGGAAAAAGCACGACCTATTGGTGTTACAATTATGGCCATCGTGGCGATTATTGCTGCGGTTAACGCATTTATCGTTACGTTACAGATGTTACATCTGCTTCCAACGTATCTTGGACCGATTGCATTTTACCAGTTTAGTCTCATAGGGGCTATTATCTGGGGGTTCATAGCCTTTATATGGCTCGGCATAGCCGGGGCACTGTGGATAAGCCATCCATCGGGATGGTTGTGGATGGTGTTGATTGCTACTTTTGATCTGATCTACGGAATTATCTGCGTTCTGGGAGGTTCGTCTTGGGAGGCAATGGCGCCGCTTATTATTATCAGCGGACTGGTATTGATCTACTGCCTGCTGCCCGGCACAAAACAGTCATTCGGGATTCCCCCATAATTGGGCGATCTCATCTCGAAAATTTTTTTTTGTTTTGTTTTGCCTTTTTTGCCCAATTTAGATGAGCCAAACTGATACGGCACCAAAAAAGATTGCCAACGCATTCAGATGGTATTGATACTGTCTGATTCTGGAGTATTATGAGATTTTATCTTATCAATTGAAGAACCTGCAGCGAGTTCCGGACTCTTTTTTGGATTAAGGAATAAGAATTTTTCAAGGAAACCTTGCCATTTCTGGTCATCTTACAAAGATGACAGCCATAATGTAAAAAGCGGTAGGAACCGTTTCAAGATCAGGACGTTTTTCAACAATGAAGAAAAAAATGTGTTTTATCGTTTTATCGCTTTTTCATGAGAACTACGGATAGTAATCCAACAATACAGAGAGCTCCCACGATCGGTACCAGGGAAAGAGGTGACTTTGTTGGCGTTGGCTGAGCTGTTTTAGTAAGAGCAGCATTGATTACCACATTTTGCCCCGGGCTTATAGAACCTGATGTGGTATACGTTTTATACCCCTCCAACTTGATGTCTACGGTATAGGTCTTTGTCGCATCTATTGGAACATTATCAAATGATAACGGTGTGACTCCCTTATATGCATTGTTGATAAAGACATCAGCCCCGCTTGGATCGGAAAAGATATCTGCGCTTGCCGTTGTTGGTGTGCCTGAAGCAGGTTGCATGACTGCTGAAATCCTCGCTGTTGTCCCCGCAACGATCTGTGTTGCCGTTGTATAATCCTTGTATCCTCCTTTTTTCAGGACAACCGTATACGATGCAGGAGTAAGACCGGTGATATAAAATGGACCAGAGGAACGTGTTTCTCCCTGGTAAGCACCATTGAGATAGATTGATGCACCGGAGGGTGAGGAGGAGACATCGAGATCACCGGTAGTCGGACTCGAAAGCGGGGTGAGAGTGGCAGTCATGTAAACGGTCTGATCACTGTTCACCGTCATTGATTGTGAAAAATCCTTATACCCAGATTTTTTGAGGAGGACGGTATGTGTACCAGCAGCGAGGTTGCCTACGATCTGGTTCGTGTATCCCTGGTAGATGGTGTCCACATACAGGCTCGCCCCTACCGGGTTAGAAGAGACTGAAATTGACCCGACCTGCTTGTTTGGTGTAAGGGTTGCATAAACCGTGCTTGTTGCACCCGGTTTCACTTCGATACTGGTCGAGTAGAGCTGGTAGCCGGACTTTGATACCTCAACATTGTGCCATCCGGTAGGAACGTTACTGAAGGTCCCGGTTGTGGTAAGCTGGTCGTACCCGTTATCCAGGACCGCTGAGGCACCGGAGGGATTGGAAGTTACCGTTATATACCCTGTCTGGATTGTCGGTACTAGTGTGGCATAAACGCTGATTGTCTTATCCTGAGCCGGGTTCCCGGAGTAGTACTGGCTCCAGGTCTCGTAGCCGGATTTTGAAACCGTGATCGTGTGGCCGGGAGTTCCCGTAGTGCTTACGGTTATGGTGACCGTGGTAACTCCATAGTTAGTCCCATCAAATACTACACTTCCCCCGGTAGGGTTTGAACTGACCTGGTAGTATCCCTTCCCACTGCCAGGAGCGGGTGTCGGAACAGGAGTTGGTATCGGAACAAGTGATGCAAAGACCGGGATGTGCTGTCCTTCAGCCGGATTTCCGGCAAAATACTGGCTCCATGGTTCATATCCTGCCATATTGACATTTATCGTATGGCCCGGAGTACCCGTCACCATTACGATGGCCGTTGCCGGTGTTGTTCCGATCGATGTGCCATCAATAGTAACAGCTGCACCGCTGGGACTTGATGTGATATCATAATACCCCTCAGCTCCCCCAATAGGTTGAGAAATATTTGCAGAAACCGTTCCTATCATCGCGAATGCGACAATGAGCACTACTAAAAACCACGTTTTCATAGTACATCTGAACTAGTTTTTTAGGATTATAAAAGAATCGTTTTTTTAGTTAAAGAATGATTTTTTCAGCCATAATTCATGAGAAAATGACGTTTCTTTCTGTAAACAAAAAAAGAAAATCTGAAATTCCTTTTCTCTGGCAAATCAGGAATTGGGTCTTATCACAAAAGCATTGATAATTGCTCTCACGGGAACTATGCTCACCACTGGAGATTACGAGCTACGATACCTAAAAGAAAAGGAGATTATTTGAGGAAGTTATTCCTCATCAGAGTGGGTCGACCTTAAGGCCAGCTGATTTGTAGATCAGGATCTTTGTCCCCGCAGAATTAAACAACGTGAGCTGGTCACCGGAAATTTCATACTTCGCTGCCGTTGGCAGTAACAAGAGGTACTGGGTTTCCTGTTGCATAATCGGATCCGCACACGCCATCATCGTCGAGGTTGGCTGGGTAATGGTGATACCATTCGATGCGGTGGTTGTGTAGTCTGCGGAATACTGGTTACATCCGCCGGTTCCGGAAAGTTTCCAGTCCGATCCAAAAACCGCATTCGTTGTACTCCCAATCATAACTGACTGGATAGCCCCCTTGCCATTGTTATAGTTAAACAGGTTCCAGGTTCCCGTGAGGGGAACAGCTACATGTTTATTGTAGATCAGGAGCTTTGTTCCTGATGAATCAAACAGGGCAAGTTGATTGCCTGAAATTTCAAACTTCGTAGCTTTTTGCATCAATGCAAGGTACTGGGTTTCCTGTTGCATCACGTTGTTGGCACAGGCCATCAGAGTCGTTGTGGGCTGGGCAATGGTAATACCATTCGATGCAGTTGTTGTGTATCCAGCAGAATACTGGTTACATCCGCCAGAACCAGCAACAATCCAATTTGCCTGGAAATTAGCAGTGGTCTGACTTCCTGTAATTACTGTTTCAATGGCTCCCTTGCCATTGTTATAGGAAAACAGGTCCCATTCACCAGCAATAGGGGATTGTGTTGCAATGGGTTGTGACACAACGGGTAATTGAGTCGCGACCGGTCCCGGGGTAGTTGGTGGTGTTATAGGCTGGCTGGTGCATCCTGCAAAGCAAATCATGAGCATGAAAATGCCCAGAATTAACAGAAGAATTTTTTTCATACTTTTATAAGAAAAGAACCATTGCATTTAAACATTTCTTATTTTTCGAAATGTTTAGGTATTTCGCTTTTCATCATTTCCCAATTCGAAAAAAATGAAAAATACAAACGGGATATTTTAGAAAATAGCGGGAAAAATTGTATAAATTCAATGTGAAGGTATCCTCATTTGAGGATATTCATAAAGTTTCGAGTCACCTGAAAAAGAGAATTGAATACGGGTATTATCACAACCCGGCCTTCCCTGCAACACGCTTTTCCCTCATCTGCCGGACTATTATTCCTAATATCAAGGCAACAACCGATGAGAGTACAAGGAGTGCTGCCGTGTTCTGGTTTGCCGAGCCGATAACAATGACCAGAAGAATTGCTGTCAATGGCGCTCCCAGGGAGAGGGTAACCACTGCAGCCATGGTGCATAATACGAATATCCCAACCGGAATTGTCGGGAATACCAGGCTCAATGCAAGTCCAATCATCGTGCAGATAAATATCGTGGGGAATATGGGACCCCCGAGGAACCCGCTCTTAAACGACAACGCGAGAAGCATTATTTTCAGGACTGCCATCAGAAGCAACATTAATATCCCGAACTGAGCAGGATTATCAACAATCGCATGGATTGTGGTCTCACCGGAAAACATCAGTTCGGGAATGAAATAACAGACACCTGCAATGATAACTCCGGCAAACAGGATTCGGGTGATAATCTTATCCTTGAATGCATTTTCCATTGCGACCCCCATTCCATTCATTACGATTCCCATGAGCATAGCAACCAATGCTCCGAGAATACCGAGGGCAATAGCATAAAAGACATACAGGAGTGTTATTTCAGGAATTGCAGGAAATATGAGGAAACCGGCAAAGGAGGTTAACCCGAGCAAGTGGAAAATAAAAAACCCAATGACACCTGCGATGAGATTCCATATCAGAAATGTTAATGCATCTTTCTTTCCGACATTGAATTCGGTTGCAAATACTGCCGTAAACAAGGGGCTTCCAATGATCCCGTTATATGCCGATGAAAGTGCAGCTACGTCAAATCCAAATGCGGTATCTTTGGATATCGTCAGTTTTTCCCGAATCCACGCAGATATTTCCATAATGAGGAATGCAAGGGGACCTTCCGGACCTACACTTGCCCCGGAGAAGAGGGAGAAAAAGGAAGAGAGAAGAGTTCCCGGGAATATTTTATAATTTCCCTCATGTCCTTCCCCTTTCATTGAGTCGGTAAACCCGCCGTGAATCACATTTGGTGCATGCAGGTACTTCTCGCAAAGCCCGACCAGCAGTGAAAATACAAGAACTCCAACGATGATGGTCCAGCGATTTGCCTGAACAAAATCATTCATCCATATGACTGCATTGAGATAGATATATGTCTCAAGCCATACGGATGTAAAAACGATCGCTATAGTCGCAATGAAAATTATCTGCCAGATTTTTGGGTTTATAGTTTGACCCGAAGAGGTTTCATCCATGATGGGTAATCCCGGAATTCTTTTTATTTTTTCTTCATATCGTCTTTTCATTTTATATTTTGAGAACATGTTGTGCGTGTAGGTGACACCACGACTTCATTGAGTTCCGGCGCACAAGGATCTGCCGAACCCATTTTTCTGGCATACCAGGTAATGGCCGGGTTTGCAGAAATTCCATGGGCGAAAACACTGATCAGGACTGTGGTACTCACAACCACAGCAATTATCGGCAAACCAGGTATATCCGGGGCATCATTGAGCGTTATGAGCAGCAGAACTATAGAAGCAAGTCCCCGTGGTCCAAACCATCCCATGAAAAGGACGGTTTCTGAACGCAAACCGGATTTTATGAATGATACAGCAACGGGAAGTATCCGGATGAGTGTGAGACTCAGTACCGCATAGAGAATAACAATCGCAGTGATACCGGGTATCAGACTTGACGCAATTACCCCGAAAATGAAAAACACTGCAAGACTGAAAATTTCTCCTTCGGTCGATGTAAATTCTATTATCGATTCCCCGACTCCCCTGCCGGTAAGTGTTGTGGCAAATCCTCCTACAAATGCGGCGATAAACCCACTTCCCCCGACAGCAGTTGCCGCAACATAGGATATCACTGCGAGTGCAAGAAAGCCAATCCATTGGAATTGTCCCGTCATCAATCCCTTATCTTTTGCCTTTTGGACGAGATATCCCCCGACAAGGCCAATGACGAGTCCAACAAGAATTCCCAACCCAATCTGCTCAACAGCGAACAAAATCCATTGGCTGGCAGGAATATTGGCCTTCTCTGCCTGCGCAAGAACCAAAAAGAAGGCAAAAAACGGGATTGCCCCCCCATCATTTAATCCGCTTTCAACGTTTAATGCCTCACGGATCCTTGCCGGGACTTTTGGACTGTTCACAATTACCTGACCCAGGCCGGCATCCGTTGGTGCCAGGATTGCTCCTATCAACGCTGCTTCCGGGAGAGCAATATCGGTAAAACAGAGAATTGCGATTACGGCCCCCAGAAAGATTGTCAGCGGAAGACCTATCAACAGTAATCGTGACGGATAACTCCGGTTTGCTTTCAATGATTTGAAATCTATTCTCGCTGCATCAGAAAAGAGGATTAATAC
>Ga0209048_10003155_pt1 | contig 16153 bp, 14 predicted proteins | sample FrelakmetCRP12CR_FD_187146 | JGI IMG/M metagenome (GOLD analysis project Ga0209048, IMG submission 187146) | Freshwater lake sediment microbial communities from the University of Notre Dame, USA, for methane emissions studies - CRP12 CR (SPAdes)... | ecosystem: Environmental > Aquatic >... | reverse complement strand
AGTCCCTGGTCGCCCGGCGGCTTCTCGATGAATCTCGCCACGCGGTTCCCCTCGAGTGAGAGCGCGCCATACCGTCCGGGCGGCATAACGGCGGTCAATGTCGCCTTTCGACCATGGGCGAGATGGAACCGCACAAGTGCGCGAATGTCGATGTCGGCGACGCCGTCGCCATAGGTAAAACAGAAAGGCTCGTCGGGATCGAGATAGGACGCCACCCGCTTCAGCCGGCCGCCGGTCATGGATTCCTCGCCAGTATCGACGAGGGTAACTTTCCAGTTTTCCGCGGTGGAATTGTAATATTCGATTTTTCCCGAGCCGCCGTCGACGGTCAAATCTGAATTGTGCAGGAAGTAATTGGCGAAATATTCTTTAATCACATAGCCCTTATAGCCGAGGCAGATCACGAAGTCGTCGACCCCGTGGTGGTGATAAAGTTTCATAATGTGCCACAGGATGGGCCGCGCGCCGATTTCGATCATCGGCTTTGGCTTCAAATGGGACTCTTCGGAAATTCGAGTGCCCATTCCTCCGGCCAATATCACCGCTTTCATATCGTCAAACCTTAGCAAGGAAGGCCATTTACTTAAAAGACGCGAAGGACCCTGTCGAGGCCGAAGCGTCGCGCTCGCCCGATTGCGGAGAGTCGAGTGCGCAACCGATACGGCTCCCCTCGAAAGCGCGCTTTCGGGAGTTCGCCGCTCCTAAAGCAGGTCGCCTATCTTTATTTCGTCCGCAATTGCAGCGTCGGCGACGAACCCCTATATAGCCACGAACTCGTTGCGCTCCCGCGCGTTACGCGAGCCGAACGTCAAAGAGACAAAATGCCCTGGAGCGATCAAGGCGGCCCAAAGGGGCCGAACGACAACAGTCCATGGGGTCAGCCGCGCGGGCCCTGGAGCTCCGGACCAGGCGGTCCGCAGGATTTCGAGGAAATGCTGCGGCGCAGCCAGGACAGTCTGCGCCGCATATTACCCTCGGGATTTGGTGGTCGCGGCGTCGCGATCCTCGTTCTTCTGACAATGCTCGCGTGGCTTTTGTCCGGCTTTTACACAGTTGGGCCGAATGAAGTCGGATTGAACCTGATCTTTGGCAAATATCGGGGAAAAACGCAGGCCGGGCTCAACTACAACCTGCCGTCGCCTGTTGGCTCCGTCATCAAGCTCGCCGTGACCGACCGCAACACGATCGACGTTGGGTTCCGCGAGGAGGGCGCGGCTCGCCGGCGCGGCGCGGCGCAGACGCCGGAAGCGCCTGAAGAAAGCCTTATGCTGACCGGCGACGAAAATATCGCTGACGTGAAATTCAGGGTCTTCTGGCAGATCGATCCGGCGCGACCGGAAGACTACGCCTTCAACGTCGCCAATCCTCCCGGCACGGTTAAGGCGGTGAGCGAAAGCGCGATGCGCGAGATCGTCGGCCAGACGCAGATTCAAAAAATCCTGACGGCGGACCGCAAGCTGATCGAACCGGCCTGCCAGCAGTTGATGCAGCGCATTCTGGACGACTACCACAGCGGAGTGCTCGTGCTTCAGGTGCTCCTGCTCTCGGTCGACCCGCCCGCCTCCGTGATCGCCGCCTTTCGCGACGTGACCGCGGCCCAGCAGGATTTGCAGCGGCTCGGCAATGAGGCCGAGGCCTACGCCAACCGAGTCGTTCCGGAGGCGCGCGGCGCGTCGGCGCGCATTCTTCAGGAGGCGGAAGCATACCGCGAACAAACCGTCGCGGAGGCGCGCGGCCAGGCGTCGCGGTTCGATCAAATCTACGATCAATACAAGCGCGCCCCGGCGATCACGCGAGAGCGCCTCTATCTGGAAACCATCGAGCGCGTGCTCGGCGGCTCCGAAAAGATCATATTGGACGAACGCGGCGGCGCCGGGCACGTCACGCCGTTTGCTCCCTTGCCGTCCTTCTCTCCGTTTCAGAGCGGAGGCCGTAGATGAAAAATTCTCTGATTTTCATTGTAGCGATTCTTTTGCTCGTCGCCGTCATAGGATTGGGAGGCGCGCTCTTCACCGTCTCGCAGACCGAACAGGCGCTGGTGCTTCGCTTCGGCGAACCGGTCGCGGGTCGCGGGCTCATCACCGAGCCGGGCCTCCATTTCAAAATACCGATCATCGAGAACGTCGTCTTCCTGGACAATCGCATTCTCGACGTCGAAAGCCCGAGCCTCGAGGTGCTCGCCTCCGACAATCAGCGTCTCGAGGTGGATAGTTTCATTCGCTATCGCATCGTTGACCCGCTTCGCTTTTTCCAGACGGTCGGCGGAATCGCAGGCGCGAACAACCAGCTCGCCTCTGTGCTGAACTCGGCCGTTCGCCGCGTCTTGAGCGAGGCCAATCAACAACAGATCGTTCGCGACGAACGCGCCGTGTTGATGTCGAGAATCAAGGAACAGGCGAACGCAGAAGCAAAGAAGTTTGGCGTTTCCGTCGTCGACGCACGCATACGCCGTGTCGATCTGCCGCAACAGATATCCGAAAAGGTGTACGGTCGTATGCAGACGGAGCGCGCGAGAGAGGCGGCGGAGTATCGCGCGCAGGGCTCGGAGCAGGCGCAAAAGATTACTGCAAAGGCGGATCGCGACGTTGTCGTACTGAAAGCAGAGGCGCAACGGCAGGCGGATCAGATCAAGGGCGAAGGCGATGCTGAGCGCAATCGGATATTCGCGGAAGCTTTCGGCAAGGATCCCGACTTCTTCTCCTTCTATCGGTCCATGCAGGCCTATGAAGCCGCGTTCAAGCCTGGGGATACGCGCTTTCTTGTGGGACCAAACTCTGACTTCTTCCGTTTTTTTGGGTCGCCTGGCGGCGTCGTTTCAGAAGAACCAACAAAGCATGCGCCCTCGGCGCCAAAGCAGTGACGCGATGCGCTACGGCTGATAGATAAGAACTTCCGTCGAGGAGAATGGGAATGATATCGATTGCTGGCCGCGTGATGAGAATGGCTTTTGTGTCCGCTTTGGCAGGAGCGGCCGCGATCGCGTGGCCGGCCTTCGCAAAGGGACCGGATTCGCTCGCCGAGCTTTCCGCGCAGGTGACCGACGCCGTCGTCAATATTTCCGCGACGCAAACTTTCGATCAAAAGAAAATGGGCAAGGGCGCGGAAAACATGCCGGGCATGCCGCCGGGAATGAGCCCCGGAGCGCCCTTCGACGATTTGCTGGAGGAATTCTTCCGGCGCCGGCAACAGGGACAAGGCGGAGAGCTTCCGCGCCAGCGCAAATCGAGTTCGCTCGGTTCGGGGTTCATCATCGACTCCTCCGGCCTCGTCGTCACCAATAATCACGTCATCGCCGACGCCAATGAAGTGACAGTGGTCCTGGCCGATGGTCAGAAACTCAAGGCGGAGGTCCTCGGCAAAGATCAGAAGGTCGACGTTGCGCTTTTGCGCGTGAAGCCGGACAAGCCGCTGAAGGCGGTGAAATTCGGCGACAGCGACAAGTCGCGCGTAGGCGACTGGGTCATTGCAGTCGGAAATCCCTTTGGACTCGGCGGATCCGTGACGGCGGGCATCGTCTCCGCGCGTAACCGCAACATCGATAGCGGTCCGTACGACAATTACATCCAGACGGACGCCGCCATTAACAAAGGCAACTCCGGCGGTCCTCTGTTCAACATGGACGGCGAGGTCATCGGCATAAATACAGCCATTCTGTCTCCGTCCGGTGGATCGGTCGGGATTGGATTTGCGACTCCCGCAAACACCGTGCAGCCCGTGATCGAGCAGTTGCAGAAATACGGAGAGACGCGACGCGGCTGGCTTGGCGTGCGCATCCAAAACATCGACGACGCTATCGCGGAAAATCTCGGCCTTGGCGCAACGCGCGGCGCATTGGTCGCCGGAGTCGACGAGAAGGGTCCATCCAAGCAGATTCTGAAAGCCGGCGACGTCATCGTCAAATTCGACGGGAAGCCGATCAAGGAATCCCGCGATCTTCCCAAACTCGTCGCAGCGACGCCGGTCGGCAAGGATATCGAACTCGTCGTCGTGCGAGGCGGGAAAGAGCAGACGAAGACGATTAAACTCGGTCGTCTTGAAGACGGCGAGAAAGTCGCCTCCCACGAGACCGAGAAGGACGCGCTTCCCGGACGCGCCGTCACGCAATCGGCGCTGGGGCTGGAGTTCTCCAGCCTCACCGACGAATTACGCAATCGTTGGCAGATCAAGGACAGTGTCAAATCGGGCGTCGTCATTGCGAGCATCGATCCGCGTTCGGCCGCCGCTGACAAACCGCTTCGCGCCGGTGAAATTCTGGTCGAGATCAATCAGGAACCTGTGGCGGACCCCGCGGACGCGGTGAAGAAAATCAAGACGCTCAAGGATTCCGGTAAGAAAACGGCTTTGCTCGTGATCGCCAATGCGCAAGGCGACACGCATTTCGTCGCGCTGCCGCTGGACTAGAGCTGTAGGCAAAGAAGCGATCCCGCATATGTGGGGTCGCTTCAGCTCGCATCGCTTTCGCATCACTCGACAAATTCCGTGCGCCGATAGCCTTGGGCGTAGAGCAGCGCGGTCAAATCGCCATGGTCGATTCGCGCCCCGGCGGCTTGAGCGACTTTCGGCTTTGCATGAAAAGCCACTCCTAGTCCGGCTTCGGTCAACATGTCGAGATCATTGGCTCCGTCGCCGACCGCTAGCGTCGCGTAAGCTGGAAGGTTTCTCGCGGCGCGCAACTCCTGCAATGCGACCCGTTTCGCCTCACGCCCAAGGACAGGCGGCAGCACTCTTCCCGTCAAAACCCCATCCCTGACCTCCAGCCTATTGGATCTCGCCTCGTCGAATGCGAGTCGCTCGCCAATTGGCTCCGCGAAGGCCGTAAAGCCGCCGGAGACCAGCGCCGCATAGGCGCCATTGGCGCGCATCGTTGCGACCAATTTGCGCGCGCCCGGCGTCGCAGTGATGCGCTCGCCGACGAGCCGGCCAATGTCCGCGAGCTTCACGCCGGAGAACAAGGCGACGCGCTCGAGGAGCGAGCCCTCGAATTCGATCTCGCCGTTCATGGCGCGCTCGGTGATCGCTGCGATGCGCCGCCGCATGCCGATCAGTTCGGCAAGTTCGTCGATGCACTCTTGTCGGATCATCGTCGAGTCCATATCCGCGACGAGCAGCGCCTTGCGGCGTGTCGCATAGGGCTGCGCGACGACATCCGTCTTTTCGCCTTCAAGAGCCGCGTAAAGTCGCACACGCGCGTCGGGAAGCGCGCTCTCCTCGATGGTGAAACGAATGTCTGCGGCGACGTCCGGTTCGAGCCACTCGAAGCGGATCGGAACGAGACCGGCCCGGCCGCAAGCGCTCAGGGCCAATTCTTTCGTCAGACCCTCTCCGGTTCCGGCGATGAAGGTTGCGACATGATCGATGGGCTTTGACTTCCCGTTCATTTTGTCGTTGCCAATAGGTCATGAAAAGGCGCGCCATTCTCATCGCAGGACCGACAGCGTCCGGCAAGTCCGGGCTGGCGCTGGCTTTGGCGCGCCGCCTCGGCGGCGCCGTCGTCAACGCGGACTCCATGCAGGTCTACCGAGATCTGCGCATTCTGACAGCGCGGCCGAGCGCCGACGAGGAGCGCATCGTTCCGCATTTTTTGTTCGGTCATGTCGAGGGCTCCGTAAATAATTCCGTCGGCCGCTGGCTCGACGATCTGCGCCAGCTTCTCGGCGATCTTGCGCGGACCGATGCGCTCGCTGTGATTACCGGAGGCACGGGGCTTTATTTCAAGGCGGCGCTGAATGGTCTTTCGGACATTCCTCCGGTGCCGGAAGAGGTGCGCGCCAAAATAAGGGCGGAGGCGGCAGGCGAAACTCCGCAAAATCTTCATGCGAGGCTGAAGCGACACGATCCGCAGACCGCCGCTCGCTTGCGTCCGACCGATCCGCAACGCATCTTGCGCGCATTGGAAATCTACGTGGCGACAGGACAGCCACTCGCGGCCTTTCAGGGCTCGCGCGGCAAGCCGCTGCTCGACGAAGCAGACTGTGCGGCGTTCTTCCTCTCGCCGGAGCGCGCAGAGCTTTTTGCGCGCATCGACGCGCGCTTCGACAAGATGATCGACGCCGGCGCGCTCGACGAAGTCCGAGCGCTCCACGCGCGTCGGCTGAACCCCGCTCTGCCTGTCATGAGAGCGCATGGCGTTCCTCATCTTGTCGCTTACCTCGAAGGACGTCATTCGCTGGACGAGGCGATCGCTCGCGGCAAGCTCGACACGCGCCATTACGCGAAGCGCCAGTTCACCTTCGCGCGGCATCAGTTGCCGCGATTCAAATGGCTCGACACCGCCGATGAAGCGGAGGTCTTGGCGGCGATCTAATAGACGCGTCTCAATGTCCGACGCGCTCGAAAATCATTTGGAAGATGGTCAGCACGATTTCCGCCAGGATGAGCACGATGATGGTCCATTCAAGCCGGACCGATCGATCGGCGTCGATAATTTCCGTCAAGGCGCGGGCGGTCTCGCTAATGACGTCGAGCTTTGTTTTCAGCGTACGGCCGCGCGTCTCGAGCTCGTATTCGTCCTCCAGCCGCGCATAGAGCCGCTCGAGATCGGGACGGTCCCACAGCACATCCGGTTTGTCCTCGACGGCGACGCGCCCGGAAACGCGGTGCTGAACCAGCAGGGTCTGCCCGATAAGTTCGAGCATAGTGCGCCGTTTACCCGGCGGACGACCCTTGGCCGCGAGCTGGGCGGCGAACGGCTCTATCGTGTCGAAGACGGCGTTCACGCGCCGCTCGTCGCGGGCCAGCGCCACGCTTTTCGCCAGCGCGTCCGCTATGACAAGGAGTCGCGCGGCGGAGATGTCCTTTACTGCGATACGCCCGTTCGCGAGTGATTTCTCCTCGTTTTCGGGCGCGACTTCGAGCAACAGGGTTTCGTCGTCGCCCCGAGAGGCTCCGGTCACGCGGGCGCCGACGCGGGCGAGAATCTCGTCTTCCTCAAGGGGGGAAAGTCCGAAAAGAACCGCCACCCCGAATTTATAGAGAACGGCGAAGCCGGCTCGGCCGACATTGAAGGCGATGGGAGCCGTCGACACGAGGTCGGAGCGCTCGAGCCCGCTCGCGTCGATCCGATCGCCGAGCAGCAATGCGCGGGCGGTAATGACTTGCGGCGCCAGGCTCATCGCCTGACTGCCGGGCTTTCTCTCGCTCATGGACATATGCGCAATATATAGCCGCCCGCTGCGGGGGTGGCTAGGAATCATTCGCGGAACGGCCCGAAAACCGGGATAGGGCGGCGGCGGTCACAGCCTCTGGCGCTTGCACGAGGCGTGCAAAAACGGTAGCTACCGCCCAGTCTTTAGGGAAGGCCATATGACATACGTCGTCACAGAAAATTGCATCAAGTGCAAATATATGGATTGCGTAGAGGTTTGTCCGGTGGACTGCTTCTACGAAGGCGCGAATATGCTCGTGATCCATCCGGACGAATGCATCGATTGCGGCGTGTGCGAACCGGAATGCCCCGCTGAAGCCATAAAGCCCGACACTGAGCCGGACCTCGAAAAATGGCTGGCTTTGAACGCAGATATGGTGCAAAACTGGCCAAATATTACAATCAAGCGGGAACCGCCGCCCGACGCAAAGGAGTGGGACGGAAAACCCGGCAAGTTCGAGACCTGTTTTTCCGCCGACCCAGGTCAAGGCGACTAGATTATCGCGAGTTTAACAAGTTTTCGAAAAATTCCTGTTAACGAACCCCCCAATTAACTTGGCGACAGTGTGACTTCTTTTGATTTTTCGCCTCAAACATGATATACGTTTTGTTAACGGTTAGCTCGCGAGAGTCAGGTGGCGCGCCTGTCTCAAAGAATTGATATATAAGAACGTAGCCTAGGGACGCACCCCTTGCCCCGCCCGATCGATGATTCGTCGATCGATGCGCGCTTGGGCTTTGCACTGGCTCGATGCCGGATTTGGGTTGGTCTCATGTTCATCGGCGAACGCTCCGCATTGCTCAGGCGATGCGTTGAATGTTGCGTCGACGCAATGCCCGTCTCCAAAGCGGGGCGATAGAGGAGTAAGCCGCGTATGCCGTCCCAAAAAAAGACTAAAACACAGAAGGCTCAAGCTTCGGGAGCGGCTCGCGGAAAGACCTCCACCAAAACCGCGAAGCTTTTGGCGCAGGCTCGTCCGGGCCGCGCAGCCGCCACCAATCGGGGAGCCGCAAAGTCCGCGACGTCCCGCAGTTCCAAAAACCGGACAGCCGCCGCTTCGACAAAGTCGAAAGTGAGCCGCGCCGCATCCGCTAAAACGGCGGCCAAAAAGACATCGGCTCCCAAGACGTCGCGGTCCCGCTCCGAGTCCGCGCGCACGGTCAAGCACGCGGCCAAGGCCGCGGCCACGCGCACAGCCGTCGTCAAGAAGACGGCGGCAGCCAAGGCGGCCGAGAACAAGACGGCGAAGACCGCCTCCGCGAAAGCCGCCATCGCAAAAAGCTCCGTGACAAAAACCGCCAAGGTCAAGGCGGCCGAGGTAAAGGCGTCGACAGCGCAGAGCAAAGTCAAAGCCGGCGCTCCTAAGGCCAAGGCGCCCGTTAAGAACGCGCCTCCCGAAGCGCCGAAAGACACGGCGAAGCCCGTGAAGAAAGCTGCGCCCGCCAAGCCCGCGATCCTGGCCGCGCCTGCCCGTCCGGTCGCCGTTAAGGCGGCGGCGCCAGCGCCCGCAGCGCCCCCCAAACAATCAACATCGGCCGAAGCGACTGCGCCAAAGAAAGTAGCTCAGGCGGTCACCCCGCGCCCCGCCGGGGGAAAGCCGAGCCTTTCCACGCCTACGGCGTCGCCGCAACTCGAGGAGAAGCCTGTCCTCGAGGCGCCGACGCCCAGGGGGCTTCCTATTGTCAAACAGAAGCCGTCGAGCCAGAAGCTCGGTTTCAAGCTCAACGAGTTTATCGTCTATCCCGCGCATGGCGTAGGACAGATCACGGCCATCGAAGTGCAGGAAGTCGCAGGCTTCAATCTCGAACTCTTTGTGGTGAGCTTCATCAAAGACAAGATGATCCTGAAAGTCCCGACGAGCAAAGTGGCTAACGTCGGCATGAGAAAGCTCGCCGAAGGCGAGATCGTCGACAAGGCGCTTTCAACTCTCAGCGGGCGCGCGCGCATCAAACGCACGATGTGGTCGCGCCGCGCTCAGGAATATGAGGCGAAAATCAATTCCGGCGATCTGGTCACGATTGCGGAGGTCGTGCGCGATCTCTACCGGTCCGACACGCAGCCCGAGCAATCCTATTCCGAGCGGCAGCTTTATGAAGCGGCGCTCGACAGGATGGCGCGGGAAATCGCGGCGGTGCGCAAATTGATCGACGCAGAGGCGCTCAAACTGATCGAGGCGTTTCTTCTCAAAGGTCCGCGCCGTGGACCCAAGAGCGAAGGCGACGCGGTTGAGGAGGCCGAGTCCGACGTTGGAAGAGCCGCCTAGTTTTTTTAAACGCCAGTTGCGTCCCGCTTACTTTGTGCGGGACGTTCGTTCGACCCCGCGATGATTTCTCAGCGTCCGGAGCGTCGTGTGAAAAGCAAAAATTTTGTCCGGCCCCTCGCGGCTTTCGATCAATCGCAGGCGCGCTTTGCAGGGGGTCGCCCTGAGCTCTTGGCGCTGTGACGCCCGCTTTCGCCGAGAAACGAAAAAAAGCGATGAAGCCCGACGACCTTTCCGCCGACGAAGTCCGCAGCTTGCTAAATCTCGAACCCAACGCCACCTGCGGTTTTGTCCGCGTGACTTATGTCAGCAAGCAAAACATCGCTCCCGGCGGTTTGCCGGCGCCATTTGCGGGCGGAAGTCCTTTGGGCTCAGCCTTATACTTTATGGTGACGCCAACCGCGCCCGTACGTCTGCATCGCATAAAAAACGACCAGCTCTATCACTATTATCTCGGCGATCCGCTGCAGCTTTTCCTGTTGCATGCAGACGGCTTCGCGGAGCGCGTGGTCGTCGGACCGGACTTGCGCGCAGGACAAAGGATCCAGTTGCTCATACCGGCTTACACATTTCATACGGCGCGTGTGATCGGGAGCCGGACGCTGGTTTCTCGGCGCGAGCACCGAGTGGCCTGGAGTCGTGCCCGCCGACGTCGAAATCGGCAAGCTCGAGGAGCTAGTGCCCAAATATCCGAGCGTCGCTTCCAACTTTCGCGCCATCGCCGCATCGGTGCGCGACACGCCCGTCTCGGCCGGCGCGCCACGATAGACTTAGGTCTGCGCGCTCGGATTTTCGTCGATGTGGCTTAAAGCGCGGCGCAATTTTCCGAGCGCGCGATTTTCGATCTGTCGCACGCGCTCCTTGGAGATTCCGAGGCGCTCTCCAAGAGATTCGAGCGTCACAAGCCGGTCGTTCAGACGCCGTTCGCGCACGATCCTCAACTCGCGCTCAGACAACACGGCCAACGCATCCGATAGCCATTTTGCGCGTCGATTGGAGTCAAGACGAGATTCGACCACTTCATCGGGAAGCGGCTGTTCATCGACAAGAAAATCCATTCTCTGCGCCGAGCCGGATGAGTCGTCCTCGATCAGCTGACTGTTGAGCGAAACGTCTGACCCGCCGAGCCGCGCATTCATCACTTCCACGTCCTGACGCGAAACGCCGATCGTATCCGCGATGGTCTGCAGCGCCACATTCACATCGCCGCCATTCGGAGAATGCGCGAGCCGCGCGCGAAGTCTGCGCAAATTGAAAAACAGCGCCTTCTGCGACGAACTGGTTCCACCGCGGACGATGGACCAGTTGCGCAAAACGTAATCCTGAATGGACGCTCTGATCCACCAGGTCGCATAGGTCGAAAAGCGCACATCGCGCTCTGGAGCAAAACGCGAGGCCGCCTCCAGCAGGCCGACGTGTCCCTCCTGCACGAGATCCGCTATCGGCAATCCGTAGTGCCGAAACCGGGCGGCTATGGCGATGACAAGCCGCATATGAGCGGCCATTAACTTATTAAGAGCGGGGGTTTCGCCCCGCTCTTTCCATGCAATCGCCAATCCCTTCTCTTCGTCTCTTTCGAGAAAGGGGGCTTTCATCGCCGCCTTGACGAGTTCGCGGCTCACTCCGGGCAAATAGGCCATATCTTTCCCCGCTGGGGCTGAATGGCGCGCGGCGAGTGGAAGGCCGCTAGCGTCAGCGCGATAATTTACGGTTCCGAGTCAGATAACCCTTCAGGAGGGGCCCCGGTTCCGCACGCCAGCGTATTTCACTCGTTAACGACTTTGTATTTTTCACCGGCAGTAAGAGATTCACCCTCCTGAAGACCATTCAGGAGGCTGAAATATTCAACCGGTCTGTTGGGCACAACCATGCGTTCGGCCATGGTTTTGATCGTGTCTTCCGGGCCGGCCGTGACGACCGAGATCTTGAGGCTGTGGACGTCCTGAACCTCCTCCGGAGCGATTCTGCGGAAGGTCCGGATCGACTCCATGAACCTGCGTTCCTCCGCTTCGTCGAGCGAACGGACGGCGAATATGAGGCGGTAAACGTCGTCCCCAAGCTGAATCGCCGCAAGACGGAAATTCCACTCGCCGGCGCGCGCGCTCGCGACCACTGCGGGCAGCCCGTTCAAATCGATGCGCTTGACCGAAGAGGGAAGAAGACCGTCCACCCAGCCCGATTCAATGTATGACTCGAGCGACTGGCCGGCGGGGGCGCGCACGCTATCCAGTCTGAGAGCCTCCTTGCCCCCGTCGGCGACTCCGAACACGGCCTCGTTGGAATTCTCGAGCAGGAAGCCTTCCGGCGCAGTGAAAGTGAAGCGAAGACGCGGGTGGATGAATTTGCGGCCGCGCACAAAGCCTTCCGAAGGATCGTCGCCGAAAGTCATTCCCGAAATCGCAGCGAGATATCCCGCGCGATCGCGTGTCCCTATTCCCGGTGCGCTGATTTGTCGCGCGGCGGCTACGGCTTTCGCGATGCGGTCCGGAGTCGAGGGATGCGTCGCCATGATGTCGAAATCGAGAGAGGATTTTTTCTTGCCATAGAGCGCCGCCCTTAGCTCGGACGACCGGCCGAGCGCTGTCAGGAAACGGGAAGCGCCATACGGATCGAAACCAGCGCGCGCGACCACGCGCACGCCGATCGCGTCCGCATCGAGTTCTTGCTGCCGGGAGAAGCTTGCAACGGACAGACGTTGCGACGACCGGATTTCTTCGCCCTTCTGCTTGTTCTGTATCACCGCCGCCGCTTGACTGATGACGGCGGCTTCGCGTTCACGCTCAGCGCGCAAGGCGCTATGATGGGCGGTCACATGAGCGATTTCGTGCGCCATGACCGCCGCCGCCTCCGACGCGTCGCCGGCGAGCGCGAGCAAACCTCGCGTGACATAAAGATTTCCTGACGGCAACGCGAAGGCGTTGACGACAGGCGTGTTCAGAATCGTCACGCGATACGGGGTTTGACCGGGAGTATCGCTCGCGGCCGCAAGTTTGACGAGAACGTCGTCAAGATATCGCTCCGCCGCAGGCGCGCGATATTGGCCGCCAAATTGCGCGAGCAGCTCCTTGTGCTCGACGGAGCCTCTCGAGTCGGCGCCGTTAGCGGAGCGCGGCCGGACCGGCGGCAGCGGCGCGAAAATCTTGCCCTGATGTTCGAGCTCAGCGCATGCGGAAAGTCCGACGGCGAAAAGGCCCGCTGCGATCCTGATGATGCGAGCCGCCCTACGGCGGCGCCCCGACGAGCTCCATCTCGGCCGGAGTCGCAACTTCCATGCGCAAACCATTGCCTGTCTCAATCATCCCTCTTATCCGAACGCGCCGCCCGTTCAACCGCCTCGGCGACAGACCCGCTCGCTCCAAAACGGCCGAGTTACGTTTCATTATCACAACAGCGAAATCAACCCCGCGACGGGGGCCGAAGTTCAGATAAGTCAAACCGCCGCTTTCTCCTGTCGAATGGACGACGCCCTCTGCGACGATCATGCCTTTACGATCGCGAAAAACGTTTGGCTCTGCGGCGTTAACCACAGAAAAGTCGGAGCTGCTCCAAAGGCCCATCCGCTTCTCGCGGGCTATGCTTTCGGCGGCGAGGTAGAAAGACGCGCATGGAGCCGCGTCCCGGTCGGGACGAAAGCGCGCCCTTCGGAGAGCAGAGTTTCGCCAACTCCGACCAGCGGCGAATCGGCGTCTTCCGACCGGCTTGTGAAGAGACGGGACGGGATCCGTCCCCAACGATCCGGCGCGGATACCAGCCCTGCAAAAAAAATCTGCCGCCCGACAAGCCAGACTGTCAATCGTTCGAGCGCTTTTTCGCGAAATCCTGGCGCATCCGGCCCATATTGCGGAAAATCCAGCGCTGAAAGGACAATTCGGCGACCATCGTCGAGCAACATCTCAAACGCGGAGTCGACTTGCATAACCGTGACCGGTAAGGCTTGCTCGAGCGAGCATTGGCCGCGCTCCGGCGAAGCGTCCTGGGAACGACTCACCGCGTTTCCCAGAACGAGAATGGTGAGCGCCCATCGTGAAATGAGCAAGAATCGCGAAAGCAAGCTTCGCCACAGGGTAGGTCTGAAGCATTAGCATAAGGGGGTCGGGTGCTTCGCCCTACTTTGGCCGAAACCATGGCTATGATACGGCGACGAACCGCCTCCGCGCCGACTCATTAGTCCGCCTTGCTTCACAGGGTGAAAGAGAAGACCACGCATATCATGGCTTTCCGTTACGCTCTTCCTGCATCAATCCTGATCGCGCTCAGCCTTAATCCTTCAAACGCAGGCGACGCGCAGGATTTTCGGCTGGCGCAAATTTACAATCGTCCCCCTGCGGATATCGACGCCGTGGACGCTGGAGGCGGAGAGGTCGCCCACCTTACTCTGCGAATCGATCGTCTCGAGCGCGAGATTCGTCTGCTCACCGGCCGGATCGAGGAGCTGCAGCACACCATCCAGCGATTGGAGGAGACCCGTAAGCTCCAGCCCGATTCGGCGCCGCAAGCCTCCGTTTCGGCTCCGCCGGGGTCGCCATCGGGGGCGGCCATGTCGTCAAATGCGGCAGCGGGGCAGCTCAAGCGCGGCGACGCTTTCGACCCCGCGCGCGAACCTGCAGCGGTAGGCGCGCCCCGACCGCTCGGCTCGACGCCTCCCAGCGCTCCGCTCACGACGCCTTTAGCGACGCAAGCGGCTCGAAACGCCGTTGACCAGGGACTTCCCGACGCCGTTCCGCCCATGCCGCGGGACCCCGGCGCGCCCCTCGATTTGACGCCGGGCCGGCCAGGCGTCGACCCCGCTCCTCCCTCTGCGCCTGCAGACGCATCGGCGGCCCTCCCCGCGCCGCCGGGCCCCAAAGACGAATATGAAGTCGCCCTGTCCTATCTGCACAAGGGGCAATATGAGACAGCGGAAAAGGGCTTTTCGGCCTTTCTTTCGAAGAACCCGAAGAGCCGTCTGGCGCCTGCGGCGACGTTCAATCTGGGCGAGAGCTATTTCCTGCGCGGGCGCCATCGCGAGGCCGCCGAAAAATATCTCGAGGTCTCTTCGAAATACGCATCTTCCGCGCAGGCCCCGGACGCCCTGCTGCGCCTCGGTCAGGCGCTCATTGTGCTTGGCGCAAAAGAACAAGCCTGCGCGTCGTTTTCTGAGATCGGCGCAAAATATCCAAATGCGCCGCCGCGCACGAAAGAAGCAGCGCAACGCGAACGCAAAAAGATTCCATGTTGACGAAAGACGATGCGCGCTAGCGCGTCGCCGTCTATTGACGCGGACGCCGTGTTCGCGCCGCTCGCGCAGGAAGACTCGCTGTTGCTCGCCGTTTCCGGCGGACCCGACTCGATCGCGCTGATGTTGCTCGCTGCGCGATGGTCGTTGCGAAGAAAAAAAAACATCGCAATTGCGACGGTCGATCACGGGTTGCGTCCTGAATCCCGCGAAGAGGCCCGGCGCGTCGGCGAATGGGCGCGAGCGCAAGGTTTTCCTCATCACAATCTCGTTTGGCGCGGCGCGAAACCCAACACGCGGATTCAGGAGCACGCGAGAGAGAAGCGGTATCAATTGCTCGCCCGCTGCGCGAAAGAGATTGGAGCCGGCGCAATCGTCACCGCGCATCACTCCGACGACCAGGCGGAGACAATTCTCTTCCGCTTGACGCGGGGCAGCGGGATCGCCGGTCTCGCCGCAATGTCTCCCTTATCGCCGCTCGGAGACTTGCGCCTGCATCGCCCTTTGCTCGCTCTGAAGAAGGAACGGCTCGAAGCGTTTTGCGCCGAAGCGGGTCACGAATTCCTGCGCGACGGCTCGAATGAAAATCCGCGATTCGCACGCGCAAGATTACGCCAATTACAAGCGACGCTCGCCGCCCAGGGGCTTGACTCCGCCGCCTTGCTTCGGCTTGGCGCGCGGGCCGCGCAGGCAGACGAAGCGCTTGTGTGGAGCGCGGCGGAATTAACGGACGACGCTCGCCCGCAACGCGACGGATCGAACGTCCGACTCGAGACAGCGGCGTTGCGCGGCGCTCCGGTTGAACTTATTCAACGCGTGATCGCAGGAGAAATCGCTCGTTTCGGGTTGCAAACCTCGTTACGGCTCGAACGTCTCGAACGCGCCGCACAAAAAATCGCGCAGGCGCTCGATCGCTCCGAGCGCATAAAAACGACGCTTGGGGGCGCCGTTTTGACGCTGACCGACCGAAATCTCGTCATATCGAGTGAAAAGCCTCGCCGCTCGCAGCGCGCTAAACTGCTCAAAATCGCCAATGGCGGCGACGAAACGGCATAATCGCCGCAGTTTTCGCTCCGATTTGCATCGCGCCAAGGCGCCGTCTCCGGTTGGATGGTCTCGCCTCACTTGGCAATTGCTAAGGAGGCGCCTAAATTATCCCCAATTGGGACGCCGCCGCGGGCGCGCGTTCCTCCGAGAGTTCAACTGCATAGGTCAGACATGAACGCTAACTTCAGAAACATAGCGCTATGGGCCATAATAGGGTTGCTCGTGACTGCGCTGGTGATGCTGTTTCAACAGCCGGGACAGCGAACGCAAATCCGGGACATCACCTTCAGCGAGCTCCTCACGCAAATCGATCAGGGCCGCGTGCATGACGTGACCATTGCGGGCAATGAGATCACGGGACATTTCTCTGATAATCGGCCTTTCACGACTTACGCTCCGAACGATCCGAATTTGGTTCAAAAGCTTCAGTCGAAGAATGTCGCGATCAGCGCGAAGCCTGCGACGGACGGCAACAGCTGGCTGATG
>Ga0209048_10003154_pt1 | contig 16154 bp, 12 predicted proteins | sample FrelakmetCRP12CR_FD_187146 | JGI IMG/M metagenome (GOLD analysis project Ga0209048, IMG submission 187146) | Freshwater lake sediment microbial communities from the University of Notre Dame, USA, for methane emissions studies - CRP12 CR (SPAdes)... | ecosystem: Environmental > Aquatic >... | reverse complement strand
GAGCCGGAAGTGACGGCCAGTGGCCCCATCAGCGGCCCCGCCGTCGTCGGGGCGAGCTGGTTCGCCCCGGCCGGGGTGCCGCCGGAGCTCCCCGACGGGACGCGGCGCCTGACCAACGATGGTGTCTCGGTGGGCTGGCTGGTCGCGGCGGGCGAGGAATGGGAGGGTCCCCACGACGACGGGCCCGGTGTCGAGATCGAGGGCCTCCTCCTCGAGGGCTCCTGGGACCTGCTGACCGCGCTGGAAGGTTTCCTCCAGGCCGATTGCGCCGACTTCCACGACCAGCCCCGCGACGACATCGCCGAAGGCTCGATCGTCCTCGGTGACCCGGTCGAAGTCATCAGCCTCGGTGCGTTGATCGAGCCGGGGGTCGTCTTCGACGTCCGCCACGGCGCCATCATCCTCGAGGAAGGGGTCGAGGTCCGCAGCGGCACCCGCCTCGAGGGCCCTCTGTATGCCGGGGCGCGGTCGCGCATATTGGGCGGCTATCTCCGTGCCTCGGTCTTCGGGCCGCTGACCGTGGTCCGCGGCGAGGTGTCGAGCAGCATCTTCCTCGGATACGCCAACAAGAGCCACGACGGCTTCGTGGGGCATACCGTGGCCGGCACCTGGGTCAACCTGGGCGCCGGGACGACCACCTCGAACCTCAAGAACACCTACGGCGAGGTAAACCTCGAGGTCGCCGGCCACCACCTGGCGACCGGCCGGCAATTCCTGGGCAGCCTGGTGGGCGACCACGCCAAGACCGCGATCGGCACCATGCTGCCGACCGGCACCGTGATCGGCGCCGGCGCCAGCCTCTTCGGGGCCGGGCTGGTGCCCAAGTACGTGCCCCCCTTCGCCTGGGGACACGAGGGAATCGAGCGGATGAGCAGCGAGGGCTTTCTCAAGATCGCCGAGCGGGTCCTGCCCCGCCGCGGGATCGAACTGACCGCCGAGCGGCGCGAGTCGCTCGCAGCACTCCATCGCCGCCAGGCCGTCGCCGGGTGAACGCCCTCTTCGTGCTCGGCTCGGGCTCCGGCGGCAACGCCCTGGCAATCCGGCACCACGGACAAACCCTCCTCATCGACGCCGGATTCAGCGCACGCGAGATCCGGCGCCGAGCCGCCATCGCCGGCCTGTCCCTCGACCAGGTCGTGGGGCTGGTGCTGACGCACGAACATGGCGACCACACCTCCGGCGCCCCGCGCTTGGCCCGCGACCTGGGCGTCCCCGTCCTGACCTCCGAAGGCACCTGGTCCGCGCTGCAGGGAAAGTTCTCGCGCGCCCCGTTCCGGCCCCTGCCGCCGATGGGCGAAGCCCAGGCGGGCCTGTTCCGGATCCAGGCCTGCGCCACCAGCCACGACGCCGCCCAGCCGATCGCGATCGCCGTCGAGGCGGAGGGGTTCCGGCTGGGGGTCGCCTACGACCTCGGCCGGCCGACGACGGCCGTGCGCTGGCTCCTGGCGGGCTGCACGGCGCTCGTGGTCGAGGCGAATCACGACGAGGTCATGCTGCGCACCAGCGACTACCCCGCCACGGTCCGTGAGCGGATCGCCGGGTCGGGAGGCCACCTCTCCAATCGCGCCGCCGCGGAACTGCTCTGCGAGGTCCACCATCCCGGCCTCTCGACCGTGGTCCTCGCCCACCTCAGCGCCCGCTGCAACAATGCCGCCGCAGCCCGGGAGGCCGTCGAGCCGGCGCTCCGCGCCCAGGGGTTCACCGGGACGGTTCACGTCGCCCTGCAGGACAGCCCCCTCCCTCCGGTCGAACTGGCCCTGCCCGCCGTCCCCATCGCCTGACCGGAGGAATGGCCCGCCCGGAAACGACAGCGCCCCGGCCTGGGCCGGGGCGCTGGATTTGTGAGCCTGCTTCTTCTCAACTCTTGTCGGGATCCGGCGGCACCGGGATTGAATCGGGCCGCGCGGTGGGCGGGCCCTGCCGGGTGAGGGTGATCGGCTTCTCAAGGTCGCCGCCGGACAGGGTCAGCTTGTCGCCATCGATCTTGAAGTCGTAACTCACCCATTCGCCGCCCAGGGCGAGCAGGATGGTCTTGGGCCCCGTGATGCGCCAGCGCACCGTCTCGGTGCCGTAGCTTGCGCTCGAATCGGCCCGGACGATCACGGTCCGGGGCGCGTCCTTGCGCTTGGCATCCTTGAGCGAGGCCTCCCAGGTGCCCAGCACGGACGGGGCCTGGGCGACGGCCGGTATCGCCACGAATCCAAGGAGAGCGGCCATGGCGATGGTGGTGCGGAACTTCACGGCGTCCTCCCAAGAAGATGGGCAGCCTGGCTCAATGGGACTTGCCGCCCAGCGGAATGCCCAGTCCGATGGCCAGCTGGATGTCGTTCTGCTGCTTGGAGCTCGTCACCGACGTGCCCGTCAGTGTCGCGGTGTAAATGTAGTCATCGGCCGTCGCATAAAGCTGCAGCGGTCCGAGGTGGACCCCCGCGCCGACGCTGGCGACACCGCTCACGTCGCTGGTCGACCCGACGCCCAGGCTGTCGTACGCCGCCCCACTCCTGCCGACCACGCCCACGCCACCACCGATGGCGAGGAAGATGGGGCTGGAAGGCTTGATCAGGAAGACGGTCAGCCGGCCGCTGCCGAACCAGAGGTCGGCGTTGCCGGTCTGGGTGGCCCCCGTGGACGTCAGGGTGTACTGCAGCGAACTGGGCACCCAGTTGCCGGTGGCCTGGATGCCAACCCGATCGCTGAACCAGAAGCCGAGCCGGGCGCCGACCGACAGGGCGACCTCCTGCCTGAACTGCCCTCCCGAAGCGGCGTTGTACAGGTCGGTCGTCGGAATGTAGACGCCGAGCGTGGGTGAAATCGAGACACGCTGGGCTGTCGCCGGCTGTATCGCCGCGAGACCGAGCCCGACCGCCATCCCCACTGCCAGACCGTATCGCATGACCACTCCGTGGCTGAGTACCCGTGAACGCTAGGGGGCCCGCCCCGGTGGCGCCAGTGAGCCAGCGCACAGCATCGACGCCACAAACGAAACGCCCCGGACCGGGGTCCGGGGCGCTCGGATCAACGATCCTGCGTACGTCCTAGTACATCCCGCCCATGCCGCCGCCACCCGGCGCCGCCGGAGCCGGCTTCTCTTCCTTGCGCTCGACCACCACGCACTCGGTGGTCAGGAGCAGCCCGGCGATCGAGGCCGCGTTCTGCAGCGCCGTCCGGGTCACCTTGGTCGGGTCGATGACCCCGGCCTTGACCAGATCCTCGTAGCTGTCCGTCGCGGCGTTGTACCCGAAGTTCTTGTCCTTCGACTCCTTGACCCGGGCCACGACGATCGAGCCTTCGGCGCCCGCGTTCTGGGCGATCATCCGGATCGGCTCCTCGAGCGCGCGGCGCACGATCTCGACGCCGATCTTCTCGTCCTCGGTGCCCTTGACCTTGTCGAGCACCGACTGGGCCCGGATCAGCGCGACACCGCCGCCGGGGACGATGCCCTCTTCGACCGCGGCGCGGGTCGCATGCAGCGCATCCTCGACCCGGGCCTTCTTCTCCTTCATTTCGGTCTCGGTCGCGGCGCCGACATTGATCACCGCCACGCCACCGGAGAGCTTGGCCAGCCGCTCCTGCAGCTTCTCGCGATCGTAGTCGCTGGTGCTCTTGTCGATCGCGGCCTTGATCTCGGCGATCCGGCCCTGGATGTCGGCGGTCTTGCCGCGGCCATCGACCAGGGTGCTGTTGTCCTTGTCGATCACCACCCGCTTGGCCCGGCCGAGGTCGTTGAGGACCGCGTTCTCGAGCTTGAAGCCGACTTCCTCGGAGATCACGTTGCCGCCGGTCAGCACCGCGATGTCGCGGAGCATCTCCTTGCGGCGATCACCGAAGCCGGGCGCCTTGACCGCGCAGACCTTGAGGGTGCCGCGCAGCTTGTTGACCACCAGGGTCGCCAGGGCCTCGCCCTCGACGTCCTCGGCGATGATCAGCAGGGGCTTGCCGGTCTGGGCCACCTTCTCGAGGACGGGGAGCAGCTCCTTCATCGCCGAGATCTTCTTGTCGTGGATCAGAAGGTAGGCGTCGTCCAGCACGGCCTCCATCTTCTCCGGATCAGTCACGAAGTAGGGCGACAGGTAGCCGCGGTCGAACTGCATGCCGTCCACGGTCTCCAGGGTGGTCTCGAGGCCCTTGGCCTCCTCGACCGTGATCACCCCGTCCTTGCCGACCTTCTCCATCGCTTCGGCGATCAGCTTGCCGATCTCGGCGTCGTTGTTGGCCGAGATGGTGCCGACCTGCGCGATCTCCTTGTTGCCCTTGGAGGGCGCGGAGATGGCCTTCAGCTCGGCGACGATGGCCTCGACGGCCTTGTCGATGCCGCGCTTGAGCTCCATCGGATTGGCGCCCGCGGTGACGTTCTTCAGCCCTTCGCGGAAGATCGCCTGGGCCAGCACGGTCGCCGTGGTGGTGCCGTCGCCGGCGAGGTCGCTCGTCTTGGTGGCAACCTCCTTGACCATCTGGGCGCCCATGTTCTCGATCGCGTCGGCCAGCTCGATTTCCTTGGCCACGGTCACGCCGTCCTTGGTGACGGTCGGCGACCCGAACTTCTTGTCGATGACCACGTTCCGGCCCTTGGGGCCGAGGGTCACCTTGACGGCGTCAGCCAGGGCGTCCACGCCCCTCTTGAGCTTGGCGCGCGCGTCAACATTGAACATCAATTCCTTGGCAGCCATGTGTCGTTCTCCTGGGCGTTTCAGCCGATCTTGGCCAGAATGTCGGAAGCCTTGATGATGATGAGCTCTTCACCATCGACGGTATACGGGGTGCCGCTGTACTTGCCGTAGATGACGGTGTCGCCGACGACCACCTCCATCTTGACCCGCTCACCCTTTTCGAACCGGCCCGGACCGACCGCAACCACCTCGCCCTGAGTCGGCTTTTCCTTGGCCGTATCCGGGATGTAGAGGCTGCCGCGCATCGTCTCGGCCTCATCCGCCGGCCGGATCACGACCCGGTCCTCGAGGGGATGAATCTTGATCTTGGTCTTGCTCTTCGCCGCGGTGGACATCTCTCTCCTCCTGCAACGTCTGAAGTGGATTAGGCACGCCAAGCCGGGGTGACACGGTATTGGCACTTACAGGACGTGACTGCTAATGCGGAGGAAAAGATAATCCTGGATTGGCACTTGTCAAGCGTGAGTGCCAATCAATGAAGACTAACGTAACTCATTATTGGTCAAATACTTCCGAAAGCGCTACATCAACCAGCCCTGCCGCCTTCATCAAACGCGACGCCAGGTCCGCCACCTCGCTGCCTGCCAGGGCCGACGACCGGTCCCGCACCGCCTCGGTGACCCCGGGCAGCGGGACGTCGGCGTATCCATCGTCCCGATCGGAGGCGAAGATCAAGTTCCGTTGCCACGGCCGGCCCGCGAGCCCCGTGGTCCGGGTCAGGGCTGGTTCCACCTGCAGGAGCCAGCGATTGGCGGTCGCGTACCGGCCGGGCGGGACGGAGGCCGGCAGGTCGACGAGGCGGTCGTTGAAGGCGGCCCCGGCCGCCGCGAGGCTATCGATGGCGGTGCGCACCGGCTCGAGGTCCACCGCCACGCCGCGGTGGTCGGCGTCGGATGCGGCGGCGCCGGCCAGGTGCTTGAGGTAGGAGGCGAGACCCGAGTAGTCGTAGGGAATGAGGTCCGCGTTGCCCACACGGGCCATGATCAGCGCGGAGATCCGCCCCGCCGCCAGGATGCTCAGCCCGCCGGGGTCGCCGAAACGGTCCTGGAAAGCATCGGTGTCATAGGCGGAGTGATATGACCCCGCTGGCGCTCCCCCGAAGCCAATGTCCACGGACGGCAGGCCGAGGTGATTGTAGAAGCTGGCGTAATCGGAGCCGCCGCCGAGGTCCCCCTGGGCGGGGTCGGTGGAATCGGCGGTGGCCTGGGCCCGCCGCCAGGCGGCATAGACGGACACGGTATCGCCCGGCTGGCGAACCAGCCGCGTGGCGTCCCGCACCACACCTTGGAGAGTGGCAGTGCCCGCGGCACCGAACCGGCGGCCGTCGGCCGCATCGTCGAGGTTGATGTAGGCGACGACACGCCCGACGAGCTTCTGCTCCAGCGATTCCACCCATTCCGCGGAGCCGGTCAGGCCCCATTCCTCCGCGTCCCAGGTCGCGAAGATCAGGGTGCGCCGCGGACGCGAGCCCTCCGCGGCCGCCCGTCCCCAGGCCCGGGCCGCCTCGAGCACCGCCGCGGTCCCCCCGACATTATCCCGCGCTCCCGGCCCCCAGGCATCATGGTGGCCACCGACGATGACCAGTTCGTCGGGCCAGGTGGCGCCCCGCAGCGTGCCGAAGGTGTCGGTAATCTTCTTGTAGGCTGCGGCCCCCCGTTCCCTCCAGAGGGCGACCCGGACCGTGACGCTGCCGGCACCGACGTGGTAGCGGAACGGGAGCCCACCCTGCCATCCCTGAGGCACCGAGGGCCCGCGGAGCGGCTCCAGCAGCACGGCGGCATTGCGGTAGCCGAGCGGGACGACGGGGATCCTCGGAATGTCCATCGAGTCTTCCGGAAGCCGCCGCGCGCCCGTGACCGAGGCCCAGGCCGGCGTCGAGGGGTCGCCATCGCCGTTGAAGACGCTGCCCCGCTGGACCCCGTCGGGGTTCCTGAACGGGCCCTCGGGGTAGACATCGCCCCGCACGTAGCCATCATCCTGCGGATCGGAGTAGAGCAGGACCGCCACGGCGCCCCGCGACTCCGCCTCTCTGGCCTTGATGCCGCGGTAGCTCCGGCCGTAGCGCGCGATGACGACCTTGCCCCTGACGCTGACTCCGAGGGAATCGAGCTGGGCGAAGTCGGCGGCCAGCCCGTAGTTGGCGTAGACCAGGGGCGCCGTGACGTCGCCGGCACCGGCGTAGGCGTTCATCACCCGCCAGGGCGGGAGCGCCGTGGTCGGATCGCCGGCGATGGCGGGTTCCTCGAGGGTGAGGCGTCGCACGACTGGCGTCTGAAGCTGGACGAGGGTCGATTCCGGGTAGGGAAGAAAGGCCTCGAAGTCCGCCCGGCTGGTGTCGAGGCCCATGGCGGCCTGCTGGCGGAGGACGTAGGCCGCCGTGGCCTGCTGGGCCGGTGTCCCGGCGACATGCGGAACGGCGCTCAGCTGCCGCCGGTTCTCCCGCGCGGCGAGACTGTCGCCGTAGATCGCGAGGCGGGCCTCGAGGGCGCGTTCGGGCCCGGCCGCCGAGGCGGTGTATCCCCTGAGTCCCTGGGCGGCCATCGGAGCGGCCGCGGCAAGGAGGTACAGGCCCGCCAACGCGAGCGCGAGTGAAACGCGCATGGAATCACCTTCGTAGAGGCCGCCCGCAATCTCGGTCATCCCCTTCGCCAACGGAAGCCACTCGTGCGTATCCTCGCCACCCTGACCCTGCCGCTCGCCCTCGCCGCCGTGGCCGGGGCCCAGCAACCCGCTCCGGCACCACGCGCCCCTGCCCTGCCGGCTGTCACGACCGACACTTCGCCGTTCAGGCGTCTCGACCTGCCGACCCCGACCGGCGTCCGCACCGGGAGCGGCGCGCCCGGCAAGGGGTACTGGCAGCAGCGGGCCGATTACACCATCAAGGCGACGCTCGACACCGCCGCCAAGACGGTCACCGGGCAGGAGCGCATCACCTACAGCAACAACTCCCCCGACACCCTGCGCTACGTCTGGCTCCAGGTGGACCAGAATCTCTTCCGCCAGGGAAGCCGGGGCTCGCTGATCTACGATCCGGGAGCCCGGTTCGGCACGGGGGGCGCCGCCGGCGGGTACACCCTCACCCGGGTCGCGGAGGCCCGGCCCGTGCCCGGTTCGGCGAAGCCCGCCCTCGCGGCGACGGCGGCCTATTCCGTCAACGGCACGGTGATGCGGATCGACCTGGTCCGTCCGCTGCCCCCGGGCGCGAAGACCGTCTTCGAGCTGGCCTGGTCATTCCCCTTCGGCCCCAATGCGAACCGGATGGGGATCGAGCTGGTCGACGGCGACTGGGTCTACGAGGTGGCGCAGTGGTACCCGCGGATGGCGGTCTACGACGACGTGCGGGGGTGGAACAGCGAGCAGTACTACGGCCAGGGCGAGTTCTATCTCGAGTACGGGAGCTTCGACGTCAGCCTGACGGTGCCCGCGAACATGATCGTGGCCGCCACCGGGACCCTGCGGAATCCGGAAGCCGTGCTGACCGCCACCCAGCGGGCCCGACTGGCCCAGGCCCGGAGCAGCGACACGACCGTGATCATCCGCGGCCGGGGCGAGATCGGCCAGCCCTCTTCCCGCCCCGCCGGACCCGGTGGCATGCTCACCTGGCGGTTCACCGCCGACAGCGTCCGTGACTTCGCCTGGGCCGCGGCCAGCCACTTCATCTGGGACGCGGTCCGGGCCAACGGGGGGCGCACGGTGGTGATGAGCTTCTACCCGCCGGCCGGGGACTCCCTCTGGAAGTCCGCCACCCAGTACGGCAAGACGGCCATCGAGAACTACTCGGCGCAGTGGTTCCCCTATCCCTATCCGTTCGCCAGCAACGTGAACGGCATCGAGGGCGGGATGGAGTACCCCATGATCGTCTTCTGCGCCAACCGGCGGAGCGAGGAGGGGCTGTACGGGGTCACCGACCACGAATTCGGCCATACCTGGTTCCCGATGGTGGTGGGCAGCAACGAGCGGCTCTATCCGTGGATGGACGAGGGATTCAACACCTTCATCAACTTCTACAACTTCAGGAAGAAGTTCGGTCACGACCGCGGGCGCGGCACGGCCGCGAGCTGGGTGGCCTTCGAGAAGTCGGGGCAGGACCGGGAGCCGCCGATGCTCCCGGCCGACCGCACCAGCGCGCTGGGCCAGGTGGCGTACAACAAGCCGGCGGTGGGACTGGTCATGCTGCGCGACCGGATCACCAGCCCCGAGCGCTTCGACCCGGCCTTCCGCGAGTACATCCGCCGCTGGGCCTTCAAGCACCCGACCCCTGCCGATTTCTTCCGGACCATGAACGACGGCCTGGGCGAGGACCTCGACTGGTTCTGGCGGGGGTGGTTCTACACCACCGGCAGTCTCGACCAGGCGGTGGATTCGGTGAAGGTCGTGACCGATTCGACCGGCGCCCGCAGTTCCCGGATCTACCTCTCGAACCTGGGCCCCTTGGTCATGCCGGTGGACCTCGCGCTCCTGTTCGACGACGGATCGCGGCGGAGCCTGGACCTCCCCGTCGAGGTCTGGTTCTACGGCAGCCGGTACACAGCAGTGGTCCCCGGCCCATCGGCGGTCACAGCGGTGGCCATTGACCCGGACACCGGCTTCGTCGACCTGGACCGGACCAACAACTTGTGGCCCAGGCCCATGCCATAGACAATCGGAAGCACTCGAAACACAGAGGCACGGAGGGTTCCGAGGAGCCTCTGTGCCTCTGTGTTCTAGAGGATGTCGGTCTATTTGGGAACGCCCAACTGCCAGAGGCCGCTCAGCATGTCGAGGGCGTACAGCGACCCGCTGTACAGATGCACCCCCCACATGTAGGTGTTGCCGGGGCCGCCGGGCTGGATCCGCGCAATCTCGCGTGACGCGAGGTCTCCGCTGAGGGTCCCGGAGATGTCGAGCGCCACCACCCCGCCGTTGTAGTACGCCGCGTACAGGATCTGCCGGCTCTCGTCCACCCAGAAGTTGTGGGTCCCCGCCCCGGCCTGGTGATAGGAGGCGACCTCGATCGGCGCCGAGAGATTCGAAACGTCGACCACGTGGATGTCGCCGGACGAGGACGAGCCGACCGACCCCGGCCCCTCCTGCCCGATGAAGAGGTATCGCTTCGAGCCATCCGGGGCGTGGTACCACCAGCCGTTGTGCACTTCGCCGCCCGCGGTCACCACCGAGCCGACCAGCTGCGGGCTCGCGGGCGAGCCCCCCAGCGAGCCGCCACCGACGTCGTAGATCAGCGCCCCGCTGTTCCAAGCGAAGAGGAAGGCGATCCCGTCCCGGATGAACGTGTCGTGGAGGCCATAGTTGGGCGCCACGGGGAGGATGGTCGTGAGCAGGATGGTGCCCGAGTCCAGCTGCGAGAGGTCGAATACCATCAGGGCGGGCGCCGAGGGGTTCTTCGCCGCGAACGCGTAGAGGACCCCGCCCAGGGTGGCGAGCGAGGCGGTGTGGAGTCCGGTGTCAACCAGGTAGCGGGCCCTGAACACGGGGTGGGCGGGGTTCGCCAGGTCGTAGACGTACAGCCCGTCCTCGGTGTTCCCCTCCGCGCTGAACACCAGCCACTTCCCGTCCGGGCTCACTTCGACGTCGCTCACCGTGGTGATGTTGGGCATGATCAGCGAATCGACCAGCACGGGGGCCCCGCCGGCGCTCAGCTGGAAGACATTGAGGGCTGCCCGACTCGCCACTCCGGCGGTGCGTTCGATCCAGTTCCAGGTGCCGGTATAGGCGTATCCGCCCTGAACCCAGAGATCGGAGGAATACCGCGCCGGCACGTTGTTGCCGCCACCGAGCACGGTGAATGGCCGGCTCGGCACCGGCGCGGGGCCCTGGTCGGTCGGACTCGACTGGCAACCGGCCAGCGCGAGCAGCGCCGCCAGCCCCAGTGCGCCGATCCGCTTCCTCTCTGCCGCTGGACGTGCCTGCATGACGGACCTCATTGCATGTGATGGTGATCCATCGCCGGCTGGGTGGCCGGCGGGTCGGCGAGCACGCCGTACCGGCCCATCCGGTGTCCCGACATGTTCCAGCCAATCCGGACCGCCGCAGTCAGGCTCCAGAACACCTGGCCGCCGTAGAAGACCTGCGGATTGAAGATCCCCCCGTTGACCGTCTCGACGAAGGCGTTGGACACCTCGAGCATCGGCTGGACCGAGAAGCGGTCGGCTCGGCCGAACTGGTAGCCATAGCCGAGGATGTTGATCGACCAGCGGGTGGTGCCCACGATGGAGTTCTCGAACACCGGGCGCGGGGCGTGGAATGGATCGGCGGTCCGGGTCTCCTCCGGGCGATCGGTATTCTCGTAGCGATAATAGGGACGATGGCGGCCCCGGCTCCAGGCACCTTCGAACAGGAAGCTGCGGAAGACGAAGGTGCCCGAGGCCTCACTGTTCCGGGCCCACTCCCCGAACAGGTAGCCCTGCCCGCCCCAGAGTGGACGGTCAGCCCGGCCGGAGACGCTCCACTTGTCGTTCTCCAGTCCCGCACCCGCACGGTTCTCGGGGCTCTTCACCATCGCGCGTGAGCCCTGGAACTCGAGGCCCGCCATCGGCCGCACCGTGAGGCGGGCGGACCAGGAATCGCCGAACCGGTCCATGTTGGGCCACTGGGACGGGTACTCGGGCTCATCTCCGTTGAATATCCCGGCCTCGAGGGTCAGGACCTTCCAGGTGACCCCGCCGATCAGCACCGCCCGTTCCATGATCTGGCCCCAGTGGTGATTGACCGGAAAGATCACCGTCGGCCGGTTCATCGGGTCGTCAGAGCCGTAGGGCGCGAACCCCTTGCCGGCGCTCAGGCTCAAGCGGACGTCCCCGCCCACCGGCTGGTCGCCGGTGAGCATCAGTTCCGTCACGTAGGTGTGCGGATGGCGCCGGTCGTAGAACCCTTCGCCCCAGACCCCGATGCCGAGTTCGCCGGCCGGCATGGTCCACCCCTCGGCGTTGAAGGTGCCGAGCAGCCGGAGCCGGTTGGTGAAGGCGCCGGCGTGGAGCATCAGCATTGCCTGGGTGACGCGGAGCTCGTCGAGGGTCGCGCCGCCGGGAACCGGGTCCACCCCGGTATAGGTTGGGATGGCGAGGGCGGCGACGTGGAGGAACGGAGCGGACTGGGCCCGCAGCCGTGCCGGGAGGACGGTAAGGGCGGAGAGGACGGAGAGTGCTGCGACCGCGTAGCGGCGCCCGGTTGGCCTCAAATCGCCCCTTCGCTAGCGGCTTCCTCGCGCCACCCCAGGCTGGCCCTGGCGTAGTCGCGGTACATCCGCGAGATCCACTCGATGCTGATCTGCTTGGGGCATGCCTCCTGGCACTCCCCGTGCCAGGTGCAGCCCCCGAAGCCCTCGAGGTCCATGCGGGTGACCATGGCGAGCGCCCGGCGGGACCGCTCGGCCTGGCCCTGGGGCAGCATGCCGAGGTGGCCGATCTTGGCCGAGGTGAAGAGCATCGCGGAGGCGTTGGGGCAGGCGGCGACACAGGCCCCGCAGCCGATGCAGGCCGCGGCGTCCATCGCCCGGTCGGCGTCGGGCTTCGGGACCGGGAGCGCATTGGCGTCGGGGGCACTCCCGGTCGAGGCGCTGACGTAGCCACCGGCCTCGATGATCCGGTCGAAGGCGCTGCGATCCACAACCAGATCGCGGAGCACCGGAAAGGCGCGCGCGCGCCAGGGCTCGATGTAGATCTCCGCCCCGTCGGTAAAGCTCCGCATGTGCAGCTGGCAGGTGGCGGTGCCCTTCATGGGGCCGTGGGCCACACCGTTGATCATCAGGCCGCAGCTGCCGCAGATCCCCTCGCGGCAGTCATGGTCGAAGGCGATCGGCGCCTCGCCCTTCGCGGTGAGGCCTTCGTTGACCACGTCGAGCATCTCGAGGAACGACATATCGGGGCTCACGTCCCGCGCCTCGTACCGGACCAGGTGGCCCGGCTCGGCGGAGGATCGCTGGCGCCAGACGTGGAGGGTCAGGTTCATTTGTAGCTCCGCGTGCTCAAGTGCACGTTCTCGAACACCAGCGGTTCCTTGTGCAGCCGGGCCGGCTTCCCCTCGCCCTGGTACTCCCAGGCCGCCACGTAGGTGAAGTGCTCGTCGTCACGCCGGGCCTCGCCGTCCGGCGTCTGGTACTCGGTGCGGAAGTGCCCGCCGCACGATTCCTCCCGGTGCAGCGCGTCGAGGCACATCAGCTCGGCGAACTCCAGGAAATCCGCCACCCGGCCCGCCCGCTCCAGCCCCTGGTTGAGCTCCTCGCCGCTGCCGGGCACGGTCAGGTTCTTCCAGAACTCCTCCCGGAGCGACGGGATGCGGGCCAGCGCCTCCTTGAGTCCCGCGGCGTCGCGGGCCATCCCGCACTTGTCCCACATGAGGCGCCCCAACTCGCGGTGGAACGAGTCGGCAGTCCGGTTGCCCTTGATCGCAAGCAGCCGGCTGGTGCGGGCCCGCACCGCCTCCTCGACCGCCCTGACCTCCGGGTGGTCCGGGGCGACCGGCGGCAGCGGCTGGCTCGCGAGGTAGTTGCCGATCGTGTAGGGGATGACGAAATACCCGTCGGCCAGGCCATGCATCAGCGCGCTGGCCCCCAGCCTGTTGGCGCCGTGATCCGAGAAGTTGGCCTCGCCCAGCACGTGGAGCCCCGGGATGGTGCTCATCAGGTTGTAGTCCACCCAGAGGCCGCCCATCGTGTAGTGCACGGCCGGGAAGATCCGCATCGGCACCTTGTACGGATCCTCGTCGGTGATCCGCTGGTACATCTCGAAGAGGTTGCCGTACCGCTCGCGGATCCGCCCCTCGCCGAGGCGCTGGATGGCGTCGCGGAAGTCGAGGTAGACACCGAGGCCGGTCTCGCCCACGCCGCGGCCGTCGTCACACGCTTCCTTGGCCGCCCGCGACGCGATGTCGCGGGGGCAGAGGTTACCGTAGCTCGGGTACTTCCGCTCCAGGTAGTAGTCGCGCTCGGCGTCCGGGATCTCGTTGGGTGGGCGGTGATCACCGCGCTGCTTCGGCACCCAGACCCGGCCGTCATTGCGCAGGGACTCGCTCATCAGCGTGAGCTTCGACTGGTAGTCGCCGCTGACCGGGATGCAGGTCGGATGGATCTGCGTGAAGCAGGGGTTGGCGAACGCGGCGCCCCGGCGGTGGGCCCGCCAGGTGGCCGTGACGTTGCAGCCCTTGGCGTTGGTCGAGAGGTAGAAGACGTTGCCGTAGCCGCCCGTGGCCAGGATGACGGCATCCGCGAGGTGGGTCTCGATCCTGCCCGTCACGAGGTGGCGGGTCACGATCCCGCGGGCCCGGCCGTCGACCACCACCAGGTCGAGCATCTCGGTGCGCGGGTGCATCTCGACCGTGCCTGCCCCGATCTGGCGCTCGAGCGCCTGGTAGGCGCCGAGAAGGAGCTGCTGGCCGGTCTGGCCCCGGGCGTAGAAGGTGCGCGAGACCTGGGCCCCTCCGAATGACCGGTTGGCCAGCAGCCCGCCGTACTCCCGCGCAAACGGCACACCCTGCGCGACGCACTGGTCGATGATGTTGACGCTGATCTGGGCCAGCCGGTAGACGTTCGCCTCCCGGGCCCGGAAGTCCCCGCCCTTGACCGTATCGTAGAACAGCCGCTGGATGCTGTCGCCGTCGTTCTGGTAGTTCTTGGCCGCGTTGATGCCGCCCTGCGCCGCGATGCTGTGGGCCCGCCGGGGGCTGTCCTGGAAGCAGAAGCACTGGACCCGGTACCCCAGCTCGCCGAGCGCCGCCGCAGCCGAGCCGCCGGCGAGGCCGGAGCCGACCACGATGACGCTGAATTTCCGCTTGTTGGCGGGGTTGACCAGCTTCATCTCGAACTTGTGGCGGTCCCACTTCTCGGCCAGGGGACCCGAGGGGGCGCCGGAGATCAACTCCATGCTTCAATCTCCCGATGAAAAGGGAGCGGGGAGCAGGGAGCAGGGAGCGGTGATGAACCACTGTTCCCCGCTCCCTGCTTCCTGCTCACCGAATGACTCCCAGGGCAACCCCCAGCGGCACCGCGGCAAACCCCGCCGCCACCAGGACCGCGATCACCCGCATCAGGCGCTGGCGGCCGGGGTCGTAGGAGGGGTGGCTCAGGCCCAGCGACTGGAACATCGCCGAGCCGCCGTGATAAAGATGAAGGCCCAGCCCCGTCATCGCGGCCAGGTAGAAGGCCACCACGGCCGGGTGGCCCCGGAACCCGGTCACCAGGTTCTGGTACGGGTTGCCCTCGACGAACGAGGGATGCACGCTGCCGATCGTGAAGTGAAGCAGGTGGAAGATGATGAACGCGAACAGGAGCAGGCCGCCCCACCGCAGGGTCGTCGAAGCCAGCGTGGACGCCTGGGCCTTCCGCTGGGCGTATTCCACCGGGCGCGCGGCCCGGTCGAGCAACGTGAGCTGGACCGCCGCGACTACGTGCAGCACCAGGGAGAGGAGCAGGATACCCCGGGCCACCCAGAGCAGCTCCCCGGTCGAATGGAGGAACGCCGAGTAGGCGTTGATCTTGAGCGGGCCCTGGAAGCTCAGCAGGTTGGCCGTGACGTGGGCGAGGAGGAAGCCGATCATGACGAGGCCCGTGACCCCCATGACGATCTTCTTCCCGACGGTGGAACGGTACAGCGAGACCAGGGTTCGCATGCGCTGCTACCCCAGGGCCTTCATGGTGTCGCGCACGGCCTCGGCGGACTTGTGGAGGTCGGCGCGCTCCTGGGCGGTCAGGGTGACCTCGAGCACCTGCTCGAGCCCGCTTCTTCCCAGCTTGCAGGGCACGCCGCAGAAGACGTCCTTGAGCCCGTATTCACCCTGGAGCCAGGCCGCGCAAGGCAGGACCCGCTTCTTGTCGAGGGCGATTGCCTCGGCCATCTGCACCGCCGCCGCGCTGGGCGCGTAGTAGGCCGACCCGGTCTTGAGGAAGGCCACGATCTCGGCACCGCCGTTGCGAGTCCGCTTGACGATCGCGTCAAGCTTGTCCGCTGCCAGCAGCTGGGTGATCGGGATTCCGCTCACGGAGGTATAGGACACGAGGGGCACCATCGTGTCGCCGTGGCCGCCCAGCACCATGGCCTGGATGTCCTCGACCGAGACATTGATGGCCTCGGCGAGGAAGGCGCGGTAGCGTGCCGTGTCCAGCACCCCCGCCATGCCGATGACGCGCTCGCGGGGGAAACCGGTGGCCTTCATCGCGACGAAGCACATCACGTCGAGCGGATTGGACACGACGATGACGATGCTCTTCGGCGCCACCCGGGCGATCTGCTCGCCCACCAGCTGGACGATGCCGGCGTTGGTCTTGACCAGGTCGTCGCGGCTCATCCCCGGCTTGCGGGCGATGCCGGCCGTCACGATGAAGAGGTCCGAGCCCGCCGCCTCTTCATAGCCGTTGCTGCCGATGACCCGGGTGTCGAACCCCTCGATCGGGGCCGACTGCCACTGGTCGAGCCCTTTGCCCTGGGGAATGCCGTCGACGACGTCCACCATGACGACGGTGCGCGCCAGGTTCTTCTCGACGACGCGCTGGGCCAGATC
>Ga0209048_10003153_pt1 | contig 16161 bp, 13 predicted proteins | sample FrelakmetCRP12CR_FD_187146 | JGI IMG/M metagenome (GOLD analysis project Ga0209048, IMG submission 187146) | Freshwater lake sediment microbial communities from the University of Notre Dame, USA, for methane emissions studies - CRP12 CR (SPAdes)... | ecosystem: Environmental > Aquatic >... | reverse complement strand
GATTCATCGTCGCTGCACCGCTCGTGTCGCGTCACCGGATCGATTTGGAAAACCATGAAACACCACCCTCTTGACAGGTAGTGCGACCATATGAGCAGTCTGTTGCGCCGGGACGGCGCGGCAGGCGCGTCAGGCCTTGCGCTTCGCCAGCTTTTCGCGGGCCCATGTCACGATCATGGGCAGCAGCGATACGCCGACGATGCCGAACACGAGAAAGGCCAGATTGTCCTTGACCCAGGGAATGTTGCCGAACAGGTAACCGGCGTAGACCAGCGACGAAACCCAGAGCGCCCCGCCGATCAGATTGTAGGTCAGGAACGTGTGATACGCCATTGCGCCCACACCCGCGAGAAAGGGTGCGAAGGTGCGCACGATCGGCACGAAGCGGCCGATGACGATCGTGAGGCCTCCGTGCTTCTCGTAGAACCTGTGAGTGCGCTCGAGATACTCGGGCTTGAGCCAGCGCCCCAGCTTCGTGTCCTGTGGCCGGGAGAATGCCTTGGGCCCGATGTAGCGGCCGACGCCGTAGTTGATCGAGTCGCCCAGCACCGCCGCGATGAACAGCGTCAGCACCAGCAGGTGGACGTTGATGCCGGCAGCCGCGACCACCGTTCCGGCGAGGAACAGCAGCGAGTCGCCGGGCAGCAGTGGAAACACGACCAGCCCGGTCTCGGCGAAGATGACGATGAACATCGCAGCGAACAGCAGGCCGGCATGCTGCGCGGCCAGCGCCGCGAGAGTGTGATCGATCGTCAGCAGCGAATAGATCAGCGTCGTGACCATGGCCGTTCAGACGAGTCCGGAATACTGGCCTAGCCGCCGCGCGATCGCGGGTACGCGGGTCATGCGCGCCTCGGCCCGCACGCTCAGGGAAGGATCTTCTCGACCCCGCCGGGTCCGGCTTTCCGGTCGGCCCGGACCAGATCCTCGCGCGACACGCCGAGCCACATGACCAGCGCGGCCATGACCAGCGCGGACGAGTAGATGCCGAAACAGATGCCGACCGCCAGCGCCAGCGCGAAGTAGTGCAGCGTCTCGCCGCCGAAGAACAGAATCGACAACACCATCATCAGCGTGCAGCCGTGGGTGATGATCGTGCGCGACAGCGTGCTGGTGATCGCGCTGTTGATCACTTCGGGAACGCTGGCCTTGCGCATCTTGCGGAAGTTCTCGCGAATCCGGTCGGCGATGACCACCGACTCGTTGACCGAGTAGCCCAGGACCGCCAGGATCGCGGCGAGCACCGGCAGCGAGAATTCCCACTGGAACAGCGCAAAGAAACCCAGGATGATCACCACGTCGTGCAGGTTGGCCGCGATCGCCGACACCGCGAAGCGCCACTCGAAGCGCATCGCCAGGTACGCGACGATGCCGAAGCAGACCAGCAGCAGCGCCAGCGCACCGTTCTCGTAGAGTTCCTTGCCGACCTGCGGGCCGACGAACTCGACACGCTGCTGCGCTACGGCCGGGTCGTCGGCCTTGAGCGCGCCCATCACCTTTTCGGAGAGCTGTGCACTGGACAGACCTTCCTTCAGCGGCAGGCGGATCAGCGCGCTGTTGGCGCTGCCGAAACTCTGCACCGCAAACTCGCCCAGGTTCATCTTGTCGATCACGCCGCGCACGCGCGCCAGGTCCGCCGGGTGCGAATACGCGATCTCGATCACCGTGCCGCCCTTGAAATCAACGCCGAAGTTGAGTCCGCGCACCGCCAGCAAGATCACGGCGAGCAGGAACGTGACCAGCGAGATCACGTTGAACACCAGCGCATACCGCATGAACGGGATGACGCGGGTAATCCTGAAGAATTCCATGGTCGAGCTCCGCGGTTATCGGTTGGGCGTGGCCAGCGCGGCCGAAGCGGGCTTCCACACCTGCCCGATGGAGATCTTGTCGAGCTTCTTCCGGCCGCCGTAGAGCAGCGCGACCAGCCCGCGTGAGACGAATACGGCGCTGAACATCGAAGTCATGATGCCCAGGCAGTGCACGACGGCGAACCCGCGCACCGGACCGGTGCCGAAGATCAGCAGCGCGAGGCCGGCGATGAGGGTGGTCACGTTGGAATCGAGAATCGTGCCCCACGCGCGCTCGTAGCCGGCCTGAATCGCGGCGTGCGGCGTGTCGCCCCAGCGCAGCTCTTCACGGATGCGCTCGTTGATCAGTACATTGGCGTCGATCGCCATGCCCAGCGTAAGCGCGATGGCGGCGATGCCCGGCAGCGTCAGCGTCGCCTGCAGCATCGACAGGAGCGCGATCAGCAGCAGCAGGTTGACCGCCAGAGAAATGGTCGAGATTACGCCCATCAAAGCGTAGTAGATGCAGATGAAGACGGACAGCGCGATAAAGCCGTAGATCACCGAGTTGAAGCCCTTGTCGATGTTCTCCTTGCCCAGCGACGGCCCGACGGTGCGCTCCTCGACGATTTCCATCGGCGCGGCGAGCGCGCCGGCGCGCATCAGCAGTGAAACGTCGTTGGCTTCGCGGGTGCTCATGCGGCCGCTGATCTGCACCTTGCCGCCGCCGATCTCCTCGCGGATCACGGGCGCGGTGACCACCTCCGCCTTGCCCTTTTCGACGAGCACGATGGCCATGCGCTTGCCGACATTGTCGCGGGTGAGCTCCTTGAAGATGCGCGCGCCAGAGCCGTCGAGGTTGATGTGCACGGCGGGTTCGTTGGTGCGCCCGTCGAATCCGGGTTGCGCGTCGTTGATGCGGTCGCCGGTGAGCACGACGGGGCGTTTGACCAGGACCGGCGCGCCCGAGCGCTCGGTGAACAGATCGCTGCCGAGCGGAACCTGGCCGGCCATCGCGGCTTCGAGCGCGCCCGGATCTTCGTTGACCATGCGGATCTCGAGCGTCGCGGTGCGGCCCAGTATGTCCTTGGCGCGCGCCGTGTCCTGCACGCCGGGCAGCTGCACCACGACGCGATCGCCACCCTGCTGCTGAACGATCGGCTCGGCGACACCGAGTTCGTTCACGCGGTTGCGCAGGATGGTGATGTTCTGCTGGACTGCACCGTCCTGGATGCGCTTCTGCGCTTCGGGCTTGAGGCTCGCCTGCAGTTTGAATTCGCCGGTCGCGTCGCCTTCCTTGACCAGCAGGTCGGGAAACGCCGTTCCGATTTCCTGGTTCGCGCGATCGCGCTCGGCGGCGTCGCGAAAACGCACCGCGACGGTTTGACCCTCGCGCGCGATGCCGGCGTAGAGCACTTTCTTTTCACGCAACAGCGAGCGGATGTCCGACAGGTAGCGGTCGGCGGCCTTGTCGAGCGCCGCCTTCATGTCGACCTGCAGCATGAAGTGCACGCCGCCGCGCAGGTCGAGGCCGAGGTACATCGGCCGCGCGCCGATCGCGGCGAGCCACTGCGGCGAGCTCGAGATCAGGTTCAGCGCGACGATGTAGCCGTCGCCCAGCCTCTGCTGCAGCACGTCCTTCGCCTTGAGCTGCGTGTCGGCGTCCGCGAAGCGGATCTTGATGCCCGTCGGGTCGACCGACTCGCCGCGGTAGGCGATACCCGCAGCCTTCAGCGCATCTTCGGCCGTCTGCAGCGTGGCCGCGTCGATCTTGATGTTCGTCTTGCTCGTCGAGATCTGGACCGCGGGGACTTCGGGAAAGAAATTGGGCAGCGTATAAACGATGCCGACGACCAGGGCGATGGCGATGAGTGCGTATTTCCAGGGCGGGTAGCGATTCATTTTTCCGGATCCGGCGTCTACCGTCGGGTGTTACGCGTCGCAGTGCGGCACGCGTGACGCTCGAAGGACATTACAGGCTCTTGACCGTGCCCTTGGGCAGCATCAGCGAGATCGCACTGCGCTGGACGGTGATGTCGACGTTGGGGGCGATGGTGACCGTCGCGTAGCCTTCGTCGAGCTTGGCGATCTTGCCGACGATGCCGCCGGCGGTGACGACTTCGTCGCCCTTTTGCAGCGCCGCGAGCATCGTCTTGGTTTCCTTCGCGCGCTTCTGCTGCGGGCGGATCAGCAGGAAGTAGAAGACGACGAATATGGCGACCATCGGCAGGAATGCCATCAGGTCGCTGCCGGCCGTAAAGCCTGCAGCCTGGGCGTAGGCTGAACTGATCAACATGGGTGTACCTCCTTGCGGTGAAGCGACACGGCGGCGGCAATGCACTGCGCGTGCGCGGTGCACGGCCGCCCGCAACGGCACGTTTCCAAATGGTTACGGATAACCGGTTATTCTATCATGGCCGACCGGGCCGCCCGGAACGCCTGATCATACGCGGGCAGGGCGTCGTCGGAGATCGCTTGGCGCAACTCGGCGGTGAGCGTCAGGTAGTAGTGCAGGTTGTGGATGGTGTTGAGCCGCGCGCCCAGGATTTCGTTGGTGCGCTGCAAGTGATGCAGGTAGGCGCGGCTGAAATTGCGACAGGTATGGCAGGTGCAGGTGGCGTCGAGTGGCCCGGTGTCCTGGCGGTGACGCGCGTTGCGGATCTTGATGTCGCCGTGGCGGGTGAACAACCAGCCGTTGCGTGCATTGCGCGTCGGCATTACGCAATCGAACATGTCGATGCCGCTGGCGACCCCGGCAACGATGTCCTCCGGAGTGCCCACACCCATTAGGTAGCGTGGACGGTCGGGGGGCAGGCGCGGCGCCACGTGCGCCTGGATGCGCAGCATCTCCTCCTTAGGCTCGCCCACCGACAGCCCGCCGATCGCGTAGCCGTCGAAGCCGATCGCCGCGAGTCCGCCCAGCGATTCGTCGCGCAGGTCCTCGTGCATGCCGCCCTGTACGATGCCGAACAGCGCGTTGGCGCTGCCGGCGTGCGCGTCCTTGGAACGACGCGCCCAGCGCAGCGAGAGCTGCATTGACGTGGCCGCCTCATCGCGCGTCGCCGGCCAGGGGGTGCATTCGTCGAACACCATCGCGATGTCGGAATCGAGCGTGCGCTGGATGTCGATCGAAATCGCGGGCGTCAGCAGCAGGCGGTCACCGTTGACGGGCGAGGCGAAGGTGACGCCCTCCTCACTGACCTTGCGCAAGGGACCGAGGCTGAAGACCTGGAAACCACCCGAATCGGTGAGGATCGGCGACTGCCAGCCCATGAAGCGATGCAGGCCCTGATGCGCCGCAATGACTTCGAGCCCCGGTCGCAGCCAAAGGTGGAACGCGTTTCCCAGGACGATCTGCGTACCGCTGGCGGTGAGTTCCGCCGGCGACATCGCCTTGACGGTGCCGTAGGTGCCCACCGGCATGAATACCGGCGTCTCGACGACGCCGTGCGCCAGCATCAGCCGGCCGCGGCGCGCGTCGCCCGAGCGGGCGCTGACCTGAAATTCCATCGCCGCGATTGTAGCAGCGGGCTACACGGGAGCAGCGCGCTCGAGCAGCATTGCATCGCCGTAGCTGTAGAAGCGGTAATGCTCGCGGATTGCGTGTGCGTAGGCCTCGCGGATGGATTCGTAGCCAGCGAATGCCGACACGAGCATCAGCAGCGTCGATCGCGGCAGATGAAAATTGGTCAACAGGCGATCGACCACGCGGAAGCGATACCCCGGCGTGATGAACAGCGACGTCTCACCCGCGCCGGCGGCGAGTTCTCCCGCAGGTCCCGCGATTGATTCGACCGCGCGCAGGCTGGTGGTGCCCACCGCGACGACGCGATGGCCTGTCGCGCGTGCGCGTGCAATCGCCTCCACGGCCTCGGCTGAAATGCTGAAGCGCTCGCTGTGCATGCGATGCTGCGCGAGATCCTCGGTCTCGACCGGCCGGAAGGTGCCCGCGCCGACGTGCAGCGTCACATACGCGGCAGCGATGCCGCGTGCCGCGAGCCGCGCCAGCAACGCACGGTCGAAATGCAGGCCTGCGGTGGGCGCCGCCACGGCGCCGCCTTCGCGCGCGTAGACGGTCTGGTAGCGCTCGCTGTCGGCACCTTCCGGCGGACGGTCGATATAGGGCGGCAGCGGCACTTCGCCGTGGCGGTCGAGGTACTCGCCGAACGGCAGGTCCGCGTCGAGGCGCAGCAGGAAGAAGCGGCCATCGCGCTCGCTGACCGTCGCCGTTGCGCGTCCTGGCAATTCGACGACGCCGCCGACGCGCGGCGGATGGCTGGCGCGCAATTGCATCCACGCGCGATCGGGACCGTCGATGCGTTCCAGCAGCAGTTCGACCTGGCCGCCGGTGGGCTTGCGGCCGTACAGGCGCGACTTGACGACGCGCGTGTCGTTGAACACGAGCACATCGCCCGCAGCGAGCAGCTCCGGCAGCGCAGCGAAATGCAGGTGCTCGCGCCGCGACCCGGCGACGTGCAGCAGCCGGCTCGCCGAGCGCTCCGGTGCCGGATGCTGCGCGATCAGCTCCGGCGGCAGCTCGAAATCGAAGTCGGATAGGCGATAGTCGGGATGCGGCATCATGGGTTCGCCGGGTTTGGACCCGCGTGCGAATTGGTCGATAATGCCGACTTCACCGCGCGGCGGCAACGCAGTCGGGGCACGCGCCCTCGCCTTGCGCGACGCACCCGCGGCCGGGATGGCGGAATTGGTAGACGCGCTGGACTCAAAATCCAGTTCTGGCAACAGAGTGGGGGTTCGATTCCCCCTCCCGGCACCAAACTCGAGAATGACGGCCCCGACCTGGGGCCGTCTTCATTCAATCTCCATGGCACACGCAGGTATTGAGTTGTCGACGCGAGGTCGCGAGTGCCTAGTCTCGATGGTGGTGAGAACGGTGGTAAGGCGCCTGTTAGCGATCAATAGGCCATGGAGATAATGGGGATGCGAAGCGGCAGCGGCACCTTTTGACCGACCGGCACGGGCGCGCGGCGAAGCCCAAGACGATGCCGTACCAGCTCGCGGATGGCGGCGCATTCTACTTGTACGTCGCGCCGGCCGGCGTTAATGCCGCTAGCTGGGGAAGCAGACGCTCGTGACCCCCTACTGATTGGCCACTTGCGATCTTGCGAACGGCGTGCGGAAATCTGCCGTTACCCGAAACTGGGGCTTGTGTCGCGCAGCCCCCGACGCGCAATGCGGCAGATTGGTGTTAGAGCACGTCAGCCGGACGTTGCGCTGGGTCAATCCGCGGACCGTGCATCGCGGTGAGAATCAAGACTATCTGGCAAATGAGGCTATTGATGGCCTGCGCGCTGCCCAGCTTTCTCGGTTCGTCTGACATGCGATGCCCGCGGGCGGTGCTTCGCCTGGCACTTGCGGTGACGCTTTCGCTCGCGCCGCTCGTCGTCTCAGGGGTGGAGAAGATACGGGAGATGCCGACAGGGTCGGAGCATACATGCGCGGTGGTGATCGCCGGCGGCGTCAAGTGCTGGGGAGCGAACTCCTCCGGTCAGCTTGGCGATGGCAGCAATATCAATCGCAACACGCCGGTTAACGTCTCCGGCTTGTCGGAGCGCGTGGCCGCAATCGCGGCGGGATCGGAGCACACGTGTGCGCTAACCACGGGTGGCGCGGTGGGGTGCTGGGGCGCGAACTCCTCCGGTCAGCTTGGCGACGGCAGCAATATCAATCGCAACACGCCGGTTCTCGTCCCCGGGCTGTCGGGGGGCGTGACCGCAATCGCGGCGGGCTCGGAGCACACCTGCGCGGTGGTCGCCGGCGGCGTCAAGTGCTGGGGAGCGAACTCCTCCGGTCAGCTTGGCGACGGCAGCAATGTCAATCGCAACACGCCGGTTCTCGTCCCCGGGCTGTCGGGGGGCGTGACCGCAATCGGGACGGGGTCGGAACACGCCTGCGCGGTAGTCGCCAGCGGCGTCACGTGCTGGGGAGCCAACGCCTCGGGTCAGCTTGGCGACGGCAGCAACGTCAATCGCAACACGCCGGTTAACGTCTCCGGACTGTCGGGAGGCGCGACCGAAATCGCGGCAGGGTCGGAACATACGTGCGCGGTGGTCGCCGGCGGCGTCACGTGCTGGGGAACCAACTCCTCCGGTCAGCTTGGCGACGGCAGCAATGTCAATCGCAACACGCCGGTTAACGTCTCCGGGCTATCGGGAAGCGCCACCGAAATCGCGGCGGGGTCGGAACACATGTGCGCGGTGGTCGCCGGCGGCGTCAAGTGCTGGGGAACCAACTCCTCGGGTCAGCTTGGCGATGGCACCAATGTCAATCGCAACACGCCGGTTAACGTCTCCGGCCTGTCGGCGGGCGTGGCCGCAATCGCGGCGGGGTCGGAACACACATGTGCGCTAACTACGGGTGGCGGGATGGGGTGCTGGGGAGCGAACTCCTCCGGTCAGCTTGGCGATGGCACCAATGCCAATCGCAACACGCCGGTTGACGTCCCCGGGCTGCCGTCTGTACGGCCGTCGGTCCGTTGGCGAATCCTTTGACGGACAACACGGTTCCAATGGCGCTCGATCCCTCGCAAGCTGTGTCTGGCGGCGGGCATAAACTGCTATTCGCTTAGAAGTGCGGCTGCACTGAAGCGGCTGCGCGAATTGCATACGATCCCCTCGGCATGTCGCGACTCATCGCAGTGGGCTGCAGCCGTCGCATTGGCAGTTGCGGCTCCCCCAAGCTCTGACTAGACTTGGCGGCCAGGCAATTCCGAGTTGGTGAATTGGATGAACAAACGGGGGCAATCGCCATGAGTGAAATGCACTTCTGCAAGGCGATTCTCGTCGGCTTGTTGGCCGTCGGCATCGCCGCTCCGGCTAGCGCCCAGGACATGGGCAACGTCACCACCGACGCCACCACCAAGCTGTTCAAGAAGCCTGGCTTCTCCCCCTATGCCGGCCGGAACTATCCGACCCGGGTCTATTGGGGCGACACCCACCTCCACACCGCCATGTCGTTGGACGCCCGGACCGCCGGGAACACCCTCGGCCCCGAGGAGGCTCTGCGGTTCGCGCGAGGCGAGGAGGTCGTCTCGGCCACCGGCGTCCCGGCGAAGCTCTCGCGGCCGCTTGATTGGCTCGTCGTGGCCGACCACTCCGACGCTATGGGCGTCATGGACGAGATCGCGAAGGGCAACCCCAAGCTACTCACCGATCCGCAAGTGAAGACTTGGCACGACGCGATCAAGGCAGGAGGTGAGACCGCCATGAAGGCGGCGTACGACGTTGTCACCGCCTTGTCCACGGGCAAGATCCCGCCCGTGATGCTGGATCCCAAGCTTACGCGGTCACTTTGGGAGCGGCAGACGGCGATCATGGAGAAATTCAATGAACCGGGTCGGTTTACCGCCTTCATCGGCTACGAATGGACGAGCAACAACTCCGGCAACAACCTGCATCGCAATGTGATTTACCGCGACGGGAAGGCGAAGGCCGACCAGGTCGTCCCCTTCACGACCGCCGACAGTGAAAACCCGGAGGACCTCTGGAAGTGGATGCAGGCTTGGGAGGAAAAGACGGGCGGCTCGCTGCTCGCCATTCCGCACAACGGCAACCTCAGTAACGGCGGCATGTTCGCCGTCGAGACCTATAAGGGCAGTCCGCTCACGCGCGAGTGGGCGGCCGCGCGCGCCAAGTGGGAGCCGCTCGTCGAAACGACGCAGATCAAGGGCGATGGCGAGTCGCACCCGTCGCTGTCACCCACCGATGAGTTCGCGGGTTATGAGACCTGGGACAAGGGCAACCTGACCCTTGCGCCCAAGAAGCCGGGCATGCTCCAGTACGAGTACTCGCGCCAGGCCTTGAAGAATGGCCTCAAGATCGAGCAGCAACTCGGCGTCAACCCCTTCAAGTTCGGAATGATCGGCAGCACCGACGCGCATACCTCGCTGGCGGCTGTCGAGGAGGACAATTTCTTCGGCAAGCACTCCGGCGTCGAACCGAACCCCGAGCGGTACAAGGACCTGGTGATGGAGTTCGGCGGCCGCAAGCTGATGGCTTGGGAGCAGGCCTCCTCCGGCTACGCGGGCATCTGGGCCACCGACAATACGCGCGAGGCGCTCTGGGACGCGATGAAGCGTAAGGAGGTCTATGCCACCACCGGACCGCGCATGATCGTGCGCTTCTTCGGCGGCTGGGATTTCGTCGCGAAGGATGCGCAGACCCGTTTGCCCGCCGAGGCCGGTTACACCAAGGGCGTCCCCATGGGTGGCGATCTGAGACAAGCACCCGACGGCAAGGCACCGACTTTCCTGGTCGCGGCGCTGAAGGATCCGTTGAGCGGCAATCTCGACCGCATGCAAGTCATCAAAGGCTGGTTGGACAGGTCCGGCAATCTGCAGGAGAAAGTCTACGACGTGGCGTGGTCGGGTGAGCGCAGGCCCGACGCCAGTGGCAAGCTGCCGCCGGTGGGCAACACGGTTGACGTGCCCAACGCGACGTGGAGCAACACCATCGGCACGCCGGAATTGATCACGGTGTGGAAAGACCCCGAGTTCGACGCTTCAGTGCGGGCCTTCTATTACGTGCGCGTCATCGAGATCCCGACGCCGCGCTGGACCGCGTATGAGGCCAAACGCTTTGGCATCACCATGCCCAAAGACGTGCCCATGATCACACAGGAGCGGGCTTACACCTCGCCGATCTGGTATACGCCGGGAACGTAGTCAATTGCAGGAGGCGGAACGAGCAGAGATGTAATTCTCTGAACCCTGTTTCCTGCCGCCGACCAGTACGAGCCGCTCGCCCACGATCAGCAGCGTCCGGTCGCGGGGCGGGATCGACTGTCTGGTATCAGGCGCAAATCACTAAGGTCGGCTCTGGGCGATCAGCCACCTTCGCGCGACTGTCGCAATTGGATACGGAGCGGCCGGTGGGTCTTCCGGAAAGCTGACGTTCGCTGCTAGGCAAGTGGACCCCAGACCGATGCCGTCTAGGCCATCGTAACATCCCGAATTGCAGGCAACGCTCGCGCGCGGGCGTCACAAACCCCCGCCCCAGCGGTATTGCCACGCGACGCCGATCAGGTCGTAATTGTTGCCGGTGCGTGCCGACACCCCGCTGCTGGCGTAGAACTTGATCGAATTCGTCCGGTCGACCGGGACAGCCAACGTTGCCCCGATACGCCAGTTCTGCTGCAGGTCCTTATTCAGCACGCCATTGAGGGTGGTTCGGCCGCCGACGAAATACGTGGCATCGAGCGACGCCCAGATTCCCGAGCGAAACGCGTAGATCACGTGTCCCTGCAGCGAATAGAGCGGGTCCTGGGAACGGGTGTTGCCCCCAAAGAAATCGTTGTTGTCCGTATAGAACGTTGCCGCAGCCGTAGCTTCAAGCGTCCACGCTCCGATGGCCTTCGAGATCCCCACCTCCGGCTTGAAGGACCAGCGGTTGGTGCCGATGTTGACGAGCTTGCTGTCGTCGTATTGGCTCCACGGCGCCACCACCCGCAGGCTGGCGCCGATGATCAGATCCTGCTCCCAATCGGCGAACTCCTTTAGCGTGAGCGCGGGCGCGCCGTAGAGATTGACCGACAGGCGGAATGCGGAATTGGCGAAGCCACTGACGGTGCGCTGTACCGGTTGACCCTGGTAGTCGGCCGTGCCGGACAGCCAGGCGTACGGCACGGTCGCGTCGAACTTGGCCGATTGCCCCCACAGGTCCAGCACCCTCGCGTAGGCGACCACGGCGTTCGACGTGCTGAGCTTCGGATTGGTGATCGGCAACGAAGAATCGAACGAGATTCCGCCCCGCGTGTAGACGTAGCCCGCGATCAGAAAGTTGACACCGACCGGGGCATTGGAATAGGCGCGTGGCTCGATGTCCTGCGCACACGCCGGCGATCCGGCCCCCGCAAGCACGCCAGCGGCGAGCACCGTTAGGACCTGTTTCTTGAGCAGACTCAAGCGCACTGGAAACGTTGTCGTTGAGACACCCTGGACGATGGCCCGCGAGATGTAGCGGACGCTAATCCCCACGCAATTTGGTGCCGGAGCGGGGCATCATCTCTTGTGCGCGGGTATCGGGCGTCATGAGCGAAGCGTCGCCCTCGGATCGCACGCTACCGTCCGAGATGGCCAAGCGCCGTATCCAGCGGGACACGTGAAATCGTGATGAAGCCACCGAGGGGGCTGTTGAGTTCCTCGATCAGGAAGATCGCGGCGGCGAGGGACAGCGCACCCAGGAACAACGCGGTGATGGCGATGGCGTTGCGGGGAGCGTACAGCCCGAAGCTAGCGAACATTGCGGCAAGCCAGAACACGAGCACGACCAGGAACGGCGTCGGGATCGTGTTGTCCTCGTGTTCGATGCCCAGCCATCGCGCTTGCGCCACGGCATCGATGTGTTCCAGCGCACGCGATTGGTGCGCACGCTGAGCGTCGTTTTGCGGGGCAAGCGCGCGGATTTTTTGCGCAAATACCTCCAGGGCGGCCGTCGCCTCGGGCGTACTCAACGTCGCGTTCCGGGATTGCTCTTTGGAAAACAACTCGTCGACCCGCGCAGCAAGACTCTTTCGAAGCAATTCGCGGAGGTCCTTGGTCTCGGGTCCGTATTGCGCCAGCGTACGATCCAGAAGGATGATCCTCGCGGCGGATTGCCTGAACGCCTCATTCGTCGTATCGAACGCGTTCTTCGCCGAGGCGATCAGCAAGCCGAGGACCAGGGCCGCGAGCGTCGCGATGAGGCCCGTCACCAGTTTTACGACATCCTTCGAGGCGTCGCTCAGGTGGTGATCGGACAGGATCGTGCGCAGGAACATGCCAAACAGTCCGCCCCCGAAGACGCAAACCAGCACGATTACCGCGATCGCGATAGGGCTCAACATGTCGTCACGACCCGCAGGGGGCGGCCCAGCATGCCCGCCTTGATCTCCGGATTCGGCGGGTCCGCACCCAGCCAGATCGCCAGGAACACCTTGGCGAAGTCACCACCCTTGATGACTCCCTTCGCCGCACCGATCACATTCACCTGGAGACCCATGTCCGACTTGTGGGTAAAGGTCAGTCGCTCGCCGGTTTTGACACCGGCCATCCAGCCGTCGAGTGTGGCGATGCGCTCTTCAGCGCCGGCATCAGCAATCGCTTCGTATACGACTCCATCTTGTCTCCAAATGTTGTGCAGCACGATGCAATGATCGACCGCACAATCCCGCTCCGCCAGAGGCGCGATTGGCCCTGGCACGCCCTGTTACACAGTCTGAGATTTCATCACGGGGCGGTTGCCGCCGCGCTCCCGCCCGCGGCTGGATCGACAACGACTGTCGCGCCGACGTCCTTCAACAAGCGCTTGAATTCGGGCGAGGCAAGGATAATCGTCCCCGCCGCGGCGCGCAGGCGATCGACCGCCTCGGGCGGCAGGACGAAGGAAGTGGGCTGTAGATTCAGGTAGTCGCGCTCCGCCTGGTCGGGGAGCGCCGCAAACGACACGTCGATGGCGTAAACCTCAGCTTGCGGGACGCGTACCGCGGTGCAGACCGGCGAGTCCTTGTTGGTGGAACACGAAGCCAGGTTCCGGACCTGCCGCATCTGTTGCCACCGCGCCGAAATGTCCTTCAGCTGCTCGACCGACTCGTAGGAATAGTGATCGATCGGAACGCCGGTGGCCTTCAGCAGCACGTCCACCGTGCCCGGCCCATTCTCCGCTTCATCCCATTTGGTCGGGGGCGAGGACAGCGAATTGACGACGAAGACGATGACCCTGCGCACGTTGTCGAGCGGCGTCGGCGCCCCCGCGCCGTGCAAGGCTTCGAGCAACTGCAACACGTCGAGCACGCTTCGCATGCCGACGTTGTCGGACACGCCACCGTCCACGAGGTGGAGATACGGGCGATGAACGCCGTCGGCGTAGGCCTGGGCTTCCTTAAGCTCGCGTATCGCGCGCGCTGCGGGCCGTGGCGGCTCCGCGGATGCAACGAAGGCCTTCGCCCAGCCGGGCAGGGCAAAGTTGCAGGTACCGCCATAGTTGTTGACCGTGACGGGCGAGAGGACGACGGGCACAGCCGACGATGCCGCGGCGGCGCGGGACAGCGGCACGGCATCGAGGTTCGAACAGATTACGTTGAAGATGGCCTGGGTAAAGGGGAAACGGGCCCCGGTCGAAATATCGGTGGCCGTCGCAACGATGAACGGGCCGTCGCCGCGATTGAGGTCGCCGAAAGTCGCGCCGTTGAACAGGATCTCGTCGTACAGCTGGGCCGCCAGCTCGGAACGACCCCACCCGGTCACCGACAGGTTGCCCCAGTTGCCCGGATTGAAGGCGCGGGCGACGAGCTCGCCCTGGACGTTGCGCTTGAGGAAGCGCTGCTCGTATTCGCCGAACAGCTTGTCGCCGTAGAGGCCGTAGGCCAGCGCGGTGAAGCTGCCGCCCGACACGCCGGTGATCACATCGACCGCATCGAGCAGGCGAACCTTGTTACCCTTCGGTCCGACGATTTCCGTGCGTCGAAGGAATTCCAAAACGCCATACGAAAACGCGGCCGCGCGCGTGCCCCCACCTGAAAAGGCAAGAATGACGAGGTTATCCCGTTCCTTGGACTGCTTCAGGCGCGCCTGGAACGTGTACCCGCCATCCGCGTCGACCTCCTTGATCGGCGGGTTGACCGGCCGGGTGGCGCAACCGCCGAGAGCAAGCAGCGCGGCGAGCGCCACGGGAAAGAACACGCGAAGACTATTCATGGCGACGACTCCAGATTAACATTACGACGTCCTCGATGGCGATACTACCCGTGTTGATCCTTCTGCACAGCGCTTGCGAGCCCCGGCGCCGAGCGGATGTGCAGGTCGCGCTGCGGGAACGGGATCTCGATGCCGTTTTCGCGCAGCAAGCGCGCCACTCGACGCAGATCTCGCGCTGGGCCTCATTCGCTTGGCGAGCGCGTCCGCGAACGCGCGTATTTCGAAATCGAGCGTGCTGTCACCGAAGGACGCCATGAATACCGGCGACGCCGGGTCCGGCAACACGTCGCGATTGCCCCGCACCGCATCGAGGATCACCCGCTGCATCAGCGCGATGTCGCCGGCGCACTTAGGGCAAGAACCGCGCCGAGTCCGACCAATGGCCATTCGGATAAGGTCGGAACTCCTGTGTAGCCGATCGAGTGCTTGTGGGAATTGGATCCAGACGATAGGCCTGGCAGCCGGCAATGTCACAGGCGTTGGCCACGATCTGCCCACTGTCGTTGATACCGCGCGCATCGGTTAGCGTAACTCCATGCGGGAGCCCAGCGGAGTCGCGATGTAGTGCAAAGGCCCAAGAGTCGGAACTTCCACCGTGCATTCAGCCATTGCTGCCAAGCCCACCAGGCCGATGCGCATCAACCTGCATTTGCACCCGCAATCCATGTGCCAGCCTTAAGAACACTCCCAACTATCTCATGCTCTCACTGCACCCAAACAGCACATTGACATGAATCAAGGCCGGCCTTGCCGAGCACATGGCGTCCTGGGGCGCTCACCTCAAAATAAGCTATTGATCTACCGATTGACGGGTCGTGTGCCCGCCGTTTCGTGTGAACAGCAGCATTGGAGGATTGGGGGCTACGGCCGCTTGTTGCCGAACTGAGCCGTGTTTGTGGCCCGGGTTATTGCCCAATGACGTGTCCTAGAAATCAATGGCCCCAGCGTTCGTTGCAAGTGGCAACAGTGATGGTAATGGCAATAGCGAACCACCACCGAGCCAGGTGGCGGTCGCCTCAACGCTGCGGCAACGACGGCTAACCGGGCAGCGATCGCGATAGGTTCCCCGGCAACGCAGCCCATGCTGTCGATGCGCCATGGACCCTCACTTGCTCCGACGAAAGTGAACAGCCGGAATGGGGACGGCGGTGCGGGTGGCAGGCGACGGAAGTCTAACGAAGTTGGAAGAGGTCGACCTCAAAGCGCCTTGGTCATGAATACGCTATGCGGATCTTCGACATAGTCCGCAAACGGTCCGCAATACGCAAATCCAAAGCTGGCGTACAGACTGCGGGCGGGCCCGAAGGCGGCTGCCGAGCCCGTTTCCAGGCTCAGCCGCCTGTACGAACGGCGTCTTGCCTCTTCGAGCATGTGGCCGAGAAGCCGTTTCGCAACGCCCTCGCGGCGATGCAACGACGCCGTCCGCATGGATTTGATCTCGGCGTGCTGCGCATCGAGCTCCTTGAGTGCTCCGCAGCCGAGCAATTGACCACGCTCCCACGCGGTCCAGAACGTGATGCCCGGCTTTCGCAGCGCTTCGATATCCAGCGCGTGCACGCTCTCGGGGGGCGAATGCAGAAGCATGCTCCGAAGGTGCTCCTGCAACAGGTCGCGTATCTCGGCTCCGGACAAATCGTCGACTCTTATTTGCATGGAAGTTCGATCCAGGGAGCAGCGAAG
>Ga0209048_10003152_pt1 | contig 16162 bp, 12 predicted proteins | sample FrelakmetCRP12CR_FD_187146 | JGI IMG/M metagenome (GOLD analysis project Ga0209048, IMG submission 187146) | Freshwater lake sediment microbial communities from the University of Notre Dame, USA, for methane emissions studies - CRP12 CR (SPAdes)... | ecosystem: Environmental > Aquatic >... | reverse complement strand
CATGAAACCGCCGATAGTGATCATGAGAAGAGCCGCAATTCCGATGGTCCAGATGGCGAATTTGTATATCCCCGAGATATATGCATTGAAACCGGGACAATCACCAGCTTTTGAAAAGCCAGGTACCCCTTCCAAAAGAGCGTATCCATACTCGGCGTGGGCGGGTAAACAAAAAGAAAAATTGGCAATTAGGACCAAACCCAGAATCACTGAAAATAAGAATGCTTTTTTTTTCATGTGGTTTTTGTATCAAACTCTTTTTACGGGACAGGTTAATCGGGATAATTCGATAGGTATTCGGGTAAAGCGTATCTGATCAACCAAGAGATGAATATGATTAACGCGCCGGAAATTACCAGCCGTAGAAGAAAAGCCAAATAACTCGGCATATTAGAAAAGACATCGGCCAGGATCCTTTTAGTTACCTGCCTCACTTCAGCACCGTCGTAGAAGAAGGGATGGTTTTCAATGGAAATCGTTTTTGTAATTACCGTGTCGTTGAAATCCGAAAGAGGCACTTTCCATTTTTCGTTCAATATCGTTTTAGTGTTGAGATCCGGGGAGTTCTCATAGGCCGCGGTTACCGCATAAGAATCAGTTGATGAATCGGTCTTGAATTCCAAGCTTGGTCCTGTTTCCTTTTCTTCCAGATTAACGATCCAATGGATAAGTTTCGGATCCGGAGCTTCCTCGACATTCTTCACTTTTAATTTGATGGTTGAATCCTGGAGACCTTCATAGCGCACATCGCTGTAATTAGGATAGCGGTTATTCTTTAGATCAGTGAAATAGCCCAAAATATACGGCCGGCAGGTGTCTTCATTTTCTGTCGCCAGAACGATTTCCGGATCGTCAACCACGAATGTCCGAGACAAATTTAATTTTTTTCCTGATGATTCTCCATTTGATGAAGTTTTCGCTGTCAATTCAACCGTGAAAGTGGAACCGTTATCTTGGAGCACGGCATAATAGACTTGATTGCCCGGCTCATTGGAAGGATCATCGGGCCTGTACATTTTTTCTCCGTCCACTGTCCAATTATAATTATCGTAGCCTTCACCTTCTACGCTAGTATTGCTTACGGAAAATGATAATATTTGGTTTTTCGAAACCCGGCAAAGCGTCTGTTCCTGGCTGCCAGATGTGGTTGTGTTTGAGGCAGTTTGCTTGCAAATATCTTTATCCGGTGACATTACGCCACCATCGCTAACTTTCACTGACTTCACCGTTATTTGATTTTCGATAGAGCGCATCGGTATGAATACTTCAGAAAATCCGTTTACCGATCCATTATAGGCATCTTCGGAAACGTTTACTCTGACTCTCAAATAAGGCTGCTTATCATTAAACTGGGCTTTGAAAGTAAATTCCTTCAGTCCTAATCCTTTTGTTTGAGGATTTCCAGGTATTTCATCTTTGCCCATCGGGTGCATATCGTAATCAGATTGATCTCCTCCCTCATTTGTATTGGTAGTATCTGTTTGTTGAATCGACCAATCGTAGTAAAGATATTGAGGATCTTTGGTATTATTAACCGCAGCTGTTAAAGTAATTTCACTCGCTTCATTGCCGGATGGATCATTCATCGGATTGGAAGGAGTGAATGTCAATGACACGTCCAATTTTCCGCTGGCTCCGCCTCCCTGAACGGGGCTGGGCGGGTTCTTTGGATCTTGGAAATTGTCAACGATGCATTTGTTCATGTCGGATATTTTTCTGTCGAATATGGGCTGATCATCTACCGTAGCCGTTGGTTCCAATTCGCTTTTTTCGATATGGTTGTCCTTAGTGGTCGACATGATAGTGCAATAACTTTCCTCCCAGGTCAGCGGTGGCTTTTCCTCGCTTCCGGTTCCCGGAACATCTCCAGTGGGACAACAAGAGTGATTTTCCGGAATTGCCGCGATTATATTGTTAAGTGTGTTTTTGTACACTAGGCATTCATCACTCGTGTCTGTGCTGTCTTTACATGGATTGCATGGCGCTTCGGCATTTTTTATAAAGTCGGTGTCATTGCACGTAACCGAATCCGGATAAGGAAGCTTGCTGGTGCCGATTTCCGCCGAGGCCGAACCACCCGAGCCTCCACCACCACCTCCGCCATCGCTACTACCGCCGGAACCACCTGCACCGCCCTCAGCTGCAACGCCACCTTCCAGGTATCTCCGGTCAAAAAGCTTGATTTCCTGGGTCACAGTTTGAATGCCGGTAGAGCCGATCGGATAGCCAGAAAATTTGGAGCTCTCAGAAGTCTTGTAGGTTGTCTTGATTGTCCGAGTAAATGTGCAGCCATCCGGGCAATGAGGCCATTGAGATGGATTTATTTCGATGTTTTGTAGATCGCATGCTTCTATATTATTAACGGCACCCTCAGCCAGTTTTGAGCAGTTATTGTTGGAAAAAGCCCACATCACCTTATAGGAAGAATCTTCATAGGAAGTGAATTCATTGGAAACCCCCTCAACAACGACGCCGACTTGGTCGCCGTCCCGATAGGTCCAGGTGAAAGAATTTCTACCTGCACCAGAAACATTGGCCTCGTCCACGTTTCCCAGGTCGGCCGTGTCGGAGTCATGGGGATTGGTATTCCAAGATTGTTCTTCCGAGAGACCAAATTCTCCGTCTCCAGTTTCAGGGTTGTTGGGAAAAAGATGTCCATAGTCTTTGCCATATTCATTTGATGTATTATCGCAATGGGCGAATTCGTATTCTGCTCCTGATTTAGTGTCATGAAAAAAGCAATGAGCTTCATTCCCTTTGTCTCTCTGGTCGACGCCACCCATCGGCGCTTTGAAACCGTCATTATCACTGTCGCTACTATAATCATAATTGGTCGTAGGCATGCCACCGCTTGCGATGATCCTCATCGCGCGAGTTTTATAATCCTCGACAGACTTCAATAATTCATCTTCCTTTTTTTTCTTGTCCGCTTCCGCTTCGTCCCCGTGGCGTATAAACCAGGTGAAATACAAGGATTCCTGCGGATTGGCGAAATTTGTCGTTGTGGCTGTGGCGGTAATTTTCTGTCCCGGTTCGGGCGTATTAGTGTCGTAGAATATAGTCACCTTAGGAGGATCTTTCTTGAGTCTCGCCACATTCGCCTGCTTGACGGTTTCCTGCAGCGCTTGCTGGTCAACCCCGAATTTTTTCATTATTCCGTCCATCATCGAGTTGGCGATAGCGGAAGGGCTTCCGGGAAGATCAGGACCGAGACCAAGACCACTACCGAACATATCTGCTGCAGCATTTTGTGACGAAACTATCGTCAGCCACAAAACTATAAGTGAGATGAGAGCTATCTTTTTTAAACTATGTTTCATAGGCTTATTTTACCAGATTAATGAGGTAAGCATCAAAAATTATCAAAAATAACAATGCCATCAGATATGAGTAGAAAAAAGTACGTGACTTATAGGCGACCCATCCGCCGACCAAGGAAACTACTAACGCCGGATAGACGATCCAAAGGTTGTCGGATAATATCAATAAAGGTATCGAATAAATGAGAAACTGGATGATTACCGACCAAGCTCCGAATCTTTGGAAAAATACATTGAGCACGAAACCTTTATAGAAAAATTCCTGGTAAAAAAGAATAAGATTGACCAAAACCAGCTCGTAGAACATGAAGAACCAGAAGTTAGTTGATGCTCCAGTCGGAATGGGGTAACTGGTCTTGATAGGCGTAAAATTAATCAGGAGATAGCCGATTGCGAGCGAGAATAATAGTCCAATTCCTCCCCAGATTAATCCCTCCCGGTGATTTTGAGGAACCATTCCGTATTCGTGTAAATTTCTTTTGAGAATGAACTTAACGTAGATCAAGGGTACCGCGACCAAAAAAATCAAACCTTTGGTGATGTTTTGGGTGAAATTCTGGCTCGGAAAAAATGAATAAGCGATCAGCGCTGCCAGTATCACCAGGATATCCAAAAAAATCTTCTTATCTCCTGAAAAAATTGATCTGATGGGATTTTTTTTATGCATAGCTCATTTCTTCATTATCCTGTTCTTTCACCCGTTCCACTGGCGGTCCGGCCTCCATTCTCTCCCAGATCACCAGAATAAACGCAATGACTATCGTCAAGGATTCGATCGGGAGGAGATTGATACCGAATATTTCTTCAATCGTGGTTCCGGTAAGTAAAACTATCCATTTCATCGAAGTTCGTATGCCGGTTTTCACGTGGCTGGCCTTGCTGGAAGACGACCCAATAAAAGCTAGCATCAGAGCGGAAAATCCCATAATGGAAAAATTTAGGGACTCATTAAGGACCGGCAATGAAAAACCTATCCAATCCAAGAGATCCTTGATTATGGCAAAGAATAGAGGAATCAGAATAAGACCGTCAGTCGACCATTCAATGTATTCTGGCCAGTGAGTCAGAGAGTACGCATATTTCTTCACTTTTTTCCGCACTTGCTTATTAGTGGCTAAATTTGCAGCAGCAACGGCTGGATTACCGGAGGATGCTATTTTCGCCATTGACAGGGCAGAACCAACTTTATTATCAGCATTATGTTCTTTACCTCTTGCGGCGTGTAAATTTTTTGCTAATTGGATTTCATCCATAACTCAATAAATCTTATTAATAATCTCATATACAGACAGACACTGGCGGATCATTCCATTTCTTCTTCGGCCAGCTCTTTTTTGGCCCGGTCGATTTCCAGGAGCTGAGCCGGATCAGTGGTGATTATCTGATCTTCGCTGTAGGAAGCGAAGATCTTGATGGCGACATGCTTGGTTCCGGCGAAAAAAATTCCTTCCCCAACATTACTTTCCAGAAGCAAGAATTTTTCCTGGTCGGTGAGATAGAACGTCTCAGCAATGACGTCTATAGCCGCGGGAGATTGCTTAAGCAGGAGTTGGATGGATGAGTTGGTCACGATCGGCCGTCCGTAGCGGGAAGCGAGAAAGTCGTTGACATCCTGGGTGATTGTGGTAAGACCGGTAAAATATTTCCGGCAGCGTTTGGCGATCCCGAACAGGAAAGACGCGGCATCCTCATATTTCATCATCAGCCAGGCTTCATCAACCAGTACCAGTCTTCTCTTCATATTGGTCCGCATCTCGTTCCAGATGAATTGGAGGACAACATACATCGCAACAGGTCGCAAATCTTCTTCCATGTCACGTATATTAAAGACTACCAGCTGATTATCGATCTTGACATTAGTCCGGTTGTTGAGAAATCCGGAAAAGATGCCCTCAGTGTATTTTTCGAGGCGGACCGAAAGATCTTCCCCGCCCTCCATATTTCTTAATACATCATAGAGGTCGGACATGGTAGGAAAGGCTTCAATAGTCAGAGCGTTTAAATCGCTCTGGGCACTGATGTCTTTGATGCTGTAGGTTTCTCGAACGGCCCGGTCCAGCACCGAATCTTCTTCCGGAGTAATGTTGCCGAGAATGATATGAAGAAGACCGATAATATTGGCGATATTGTTCCGCAGGACATCTTCAGGGTCTTCGTCTTCAGTGATCTTCGGCAGGTCGAATGGATTGAGATGGTTGGGAGAATTGAGCGATATTTTGATAAAAGTTCCTCCCACTGTTTCGCACAAATGCTTATACTCGTTTTCCGGGTCGATGATGATGATGCTGGTTCCGATCATCATAGAGCGCAGCACTTCGAGCTTGACCGTGTAACTTTTTCCGGCGCCGGATTTGGCGAAGACCACCATATTGGCGTTTTCCATTTCAAAACGGTCAAAAATTACCAGACTCTTGTTGTGCCTGTTTATCCCATAAAGTATTCCCGTATTGGTGGAAAGCGTCGATGATATGAAAGGAAAAGTGGTAGATAGCGGCGCTGAATTCATATTGGTTCCCACATTGATCTCGTCATTGGCTAGCGGCAAGGCGGATGAAAATCCCTGTTCCGATTTGAAAATAGCCGGCTTGGCGTAAACCAATTGGGATTCCATGATCGTCTGAACTTTCTTCACCGATTCCTTCAATTCATTTTCGTCTTTGCCGTAGATCGAGATATATAGCCCGAAGCGGAAGAATTTTTCGATTCCCTGCTGAAGTTTATCCCTCAGATCTTCAATGTCCTGGATGGCAATTTCCAGGGCGGGGTCTCTGATCATTCCTTTTTCGGACTCCATGTGAAGCTGAGACTGGACCTGGGTGGCGCTTTTTCTCAAATTTTTGAGCACTTCGGCGGTATCGATGGGATGAATGAACATGGAAATATCCATCGGCAAGTCAAGATTGATGATAGGCGAGAACCAGTTGCTGTGGAGATATCTGGGATAGGCAATAACGAACAGCGTCTGGACGAAAGTCTCCCCCACTTGGATGAATTGCGGGTTGATCTTGATGGACGCGGGGGCGATGAGATCGTTCAGTTTGGCTACACCTTCCTGATAATATTTTTCGCTCAACACAATTTCGTCGGTTTCATTTGCGTGGGCTTTTTTTAGGAATTTTGGCATTTGATTTTTTATCTTAATTCTAAATTATTTATATCCACCAGGTTGGTCAGATTAAAGACATCCGGATTGTAGGAATGATAGAGCAGCTCTACAATTTCCTGGGTCTTGAGAGGAATGATTGTTACGCCGATCCCGGTCAGATTTACGATGATGTGCTCCACTCTTTGAAAAAGCTGGCTTCGGTAGGTCTCAAAAAGTTCGCGTTTCTCCAAAATCGATTTCTGCGGATTGAACCTTGTGAACAGGTTGCTGAAAAAACCGTGCTCTTTACTTTCAATAGGAGAGAAAGGCACAATGATGTAAAATGTCTTGTCCATAATGTTAGAAACGGATACTAAATGCTGGATAAAGTTGATATATTCCGATATCTGCATCTTCAGCAGTTCATTGGGTTGGATCTTTTGTTTCTCGTTGAGAAACTGGACATAGCTTTCGATATTCAGTTTCTTGGAGCTGATCATTATTTGGGTAGGGAAATCCAGCGAATTGAGAAATCCCTGGTACTGATTGATAATAGCATTCTGTTCGTCGGTGGATTTGAGGTCGAAATTGATAGCGGAAACGGCAAGAATTGCCCTAAAAGAGCCGTTTTTTAGCACCACGACATTTTCTTTGACCTCAATGACATCCAGGAATTGCTGGGTGGCAAGCGAGGGACCGGACTTGGTAATTTTTTTTGAGTGTAGAATTTCCATTTGTTTTCTGGTTATTTTATTTTTTATCTAAAATTCTCGAGATCTCTTCTATTTTTTCCTGGGATATTATTTTAGGCGCCAGCCGATCGGGAAGATTTTTCTTGGGCTGGACTTTTTTCGGAGTTTTGATGTTCATAGGCATCCTTTTCCAGATATAGATTTTGGGACGAGTGATATAGAATATCCCGGCAGTGATCAAATTGGCCAGCGGCTGATTGTATGGTTTGTAGAATGCCAGACCACCAAAGACCACCAGGACGAAAATAGATGCGATGATGAAAGCGGCAAAATCGAGCATGGTCCACATGACAACCATGATGACGCCGGCCGCGCCTAGCCACCCTAATTGTTTGGCTGTCAAAGGGCCGACGACTTTGTCTTCTATGTCAATGTATTGCGGTACATTAAATAACATACTGATTAGCTTAGGTTAATTTTATAGCACTTCCTAATTAAATAGTATATAAATATTTTCTGCTGTCATCCTGAACCCGCCAAAGGCGGATAAACTCCATGAAGGATCTCAGATGTAATTTTCAGAAATGAATATCGAGATTCTTCTCCCGAGAACTCGGGATCAGAATGACAAATTGAAAATCTTTTGATATAAAATATTTTTTTATTTCTCCAAATCTTTCAGGTTGACGATATTGTGTTCGGGAACAACAGGTTTCTTATCAAGCTGGACATTTTTCAGATTAACCGTATTAGGATTCATAGGGATGCTAGGCTCTTGATTTTTTTCGTAGGCCATTTTTTGGGGAGAGGAAAAACTCATTTTTTGATATTGATCCTGGAAATTTTCGTAATTATTTCCGGGTATCTTATCAAAAGAATCGGCTTGGGAATGAATCGCGTTTTCTTCCTTGGGTTGGAAAATAGGCTTGTCAGGTTCGGGGGCAGTATTGGTTATTTCTTGCTTTGGAGCATTCTGATCGAAAATCACCTGCTGCTCCTTGGTTTTGATTGTGAGCGGAGTTTTTTCGTCGAATGATCTTAGGATCTGGGAAAGTCGCTGTTTTTCCTCACCGGAAAGAAACTTGGTGGTTTCTTCCTTGTATAGATAGTCACCTCTTTCCATTGAGGAATGTTTCCGGTAGCCCAGGCGGGTAGTGTAGTCGGTCAGCCAATTATTGATAGTCGGCCTTACCGGCTCCTGATAGCCTTTGACACTGATCCTTCCCGATGCGATGACTTGTTCTCCCAGATTGGGATATTTACGGAGCGCTTTGGCCAGCGGTATATTCTCGTGTTCCTGCCAGTATTTTTTCTCAATGGAATCATCCTGGAAGATCAACCGGTCGATCATGGAAGTTGCCTGATCAGCAATATTTTCCGGAACGCCATTTTTAGTGAGCAATAGGGGCAGCATCTCGATTTGGGCTTCGCCGAAATAGAATTTTCGGACAAAGCGGGAGATCACTACAGCTTGTTCCAAGGTCAGATCCAGTTCTTGTGTAACCAGGGCGATCTTTTTCGGAGCATCCGAAAGCTTTTCTTTAGTGATTTCCGGAAGTGCGTCAAATTTTTTCCACCTGGCATCGAACTCCTCGTCACTTTCATCATCGGAAGTAGAAACCAGCACTGGCGAATGGCAGGTGAAAGTGTACATGTCTTTTAAATCATATTTAATAGCCATTTGTTTAGGTTGTTATTAAAACGGAGGGGGTTTAAAATTGGGATCAGAATCAGGAGGATGTTCATTCTGTTTCCTTCTGTTATCTCTTTCATATCTGCGATTATCACGTCTATTTCTCCGATAAGGGCCTCGTCTTTGGTTGTTCTGACTCTGATTTGATTTATCGATAGATCCCTTTACATCCTTCAAAGCATCAACAATTTCTTTATTACCCACAGTGTTTTTAGCTTTTCCATCGGCATTGATGAATTCTCGGGCTTTCCATTTAGTCCGGTCCTCGGTATTTTTCATCTTCTCGGCTGTCTTTTGGAAGAACTCCGGATCATATTTTTTGACCATTACTTTTTCGCCTTGAGCATTCGTTGCTTCCACTTCCTTATTCTCTAAATAATCCATCGTTTCTTTTCTTCCCAATAAGTCATTTTGTTTTCCAAACTGTTCGGGACCCATACCTTTAATATTGTCATCAAAGACCTTAGTGACTCGAACCTGAACTTCAGGAACATCGGATGATAAAAGAGTTTTCTTATCTGTTATGTCGTCTCTATCTAGCTGTCCGATTAGCTTGTGGAAATCTCTGTTAATGAGAACGTCAAGATTCTCTTCTTTCATTTTCTTGTCAATGTGGCTTTGATAGTAGTCTTTATTATGACTGCTTTTCTCAATTGCATCCAAAATGTGTTTATAACTGGCGTCTCTAACGTCTTCGCCTGTGCCTAAGCTTCCCTTTTCCAGTTTATCGAGAGCCGCGGCAATCCTAGTCTCTGGCGTGGCCTTTTCATCGTTCATAGCGGCAGTCATTTCCTTGTCATCGTATATGCCGCTCTTCTTCCTTTCTTCTCTGGCTTCTTGGACTTTCTTGCGCTCCTGTTCTCTCGCGGCTTTGTCTCGTCCTTCTTCGCCACCGCTTAAGTAACCAGCCGTCCGCTCTTCGGCTGCCTCTCGGCGTTCAGAACCCATGTATGTATCACGACCAAACAGCTTTCCTGTTTTCTTGAAGTTTCCGCTGAATTTCTTGAAGGTTCCGGGAATTCTCGATGCCGACCAGAGAGAACCAACGGCCCATTTTCCTGGCTTTGTCATGGCTCCGGACATCATTTTCATACCCTTTCCGACAACTAATTCGGCAGCATCTCCGCCCATCTTTTTGGCGACAATCATTCCTGTCCAAAGAATAACAATTGGTATTGCCATTACCGCTCCTGTAGCAATGGTCTGGCTATATTGCGTTGCGTTGGAAAACATACCAATGTTTTGTTTTTGTTCAAAAGCTTTTTGGAATGTGATTCCTAGACAGTCTTTGTCGTTTATAACTTTCATCGTGTAAAATGCCAGATCAAGCATGAAAATCATTATCGGGGCGAAAAAGGATTGCTTGAAAAGATTGGTCCACCAGTCATCCGCGTATTTTTGGGTACCCGGAAAAATCGCTCCCACAAATCCGATCGGGGCAAAGATGATTAAGACAGCTAGAACAACGATCCTGATGACAAATAGTATGGCGATTGTCAGGATAGTTGCGGATAATATGAAAAGAAAGATTATTGCCAGAAGAAGGTGGATTGCCAGTTCCCTGTTTGATTTAAATATGGAATCAAGAAAACTTGGACTGACCATCTTAACAATTCCCATTGATTCAACTATATCTTTTCCGAAACTGAAAACTCCTGTAGACTCATGGGTCATGCCAGGAAAAACTTTCCCGAGTATGGAATAGGCCATAACATTACCGGTATCAATGATGAAGCGGGCAATAGGAAAACTGAAATTGACAAGGAGCGCCATGATGACGAGAGTCAGAAGAATTTTCTTGTAGCTGTATTTTTCAACCTGGAACACGGTGCAAAAAGCTGAATAAAGAAGCACCAGAATGAACGCCATATTCATTATGTCTCTGACATACTTCCATCCCAGCAAGATTGCATCACTATTGACCACAGCTGTGAAATTAACCGGATTGATCGCCCAATCCAAAATGGTAATAGCAATGGTTAGGAATATGATGACAACTCCAAAAACTACAGAAAGAAGCGCAATCATAGCCGAGAAAAAAGCACTCGATGCAAAATCAGAAAGCCAGCCCGCAAATGCCTGATGCGATGGTATGAAAACCAATATGGCTGACAATGCAACAAGTGTTGAAACTTGCCACATTTTTTTTCTGGATAAATGGTATCGATTTATATACGACCAGCTTTTTTTGAATAGATCCGTCATTTGATTTTTATTTTGAACTCATAGGAAACTTAAATTCTCGACTATTGGCTCATTGACCTGTTTATAATAATAACCACTAGATGCTTATGTTATCGCTATTTTGATTATTAAGCTTGTCAGTTACACTTCCCGATTCCTGCTGGGACGAATCTTTAGCTTTTCCGATGCCATTTTCCATTGCACCATTAGCGATTTCGGAGGCAAGTGAAGCAACTACTTCATAAACACTTTTAGCGTTGACAATCGCCAGGCCAGCCAAGTTTTGAACATTGGATATCATATCTTTGACATTAGAACCGGGAGTGATGATCTTTCCGTTTGAAGCTACACCCTTGTAGCCTTGATAGGAAATAGCCATGGTCCGTGCTATTTCCTTTTCATCCTCGAGTTTTTTCGCATTTTCGCTCTCCATTTGTATTCCAATCAAATAAGGATTTTTCTTGGGACTCATCGCGAAATCAACAAATCCCATTACACTGTCAACAGTTCCTGTTTTGGGATTGACCCCGGTGGTATCCAACTTATTCATCCCAGTAAGGCCACCTTGAATACGCGTAGCAATTCCCCGGAACTGGTTAGCTGTCGCCAGGAGAGAACTGGCCTCATTCTTAGCCTTGTAGGTACTCTTAAGTGCCTGCTGCATCTCTCTCACATAGTCATCACTGCCTCCTTCTCCAGTCGCCGAGACATAATTAGCCGCTCCCTGTCCGTCAAAGTATTGAGAGATGTAATCATTCATATAAAGGGAGGTTTTTTTCTCCGGGTCGGTTTCCAGGTATTTCTTCCAGTCGGTAATGAATTTGGCTTCTCCAGAACCGGAACCGCTGGCCATATTCTCCACCTCTTCCGTCAATTTCTTCACGGCTTGCATTTTAGCCTGCGCCAGCGCAATTCCGTTCGCGATCTCTTTTGCGACCTCCAGCGCTTCTTTGTAACTGGCTCCCGCAATAGCAGCCGGAAGAGCATCCCACGCTTTAGCGGTTCTGGTGAATAGCGGACAAGTCAAAAAGACAAACGAAAACAAAAACAGTAACGAAATGCTAGCAATCATTTTTTTATTTTTTTCTTTTCTTGACATTTTTATCTGCATCGCGAAGGATGCGGTTAATTCGGAAAACGATTATTGCGATTGGTTATTCGACGTGTAATCGGAAAAGTCCATGCCAAAATCCTTCAGACGCTTCTGAAGTTCTTCGTCGCCGGTCAGGTCGTATTCCTTGACCTTGCTTTCTATCTCGCTGATGAAAGAATTAAGATTTTCAAAATATGACTGGAGCTGATACAAATTTACCATTTCACTCACGGGATCTTCCGGATCGGGGCTGACCATTTTTCCGAACTCTTTGGCGTAAAGACCGAAACTCATCGCTTTGAGGTGCAGATCAACCAGCTCTTCCGGAACCTCCACTTCTTTAAGCTGTTCGACGATCTTTTCACCGCTATTCTCGAGATCCGAGACGTCCGATGAGCTTCTGGTGTTGATTGAGTCGATTACTTTCTGACCCATGGAATTGACCACGTCCACCGCATCTTTTCCCGAAGTCAGAGGTTTGGGCGAATTGCTGCTCAAGATATACATCACCGCTACTGCGTAGTTGGAAAAATCCTCTTTCATTTTTTGTTTTTTCTTCTCATCGGAGAGTCCTTTGTAGTCCTGTTTTTTTATTTTCAGCTCTTCCCTTTTAAATTCAGTGATGTTTAGCTCTGCTTGTTTTTTAGCCAGTGCTTCACTTGCCATTTTGTCAACATCTTCAACGGAAATCAGACTGTTTCCATTCGCGTCTTTTTCTTTTGGATTCTTGACCATATTGGAAATCGTATTGGCCAGATTCTGAGTCAGATTAACGCTGTCGGTCGCTTTCTCGGGTTGTGTGTCCGTCGCGACCATTTTATCTCCGGGAGCCTTTTTGAGGGGATTATAACCGCTTTGTATTTCCGCTAAGTCGGAATATCCGTCACCATCCGTATCTTTCTTCTGGGGATCGGTGCCGTAGGCCCTTTCTTCCTGATCGGAAAGGCCATCTTGGTCGCTGTCAAGAAAAATGTTTTTTGTACTATCTCCTTGCTGGGCGACGGTAAAAAAACCAAAACTCAAAATAACCAAGCCCGCCAAGATGAATAGCGTGATTTTCCTGTTTTTATTTTCCATTAAGTCAGTGTTAGTTTTCTTCGAAAATTATAACATAAATAGCCTGGATTTACTAATCCCCAATTGGTGCCACCTGTTGCGGAAAAGAGCAAAAATTGTTAGATTGTTTCTATGATTAAAAATGACATGAAAAATTCAAGGATTGTACATTTTTTTACTGGTAGCAAAATCGATGCTTTGGACTTCCTTTTGTCTTTCCTGGGAATCATTCTGATCAGGATTTTCATCGAATATATCCTTGCCAATCAGGCCAGTCTTGAAAGCATAATCATTTCTTTGCATAACTTTTTTTTCTTTTTCCTCCTTTTTATTCTGATTTGGCTGGTTTTGGCTTTTGTTATAGGAATTAGACCATCTCAAATGGTCGGTTTTCTTTACTGGGGGATGTGGATTATCATACTCCCCCCTCTTTTTGATATGCTTCGTACCGGTGGCCAGGTCTTCTGGAGTTTCTATGCGATTACCGAATTCAAGCTTATTATTAGCCAATTTCTGACATTTTTTGGCCGGTTGCCTTCAGGCAATGTTTATTTTGGCTCAAAAATAGGCTTTTTAATCACTATATGTTTTTCCGGAGCAATCGTCTTTCTTTACACCAGAAGCTGGATAAAAAGCTTTATCGGGGCCATATTTACCTATATAATAGTCTTTTTTATGGGTGCTTTTCCTTCTTGGTTTTTTTTCCTCCACTCGATATTTTTTGGCAGTAAGCCTCTTTCGGAAGTAAAAAGCTTTGAAATCGTCCAATTTTACGGCGGGAAATACTCAATTCTGGGCTTATCTTCAGGATCATTGGAATATGCATTCGCCTTTTCCCTAAATATCGTATTTTTCTTTTTGATCTTTCTATCCGTCTCGGCTCTGCTTTATTTTTCCGATAAGAGAAAATTCATGGCTTTTTTGAGGAACATACGTTTCCCCCAGCTGTTTTACCATTGGGGACTGCTGGGAGTTGGCTTAGGTCTGGGATATTTTTCATATTCAGAACGGATAAGCATCGACGTCTTCTCAATTTTGGCAGTCATGGATACAGCTTTAGCTATAGCTTTAGCTTGGATCGCTTCCGTAGTTTTCAATGATATTGAAGATTTTCACATTGATGAGATTTCCAACACGGATCGTCCTCTCCAGAAGAAAATATTTTCTGTCGAAGAATACCGGAGACTGGGAATTTCCATCTTTATCTTTTCCTTGATCGGGGGGATGGCGGTTTCTCCCAAATTCGCTTTTCTTCTTCTTGTATATCAAACAATTGCCTGGTTCTATTCGATGAAGCCAATGCGCCTTAAGAGACTTCCTGTCATCGGAACTTTAATGAGCGCATTTGCGTCAATAATCATCCTTTTTATCGGATTCAATATGTTCTCTGGTGGAGAAAATGTCGAAGAACTATCCTGGCGAATCATTTTTCTCATCATAATCGCGCTCACCTTTTCCCTCCCCATCAAGGATTTCAAGGATATCGAAGGAGACAGGAAAAATGATGTCTGGACCATCCCGGTCATTTTCGGTGAGAGGAAAGGACGTTGGATCATTGCTTCTTCAATCTTCTGCTGTTTTATTGCTAGCGTATTCGTTTTAAACGAAAGAAAATTATTTTTACCGGCATTGCTGTTCGGAACGATTTCTTTCCTGGTGATTACTAGCCAAAAAATAAAACCCCGCCAGCTTTTCTGGTGGGTAATTGGCATAACTTCAATTTATGGCTTGATTCTTGTCGGGATCTTAATGTTCTAAAAATATATAAAATACAAGAAAATTTGGAGGGGAGGAAGCTATATCTAGCTCCTCCCCTATGGTATTGCGTTTCGACTCTGCCCGGCGAGCCTTGCCTTGGAATATTCATTCGAATTATCCATGCAATTTTTCAGGCGACCATATGAAGTGACTGCCTCCTTTCTCCTAATTGTTTCTTATCCTCTCTTGGCTACTTGTCCCTGAGGATAGTGGGGAAAGATTTTAGCTCGGGCCGGTTGGCCCTAATGTTGGAAGAACATCATCGGCACGCTCCTTTCATATTTTTTTGGTCGCTCTAAGTATAGTACATTTTTCAGATATTAATAATACCGGAAATCTTTTTCCAATTTTCAACACTAAGTTCCTGGGCCCGGATTTTGATATCGAAGCCGTTGTCCGATAGAATATCTTCAATGGATTTTTTATCCAGATGAAAGCTGGCGGATAAATTATTGGCCAGTGTTTTTCTTTTGGAAGAAAATCCCGCCCGCACGATCCTGAAGAATTCTTTGTTTGCGTTTTTTGATTTTTTGTTTTTGATATTCGATATTTTTATAACCGCACTGTCTACTTCGGGCTGTGGAATAAATGATGTTCTGAAGACATCAAACAGCATTCGTGGCTCGGAATAATATTGCACTGAAACAGCAAGAAGGCTCATCTTGCCGGGTCTGGCAGTGATCCTCTCCGCCACTTCTTTCTGAACCATAAGAATTATTTCTTTGGGCGGTATTTCCGATTCGAGAAGCAGCCGAAGAATAGGCCCAGTGATGTAGTAGGGAATGTTCGCTACCACTTTATATTTCTTGGGATTTTTTAAATTATTTTTCAAGAGTTCCGGGAGATTGATCTTAATAATATCTCCATGTATCAGGATTGTATTTTTCTCAGCTGATAATTTTTTCTTCAATATCAAAACCATTTCCGGGTCGATCTCCACTGCGATCAACCATTCGCAAATATTAGCTAATAAAAGTGTTAAAATGCCATGGCCTGGACCGATTTCCAGTACCGAATCATCTGGCTTCAAATCAGCCGCTTTTATTATTTTATCGACAATTTTATCATTAGCTAAAAAATTCTGTCCCCAATATTTCTTTGCTTTCATAAATAAATTAGTTCAAAACTTCTTCCACTTTAACGTTAATAACTCCTTCGCCGATTCCGGCAATCTTCGTGAACGCGACTTTATCCAGATCGATTATCCGGTTAGGACCAAACGGACCTCGGTCGTTGATCTGAACCATGACCGATTTACCATTGGCAGTGTTGGTGACTCTG
>Ga0209048_10003151_pt1 | contig 16163 bp, 11 predicted proteins | sample FrelakmetCRP12CR_FD_187146 | JGI IMG/M metagenome (GOLD analysis project Ga0209048, IMG submission 187146) | Freshwater lake sediment microbial communities from the University of Notre Dame, USA, for methane emissions studies - CRP12 CR (SPAdes)... | ecosystem: Environmental > Aquatic >... | reverse complement strand
GTCGGTCTTCCCGTCGACGATATACCGGTTTGCGGCAATCTCGTTGATCTCCTGGAGTTCCTTCTCCTGCTCATCCCTGATGTCCCCGATGATCTCTTCAATAAGATCTTCCATGGTCACCAGGCCGTCAGTACCCCCGTATTCATCTCCCACGAGGGCCAGGTGGATGCGTTTTTCGCGCATCTCTTTTAACAAGACACTGACATTCTTATTGGGAGGAACGATATAGGGCTTCCGGAGCACCTGGTTGAGCTGGAATTGCTTGTCCAACAGATGGAGCGGCAGAATATCCTTGAGATAGACGATGCCAATGATGTTGTCGATGGTCTCGGAATATACCGGCAGCCGGGAGAACCCCTTCTCGTTCATGGTATGAAGGATCGAGTCAACGTCGCTGTCCTTCTCGACTGCCACGATCTCTGTCCGGGGGACCATCACCTCCTTTACCACCGTGTCGGTGAACCGGAACACGCTGTGGATGAGGTCTTCTTCCGACGGTTCGAACACGCCGCTCTTGCGCCCTTCCCGAATGAGATATTTGACCTCGTCTTCCGATATCTGTGATGGTTCGTGCTCATGCGAGGAAATGAACAAGCTAATGATAAAATTACTTGATGCGGTCAGCATGCGCAGGACCCAGCGAAAGGTCCTGGAAAGAACATCGACGGATGTCGATGTGAAAAACGCGATTGTTTCAGCATGACGGATCGCGAGCGACTTGGGGATCAGCTCTCCGAACACCAGCGTCAGATACGTTATCACGCTCACGACAATGCCGACCGCGATCGGTTCGGCCGCTCTCTGGATGATTTCCACGGGCAGGGAAGCTAAAAAGGGCTTGATACGCTCAATGGCTATGACCCCGCCGAACGTGGCAGCCAACGTCCCGATGAGAGTGATGCCGACCTGGATGGTGGCGAGAAAACGCTCCGGTTCCTCCTGGAGCTTCTGGATCCTCTTTGCTTTCGTATTACCGCTTTTTACGAGATGCCGCACGCGGCTTTTGCGCAGCGAGATCAATGATATTTCGGCTGCAGCAAAAAAACCGTTCAGGAGGATGAGAAGTATGATTAAGAGGAGTCCGAGAAAGAGCATAAAGTGAAATATCCAATTAACAAATAACAACGAGGTGTTTAGGCTGAAGGCTGATTTGATCAGGTATTGAGGCTGAAGGCTGATATATTCTAAAAAGAACAGCTTCCACTTCAGCCTATCCACCTTCAGTCTATCTACCTGAGCAGTTACCCAAGTGCTTTATAACCCGTATTCCTTCCAGCGGTTCTCGACCAGCGCCTGTATCTCCGGCGACATCTTGATCTCCTCGGGCCAGGAGCGCATGAATCCCTCTCCGGGTCCTTTGCGCGTGGCATCGATGCCCATCTTGCCGCCGAATCCGATCTGCGGGCAGGAGTGATCAAGGATGTCGAGCGGACCGTTCGTGATGATCACATCGCGCTGCGGATCGACATGGTTCATGACCTTCCAGGTAACTTCGGAGTAATCATGGATATTGACGTCCTCGTCGCAGACAATGACGAACTTGGAGAGCATGAGCATGCCCGTGCCCCAGATCGTGTTGATCACCTTCTTGCCGTGGCCGGGATAGCGCTTCCTGATCCTGACGATCACATTATTATGGAACACGCCTTCAACGGGCATGTCCATGTCGAGGATATCGGGCGCGACCATCTGGAGCAGCGGAAGAAATATCCGCTCCGTGGCCTTGCCGAGATAGGCGTCTTCCTGCGGCGGGCGGCCGACCAGTGTGGCCGGATAGATTGCGTTCCTCCGGTGCGTAATGGCGGTAATATGGAATACCGGGTACTCATCGGCCTCGGAGTAGTAGCCTGTATGGTCGCCGAAAGGGCCTTCCACCCGCCGTTCGTGAGGGTCCACGAACCCTTCAAGGACGAACTCCGCCTCCGCCGGAACGCGCACATCAACGGTCTTGCATTGGACGACCTCAAGAGGCTTCTTTCTGAGAAAGCCTGCAAAGACGAACTCGCCGATAGCCGGCGGGAGCGGCGCGGTGGCTGAATATATGATGGAGGGATCGCCGCCGATGGCGACCGCAACTTCCATGCGCCTGCCGGCTGCCTCGTACTGCTGATACTGCCTGGCGCCGTCTTTGTGCTTGTGCCAGTGCATACCGGTGGTCTGATGATCAAAGACCTGCATACGGTACATGCCGACGTTCGTGATCTTCGTCAGGGGATCGACCGAGCAGACCATGGGGAGCGTGATAAAACGTCCGCCATCGGCCGGCCAGCACTGAAGCACGGGAATCTTTGAAAGATCCACGTGGTCGCCGGTCAGAACGATGTCCTGACAAGGGGCTTTTTTGACGGTCTTGGGGAAAAATCCGGCGAGTTCGGCAAGTTTCGGGAGTACTCCCAGTTTGTCCATGATCCCTGCGCCCGGACCCGGGAACAGGTTGGTGGGATCAACAAGGTCCTTGATCCGGTGGCCGATCTCATCGAGGCTGTCGACCTCGAGCGCAAGACAGATCCGCTTCATGGAGCCGAATGCATTGGTTAGTACCGGGAATTTCGATCCCGTGACCCGCTCAAAAAGAAGTGCTGTGTTCGCCGCACCCTTTTCTTTTGAGACCCGGTCCGTAATTTCCGCGATCTCGAGGTCGGCGGCCACTTCAGCCTTGATCCTGACCAGTTCGTTGTTCTTTTCGAGGACCGCGATAAAATCTCTTAACGTATTGTATGCCATGGGAATTGGATTGTATCGGAATCACTGGAGATTTGCAATCAAAAAACTCAGCGGCCCTCCTACAGGTCGCCGTACTTTTGCAGCCGGTGCCGGAAGGATCGGAAGGTCAGGCCGAGCAGTTTTGCCGCATCTGTCTTTACCCCTCCCGCTTTCTCGAGTGCTTTCCGGAGAAACGTCCGTTCGGTGTTTTCCAGCAGCGCCTCGAGGTCAACCCCTGTCTCGGGGATTTCGAGCGTGAACGGATCGGCGCCGTGGGAGGGTGTTTTTATCTTATCCGGCACCTGATCGATGCGGATAACATCTTCCGGAGTCATGATCATCATTCGTTCTATGGTGTTCTCAAGCTCCCGGACATTCCCCGGCCAATGATATGCCATCAGCGCCTTCATGGCTTCGGCGTCGATCGTTTTGATCCGCGCCCGGCGGTCTCCCTCCTTGCGGACGACCTTCTTGAGAAAATGCTCCGTGAGAAGCGGGATATCTTCCTTCCGTTCCCTGAGCGGGGGAAGATGGATGGGGATCACGTTCAAACGATAGTACAGATCCTCCCGGAACGCGCCCTTGGCAATTTCGGTCAGCAGGTCCCTGTTGCTTGCGGCGATGACATGCACATCCACCTTGACCCCTGCGGTCCCCCCTACCCGCATGAATTCGTGCTCCTGGAGGACCCGCAGGAGCCTGATCTGGAGCGCCGGCGTTGTCGCGCTGATCTCATCGAGAAAAATGGTCCCGTTGTTGGCGGCTTCGAACAGGCCCTGTTTGTTCGACGACGCGCCGGTGAAGGCACCCTTCATATATCCGAACAATTCGCTTTCCAGGAGGGTCTCGGGCAATGCCCCGCAGTTGACCGTCACGAACGGCCCATTCTTCCGGGGGCTGTTGAAATGGACGGCCTTTGCCACAAGCTCTTTGCCGGTCCCGCTCTCACCCGTTATAAGGACAGTGCTGGTCGTATCCGAGACCTGACGGATCAACGAAAACACTTTCTGCATTGGTACGCTTTTCCCGATAAAATTGGCGAATCCCGCTTTCGACTCGATCTCACGCTTGAGAAGGATATTCTCCTTTCTCAGATATCGCTTTTCGAGCGAATTGTTAATAATTAACTTCAGTTCATCGACCTTGAACGGCTTGATGATGTAATCATACGCCCCGATCTTCATGGCTTCGACCGCGGCCTCGGTTGTTGCAAAGGCGGTGATCATGATCACGACGGTGTCTGGCGAGATTTCCTTGACCGACCTGAGCACTTCCATGCCGTCGGCCCCGGGCATCTTCACATCGGTGATCACCAGGTCGAAGATCTCGGCCTGGACCGCCCGGATCGCGTCTGCGCCGTTCTTTGCCGTTACGATTTCGTGACCTTCCTTGGTGAGCAGGATCGCGAGGAAGTCCCGCATGCTCTGTTCGTCATCAACGACCAGTATTTTACTCATGTCCACTCCGCCTCTTCTGCACGTGCTCGGTATTGTTCTTGGCCAGCGTGTAAACCGGTTCCTCCAGGATGGGGAGCTTGATAATGAACCGGGTTCCTTTGCCCGGCACGCTGTCAACGGAGATCGTGCCCTGATGGTCCTCGATGATCCGGTAGACGATCGACAGTCCGAGGCCGGTGCCCCCGGTCTTTGTCGTATAAAAGGGATTGAATATCCTGTCCCGATCACAGAACTCGATACCCTGGCCCGTATCCGCTATAATGATCTCGCACCAGTCAATGTCCTCATGCATACGGGAAAAGGTCCTCGCCGTGACGGTAATATCGCCGCCATGCGGCATCGCCTGGCAGGCATTAATAAGAAGGTTCCAAAAAACCTGGCGAAGGCGCTGGGAGTCTCCTTGTATGACAGCGCCCGGATCAACCTGATGCGTGATGCGTATGTTGCCCTTAAAATCCTTGCTGTTCTTTAAAAGCAATATCGTTTCGTTCAGAACGGGCGAAAGATCGACGGTGTCGTTCTGAGCGTTCTTGAGCCTGGCGTAGTCCAGGAATTCCATGATGATCGTGTTGAGCCGGTCTGTCTCGCGAACGACAATATCCATAAGTTGCTTGTTGTCGCCTTGCAGGTCGAGTTCGCCCTGAAGCACCTGTATGGAACCGCTGAGCGATGCGAGCGGGTTCCGGATCTCGTGGGCGATGCCCGCGGCGAGGCTCCCGACGGTCGCCAATCGTTCCTTCATCCTGACCTGGTCCTCCATCTCGACCAATTTTGTTATGTCCTGGAAGATTAGGATGATCCCGCGAACGGCATTTGAATCGTCCTTGAGCAGAGAGGCCGTCATCCCGAGCAGGGCGGTGCTGCCGTCCTTTTTCGTGATCCTTCCGCTGAAACGATACGGCTGCGATTTCAGCGAGTCCGTGTGGCCGAAGATCCCCTTGATGCTGTCCCCGAAAACCTGCTGCCAGCGGTTTTTGATCTCATCCTCGCGGTACCCGGTGATCTGTTCCGCCGCGGGGTTCCAAGACGCGATGTTACCCCGCATGTCCATGGTGACGATCCCGCTCCCCACGCTCCTCAGGATGTGCTCCTGCAGAACACGGAGGTCTTCCAGGTCCATGCTCTTCTCCCGAAGTTCCTTGCGCGTCTTTCTGAGACGTTCGGAAAGGTAGCCGCTCAGAAGCGCCACGGTATAGAAAGAGAGCATATTGATAAATACCTGAAAGAGCACCTGGACCGCGGTGAAGTTCTGGCTCCTGACGAAACCGAGAACGTTGTAGTACTGCATGTCCAGCATCGCACCGTAGAGAATGCTCGAGAGAGAAGCCGAAAGATATCCTCCCCGGCGGTACAGAATGATACTTGAAGATATGATGGTCAGATGGTAAAGGAGTGAAAAACCGCTGTCGATGCCTCCGGTAAGATGAGTGAGCGCGGTAACGAGAAGAATGTCGACTGACGTCTGAAGATAGGCGAGGAGGGAAAGACGCTGTATATTCCTGAGAAGGTACCAGTAAACAACGGTCAGGCAATAGACAGAGAGAAGAAAATAATACACATACGCGGTTTTGAAGGGGTAAATAGTATAGTGCCGTTGAAAAAAAACAAGGGTCCCGACCAGAAAGGTCGCGAGCACCACCCTGCTCCAGATAAGCCACTTTATGCGTATCGTGTATTCTTTTTTTGAATACTCTTGTGTCACGTGAGTTGCTAACCCGCCGCCGCGCCCATCTGGAATATTGGCATGTACATGGCCACGATCACAAAGCCGACCACGACGCCCAGAAAAATCATGAGCATGGGCTCAAGCATGGAGGTGAGCGCCGCCACAGCGGAATCCACCTCGTCATCGTAGAAGTCAGCGATCTTGTTCAACATGTTGTCGAGCGCGCCCGTCGCTTCACCGACCGAGATCATCGAAACGACCATGGCAGGGAAGATCTTTGCCCTCCCCAGAGGATCGGCAAGCGTTTTCCCTTCGCTCACGCTCTGCCGGGTGGTGAGGATCGCATCTTCCACGACCTTATTGCCCGCGGTCCTCGAAACGATCAACAATCCTTCAAGGATAGGGACTCCGCTGGTAAGCAACGTGCCGAGGGTGCGCGTAAACTTTGCAACCGCCACTCTCTGGATCAGTGATCCCGCAACAGGTATTTTTAGCGCAATGCCATCGGTCGTTCTCAGTCCTTTTTCTGTTCTCCTGAATTGTTTGAGACCAACGAAGAAACCGATAATGGCGACGATAAGTGATAGGCCTCCCCATCCTTTTAAAAAGTTGCTGAATGCCATGACAACGCGGGTCGGGAAAGGCAGCTGCATCTTTGCTTCCACAAAAATGTTGGCCAGCATGGGAACGACGACAACCAGCAGCAGGGAAACCACGGAAACCGCGACAAACAGGATGATCGCGGGATAAATCATCGCCGATTTGATCTGACCTTTGATCTTCGCGAACTTTTCCATAAACGCGGCGAGCCGCCCGAGGATGGTATCCAGAATACCGCCTGCCTCTCCGGCAGCGACCATATTGCAATAAAGAGTGTCAAATATCTTGGGGTGTTTTTTGAGCGCATCGGCAAAGGTCGCCCCGCTCTCCACATCGGACCTGACCTGGTTTACGGTCTTTTGAAGCGATTTGTTTTCAGTCTGGCTGCCGAGAATATCGAGACACTGCACGAGCGGCAATCCTGCATCGATCATGGTCGCCAGCTGCCGGGTAAAGATCACGATATCTTTATCCTTGACTTTTGGAGCGCCGAAACTTAACTTGAGCTCTTTCGCCTTGGCGGTTACATTGATCGGCTGAATATTCTGTTTCCGCAGGAGCGCGAGAACATCCTCTTTGCTGTTTGCAGCGATCTCGCCCTTTTGGACCGTTCCCTGCCGTGTTTTGCCTTCCCATGTAAATACGCTTGTTGCCATTTTTCACCTCATCATTATTCGTGCCGGCAGCGATGGTCTCAGCGGTATTCCTTCTGGACCGTCTGCTGCCCTGCAAGACCGGAGCGTCCGAGCATTTGAACAAGTTCGTCGGGATTCGATGACCGGCCGATACAGTCTTCATACGAAATAAATTTTTTGGTATAGAGTTCATACAGCGACTGATTGAGGGTCATCATGCCGAACTTTGACTGGCCGGTCTGCATAATGGAATAGATCTGGTGGATTTTATCCTCCCTGATAAGATTCCGGATGGCGATATTCGGGATCATGACCTCAAGAGCGAGCATTCTGCCGCCGCCTATCTTCGGCACCAGTTGCTGGGACAGGACGCCCTCGAGAACGAACGACAGCTGCGCCCTGACCTGGGATTGCTGGTGAGGCGGAAAGACATCGATGATACGATTCATCGTCTGCGCAGCGGAATTCGTATGGAGTGTCGCGAACGTAAGGTGTCCTGTTTCCGCTATCGTCAGGGCCGCTTCAATGGTTTCAAGATCGCGCATTTCACCCACGAGCACGACATCGGGGTCTTGCCGGAGAATATATTTCAAAGCGTCCTTGAACGACTTGGTGTCGGCGTTGACCTCCCGCTGGTTTACCAGGCATTTCTTATGGGGGTGGAGATATTCGATCGGATCTTCGATGGTGATGATATGTTCCTGCCGCTCGGTGTTGATCTTATCGATCATCGAGGCAAGTGTCGTCGACTTACCGCTTCCCGTGGGACCGGTGACGAGAACGAGTCCTCTCGGCTTCTTGCATAGGTCGGATACGATTTCAGGAAGTCCCAATTCGTGAAATGTTTTGATCTTAAAGGGAATGGTCCTGACCGCAGCAGCGACGGCGCCCCGCTGCACGAACATATTTGCGCGAAAGCGGGACAGATTTTTAACGCCGAACGAGAGGTCAAGTTCGCTGTTCTCTTCGAACTTGTGCTTCTGGGCATCGGTGAGGATGCTGTAGCAAAGGTCCTTGGTCTGAGTGGCGGAAAGGGGTTCCAATCCGGGGATCAATTTTATCTTGCCATCAACGCGGATCGATGGCGGTATCCCCGTGGTAATATGGAGGTCGGATGCGCCTTTTTCTATCATAAACTTGAGTAAGTCGTGCAGGTTGGCCATGTGAAGAACCCCTTTTTTGAATACCCGTTTGTGCGGTACTCACGCTCGTGCCGCTAATTTTTATCAGGGAATGTATTCTCAACCACTTCTTCCAGCGAAGTCAACCCAGCTTTCACTTTCAACAGTCCGCTCGCCCGAAGAGTCTTCATGCCTCCGCTGACGGCCGCTTTTTTGAGTTCGAATACCGATGCGCCCTGAAGAATGAGTTCCTTGATATCGTCCCTGAGCGGCATGACCTCGTAGAGCGCCACCCTGCCCTTGTAGCCGGTCTGGTTGCAGATATCACAGCCCTCCCCCTTGTAGCTGATAACGGTCTTGGCCTCTTCAGGTTCAAACCCTGCATCAATAAATGTCTCAACCGGCAGTTTTTGAGGCTTCTTGCATTTTTGGCAGGATTTTCGTACAAGCCGCTGCGCCACGATCAGGATCACTGCCGAGGATACCAGAAACGGTTCAACACCCATGTTGAGCAGACGGTTGATGGTGCTCGGAGCGTCATTGGTGTGGAGTGTGGAGAGCACCAGGTGGCCGGTGAGCGCGGCCTTGACCCCGATCTCCGCGGTTTCATAGTCACGGGTCTCTCCTACCATGATGATATCCGGGTCCTGACGGAGAAAGGAGCGGAGCGCAGCCGCAAAGTTGAGCCCGATATCGTCCTTCATTTGGACCTGATTGATACCCATAAGGTTGAATTCCACCGGGTCCTCGGCGGTCATGATATTTTCGGAATCGGTGTTCAGTTCGCTCAGCGCCGAGTAGAGTGTTGTGGTCTTGCCGCTTCCCGTCGGGCCTGTCACCAGCACCATGCCGAACGGTTTCCCGAGGGCCTCCTTGAAATCGGCCAGTTGGTCCTCATCAAAGCCAAGCTTGGTCATGTCGAGCTGAAGATTCGACTTGTCGAGCAGACGCATGACGATCTTTTCGCCGAACAGGGTCGGAAGGACGGAAACACGGAAGTCCATGACCTTGTTCTTGCTCATCTTGAGCTTGATCCTGCCGTCCTGCGGAAGTCTCCGTTCGGCGATGTCGAGGGACGACATGATCTTTACACGGGAGATGATCGCATTTCTGATCTTGAGCGGAAGACCCATGACCGTTTTCAGCACACCGTCAAGCCGGTACCGCACCCTGAACTTTTTCTCGTAGGGCTCAATGTGGATGTCGCTCACGCCCGCTTTTGCCGCCCGGAGCAGAATGCCGTTCACGAGTTTCACGATCGGCGCTTCAACTTCATCCGACAACGCGTCCAGCTTGTCGTCTTCAATGACCTCGAGTTCATCGACCGCGCCGTGGACAAGGTTGTCGAAATCTTCTACGTCCACCTCTCCGCCGGTATCGATATCATCCACAAAGCCGCCGTCATCGGCGGATTCATCCATCGCATAATCTTTGGCATCCAGCGAGAACTTTTTTTCTTCCTTGGGTTGTGCCGCTTGCGCAGCACCTCCGGTTTTGGCTGCCATGATTGCCTTGGCGCCGGCGCCATAATATTTCTTGATCGCTTCAACAATGGCGCCTTCGGTTGCCACGACAGCTTCGACATTATAGCCGGTCATGAATTTGATGTCGTCGATGGCGAATATATTGGAGGGGTCGACCATGGCGATGGTAATCGTGGCTCCGGCCCGATTGATCGGCATGATGCGATATTTCTGGGCAACTTCCGCGGGAATGTGTTTTATGACGGAGAGATTGATCTCGAATTTGCTCAAGTCGACATACGGGACGCCGTACTGTTTGCTCAGAAACGTCATCAGCTTGTCTTCCGGCACGAATCCCATTTTAACCAGGATAGTGCCCAGCCTGCCGCCTTCGTTTTTCTGCGTGACAAGCGCTTTCTGCAAATGATCTTCAGTGATCAGACCCGACGATACAAGCATCGCGCCGAGTCTTCCGGACATCGCCATAGGGACTCCCTTAAATAAAATAAGCGGCTTAGGTTCAACGTTCTCAGTTCACGGTTCAAGGCTGGAAAACCATGAAGATCGAACGGGTTGAATCGTAGAAATCGCTGAATAAATTTCAAGCAGAATGGAGGATAGGTTCACATTCCGGCTTTGTTTTTAAGCCTAACCTTGAACGACTCGACTGACCTCGCCGAAGTCCATGAGCCTGATAACCTGAGTAGATATAATATTACTTGAATAATGATTGCATGTCAAGAAGCCAGACGTACATTCCCCCGATTTTATAATGCGTTATCGGATCTGCCTGGCAAGCGCGTTCTTCATGATCAAAACCGGCGCTTTTTTCCCGGTCCATATTTCGAAAGAGATAACACCCTGGTATAAAAGCATGCCGAGTCCGGACAGTCTTTTAGCGCCCCGCTTTTTTGCCGTCTTTAAAAGCGAGGTCGCCGGCGGATTATAGACAAGATCACAGACGAGATGTTTTCTCTCGATGAGCCCCGCAGGTATCGGCAGAGGGTCCGTTCTCTTGAGACCGATCGGAGACGCGTTTATCAGACAATCCGCATCAGCCGCATGCTGAGGGAGCGACTCCTGTCCTATGGCCATTGATGGCACCCCGGTCTTTTCCCTGATATCCTGTGCCAGCAACGATGCCTTGCGGGCATCAATGTCCCGGAAGACGATCGCGGCGGCGCCCGCAAGCGCCAGACTGAAGCTCACCGCGCGGGCCGCACCGCCCGAACCGATGAGCAAGAATCTTTTCCCTTTTGGATCCAGCCCTCCATGCTCCATGAGGGCTCGCAGGAAGCCTCTGCCATCGGTGTTATGGCCGATCAGCCGCCCCTTTTTGACTTCGATCGTATTCACGGCGCCGATCAGCCGCGCCTCCTTGGACAGGTCGTCAAGATAGACAAGCACCCGTTCTTTGTGCGGGACCGTGACGTTCAATCCGCGGAGACCGAGCGGGACCACCGCTCGCACGGCATCCTCCAGGTCCCCGGGAGAAACCGCAAAAGGCACATAGCAGGCATCCATGCCGAGTTTTTTAAACGCGCTGTTATGCATCCCCGGAGAGAAGGTATGCTCCACCGGGTGTCCGAATATTCCATAGATCGTCGTTTTTCCCGAAATCATCAGGAGCGCCTCCCTTCACCACGCAACACGTTCACCAATTCACTGAAAGTATCCGCCTTCCGTACCTTGACGGAGAGAGCCTGCTCCAGCTGTACAAGGCGCGTGTTGTCAAGGAACAGGTCTTCATCTTCCTTCAATGCACTGGAGGGTATCACAACCAGATCCCCCAGACGCTTGCCCTTGAGCGCCCGAAGAATATCCTGTCCTGTCAAGAGCCCCGCAACAGTCACCGAAGGCCCGAAAAAAAAGTTCTGCGCGATCACCAGTCTGATCCTTGGTCCATCAACCGTTTTCAACCGCTCAAGGGCGCGTTTGAGAATACTGCCAAACGATACCCCGGTAACCAGGGTAAGGTTTATCGGCGCTGCCTTTTTCGGTATCCGCGTACGTGAGACATCTCGCAGGAATTCGGACACCATGCCAACGCCGTTCTCTTTCTGGGGAAGCTCCTCGTAAAAAGACAGTGGAGGGAAAGGTTCTCCCGCTTTGATGAAGAATTCATCGGAAGCAAACACGAGACGCGTCCCGATCTGCCGTTTGAACCGGGACCCGAGCCGGGCAATGCATTCGATCACCGAACGCGCCTCGGATCGTGTAAACGACCTGAGAGGAAACAACTTTTTCCGGTATGACGTTATCCCTACCGGGACCACCGCTATGGAAGCAACGGCCGGAAACAGACCGGACAGGTCGTCCAGTGTTTTTTGCATGTGATCGCCGTCGTTGATGCCGGGGCATAGAACGATCTGCGTGTGCATCCGGATGCCGCCTTTGGCAAGACGCTTCATGTTCGCCAGGATGTCAGGCGCCCTCTTGTTTCCAAGCATGAACGTACGAAGCACGTGGTCCGTGGTATGAACGGAGATATAGAGCGGCGACAACCGCTCACGGAAGATCCTTTCCCAGTCATGTTCTGACAGTGCGCCGAGCGTGATATAGTTGCCATGCAGGAATGAAGCGCGGAAATCGTCGTCTTTAATATACAGACTTTTCCGGCAACCAGCCGGCATCTGATCGACAAAACAAAAGATACACCGGTTACGGCACCTGGTGATGCGGATCGGGGGGAACTCCAGTCCAAGGTTGTCGTCAGGGTCTTTCTCGATGATGAGCTTTCGGGCCCTGCCGTCCTTCGAGTGAAACGCAACAATGATATGTTCATCAGCGATCAAAAAACGGTAATCGATAACGTCATGGACTTCTTTTCCATTCACGGAGTCGAGCACGTCCCCAGCTTGAAGACCCAGTCCTTCAGCGGTACCGCCCGGCAGGATATGAACAATCTCAAGCAATCAGGGTCTCTTCTTGGAGGCGAACATGAAGTCAACATACCCGGCGATCTGTACCATAGCCTCATCGGTGACCTGCCGGCATTTTCGAATCAGCATGATCTCGTCAATGCTCAGGATCTTTTCCAGGTAATTGGTCTGCTCTTCGGAAAGCGGGAATTTACGTTTCCCCCGCTTTAATTTTACCTGGGAAGGAGAAAGGAAAAAACCCTTGACCTCGTCCGGGACCTTCTCCTGGTGGGCCGCAAGAACGAGCATGGACTTGTCCAGACCCAGTTTGTTCGCGATCACCATGAGCGTCGAATCCTTCGGTATGTGCCCTTTATTGATCGTGACCCGCAGAAGCTCCGGGCTGATGCCGAGCACTTTCGAGGCATCCTTAAGATTTTTAAAGCCTTTCTTCTCAAGTGCCTGTCTGATCATATCGGATATCTTCATGAATGTCCTCCGTGTAATAGTTTCAATGCACTATCAGCCGACGATCCTGGTGCCGCGCACGACATACTGGACGCCTGAAACCAGCGTGAATGCGACCGTTGTCCAGTACAACACATGCGTCCCTGCCATCTCTTTACCGAATGCCTTCAGGACCAGCGAAAGCGTTACCACAAGCAGCTGCAACACCGTTGCGGCCTTGCCGATGAAGGATGGCCTTGCCTTCAGATCGTGGCCTAAAAAATAGATAACGATACTGCCGAGGACCAGGATCACATCCCTGCTCACCACGATAATAACAAGCCATACGGGAAGCATCCCGAGCAGCACCAGGGTCACGAATGCGGAGAGAATGAGCAATTTGTCCGCGATCGGATCAAGAAGCGCGCCCAATTCGGTTATGGAATTGGTAACTCGCGCGATCAATCCATCTAACGCATCAGTCACACACGCCACGGCAAAAACCACCAGGGCCCATCGATAGTAACCGTAAATCATCAAATTGATAAAAAAGGGGATAAGGACGATTCTGATAAGCGTGATATAGTTAGGAAGGTTCATCGGCACCCCGCTGGATACGCTCAATGGTATAAATATTAACATATTTATTTATATTGTCAACCTTTTCTTTTTGTTCACATTTGTTTTTGTTATGGGGGGTTGGCGGGGGGGAAAGGCGGATTATTTTTTCTTTCTATGTAAATCATACACTATACTCAGAGATGGGCATTGAGATAGAGTTGCTCAATACCATGAAGATGCCTATCCCGTAGAGCTGCGTTTTCCATTCATCGCAGATTGGTTATTGAGAGACCCATGAGATTTTTTATTTGAAATGTGGAGCCATCTGCCGGAATCGAACCGGCGACCTACTGATTACGAATCAGTTGCTCTACCAGCTGAGCTAAGATGGCCTGAGGCGGGATGCGGGATTGATCAAAAACGCACGGAACAGACGGTTGTTTATACAACATTATCTCTTCTGCTGTCAAGAATTTCTTTCAGAGATAGCGGTGAATAATCTGATCTATATCATCGTCTTCTCTCCTGATAGATGAGGTGAAAAGGATGTGCTTACTCGTATCGCAGTGCCTGGATAGGGTCCTGGAGCGCGGCTCTGCGCGCCGGGTATACGCCGAAAAAAATGCCCACGGCTGCAGAGAACGTAAACGCCATGATGATGGACCAGGCCGAGACGCTCGTGGGAAGGACGGTGACGAACATCGGGATGAGCAGGGCAAGGCCGACTCCCAGCAGAATGCCGATCACCCCGCCCGCGCCTGAGAGCGTTATCGCTTCGATCATGAACTGGGCCATAATGTCCCGGTTCCGGGCGCCAAGGGCCTTCCGGATGCCGATCTCCCTCGTGCGCTCCCGCACCGACACCAGCATGATGTTCATGATGCCGATGCCTCCTACGACCAGAGAGATGCCCGCGATGCCGCCGAGCACGGCCGTGAGCACGCCGAGGATGGTGTTCATCGTTTCCAGCATCGCCCCCTGGGTCTGGATGGTGAAATCTTCCTTGTGGGCATGCCTCTTTATCAGGATATCCTTGATCTGGACTATGGCGCGATCGACATCCTCGGCCCGTGGAGTGGACGCGATGATCTCGAAGAGCGAGTCGGTGTCAAAGAGCTCCTGGCCGCTCGTGACAGGAATGAACACGATATCATCAAGGTCCATGCCGAGGCTTGTTCCCCTTTTCCGCATAACGCCTACGACGCGGTACCGCGCATCGGAAATCGTCACGACCTTGCCGAGCGGATTTTCCGTGCCTAAGAGCTCCTCTTTTACCTTGGTGCCGAGCACAACGATCTTCGCTTTTGAATCAACATCTCCCTGTGTTACATAGCTTCCGGTGTCCACGAAGAGGTTCCTGATGCTCTGGAATTCCGGCGTGGTCCCGATTATCATGGTATCGCGGCCCATGTTTCGGAATTTGATCTTTCCGGTGCCGAATACGAGCGGTACGGCGTCGGTCAGCAGCCATGCGCGACGTTTGAGCGCCTGCGAATCATCATAGGTGAGCTTGCGCACCGTGCCGGCGGACGGCGGATGAAAACCGCCGCGCGTGGAGGTCTTTCCCGGCGTGATGATCAGAAGATTCGTGCCCATGCCGGTGAGTTCCTTGGTGATGTATACTTGCGCGCCCTCACCGATGGATACCAGCAGGATCACCGCCATGACCCCGATGATCACCCCGAGCATGGTGAGCCCCGATCGGACCTTGTTTGAGAGGATCGCCTCGAAAGCGACCCGGAATGTTTCGATGAAATTCAATGTTTTTCCCCTCTTGAGTAGGATTGTTTCCTCTCGTCAAGAGAATCCGTTTTTTTTTGCATATCCCCTTTTCGACCTGAATGAATTTCTTGACCCGTTAAAGCCACGTCCGCTCGCCCGCGCACACTCGGTCTGCGGCCTCAGACACCCTGCACTCGGGGTTCCACTCGTAAACGCTGGGTGCAGGCAGTGCAACGCGTCCGCCCCTTCGGGAACGCTTCCTTAGACCAAGACGGGTGCCCAATAAATTCATAATAGCCGCTCCGGGGACATGCGGGGTCTGAGTAAAGCCCTAAGATTCCCGCCGTTCAGAGGCCCCTGCATCCCGTGAATAGTCCCGCGCACAAGCATGCGCAAGCAGTCACGGCCGATACCATCACAAAACCAGGCAGACACGGCCTCGCCTGTTTGCCAAGGCGAGGGAAAGTGCTGCGATGCTCGAAGATGCTTATTAACCCCACCGGTAATGCATGCCTGCGCGGAACTGTGAACCGGGGTGCAGAAAAAAGAATAAAATCGTGCGCTACCTGCAAGGAGTCGTATTTGCTTTTTACTCCCAGACTTACAGACATTTCACAATATACATCCGTCAAATGTGACCCACTTGTTATGGAGATAACCAATAATTCATCCCTGCACCTGGTCCTGTATGATCCGGCCGTCCTTCACCGTGACAATGCGCCTGCAGCGCGCCGCCACGTTCGGGTCATGGGTGACGATGATGATAGTGGTCCCCTGCTCGTTAAGCGCGGTCAGAATATTGAGTATCTCTCCGCCGGAGCTGCTGTCGAGATTGCCCGTTGGCTCGTCGGCAAGCAGCAGCGTCGGGTTGTTCACAAGCGCCCGGGCGATTGCCACCCGCTGCTGCTGGCCCCCGGAAAGCTCGGT
>Ga0209048_10003150_pt1 | contig 16170 bp, 15 predicted proteins | sample FrelakmetCRP12CR_FD_187146 | JGI IMG/M metagenome (GOLD analysis project Ga0209048, IMG submission 187146) | Freshwater lake sediment microbial communities from the University of Notre Dame, USA, for methane emissions studies - CRP12 CR (SPAdes)... | ecosystem: Environmental > Aquatic >... | reverse complement strand
CGTTTTCGGTGACGGTTTACCTTTCAGCAGGACGATTGTCACGTTGTCGTTGCCAACTGCGACGCCCTCTTCGAACTCAAACTCCTTGCGCAATCCCAGCACGCGCACAAACCATTTCGCGCTGCGCCGCGGATCACGGACGGCCAGTCCGAAGTGACCGACCGTGCCGATTGTGAACGGTACCTTCATGGTTGCTACCTTAGCGGATCACATGAACGCTTGCCAAGTGCGGGCCGGCCACCTCACGAACGAGGCGCGGGCCCAAAGCTCCGCGACGCCAGATCTCACCCCTGCCCGACAAGAATACGCCCCAGACCCGCCGCGCGCGGACGAGGCAACTAGAAAAGGAGAATGTCCCCGTTTTGTCGCGGCATGTGAACCAATGGGCCCTTCGGTGGTGTCGTGAACAGCGAAGACTATGGCCGCCGGCTCCGGCAAAATCGAAAAAAAGAATAGAGGAGATCCTGGGTTGGTATGGATAACCCCTGCATTGTTGGAGTAGACTTCATCGCCGCAGCGAGCGGCGTGCCGTGCTTTGGGGGGCTTGTGGAGAATCCATGAAGCTCGTGTTCGCGATGTGCCTCTCTCTGACTCTCCCTGGTCTACGGCATGCCCGAGTTCGCGACGGTGGATCCCAAATAGGATCTCCTGCCATGTTCATCGGATAGTCCCAAAGGGTAAGGGAGGGGCACACACGATGCAAACCATCCTGGCACTTCTGACTCTCATCGTTAGCCACTGGCCTATTGGCGGCAGCATCTTGCCGCAGTCTCAACTGCGGCCGATCACGCCTCAACCTTTTCGAGTTGATACGTTGACACCTCTTATAGTTGTGCTAGTCCAATTCGTTCTATTTCTCGCTGGACTGACGGTGATTATCCTGGTGGAGCGACGTCGCAAGCGGGTTGATGGAAAGCTTGAGCCGCTGGGAAAGTTCGCGAGGAAGTACCTGAGGCAACACTGGAAAAGCACGCTGATCGGGGCCTTGGTCTGGATCAACGAGGGTGCGTTAACCGGGCTCGCGGTGCTGATTGTGGCGAGGGTCATCGGTGGGTTCTTTACCTTTAGGGGTGGGAATCAAACAGATGTCGTTGGCGGGGAGCGTGAGCGCTTCACTGAAATGGCCAAGCAGGAGCAAGAGGCGTGGGTTCGTGGTCTGGGGCAAACACCCGAGGATCGGATCGCCGGCATCAACGCAATCTTTGACCGCAAGGAACGGACGGTAAAAGTGGTCATGTGGGAGGAGCCGGCCAGCGGCGGATACATAGGGGTTCGCATCAGCCGTAATCTTGCGGGAATGGACAACCGTGAGCGGGAGTTTCTGAGGACGGTCGAGTTGCTCGCCACCACCGGCGGGGACCCGGCATGGTGCACATGGAAGAGGTTCGGGCTCATTTGGGGGGACGGAAAGGCGTCCATCGAGGATCGGAGTTACTCTATTCCGAGCGGCAGGGAAGCCGGCGTCAAGGACGACAAGAGCGCGATCGCATGGTATGCGGCCCAACACAATGTGACGGTTGACAGCGTGATCAACGATATTTTGAAGACCGTTGAGAACCTCAATCAGGAAGCCACGCGGAGCCAGATCCCCGTACCGGTGCTTCAGAATATCAAGAGCCGGCTCACGGGCGGGAGCGCCTGGCTGTCGCCGCACGAGATCCCGGAGACGATCTACGCGTCAAAAGGAGAGTATGCGCTCCGATTGGGAGTGTTGGACGGCACCACGATTCCGTTGGCCTATTCGGGGGAAGGCTCGATGATCACCATCGCGCCTCCCGGCTCAGGTAAGACGCAATGCCATGTCTTTCCGAATCTGTTGACCTGGAAAGGGCCTGCCGTCGTGCTCGATGTGAAGGGGGAGATTTACGCCGCCACGAGCAAGTGGCGCGCGGAACACGTAGGGCCGGTGTTCAAGTTCAGTCCCCTGGAGCCGGAAAAAAGCCAGTCCTACAATCCATTAACCCAAGTTCGCTCTGACCCGGACTACCTGTGGGAAGATGCCCGCTTTCTCGCCGACATGATGATCGTCCCCTCGCAAGCCAAAGACCCGTTTTGGGAAAACAAGGCAAGAGACGTGCTTCAGGCGGCCATCGCCTATACCTGTCTCGAAAAAGATCTGACGAAGCGTCCGATGTCCAAAGTGATCGATGTATTGCATGGGGTGGGCTGGGATTCGTTTGTCACGTATGTGCAGGCACGCGTGGACATTCCTTCGATGCAGCGGGCCGGACACTCGCTGGCCACCATGGACTCGAAGCAGCGTGAAAGCGTCCTTCAAACGGCGCAGTCGAGCTTAAGCGCTTGGTCCGGGCAACGCGTTGAGCGCACGACTCGAAAATCGGACTGGAGTCCTCTCGATCTTCGGAACGGCACGAACCCCACAATATATATCTGTCTGAAGCCCAGCGAGGTGGATAGCTACATTTCCGTGCTGCGCGTCTTCATCGCCCAGCACATCAGGGTGCTATGCAACGAGCTGCCGCCCCGGGGATCGGCCCCCATTCTGTTCCTGCTGGATGAGCTTCCGAGGTTGAAGCATATGCCGCCGGTGGAAGAGGCCCTTGAAATTGGACGGCAGTATGGAGTCAAGCTATGGATGTTCGCGCAGAGCGTCGGGCAGCTCGAGAACGCCTATGAGAATGCCGAAGGGATGGTCGGCAGCTGTGCCGTGCGGATCTATATGAACCCGAGTGCCGCCGATGGTCTCGCAGAAAAGCTTTCCGAGTCGCTGGGATACCGCGAGTCCGCACTCGACTCGTCACGTCAGCGTCTGGTCGATGCGGCAGAGCTGGCAGGCCCGGCATACCGCGACCTTCAGATCGTGATCGGCTCCAGCTCCAAGCCGGCCAAGGTTGGAAAGTCATTTGCCTGGCAAGACCCGGACCTCAAGAGCCGCATTGGGAGTTTGTAGGGTCCGCATTTTTCATTGCTCGTACGCAGCTGCCTCAGCCGATTGGAACGCACGTTGGATCAAGCGGCTCTTCAACAAGACATCATCAGGCTCGAGGCCGAGCGCCGGTCCCTCTCGACCGAAGCCTCTCGTTTAAAACAGGAACAGCAGCAGTTGTCGGACCTGGCAGCCACTGCAATCGAGCAGCAGGCACGCGATGCTCAACTGCAAGAAGAGCTGAGATTTCTTCAGGCGCAACAAGGGGCACTTCAACAGGAGATAGATCTTCGCCGCGCCGAGATGCGCGCGCTGGAGGCTGATCGAACGTTGGAGGCGAGCAGAAGGGCGTTGGAACAAGAGCGCAACCCGGAGGTGCTCTCTCAGAAAGAAGAGACCGCCCGCGAGCAGTTCTTTAAAGAAGAGGCGGCTCATAAGGCTGAGGCGGTACAGAAAGAGATTCAAGCCAAAGAGGCGCTCCAGAAGGAGGACTTCCGGAAAGCCGAGTCAGCCGAGAAAGACCGCCAGGCCAAGGATCTGTACGAAAAACAGGAACGCGACAAACAAGAATCCCTGCAAAAGCAGGAGGTGCCGCTCAAAGAACAGCTTCAGAAAGAAGAACTGCAAAGATCAGAAACAGTCGAGAAGGAACGTCAGACGCAGGAGAACCTACTTTCAGAAGCCGCGAAGGACACCGCATATTCGGTCGGTCAAGCCATCGATGCCGTCCGAGACGCGAAGGAAGCAATCCAGAAGGAACTCGAAGAGCGAGAACGACGACAACAGGAACGTGAAGCCGAATTAGCCAAATTCAACCAGGAACGAGAGGTCTTGCTGGAGAAGTTTCGCGAGGAGCAGGAGCAACAACGCCAGGCACAAGACCAGGTCCGTAGAGACGTGCTCGAGGCCATGCAGAAGGCCGGATTCGAGAAAGAGGCCATCGAGAGAGGCAAGGAGATACAGGAACAGGTGTTCAGGGAACAGCGGGAGCAGCAGGAGCGAGCGGAGCAGGAGCGATTGGACCGTCTCGCCCGCGAGTATCAGCTCAAGGAGCAGGAGCGGTATCGGGAACTGTAGAATCTCTGAAGATAATAGTTATGGATTGCGCCATTGAACAGGGGCGAATTCTCTGCGGAATGGAAGTGCCAACCATTCGTCTGTGAGTATTCTCCGTCTCTGACCAGCCTCCAGTTCTTAAATCCCATCAGAGGGCGAAGCTCAACGGACCTGGAAAGAAGTCCGGGCGAAGACAAAAAAGCCATGCCGCGCGCGGACGAGGCGAAGATGGGTCCTGGCACCGTTTTCTGTTCTATCTATGCACCCAATCTTTCCAGTCGCTGAGCATCGCTTCCGTCATCGTCTTGGTCGCCACACGAAGCCAATCAGCTTTTCGTTTTCCCAGATCCCGGCACAAGGCTTTGTGCATCTTGCGGCTACCCAGATGGATGTTGGCCGTTTCCCAGCCCATCGCATGAAGCAGACGGGCCTCGTCCCGTTTCTTCGGCAAAGAAGCCAGTTCAATCCGCGAGCAGTTCGGCGAGAGGCGCCGCACAATCCAGCCGCCTTCGACGCGCACAAGGGGATCGCGACAGCGAACCGCATGGTCCAACACGGATTGGTACAGGATGGTGTCCGCGCCGTGACCATCGTGAGCCCATACACAGGCGGAGGGGACGAGCGCCTTCGCCTCCCGCACGATTTTCCCTCCATACCAATCGGCGACCGCCACATACCGTGGACGGCCCAAGCTTCCCACGCCTGAAACCCGCCGTCGAATTCCGTATAGCAGACCTGGTTCCGGCATCAGACGGTCAAGAGCCGCCCGTGCACTGGGAGGAACAGATCCCTTCACAGGCGGCAGACGCTTGATCATCCGCCAATACCCAGCCGAGTCCCTGAGTTTGCCGGTCGCGATGTCGCGAAGCCATAGGTGTCTCTCTGCCAGCACAAACGGGCGGCCTCCGGCCTTCAGCCCTTCAGTGTAGCCGGTCAGGATCGCGTCACAAGCGTCCTTGGGCTTGATGGTGAGATACTCGGTCATGATTGCTAATCTCGCGCTCACGGCCAATCGCACCAAATCGTTGGTATACGGCAATGGGTAGACTTCATCAAAATCGTTGATCCCCCAGATCAACCGCCCTTCCGCGTCGAACCATGTCCCGAAGTTTTCCACATGCAGATCCCCGACCGCCAACACAACCGGTGCCGTAGTTAAACCTGAACAGACAGCCGGCCAGCTCTGCATCCACCGATAAAACGTGCCTCGAAAAAAAGAAAATTCATCGTTCTTCATCAATCGGTGTTTGAGGACAAGATCTGACCGCACCAGCGGAGTCTGCGTGGCCAGCTTCATCTCATACGACCGAGTAGCCTGAACGATCGTCATCGCATCCATAGACGCTAGCCAAAGAGCAGAGTCAGACTCTCTAGAGACCGCCGCGGGCGGACGAGGCACATACACGGGAAGGAGAATGTTGCCGTTCCTTCGTCTATTTCGAAGAGGCTCTCCACACATTGACCGCGAACAGAAGCACGGAGATGCCGATCACGGTCGAGCCGATGCCTGCGACCGGTTCGAGTGCGGCGTTCCCCTGTAGAATACCGATCAAGGCCAGCATCGTGACAGGCAGCGCGAGGTTATGGAGCCAAAACTGAATCTTCGCCAACGTGTTCGCAGCGATCTCCGGAAACTGGCGGTAAATGAGGCCAATCAACGCCAGGGAAGCCCAGCCGAGCAAGTTGATATGAGCGTGGACGGGAAAGAGGGTGTGATTTCCGGACATACCCATCGCGATTCCCAAACCAACGCCGAGGACGAGATACACCACCGCGACCTTCAGCCACACAACACCAGCGGTATGAGACATGGCGGCCTCCTATGGGTGGGGGGAAAGAGACGGTAGGCTACTTGCTCAGATAGAGCCTGTCAACGAGAAGATCCGACCCAAGGCGAGATCAAGAACACCGACGCGCGGACGAGGCGAAATGATTCCTGCCACCTTTTTCAGCCGTCTAGCTTCAACAAATCCACATTCCGCCGGGCACGACAATCATGGACAAGGCTGCGGGAATATCGAGCACATAGGACCAGGCAGACCCCACGACCGAGTACTTTGATATCCGCCACCAATCAGTGAGCGCGGCCTTTCGCTCGTAGAACAACCAGATCGTGCCAAGCCATTCAAGAAAGCGGATCGGGACAAGCAGCAGGTACCACAGCAACATAGAATGCGTAATGTCCCAGTAGGCCATGGATGCCGCAAAGGCAATTCCTACGACAAGACCGAGGGCAGTTCGGGCCGCGCCGAATTTCCAGGAGGCCACGGTGCCGATATTCCGGTACACCTCATTGAGTCGGACTCCGGCATACCCATATCCCGCGAACTTAATCCCCGTAAATGTGATCGCACCAATGATCGATGGACCAGCTGGCATGGAGCTCCCTCCCAACTCTCTGGCACGAGCGCGCACACTCGTGCCCAATACGAAACCCCATTCTCCGCCATTCCAGTCATTCGTCAACCGAAGGATGCATATTGAAATCGATGCAGGCGTGAAATCCGAACACAGCTGGGAGACACAACAGACTCAGACGAAGCAGACGCGAATGTAGGAGGAAAGGCAGCTGGTGCTACTGGCAGGCTGCCCACTGTTCGACATTGGACCGAACGGATCGTTCAATCGCGATGCCGTTGGGAAAGGTACCGGGCGCTCCCTGGCGCGCGAGGAGGAAAACTCGATGGAGCCCTCCCCTGCCAGGAACGCATCCCGTCTCACCAAGGCGGCTGACCCGCGCTGTCCCACAAAATAGGCACTCGCGTTTTTTCTCGATTCGGAAGGTCGTGGCAGCGGTAGATCAAGAGAGAACGAGTGAGGGATACCGCAGGAGGCAGACATGAAGATGGATCAGCCGATCACATCGCCGCGCGGGGGCTGGTTGGTTCGAAGGGTGATAATTTTACGGCTCGCCAGTGACTTCGAGGCAACGGCCACCAAATCCGAGAATTTCTACATCGGTCAATTGGATTGTGCGAATTTTCTTGATGGGCTTCCCTGCTGCCTTGTCGAGGTCAGGCTCGGCAGCAGCCAACATTGCCCGCTCGATGGTAATAGTGCCCCAACTAAACCCGAAGACAATCGGAACACAATCTTCCCCATGCAGCAACGGGGAAACTGCCGGATCTTCTGGTTGCAGGCTCGCACTTATATTGATGCAACCCGTTGAGAACAGCAGATGTCCCGTTAGGACTATTCCAGAGAGAACTCGATAACTGGCGCTCACTCCAACCACTCCTTAGAGCGTTGACAACCGCGCGCGGACAAGGTAACCAGCTTGTAATTCCATTTATTTCTTACGAGGAGTGCGCTCGTACGAGGATCCCGATTAACTCATACGCCTTCTGTGCGTATTGGGTAGCATCATCGCTTGAGAGAGATTTCCTTTTTTCATGGGCAAGTACATTTCGAATCAAGCGCAGTTCACAGATTTGGGCAGTGATTTCAGGGCCGAGCCTTGGATCTCCACTCAGGGCTTGTTCTCGGTGTGACATTGAGGCCTTAACTGGAATGCCGAGAACGTCGAAGTATTCCTTGATTGCAAGCTCAAGTCTGCTCCACCAACCCAAAATGAGTGCATGCGGATCCTCTGCCGCCATGATCTCAACGTGCTCCTCGAATGTCGTTGCGAGTTGATGCATGATGCTACCTCCCAATCAAACCGAGGCAAGCGACGCGCGCGGACGAGGCGAAACTGTTCCTGACACCTTTTTATTCCCCAAAGCCAACTTCTTACAGTCAGTCGCCCTTATCTGGAGACGTCAAACTTGCGGTTACACTCTTCTAGAAGCTTTTCAAGATGATTGCAGTATGTCTCGCAGACATTAAGAACATCTTTGGCCGGAAACTCGGCAACCTCTCTTCGAATCGCTATGACCTTCCTGGATGGATAGGTAATGCGTCTACCTTCTTCGGTGATAACTTCAACCATACAGTTGCTAACGGTTCCGCTCAACCTCAAGGCGATCTTTCCCTTCGGCTTCCGTTTGATCTTCTTCAAATCCACCTTCGGAACATTAATTATATAGGACAATGAAGTTTCCAACGAGCCGAGCTTTTCTGTTTGGATTCGCATCTTATTTGTTCCGTCAAGCAACGCCTGTTCTTCCTCAGTTCGTGTCTTCTCCTTTGCATCGTACCAAGCCTCCCAACCCGATACGTGCGCATACTCTTTTCTCATGACCCAGGTGACTGAGCGAGCAGAACTGATGAAGGCGCTAAGGTAGAAATCAAATTTCCTCTCCTTGCCGCGATTCTTCTTTAGCTGTCCCAGGAAGAACCGTGCTTCATCAAGCTTTTGTCTTGTTTGATTCAGCATGCGTCTTCAATTCCACTCCAAGCGCCAGCTACCTAAGGCTACAGAGAAGAAATACGGACATTAAAAATATTGACACGGAGATGCGGTAGGCTTAATAAAAGGAGCCTCCCCCCGAAGCTGACACTTCAGAGAGAGGCTACCTCGTCAAGCTACTCTAGCCGCCGCTTCTTTGGCTGGACCACGATGCGAAATGCATCGAGGCCGTAAGCTGCAGCATAGAGGCGCCTCCCGTTCCTGAGTGTGATGTACTTTGTGTACACCACGCGTTCATCAGGTCGGGGCGGATCGTCCCGCTTGTCCATGCGGTTCTCCTTTCTGTTATGGGAGCAGGATTACTCCCGCCCTTGAGCGTCTCCCGCTCACACAGATCAGAGAACTTGGGACTACAGTATCGACCCGCGACACATGGCTAACATAACCCTCGGCCACTACCAAACCACATCTCTGTCACGCCACGCTCTCCTTCATGCGACCAAGACGTCCAGCAAGGCCGCGTTTGATGGCTGACAACAGCAACCATCGATGCGACACTACGGACGCGGTGAGACCTTCATCAGATAGCCCATTCTCAAAGACCATCGGTCCCCACCGAGCATCGTGAGCCATAGGTCGCAGCACAACGACTGCCTGAGAGAGAGCTTCTTCAAACCATCTTCGTACCTCGTCTTCGCACACATGGCGGAGCGTTTCTGGCTCGATGCTACTCGCCACACGACTTCTGGCCTCCTCGATACTCCAATCGAGAAGGTCCAAATAGAAATCGAATTTTGCATTCGCGGTGACAACATGAAGAGCTTTGGTGTACGTCGCTGCCCGACCTTCTGGCACGTCTTTACCGTCTTCATCCCAAACAATCTTTGGTAATGGGTCGGCGTCAACCTTCCGTGCGCGGAGCCTACGCTCTAACTCTTCTCGCGACTTCCTCAGATAGTCGGTGCCCACACGCCCACTTGCGTCCTGCGGACTGGAAGTACCCGAACCTGGCCGTCTTTCTCTGGTTCCATTGACGTGGGTCGCACGGCCTCCGTCATCCTCTTGAAGATGGTCCAGCTTGCCCTGAGTTGAGCGACGGTATCTTGCCTGTTCGAGGGCCTCTTCAACTTCCTTGAGATTCCTCAGAATCGACTTGCGGTGATCACCCTGTTCGGACGACACCTGCCCCGCCATATACCCCGCAATCTCATCTGGCATCTTATCCGCGAATGCATCGCCGATTTCAGCGTAATTGATAGGCGTACCGCCCTTTAGAATTAGTGATGTCCGAGAGGTATTTGCACCGAGCACATCCAGCGGTTCAACATAGATGACGATTCGACCATGACCGGCATAGACGCCGAAGTCTTTGAGAGCCGAGTTTCGGGACGTCCCGCCATGAACTTCGTACAATTCGTCTTGGTACATCGCCGCCATGTGGCCCCGGTTATTCCAGGTCTTGCCTCCGCTCGTGATCTCCTGAGAGAGAAGCCACCACCAAACGGTTGCGTTCACATCGGATAGTTGTACTTGACCATGTGAGTCGGAATGTTTGTCGAGATAGTACCGTTGTCCACGGATCGTGTCGGAAATAGCTCTGTACGAACCCCGTCCCGAATCGTAGATTTCGACTGGTCTCAAGACCTTGAGCGTGACGTTTTTTGGTGTTTGAAAGTATCTCCGCTCCAGATATGCTGCGACCCACTGTGAGGGCAAGTCGGCACCAGGTGGTGCGACTGTTGTATCGTCTTCTTTCGACTTTCCAAGAAGAACGACAGATACTCCGGTGCTCTTGATTATTTCGTGTTTCTCTCTGTCTGGGAGTGGAAGCCAGTAATCGACGGAGTCATCTTCCTGATTTCGCCATCCAATCCGTCCGTACCGACCGTCCTGCCGTCCAAGAATTGTGACCGTTCCTTCTCCGCCTTTCCACGCCTTGTACATCACGCCGTGAGGATTCCGTACCGCAGCCGTGATCTTGGCTCCGATCCCAAAGTTCTTGTCGAAGGCCTGCACTCCCGTTGAAGCCGAAAGTCGATTGAGATTCTCTGAGACTTCGTCTGGCGTCATTCCGATTCCGTTATCGGTTATGCGCAGCTTCTTGACGCCGTCGATTTCCTCAACATCGACTTCGACTCGACCTTCTTCATTGTGATTGGCACGTTGGATGGACTCGAAGGCGTTCTGAACAAGTTCCCGCAGGTATTGAAGTTCACCCGCGTCTTTGCCGAGGTTCTCAATGAGGAACCCGACATTGGCAACGCCCATGTCATCGATAAGTGTATGAGGGGAAGACATCGGAAGACTTCCTTTCCCAGAGCATCCAGCCTTAGCGGGATAACCCTGAATTAGGGGTTGTGCCGACGACCAAACGGCCTTAGCGGTTCTGACGTCAGCGAGAGGGATATGTGAAGGCGTTCAAATTCTGGCGAACACCTCGCACCGATACCGGTAACATAATCCACGAACAGAGTCAAACGAGCGGACGTGCGGGTTCCATTATCTCCTCTAGTCGCCGCTTACGCCTCAAAAGGGGATTGTCAAGTGACGCTACGACAGAGCCGGTAACACCACTGATCCAGCGGAACGAACCCAGGGCATTCTGAATTTTCGGAACGTGTTCCTGAGAGGACTGCAGGGTCGGTCTCCCACTGCGCGCGTCCAACGAGGGCCTTCTGAGGGCGCGCGTTCCGCGAGCACAGGAGACCATCAGGCTCTATCCCCTCCTCTGCTCCAAACATCCAATGAAGGGAGCGGTCGAGGCTGCCCTTCACTGCGCGCATCGAGCGACCACCGTTGTATCATGGGTGCTCTGCGAGCACAGAGACCATGCCGACTGCCTCGCCTCTCCAAGCTCGCTCGTTCCCCTCTCCTAGAGGGTGGCCTGATTGGTCTCCTATTGCGCGCGTCCAACGACATACAAATGATCCCACCAAGCTCGCTGCTTACCTATTTAAGGGGACGGCCTGGTTGATCCTCAAATGCGCGCGTCGAACGAGCACATTCTTATCGTGCGCGTTCCGCGAGCACAGGGACCGACCAGGCTGCCCTTCTCTTCCCTTCCAAGCTCGCTCTTCCCCTCTCCTAGAGGGTGGCCTGATTGGTCTCCCACTGCGCGTGTCCAACGAGGGCCTTCTGAGGCCGCGCGTTGCGCGAGCACAGGAGACCATCAGGCTACCCTCGTCTCCCTTGACCTCGTCTCCGAGCAAGCGCATCCTTTTCAGTGATCCTGTGCGGATGTACTCTTCTCTGAACCATCGGCACGGCGCAGGATCTCGCCGAGGCGTTCGGATCACGAGAGGGCCGAATCGTGATTGCTGCCTGGCTCCTCCTTCTCGTTCCCCTGTCGAACCAGAGTCCTGCCTGGTCTCTCCCCCACCCGGTGCCTGTTCAGCAAGTGTCCTCGGCCAAAACGCTCTCGGGCGACGAATTGCTCCGGATCGGTGAGATTCACGACCACCAGCACCACTTTCCTGAAACGCTGACGTACTATCAGCTCGCGTTGTCGACGTTCCGGGAGAACAAGCAGCCCCACGGCGTGGCGACCGCCTTGGTGAAAATCGCACAGGTGTATGAACGGCAAGGCAAGATCCAGGATGCCTACGTGGCACTCCAGGAAGCCGTTCCCATTTTCGCCCGGTCATCCGACCGGACTGGTCATGCGCGGGCTCTGTTGGTCATGGGGCGCGTGTCAGCTCGACTGGGACTGCTTGAGGAGGCTCGTGCGTCGTTCAGCCAGGCGATCACCCTGTTCGACCGTGCGAAAGATCGACAGGGATGGAACGAAACGTTGGTTCAGCTGGGACTGCTGGATGTCGGTGACGGCTTGACCGAGCCAGGCCTGTCGTTGCTGCAGCGGGCGTGGGAAGACGCGCGCACTCGTCAGGATCGCGGTCAGCAACTTGCGGCGGTCGTGGCCCTCGGGAACGCGCACTGGCTGTTGGATCGGGCGGACGCTGCCCGCCTGTTTTACGACGAGGGCCTGCATCTGGCTGAAGTCGAACGGAATATGGCGATCGAAGCGATGCTTCGGCTCCGGCTTGCTCAATTAGATGGTGAGGATGAGCGGCTGATCGAAGGTGTCGAATTGGGAAAGCGCACGCTTTTTCTCTCTCAAACCTTGCGCGATGCCGCGACTGAGGCGGCAACGTTGTCTTTGTTGGCCGACCTCTACCGGAAGATGGGAAGGAGTGCCGAGGCAGATGAGGCGGAACAGCGCGCGCTGGCGATCTATCGCAGCCGCCAGATCCTCGTGCACGGCGGCCGTTAATCATTGCGCAATGGATACGAATGTCCCTTCACATATTCTGTGATCCGCTGGAAATCCTCGAAGCTGATGGAATGATGCCGCAAGGCTTGAAGCGCCGGCAGGGGAAAATGGGGACAGGCTACTTAATGCAGCGATCGAGGACGAAAACGGGTCCTGACTCCGTTTCCTATTGCACGAGGGCCACGCGGAGGAACACTTCTGCATAGGTGCCGGCCGGGGCGTCGGCCATGGGATCGGCGAACACAGCACGCCAGCGATTCAATGCGAGTATCCCTTCCCCGTAAGGAATCGTCGCCACCTGACTTCGATGCTCCGCGATAGCCAGCCTCTTTTTCTCCACATAGGCGTCAATGTACTCCAGGCGATCCCATCTCGCGAATGGGCCCCAGATTTCATAGGCCCAGACCCCTCCCGACGGTGTAAGTCCCGATTCGCTGACACTTTCTCGCACCAGCCTGCCCGCTTGGCGGTGGCCCGGATGGCGATCGAGTTCTTCGTGAAGCGTATAGACCTCGGTGGGCTTGAGTCGATTCATGACTTCGACGAGCTTCCGCCTGACTGCCTCCACATCGACCTCTTCTGCCGCGTCCGGCTGGTCACAGAAGATGACGTCCTTCACACCCAAAACCTCTGCGGCCCGCAGGGCTTCAGCCCGCCGCACTTCAGCCATTCGTTGCTCCGTCCAGCCAAAGGGGTTCGACGCCCGGCCGCCATCTGTCACGACAAGAGAGGTAATCTCGGCTTGCTCCCCCACCAGTTTCGCGACAGTTCCTCCCATGCCGATTTCCATGTCATCGGGGTGGGCACTGACAATGAGGATGTTGCGACTCATAGGCTAATCGCGCTCCACGAGCACAGATCTAAATGCTCCTTCCAAGCTTGCTCGTTATCTCTTCAGGGATGGGGACTGATTGATCTCCCACTGCGCGCGTCCAACGAGGGCCTTCTGAGGCCGCGCGTTGCGCGAGCACAGGAGATCAACAGTCTCCATCCCCTCCCCTTCTAATAGGAGATGACCCTCGGCGCCTGGAGGCGGCTGAGACAGTCTGGCCAGAGCGTGGCCGGGTCTGTGTCAAAGATGTTCAACGAATCCGGTGGCAAGACCGCCCACGAGCCCAGGAGCATTTCATACTCCAGCTGCCCCGGAGCCCACCCGGCATATCCGGCAAACGCCCGGAAGGTTTCGGTCGGTTGGCCCTGCGTTATGATGCGTTCCAGGACGCGAGGCGTGCCTCCCAGATAGACCCCGTCGAAGACCGATCGTGCGTCTGCCGGAGGCTCCTTGACTCGGAACAGCAGGAGAAGGCGGGCTGTATCTACCGGCCCACCCGCGAACAATCGGTAGCTCGTCCCCTTGAGCACGGTGAGGTCCGGCAACGCCTGAGATAGGAGAACCTGTGTGGAGCGATTCAGAATGAGCCCGAGTGTTCCGTCAGGACCGTGTTCCACGATGAGCACGACGGCTTGGTGGAAGTTCGGATCATCCAGCGATGGGCTGGCCACTAAGAGCACACCTTTCCCGACCAATGACTGCGCCAATTCCATGCTCGCCAGAGCGGGCACCGCGTGCAGGACGGTCAAGAGTCCCCCGAGCAGGAAGGTCGCCATGACCCTCCGTGCACCAGCGGAACCCGGCGCGCTCGAGTAGTCAGACGGAGGCAGCATAAGGGAGCTTCCAGATGATGGTGCGATGGCTTCCATAGTATGAGGGAAAGAAACGGGAGCATTTTACTGTTTCAACGCTGGTCTGGTCCACATTTACGTGGGCACGGCAGGCAACTTCCTACCGCGCAGGTCATTCGGAGCTTACTCGACCCTCAAATGAAGGGGCGGCCTGGTTGATCCTCAACTGCACGCGTCGAATGAGGACAGAGACCATGCCAACTGTTTCGTCACTCCTCTCCCCAGCTTGCGCACTTGTCTCTCTCGGAATGGCATCCGAATTCAGAAAATGGCTCCTGGCACTTTTTTCTTCCACATCGGCTTTTCGACCATCCGACGCGATGGCCGAAAAGCATCGTCTGATATCACCCACTGTATGATGGGCCAATATGTGCAGAACTGAACGCAATAGGCCCCGTTTTGTCACCCTCGGCACTGCGTAAGCCCTGGATTCACATACCTAACCGAACGAATTCGAAGTTAATGAGGAGATGGAATGAGACGGTGACTCCTGGCACACGGATTGCTGAGGAGGACACATTGAGCTAAGGCGCCGCGGGAGACATGGGGCCTCTCGCATAGTTCTCACTAATTAAGGAGGCGGGCCATGAGAGCATCGGGCATGAAGTGTTTGATGGCATTGACGCTGGTAATCACCATCGTCGGGCCTGTGGGAAGCAACTTCGCATTGGCGGAAAATCAGGAAGCTGCGAAGTTGGACACGGCGCCGGGGCCGACGAATGCCGTCATCGACGGCGAGGTGATCAAGATCGAAGGCGAAGTGTACACGGTTCGAAGCGGCTATTCGGACAATGGAAGCGCAAGTCAGTCGCGTGCATTTGGCGGCTCGTTGACTCAGAAAGAGTTCCGCGTGTATGTCGGCAAAGAGACCTTGAAGCTCAAGGGGGAGAAGAAAGTGGGGGACAGGATCCGGGCCGAAGTGACGCAAGGCGGGTTTGCGAATTCCATTCAGTAAGGGCTAACGGTCACTCATCGAGACGGGCTGGTCTGCAAGGATCGGCCCGTTTCCGTTTCTAGACCCACTCCAGTTCATCCTCTTTCGCTTCTTTCATTGCGTTCTGGTAATTCCAACTCTGAATCTTGACCACTTGCCATCAGCTGCCCCGGTATTCCAGGCTAGAATTTTGCCACGGATGAGTCGCGCGTCAAAGCGGGCTAGATGGTCTCCCACTGCGCGCAACTTTCTCACCCGCCCACCCCTGGCACTCCGATACATGCCACTAGCCCAGGCAAGGGCATTCCGATTCGCTCTACATCTCGTTAAGGGAGTGGCCAAGGCTGCTCCCCACCACTTTCTCTTGAGCGCCAGGGATTTCGAAGATCCCTTCTGCAGGAACATCCACCTTCCCTCCTTCAAAAACCTCCCTCTGAAATCGGTAGGAATATGGGTCGATTTCCCGAATGATTTGAATTATCCTCTGGCCTGTTCAAAAACAAATATCTATGAAACCTCAGGGGCGGAGAGTGGCTGGAAACGACCCAAAACGGTCATTCGCGGTGTAGATTTGCGGTCCATTGAGGACACGGCGGTGATCACGCTTTTGCTTACCCGTCCTGAAAGGAAGGTCGAGAGATGATTTCAGAACTCAGAACGATCGGGGTGCGAACCCATTTACAGCGAGGAGCCGTGTTGGCGCTAACGAGGAGAACGCAGCGCCTAATTTGCCGCGCATGCCTTGCGACGGCTTTGCTGGTGACGATAGCCGCCGTGGCTCAGCCGGTTCACGCCGCAGGCGGAGGTCAGACGAAGTTCCAGCGCATATCGACGCAGTTCATCGCGGCGTTGGGTGATCCAGGTGCGACCTCCGGGAGCGGCGCGCAATCGTGGGGTCTGTGGCCTCTGGACCCGGGTCCTCGGGGCGTCGAGCTGAACAGCTATAAACCGTTGAAGGATGCAGGTGGCGTCGCCCCGGCGCGCTGGAAATTCGACGGCACGGACTGGTGGCTGGAGGAACACGGCTTGATCATGGAGCAGCCGACCTT
>Ga0209048_10003149_pt1 | contig 16175 bp, 14 predicted proteins | sample FrelakmetCRP12CR_FD_187146 | JGI IMG/M metagenome (GOLD analysis project Ga0209048, IMG submission 187146) | Freshwater lake sediment microbial communities from the University of Notre Dame, USA, for methane emissions studies - CRP12 CR (SPAdes)... | ecosystem: Environmental > Aquatic >... | reverse complement strand
CCATCCGTACAACCTGCCGAGTGACCCGGCCAAGCGCCACAGCGCGGCGCTGACCGACGGGCCCGACCGCGCGGCGGCACGCGCCATGCTCAAGGCGATCGGGTTCACGGACCAGGACCTGGCCCGGCCGCTGATCGGCGTCGCCACGACCTGGATCGAGACGATGCCGTGCAACTTCAACCAGCGCCGCCTCGCCGAGTTCGTCAAGGAGGGAATCCGGGCCGCCGGCGGCACGCCCATGGAGTTCAACACGATCTCCATCAGCGACGGCGTGTCGATGGGCACCGAGGGGATGAAGGCGTCGCTCGTCAGCCGCGAGGTGATCGCCGACTCGATCGAGCTGGTGGCCCGCGGCCACCTCTTCGACGGCATGGTCTGCCTGGTGGGCTGCGACAAGACGATCCCGGGTGCAGCGATGGCGCTCGTCCGGCTGGACCTGCCCGGGCTGGTCCTCTACAACGGCACCATCTACCCCGGCATCTACAAGGGGAAGAACGCCGACATCGTGAGCGTGTTCGAGGCAGTGGGAGCGTACCGTGCCGGCACGATCACCCTCGACGAGCTGTACGAGATCGAGAATGCCGCGTGCCCGGGCGCCGGCGCGTGCGGCGGCCAGTACACCGCGAACACGATGAGCACGGTCATGGAGTTCATCGGGCTCTCGCCGGCCGGCCTCAACGGCATCCCCGCAGAGGACCCGGCGAAGGATTCCTCCGCCCGCCGCTGCGGTGAGCTGGCGATGGACCTCGTTCGGCGCGACGTGCGCCCCTCGGCGATCCTGGACCGGCGCGCGATGGAGAACGGGATTTCGGCCGTGGCGGCGACCGGCGGGTCGACGAACGGCGTCCTCCACCTCCTTGCGATCGCGCGCGAGGCCGGAATCCCGCTGGAGATCGACGACTTCGGGATGATCGCCGACCGGACGCCGATCGTCGCCGACATGAAGCCCGGCGGGCGCTTCTCCGCCTCCGAGATGTACGACGCAGGTGGCGTAGCGCTCGTCATGCGCGAGCTGCTCTCCCGCAACCTGCTCCACGGCGACGCCCCCACCGTCGACGGCCGGACAATCGCCGAGATCGGGGCAGCGGTCCGCGAGACTCCCGGCCAGCAGGTGGTCGTGCCGATCGCGACGCCGATCAAGCCGATCGGCGGGCTCACGATCCTCCACGGCTCGCTGGCCCCGGACGGCTGCGTCATCAAGCTGGCCGGCCACGAGCGGCGATTCCAGCGCGGCCCCGCCCGCGTATTCGACTCCGAGACGGCATGCTTCGCGGCGGTCAAGGCCGGCGCGATCCATCCGGGCGATGTCGTCGTGATCCGCTACGAGGGCCCGGTCGGGGGGCCGGGGATGCAGGAGATGCTGAGCGTCACCGCCGCGCTCGTCGGCGAGGGCCTTGGCGACCAGGTCGCGCTCCTCACCGACGGCCGGTTCTCGGGTGGCACGCACGGCCTGATGGTGGGCCACGTCGCGCCGGAAGCGGCGCTCGGCGGGCCGATCGCGCTGGTCCGGGAAGGCGACGAGATCGAGATCGACGTGGACCGCAAGGCGATGGACCTGCTGGTCGAGCCGTCCGAGCTCGCGGCCCGACGCTCCGGGTGGTCGCCGCCTCCACCGCCCTACCGTGGCGGCGTCATGGCGAAGTATGCGGCGCTGGTCTCCTCTGCTTCGGACGGGGCGATCACGACGGGGGCACGGCTGCGGGCGAGCCTGCCGAACGCGTGATGACCACCCCGAACGACGAGGGTGCCGCCACGGTGCCGCCCGGCGAGGACGGCGTGCCCGCCGAGAATCACGCGCTCGACGAGCCCCCGACCTACACCGCGCCGGACCGCCCGCGCGGCCTGGACGCGTACTTCGCGCCGGGCGGTGAGGACGAGGCAACGCCCGAGCGGCGGGCGGACGAGCGGCGCAACCTCCGGCTGCTCCTCGTCATGGTCGCCGCGCTCGTGCTGATCCCAACCCTGCTCACGATCGCCGCCCTGGCCCAGGAGCTGATCGCTCACCGCAGCGGCTGACCGCCGGGCCTGACCTCGGGCGTGCCCGTTGCGGGCTCGCCTTCCGGCGTTTCCCTCAGGGCCGCGTGGTGAACCCGGCCGTCCGGAAGTCTGCGTCGAGGGCGATCGCCTCCTCGATCCCTTCGCGGCGCATGAAGGCGAAGCTTGTCCGATCGACGAGCGAGACCGACGACTGGACGGCCCGCCGGAAATCGCGGACTGCCTCGTCGTGAAGACCCACGTCCACCGCGACCACCTCGACAGCCGGGAAGACGTCGTCCACGAGCCGGGCAGCAGCGGCAGCGCCGAAGCGGTGCCGAGCCACAGCAAGCGTCTCCACGACGACATACGCGTGGGTGCGCAGCGTTTCGGTCCGTCCGGCCTCGAAGGCCGCCCGGACGCCGGCATGCGCGGGGTCATCGCGATCCAGGAGCGCCAGGAACCCGCTGGAGTCCACGAACAGGCTCACCAGCGCTCTCCGGAGAGCACGTCATCGTGACCGACTGCGACGTCGCCCGAGCCGGATGCGACAGATCCCGCGGCCCCCAGGGCACGCTCCAGCCGGTCAGTGCGGGCCACTTCGTCATCCGGGACCGACCGGTCCACGGCATCCCTGACGACCGCAGCCAGCGAGACGCCTCGCCGGCGGGCCTCGCGGCGTAGGCGTGCCATCTGTTCCTCGGTGAGCGAGACCTGGGTCCGGATCATGCCGGCATGATATCAGCCAGCAGGCGATCTGATGTAAGGCTCCTCGAACGCATGCCGGCGGCCGAGCCTCGGGTCAGCCCTCCTCGGGGGTGGCCTCGCCGAGCTGAAGGCGAAGTGTCTGAACCTCCCCGTAGCGGCCCTGCTGCATGAACTGGTCCTCCGGTGTCATTTCCTGGTACGCCAGGTATGCCTGGAGGGCGTTGGCCCGGAGGTACTTCTTCGACAGGAGATTCCGGTTCTCGATGACCTGCCAGCTGTAGGCAAGGAACTCGCGGAGCGCTTTGCTCTCCATCGGGGAGGCTTGCGTACGCTGCTGCACGTGCTGCATCTCGTGGCCGATCGTGCTGGCGGTGTAGAGGTAGCCCCCGGAGATGGCGCTCGGCCCGATCGTGACCCGCTGGGGCTCGTCCGCGTGCAGGCCCTTGCGGCCCGACGCGTTCTGGGTCAAGCCATCGTCCCCGATCGACGGGTCGTACGTGATCGAGGCGACGTTCTTGCCGCCGAAGCCATACGCCCGGATCACCACCGCAAGCGCGGCAGCGTTCGCCCCTTCGCCCACGAGGCGGTTGAACGTCTCCTCGGGGGTCTCCTCGCTGACCTGCTCGTCGGAACCGGGTTCCCCAGGCATCTCGCCCGGCGTTTCGCCTCCGCCCGACTCGCTCTCCTCGCCACCCTCGGTGGACTCCTCACCACCCTCGACGCTCTCCTCGCCACCCGGCTCGGTCTCGCCACCCGGCTCGGTCTCGCCGCCGCCCTCGGTGGACTCCTCCTCGGACGGGCCTGTGCCACCTTCGCCGCCGTATCCGTCGCCGGATTCCTCGTCTGTGGGCGCGGGGCCTGCGCCTTCACTGCCGCCCCCGCCGCCGCCCTCGGCGGTCTCGTCCTCGTCGTCGAACGGCCACATGCGCTGGAGCACGGGCCCGGTTGAGCCAGCGACGATCCGCTGGACGGCCGCGTTTCCCGCGGTGTGCTGGAGCCCGAGGAGGACGTCCCGGACGCGCGACCCGCGGACCCGCGCCGCGAAAAGCGACGGCACGTCGGCCGACGTCTCGAGCGGGATCGGGGCCGGATCGCGCGCAGGGTGTGCGGGGGCTGGCGCGCGCGGGGGCGCGTCCCGTTCGCGGCTCTCGAGGGCCTGGCGCGCCTTCACGGGGTTTCTCCGTCGAGCAGAACCACGCGGTGCCCGTCAACCGGGCTGATCTACCCCCAGGGCATTGTTGGGCCGGGCGAGTGGCCGTCGCGAGTGCGCAATGGACCATCGCCGCTGCCCGATCGGGCACACTCCGGCGGCGGATCGCGCTCCACCAGACCCTCGGTCGGCCGCGAGCACGAGCCGAATCTCACAGGAAGCCCAGGCCAGCGAGAACCAACAGCGTCCCGAAGAGCACGAATGCCGCGGCCGCGAACAGCTTGATCGCGCGCTCGGGGAGTCGCGGGCCGAGGAACGCCCCGGCCGCGATGGCGAGCGCGTCTGCCGCCACCATCCCTGCAGTCGAGCCCAGCCACGTCCCGATCGGCTCCTCCGTGGTGGCGAGGGTCATCGTGGCCAGCATCGTCTTGTCGCCCAGCTCGGCCAGGAAGAAGGCCGTTCCGATCGTGAGAATCGCCCAGCGGGTGGATCGCGCGGCCCGCGACTCGTCGCGTTCGTCGAGCCGGTCGCCGCGCAGCGTCCACGCAGCAAAGAGGAAGAAGGCGAGGCCGGCGACGACATTGATGGCGTGCGCCGGGAGCGCGAGCGCCGCGGCCGACCCGACCAGCACCGAGAAGGCATGGATGAGGAGGGTGGAGATCGTGACAGCGACCAGCACGGTCCGGGCCCGGTAGCGCGCCGCGAAGGCCAGGGCCATGAGCTGGCTCTTGTCGCCCAGCTCGGCGAGCAGGATCACGCCGAAGCTCAGCCAGAATGCGTCCACGCAAGTCTCCGAGGGGCGGCGCAGGGGGTCAAGCCAACAACCGCCCCCTACTCCGGCCGCTGCTTGATCAGCCGGCCGCGGCGCGAGACGGCTCGGGTCGCGAGCGCGGCGACGCCCATCGCGACGATTGCGCGTTCGTTTGCGGGCAGCGGCCGCACGACCGCCAGGAACTGGTCGGCCCGCGAGCGGTCGATCACCGCGAGGAGCGCTCGTCCGCGCTCCGTCAGCCAGACCGAGCGCATCCGCCGATCCTCGAATTCCGCGCGGCGTTCCAGCAACCGACGATGCGCCAACCCGTCCACGAGCCGCGACGTCGCCGACGGGGACCGGTTCAGCGTGTCGGCCAGGTCCGCGATCGTCGTGGTGCCCCCGTCCGCCAGCGCGTAGAGCGCCGCGAGCTGGGTGAAGCCAAGGCGAAGCTCGCCGAGCTGTGCCGCGAACCCGATCACGAGCTCGCGCCAGAGCGCCTTCCCGAAGGCCACCCGTTCGGACAGCTCGCGCGGATTCTGGATCCGGTTCCGCGCGGCGGCGACCGGGGCCAGGAGAACGTCGTCGGCCATGGCCTCCAGGCTGGCGGTCGTGACGCGAGCGTGGCTGCCCGGGCGGCGCGGTCGGGGCGGGATCGGCATCGCCCCGAGCCTAGCCCGGCGGGACGTTTCGTGCAACGTTGCACGCGAATTGCCCGGGTCGTGCGGAAACGGGAGTACGCTCGTGCTCAATCTCACGTGGCGAGCAGCCCACGCCCGCCAATCCGTCTCACCCGGCGCCTGTCGGCACGCCCGAGGAGGTCATGTCCACGCTCGCGTTCGTCTACCCCGGCCAGGGGTCGCAGGCCGTCGGCATGGGCCGCCTGCTCGCCCAGGCGTCGCCCGCGGCTGCCGCCGTGTTCGCCGAAGCCGACGACGCGCTCGGTGAGCCGCTGAGCCGCCTCGCCTGGGATGGGCCGGCCGAGGAGCTTGACCTGACCGTCAACGCCCAGCCCGCGCTCCTGGCTGCCTCGATCGCGTTCCTGCGGGCCATGGAGGAGCGCCGCGCGATGACCGGCCGACCTCCGCTCGCGCCGGCGTTCGCCGCCGGGCACTCCATGGGCCAGTACAGCGCCTGCGTCGCGGCCGGCGCCGTGTCGCTGGGTGACGGGCTGCGCCTCGTCCGTGAGCGCGGACGTCTCATGCAGGCATCGGGCGAAGGCAGCCCGGGTGCAATGGCCGCGATCATCGGCCTGCCCGACGAGCGCCTGCCCGACCTGGTGGCTGTTGGCTCGGCCCACGGGACATTCGGCGTCGCGAACCGGAACTCGCCCGGCCAGGTGGTCGTGTCCGGCACCCGCTCAGCGGTGGAGGCCGCTGCCGCTGCCGCGAAGGGACTCGGGGCGAAGCGCGCGCTCGTGCTGCCGGTCAGCGTCGCCGCCCATTCCCCGCTCATGGCGAACGCGGCCGCAGGGATGCGCGCGGTGCTCGCCGGGGTCGCGTTCCATGATCCCAGCGTTCCTCTCCTCGCGAATGCCGACGCGCGACCGCTCACCACGGGCGACGCCTGCCGGGCCGAGCTGGTTGACCACCTCACGACCGGCGTCGACTGGATCGCCGCCGTCGAGGCGATGCGCGCAGGCGGCGTCACGCGATTCGTCGAGGTAGGACCCGGACGCGTGCTCTCCGGGCTCATCCGTCGGATCGCCCCGGACGCCGAGACCGTCCCGCTCGATGACCCCGGGGCCACGGGCGGCGTTGCCGATCCCGATCCCGATCCCGAACCCGAACCCGAACCCGCCGCGAGCGCCTGACGGGAGCTCAAGCCCATGTACCAACGTCGAACGTAGAACCCGCACCCGAAACACCCGGAGGATCCCCCAGCACCGTGCGCAAGCCCGACTTCACCCGCCGCGTGGCCGTCACCGGCCTGGGCATCGTCAGCCCCATCGGATCCGACGTCGACACCGTCTGGCAGCACCTCGTGGACGGCGTCAGCGGCCTCGACCACATCACCTACTGGGACCCCGCGCCGTACGACTGCCAGGTCGCCGGTGAGGTCCACGACTTCGATCCGGCCGCCTGGATGAACTTCAAGGAGGTCCGCCGGACCGACAAGAACGTGGTCCTGGGCGTCGCGGCGGCGAAGAAGGCGCTCGCGCACAGCGGCCTCCAGGTCAGCGATTCCAATCGCGACGAGATCGGGGTCATCTTCGGCTCCGGGGGCGGCGGCTCCCGCCTCCTGATGGAGAACCGCCAGACCTGGGAGACGAAGGGCGCCCGCGCGGTCAGCCCCTTCTACATCGCGAACATGCTCCCGGACACGGCATCCGGCCAGATCGCGATCGAGACGGGCATCCGCGGGCCGAACATGTGCATCGTCACGGCCTGCTCCACGGGCACACACAACATCGGCGAGGCCGCCGAGCTGATCCGGCGCGGCGACGTCGTGGCAGCGGTGGCCGGCTCCACGGAGAGCCCGCTCCACGAGCTGATCCACATCGGCTTCTCGAACATGCGCGGGATGGGGACGCCCCGGCCCGGCGAACCGGAGCAGACCATCTCGCGGCCGTTCGACATCACCCGCAACGGCTTCGTCCTCGGCGAGGGCGCCGGCGCCGTGATCCTCGAGGACCTCGAGCTCGCGAGGGCGCGCGGCGCGACGATCTACGCCGAGGTGACCGGGTTCGGCTCCGCCGCCGACGCGTGGGACCTGATCCAGCCGGTGGAGAAGGGCGACGGCGTCCGGCGCGCGCTGCTCCAGGCGCTCGAGCGCTACGACGTGAAGCCCGAGTGGATCGACATGATCAATCCGCACGGGACCTCCACGCCGCTCGGCGACCTGCGCGAGGCCGAGGCGTTCTGGGCCGTCTTCGGCGGCCGGACCCCGGAGATCCCGATCAGCGCCACGAAGTCGCTGACGGGCCACCTGATGGGTGCGGCGGGTGCGGTCGAGGCGATCTTCACGGTGCTGTCGGTCCACAACCAGGCGGTCCCGGGCGTGCCCACCTTCCGCGACCCGGATCCGGAGATCAACCTGAACGTTCCCCGCGAGACGGTGCGCGGCGAGATCCGCTATGCGATCTCCGACAACGTGGGCCTGGGCGGGCACAACGGCGCGCTGATCTTCAAGCACTACGAAGGCGACTGACCCGGCCTCGCGGCTACAATCGAGGCAGGCGCCCAACCGGATCTCGCTGCCGGACCTCGCCCACGATCGCGCGACCCACGGCGCCCGCTTCCGCGCCTCTCGCCCGCTGCCCCATCACCACTCGCGCCCCGACCTCGCCCCCTCCCGGAGGACCGCCCGTGCCACCTGCCGCCGATCCCGCCCGCCGCGCCGTCGTGACCGGCCTGGGAGCCGTCATGCCGATCGGCAACGACTTCGAGACGTACTGGCGAAACCTGCGCGACGGCGTCTCCGGCGTGGCGCGGATCACCGCCTTCGACCCGACCGACTTCGAGGTCAAGATCGCCGCGGAGGTGAAAGGCTTCCGCGCCGGCGACCACATGGACGCGAAGATGGCTCGCCGGATGAGCCGTTTCATCCACTTCGCCATGGCCGCGGCGAAGGAGGCGCTCGCATCGGCCGGGCTGGATCCCGCGACGCTGGACCAGGACGCCCGCGACCGGTTCGGCGTGGTGGTCAACACCGGCGGGGGCGGGATCGAGCAGATCATCGAGGGGACCCACGTCCGACGGGAGCGCGGCCCCCGGTTCGTCTCGCCGTTCGCGATCCCGGCCCTCTCCGGCTCGATGGCCGCTTGCATGCTGAGCATGGAATACGGCCTCACGGGGCCCGTCATGACCCAGGTTGCAGCGTGCGCCACGTCCGTGATCGCGTTCCACGACGCGCTCCGACTCATCGCCACCGGCGAGTGCGACGTGGTGCTGACGGGCGGTTCGGAGGCGCCGATCCTGGAGGTCGGGATCGCCGCGCTCGGCAACATGGGCGCGCTCAGCAAGCGGAACGATGACCCGACCCACGCGTCGCGACCGTTCGATCGGGACCGCGACGGCTTCGTGCTTGGCGAAGGCGGCGGCGTGGTGGTGGTGGAGTCCCTGGCGCACGCGCTGGCGCGCGGGGCGACGCCGATCGCGGAGGTGCTGGGCGGGGCGCTGACGGCCGATGCGTTCCACATCTCGGCGCCGGAGCCCACCGGTCGCGGCGCCTCGCGCGCGATGACGCTCGCCCGGGAGCACGCCGGCGTGGCCGCGGACGAGATCGACTGGATCGTTGCCCACGGGACGTCCACCCCGCTCAACGACTCCACGGAGTCGCGTGCGATCAAGGCCTCCTTCGGGCCGGCTGCATATGGCCGCGCGATCAGCTCGCCGAAGTCGATGATCGGGCACCTCGTCGGCGCGGCCGGGATCGCGAGCGCGCTCGCCGCGCTGGGCGGCCTCCGCGACCAGGTGATGTCGCCCACGGCAAACCTGGAGAACCCCGACCTGCCCGATTGCGACCTGGACTACGTCCCGGGGATCGCGCGGCCGGCGAAGCTCGACACGGTGATGGTCAACGGGTTCGGGTTCGGCGGCCAGAACGCGGTCGCGATCTTCCGGAAGTACCAGGGGGCGTAGTCGGAATCGGGCGGCGGCCCGGCCCAACACCTGTGTCGGCCGGGCCACGGGGCTCGGCCGGGCGCGACGTGCCGGCGGACGGGCGTGGGGCGCAGCCGGGCGGCTCGGCGGCGAGTAGGATCGGGCGATGCCAGCCCTTCGCCTTCCCGCGTGGCTCCGGCGCGGCCTCGAAGCGGGGCTGTTCGCCGGCCTGCTCTCGCTGCTCACCGTCATCGCGTACCGCTGGGATGCGGGCGCACCGGTCGGGGTGACCGCCCTGCCGGTTGGGCTGACCGGGTCGATCGTTTTGGCGCTGCCAGTCCTGGCAGTGGGTGTCTTCGCGGTCGCCTACCCGATCGGGCTGACCGCGACGAGGCTCGACGCGATCCTGGGCGCCGCAACCGGCGCGATCGTGGCAGCTGACCTCCTGACGCTCATGACCGTCGCGGCCGGCGAGCGCGTCGCCATCCTGGGCGGGGTCCACGTCCTGCCGGTCGGGTTCCTGGTCGGGCTCCTGGCCACTCCTGTCGCCGTCGGCGGGATCGCCGCGAGCCAGCTCTTCTCCCCGCACGGGTTCGGCCGGCGTGCCGGGAGGATCGGGGCCGTCGCAGCAGTGATCGTCGCGACGCCGATCCTGGTGGTCGGGGTTCCGCTTCTGGCGTAGCGTTCGAGACGTGGAGATCAGATGAACCGGCGTGAGCTGGAGGTCGCGGCGTTCCTCGCGGTGCCCGACCGGGAGGCCTACCTGCTGGCGCACTCGGGCCTGCCCGGCCCGCGGGGGAACCTCGAGCTGATCGATGTCGCCTCCGCGGTCTGCGATCGCGCCGACCTGGAGCGCTGGGCAGCCCTGGGACCGGAGACTGCTCCGGAGAACACGCCCGAGGTGTTCCTGGCCTGCGTCGGTACGGTCGGCCTGGGCCGACTCGTTGCGGCCGGTGACCGATCGCTCCTGGCGGTTCTGCGTTCCTCGAGCAACGACCCTCGCTGGCGAGTGCGCGAGGCGGTCTCGATGGCGCTCCAGGCCTGGGGCGACGTCGATGCGGATGCGCTCATCGACGAGATGGAGCACTGGGCAGGCGGCCCGCCCCTCGAGGGACGGGCCGCCATGGCCGCGCTCTGCGAGCCGCGGCTCCTTCGCGATCGGCGCACGATTGCCCGGACCCTGGCCATCCTCGATCGCCTGACGACATCCGTCCGGGACGCCGTCAACGGGCGCGCCGACGGCGTTCGCGTCCTGCGCCAGGCCCTCGGGTACGGCTGGAGCGTCGCCGCAGCTGCGGACATCGCGATCGGCCTGCCGGCGCTCGATCGATGGCTCACGGATTCGAACGTCGACGTGCGCTGGATCGTCCGCCAGAATCTCACCAAGGCCCGGCTCGCCAGGGTCGCGCCCGATTGGGTCGCTCGCGCCCGGGCTGCTCTCGCGTAGACGTCGGCCAGGGGCCGACCGTGGGCCAGGCGCCGAACCTCGGTCAGGGGCCGACCGCGAAGCGCGCGCCCACTCGAGCGCCGCCCGCGGGGGTCCCGGGATCCATCCCGGACATCGCCCCGCCGCTCGCCGGCGCGCATGTCAATTCGTAGGTTCCGGGCGTCGCGATCGCGAAGCGGGCCGCCTGGGCCGCACCGGGCCGCGGGTTGAGCTCCACGCGGGGCACCCCGGGGAGCGTGCAGACCTGGACGACCACGTCGTCATTGCGGAACGTGACCAGGACGTCCTCGCGGACGGCGATCCGGACGATCGGCGCCTCGCCGCGGAGGCCGGTCGCCACCAGGTCCACCGGCCGCGCGTTGGCGTCCAGCCAGCGCCCATAGCCGATCACGCCGGCGGCGACGCCGACCGCGGTGAGTGCCACCAGGCCCAGGTAGGCGGCATCGCGGACGCGCGTCCAGGCCGCGTGGCGGCTGGCCGCGAGCACGGCCGCCGGCCGCGGATCGTAGGTCCGGAGTCGCAGGGAGTTCGAGATGACGCTCACCGAGCTCAGCGCCATCGCGCCGGCGGCCATCGCCGGGTTGATCGTCACGCCGAAGGCCGGGTAGAGGATGCCCATCGCCACCGGGATGAGGACCACGTTGTAGGCGAACGCCCAGAAGAGATTCTGGCGGATCACCGCCATCGTCCGGCGCGACAGCGCCAGCGCCGAGACCACGCCGCGCGGGTCGCCACCCACAAGCGTCACGTCGGAGGCCTCGATGGCCACATCGGCGCCGGTCCCGATCGCGATCCCCAGGTCGGCCGCCGCGAGCGCCGGCGCGTCGTTGATCCCGTCGCCGACCATCGCGACGACCGCGCCGCCGGCCTGCAGCTCGGCGACGAGCGCGGCCTTGTCCCCGGGCAGGACCTGGGCCCGAACCCGCTCGTTCGGGATGCCGGCGGCCAGCGCGACAGCCTCTGCCGTGGCCCGGTGGTCGCCGGTGACGAGCCACGCGGTGACGCCCTGGGCCGCGAGCGCACGAACGGCCTCCGCAGCCTCCGGCTTGACCGGGTCCGCGATCGTGATGAGCCCGACCGCGACGCCGTCCCGGGCCACGAAGACGGGCGTCCGGCCCTGCCCGGCCTGCGCATCGCCGATCTCGCCAAGCGAGCCGAGATCGATGCCGCGCTCGCCCAGCAGCCGCGCGCTCCCGACGACCACGGGCGCGCCGTCGACCGTCGCCTCGACGCCGCCGCCAACGATCGCCGCGAACTGCTCCGCGCCGGGGAACGCGAGGCCGCGCTCCCGCGCCGCGAGAAGGATGGCGCTCGCGAGCGGGTGCTCGGAGCCGGACTCGACGGCGGCTGCCATCCGCAGGACCTCGACCGGGTCACCGCCCGACGCCGGGACGATCTCCGCGACCGCGGGGGTGCCGCGCGTGAGGGTGCCGGTCTTGTCGAACAGGACCGTGGTCACCCGCTGGGCGGTTTCCAGCGCCTCGCCGCCGCGAACCAGGATCCCGGCCTCTGCGCCACGCCCGGTTCCCACCATGATTGCCGTGGGCGTGGCGAGCCCCATCGCGCACGGGCAGGCGATGATCACCACGGTGATGAACGCGGCCAGCGCAAGCGTCACCTTCGGCTCCGGGCCAAGCAGCCACCAGAGCGCGAACGTGAGCGCGCCGATTCCCAGGACGGCCGGGACGAAGATCCCGCTGATCCGGTCGGCAAGGCGCTGGATCGGCGCCTTGGAACCCTGTGCCCGACGCACCAGCTCCACGATCTGGGCCAGCGCCGTCTCGCTGCCTACGCGCGTCGCGCGCATCACGAAGCTGCCGGTCGTGTTGAGGGTGGCCCCGATCACCTCGTCCCCCGCGCGCTTCGTGACGGGCATGGCCTCGCCGGTCAGCATCGCCTCGTCCAGGGCGCTGCTCCCCTCGGTGAGCACGCCGTCGGTCGGGACCTTCTCGCCGGGTCGGACCCGGAGGAGGTCGCCGGGCTGGATCCGGTCGATCGGGACGTCCAGGTCGCCGCTCGCAGTCACCAGGCGGGCGGTCTTTGCCTGGAGCCCGATGAGGCGCTTGATCGCGCCGGTCGTGCGGCCCTTCGCCCGGGCCTCCAGCCACTTCCCCAGGAGGATGAGGCCGATGATGATCGTCGACGAGTCGAAGTAGGTCTCGCCGGACAGGCCGGCGCGCATGATGACCTCCGGGTACATCGTCACGAAGACGCTGTAGGCCCAGGCGGCGCTCGTGCCGACGGCGACGAGCGTGCTCATGTTCGTCCCGAAGCCGTGGCGGAACGCACGCCACGCCGCCTCGTAGAAGCGTCGCCCGGCCCAGAGCTGGATGAACGTGGCCGGCCACAGGACCAGGCGGTTGACGTCGTTCATGGCCAGCGGGAACGGGCCGAACATGAGGACCATGATCCCGACCGCGACGCCGATCGACACCGCGGACTGGATCCCGAGCTGGCGGGTCTCCGCCGCGCGGGCACGCTCGGTCTCGTCCATCTCGGCGTCGATGGCGGAGGCGGCCGCCGCCCGTGCGGACCGCGCGGCGGTTGTGCCGGCCGTCGCGGTTGCGCCCTCCATCGCGGCGGCCCTTGCGTCGGCGGCTGCCAGCGCCCCCGGCCGGACTTCGTAGCCGGCCTTCTCGATCGCGCCCACCAGGTCCGCACGGCCCACCTGCTCCGGCAGGTAGCGGATCGTGGCGACCTCGGTGGCGAGGTTCACGCTCGCCTCCACCACGCCGTCCGTCTTGCGCAGGAACCGCTCGATCCGGTTGCTGCACGAGGCGCAGGTCATCCCGACGACGGGAAAGCTGACCTCGAGCGGCGGTGCGGCGTCGGGGGTGGCGGGCGCGACGTCGGTCGCCGTCGGAACGCCGAGCGCGGGTTCGGTGCGGGTGGCTGTGCTCATACTCCCGGGGAGTATAGCATCAGTGCTTGTCGGCCACGAACCCTGACTCAAGATCCGGCGCCAGAGACGAACCCGGTGCCACTTGCGCGTAGATGCGCATGTCGCGCACCACCAGAGACTCGAATGGGCACCCGGGCGCGGGCAATCGAGCCGGCGTCGGGCGGGACGCACCCGTCGCCTGTGGCTGCGCCCTACACTCGGCCGATGACACCGGGCGCAGACAGGATCCGGGAGGCTGGCGCCGGGCCGCCACTGGGCCTCGCCGTCCTGGATTCGACGCTGGGGCCGGTGCACGTGGCCGCGAGCGCGATAGGGATCCTCGGCCTGGAGCTCCGCACGACGCCCGAGGCGTTCGCGGCCTCCGTCGCGGGACGAACCCTCCGGCGAACGCAGCCGATCGCCGAGGCGGACGGCGGGACCCGGGCGATGGTCCACCAGCTCGAGGTGGAGCTGGCCGAACATCTCGCGGGAATCCGGGATGCCTTCTCCCTGCCGGTCGTCCTCGAGGGCATCGGCGACTGGGATCGCCGCGTGCTGGAGGGCGTCCGGACGATCCCGCGCGGCGCCACTGCGTCCTACGGCGAGATCGCGCGCCGGATCGGCTCTCCGGGAGCGGCTCGCGCCGTCGGCGGTGCGGTCGGGCGGAACCCGGTCGGGCTCCTGATCCCGTGCCACCGCGTGATCGCCGGCGACGGGACGCTGGGGGGCTACGGCGGCAGCTGGTTCGGCAGTCGCGAGGAGCTTCTCCGCGTGAAGGAGCGGCTGCTGGAGATCGAGGGGGTCCGCGCGCCCCGGCGTGGCTGACAGGCTCGCGAACTTCAAACTGGCGGACAGCCGGCCGTGCCCGTAGAGTCCGCCCAGATGGCCAACCTGCTGCACGCGTACCGCGGGCTCCTCCGCAATGGCCCGCTGACCCGGCTCCTCGCCGGGGAGTTCGTGTCGTCGATCGGCGACTGGCTCTACCTCGTCGCGATCCTCATCCTGGCGTTCGAAGTCTCGAAGGACCCGGTGGTCCTCGGCATCGTGGGCGCGGCGCGCGTTCTCCCGTATGTCGTCCTGTCGATCCCGGCTGGCATCCTCGCGGACCGCTACGACCGGCGACTGATCCTCCTGGTCACCGACATCGCTCGCGGGGTGCTCATGCTGGTCATGGCGGCGCTCGTGGCAGCGAACGCGCCGATCGTCACGATCGTGGTCCTCGTTGTCGTCGCAACCTGCTTCTCGACGTTCTTCGGTCCCGCCATCGGCGCATACCTGCCGTCACTCGTGGCGGACGAGGTGCAGCTGGGGCCCGCCAACAGCGCCTGGTCCACGCTCGACTACCTTTCCTTCGTGATCGGGCCGGCGATCGGAGGCCTGCTGATCGCCGCCGGCGGGCTCGTGCTCGCATTCGTGCTCAACGCTGCCACGTTCGCCATCATCGCCGTGGTGCTGTGGCGGCTCCCGTCGCCGCGGCGCGGCGTGCCCGGCGAGGTTCCCGAGGGGGTCCCCGGGGCCGGCGAGCCGAGCGACGCGCCCGCGAGGGCGACCGGCACCGAGTCCACCGCGGCGACCGGCATCCAGCCCGCCGCATCCCCGACCCCGACCCCTGCCCCGGGTCGAGTGGGCCGCGAAGCGCTCCGCCGGGTGGCGATCCCCGTCGTGGGCCTCGCGCTGATCGACCTGGGCTCAAGCTTCGCGTTCGGCGGCCTGGGCGTGCTTACCGTCGTCATGGCAGTCGGATTGTTGGGGGCCGGCGATGCGGGAACCGGCTTCCTGAACGCGGGGATCGGGATTGGCGGGCTCGTGGGCGCGCTCGTCGCAGGGGTCCTCGTCCTTCGGCCCAACCTCGTCGGGGTGCTCGCCGGCGGATCCATCGTCCTCGCGGCGGGGGTGGCCACCCTGGGCGTCGCGGGCTCGCTGCCGCTGGCGGTGGGCATGATCGCGGTTGCCTCGGCCGGAGCGCTCCTCGTGGAGGTCGCGAGCACAACAATCCTCCAGCGCGCCATCCCCGACGAGATCCGCGGGCGGACGCTGGGCATCCTGGCAACCGCCACCACGCTCGCGTTCGCCGCCGGGTCATTCGCGCTGCCGGTCCTCGCCGACGCCGCGGGAATCGGGCCGGTTCTCGCCGGGACCGGGGCCACCGTTCTCGTCGTGGGGCTCGTGGGCGCCGTCCTTGCCGCGCCCGCCGCACGCCGCGCGCCGGAGTCCCTCGAAGCGACCCGGCTCGCCCGCCTGGCGCGCCTCCCGCTCTTCGCCGGGGTGCCGGTGCCAACGATGGAGGCCGTGGCGTCGCGACTGGTCCTGGTCGCGGCACGAGCCGGGGATGTCGTGATCCGGCAGGGAGATGCGGCGGACCGCTTCTACGTGATCCAGGCGGGCACGTTCGAGGTGACGCGCCGCGAGCCTGACCAGCCGGCCGAGCAGGCTCCGGTGCGCCTCCGGACGATGACGAGTGGCGAGGTGTTCGGCGAGATCGGGCTCCTGCGAGCCACGGCCCGGACCGCGACCGTGACCGCCGCCACGGATGGCTCGCTGCTCGCGCTCGACGGGGCCAGCTTCCTGGAGCTGGTCAACGCGGGACCCGGCCTTGCGCCGCGGCTGCTGGACCTCCGCCGGGGCGCGCCCGGCGCGGCGGGCTGAGGCGACGCGGCGCGCCGGGCCGGGCTGAGGCGGCGCAGCGCGCCGGGCGCGGCGGGCTGAGGCGACGCGACGCC
>Ga0209048_10003148_pt1 | contig 16178 bp, 13 predicted proteins | sample FrelakmetCRP12CR_FD_187146 | JGI IMG/M metagenome (GOLD analysis project Ga0209048, IMG submission 187146) | Freshwater lake sediment microbial communities from the University of Notre Dame, USA, for methane emissions studies - CRP12 CR (SPAdes)... | ecosystem: Environmental > Aquatic >... | reverse complement strand
CGGGGAGGCCACTACCAAAGACTGGGCGGCGTCCTGAGGGTGCGGCGCACCACGTCTCGCATCTCGTGATGCATGTCCAGCTGCCGCGGTACGAGAGCCTGATCGACGTCGTCGAACGCGTGCGCCGCATCTTTGACTTGGACGCTGATCCGTTGCGCATCACTGACCACCTGCGCGGTAGCTCGTTGCTCCAGCCGATGTTGGACGCCCAGCCAGGGTTGCGCGTGCCTGGTGCGTGGGACGCCTTCGAACTGGCGGTGCGGGTGATTCTCGGCCAGCAGGTGACGGTGCAGGGGGCGACGACGCTCGCCGGCCGATTGGTCCAGGCATTCGGCACGCCCGTGGAGGGCGGCGGCGGGCTCACGCACTTGTTTCCACAACCCACGATGTTGGCCAACGCCGACCTGGCGCGCATCGGCTTGCCGCGTGCGCGCGCGGCGACCATCCGCGCGCTTGCGACGTCCGTCACGCGCGGTGGACTCATCCTCGATGCGTCGCAGGGGTTGGAGGAGGCCGTGGAGCGTTTGTGTGCCCTTCCCGGTATGGGGCCGTGGACCGCGCACTACATTGCTATGCGTGCGCTCGGCGAGCCCGATGCGTTCCCGTCAACCGATCTGGGCCTGCGCCGCGCCCTGGGAAACGGGGCGGGTCCGCTGCCGGCGACGGAGGTGTCGCGCTTGGCCGAAGCATGGCGGCCCTGGCGGGCATATGCGGCGCTGCACCTATGGGTCGGTGAGCCCGCGATTCCAGAATCACTGGAGGAGGCGTCATGACAGTAGAATACTGCGAGTGTGCATCACCCGTCGGGCAGATCGTGGTTGCTGTCCACGACGGTCAGCTCTGCAGTCTGTCTTTTGGGGAACAGTGGCCGCGCAAACGTGCGCAACTCGAAAAGCGGTTTGGTCAAGTGGAGTTTCACGAAGCTGCCGATCCGGCCGGCGTGGTTACGCGTCTCGATAAATATTTCGCCGGAGACCTCGACGCGCTGGCAGGCATCGTCGTCGATACCGGCGGCACGCCGTTCCAACAGCGAGTCTGGGAGGAGTTGCGAAGGATTTCTGCTGGGCAGACGGTGTCGTATGCGGACATCGCGAGGGCAATCGGCGCCCCTTCCGCTGTGCGTGCCGTCGGTGCCGCGAATGGGGCGAACCCGGTTGGTATTGTTGTCCCGTGCCATCGAGTCATCGGCAGCAACGGCCAACTCACCGGCTACGGCGGCGGCATCGAGCGCAAGCGGTGGCTGCTGCGCCACGAGAGTTGCGACCAACAACCTACACTTCGAGGGTGTTAAGTTGTTAGTTGTTAAGTTGCTAGGTAAAGAAGCCGTCATTTTCGACTGGCTCTTCCCTAACAACTAACAACCTAGCAACCAACAACCTCTCCTCCGGTGCAGCGCCGCGTGCTTCCATACTCCTGCGAATCGTAATAGGGCTGGCGCCTGGAGGGAGAAGACGATGTCCAAGAACCTCGCCATCTTAGGGGAATATAGTGCTCGCATGAGTGCTGGAGACTATGATGCCGTCTACGAAGTCTTCGCGCCGGATTTCTTTAGTCATGTGACGCCGCGTGTAAACCCGGACGCGGTGGGGACGGACATCCGGCCGCAGGAGCAGAAATTCTGGGAAGCGGCGAGGAATGCCTTCAGCGATATGCGGTTCACGGTCGACCTGCTGATCGAATCCGGCGACCTCGTGGTCTCGAACTGGACGCTGACGGGTACGCACGACGGCGCGCCCTACTACGACATCCCGCCCTCCGGCAAGCGCGTCAACATCAACGGCACGGCGATTCTCCGCATGCGCGATGGCAGGGTTGTCGAGCACTGGGGCGGGCCGCACTGCGCCAACGGAATCGGCTTGTCGACGTACGTCACGGCGCACACGCAGCCGGCCAAAGCTGTGAGCGACCCGGATATCGCACTGGGTGTGTAGCCGCGCCGTGCGCGGCAATGGAACCGGCATTTTGCCGCCTCAATTCATGTGTCGCGCAGCGGCAGCGACTTCAGGAATCCAACCAGAGCCTGATTTACTTCCGCCGGAACAGGGTGCAGGCCTATCAACTATTGACTCTCGACTATCAACTCCCCCTCACACATCAACCTCTTCCACCTTCGGGGCGTGCTCCATGATGAACCGGAACCGCGGCTCGACTTCCTTACCCATGAGTGTTTGGATCGTCGCTTCGGTCTTGCGCGCATCGGCGACGTCGACGCGCAGCAAGGTCCGGCGCTGCGGATCGAGCGTGGTTTCATGCAGCGTCGAGGGATTCATCTCACCGAGGCCTTTGAAGCGCTGGACGGTGGTGCTCTTGCCGTTGGCCTTGGCGAGGATGCGGTCGCGTTCCTCGTCGCTCAGCGCCCAGTGCACTTCCTTCCCCAGCTCCACCTTGTACAGCGGCGGCTGGGCGATGAAGATGTGGCCGCTGCGAATCAGCTCGGGCAGCTGGCGGTAGAAGAAGGTCAGCAGCAGCGTGCAGATGTGATGACCGTCCGAGTCGGCGTCCATCAGCAGGCAGATCTTGTGGTAGCGCAGCTTGCTGGCGTCGAAGTCCTTGCCCGAGCCGCAGCCGACGGCGGAGATGATGTCGTTCAGTTCCTTGTTCGAGAGCACTTTGCTGGTCGATGCCTGCTCGGCGTTCAACACCTTGCCACGCAGCGGCAGGATCGCTTGGAACTCGCGGTTGCGCCCTTGCTTTGCCGAGCCACCGGCGGAGTCGCCTTCGACGATGAACAGCTCACTCTCGCCCGGATCCGTCGAGCTGCAGTCAGCGAGCTTGCCGGGCAAGTTGAGCCGGTGCGAGACCGCGGTCTTGCGTTGCACACTCTCCGCCGCGGCGCGTGACGCCGTACGGGCGCGGGCCGCGAGGATGACGCGAGCCGCGATCGCTTTCGCCTGGCTCGGGTTGCTCAGCAGATAGTTTTCCAAGCCCGTGCGGATGAAGTTGTCGATTGGTGCACTGACCTCTTGGTTGTTGAGCCGATCCTTCGTTTGCCCCTGGAACTGGGGCTGCTGGATGTACACGCTGAGGATTGCCACTAGCCCCTCGCGGATGTCTTCGGCCGCGATGGTCAGGCCCTTGGGGATCAGGTTCTGCACGGAGAGATAATTCCGTACCGCCTTGGTGAGGCCGTTCTTGAGTCCATTCTCGTGCGTGCCGCCGGAGGGCGTCGGGATGCCGTTGACGAACGACAGGATGCGTTCCTCGGTCGCCTCGGTCCACGCGAACGCGCACTCGACGACAATGCCGTCTCGCCCCTCTGGGGCTTTGCGGTCGGCGTAGAACGGCTCGGCGATCTGTTTCTTGTTGCCGTCGGCGATCAGCTTCTCGATGTACTCCGCAATGCCGCGGTCGTGGTGGAAGGTTTCGGTCTGCTTGTCGACCTCGTTCTCGAAGACGAGCGTCAGGCCACGATGCAGGTACGAGCGCGCTTCGAGCCGTTCGCGGATGATCGCGGGTTTCAAGGTGGGGTTCGGAAAAATCTGCGAATCCGGTGTGAACGTGATCGTCGTACCCGTGCCGCGTGCCGGCCCGAGCTTCTTGATCTTCCCGGCGGCGACGCCGCGCGCAAACTTCTGCTCCCAGTGGTAGCCGTCGCGCTTGACGTTGGCGACGAGTGACGAAGAGAGTGCCGTGACTACCGATGCCCCGACGCCATGCAAGCCGCCGGCGTGGTAGTAGTTCTGGTTCTCGAATTTGCCGCCGGCGTGCAGGGTGGTGAGGATCAGCTCGAGGGCCGGGCGCTTGTACTTGGGATGGATGTCGATGGGGATACCGCGCCCGTTGTCCGCCACGGTCAGTGTCTGGCCGTTCTTGTGCAGCGTGACCGTCACCTTGTCGCAATGCCCGTTCATGGCCTCGTCGACGGAATTGTCGAGGAGTTCCCACACGAGATGATGCAGCCCGACGGTGTCGACGCCGCCGATGTACATGCCGGGGCGCTTGCGCACCGGCTCGAGTCCTTCGAGAACCGTGATGTCTTTCGCCGTGTACTTTTTCATGCCTGTGACCTACGCGGGCGCCTCCGAGGTGGCCCGTGCGACCAACTCAGCAGGCTTGAATCGCTGCAGCGCCTTGCGGCCCTTCTGGGCGCGGTGTGCCACCTCGGGCAAATGGAAGCGGCGCTCGCTGCCGTCGTCGGCGACGGCAATGGGCGGCTGATCGAGCGCGTGGCAGATGGCGCCGATGAGACGGTCACTCTTGTCGACACGCATCAGGATCACGCCGCGGCCGACGCCCGCCAGCTCCGGCAGTTCGTTGGCGGGGAAGGCCAACACTTTGCCGCCCGCGGTCGCGGCGGTGATCGTGTCGCCGTCGGCAGGACCAACGACGAAGATCTCATCGCCTTCCTTGGCGCGCGCCAAGCGGCGCCCGCTTTTGGTCGTCTCGCTGAGGTCGGGCCGGCAGAAGAAGCCCATGCCGCGGGCGCTGGCAACCAGCCGGCGATGTGCCGTCTGCGCCTTCTGCCCCTCGCCGTTTGCCGGCGGGGCGATTTCCGCCGCGATGACTCGTTCGCCGTCCTTAAAGTTCAGCAGCGACTGCACCGGCTCGCCGTACCCCGCGCTGGCGGGGACGTTGGCCACCTTCAGGACGTAGGCAACGCCGAAGTTGGAGAACAACGCCAGGTTGTGGCGCGTGTTGCCGCGCAGGATCCACTTGGCGAGGTCGCCCTCGCGGACGCGTGTGCTGGCTGGGTCCTTCACTTCGCCGAGCCGCTTCATCCAGCCGTCGCGCGTCACCACCACCGTGGTGTCCTCGTGCACCACGTACGCCTCGGCGTCGTACACCAGCTCGGCGCCGGCGCTGAGCACTGTGCGCCGCTTGTCGCCGTATTTCTGCGCCACCTCCTGCAACTCGGTTTCGACCAGCTTCCAGCGGCCCTTCTTGTTTTTCAGCAGCGCCTCGATCTCCCGCGCCCGCTTCTGTTTCTCGCGCTGCTCCTCGCGGATCTTGTCGATTTCCAGGCGCGCGAGCTGATACAGCCGCGTCTCCAGGATGGCATCGGTCTGGATCTCGTCGAGCTTGAACTCCTTCATCAACTGCTTTGCGGCATCGGCGCGCGAGGCGGACTGGCGGATGATCTTGATGGCGCGATCGAGGTTGGCAAACAGCTTGAGGAAGCCGGCGAGAATGTGCAGCCGCTCCTGCAACTCGCGCAGCTCGTGCTCCAAGCGCCGCGTCACTACTGTCAAGCGAAAGTCGAGGAAGTGACGGCAGAGGTCGCGCAGCGTCAGCCGCGCCGGCTGCCCGACACCCGGTGTGGCGGTGGGGACCAACGCCGTCAGATTGACGTTGAAGTTGATCTGCAGCCCGGTGTGCTTGAAGACGTACGCCATGACCGCTTCGGGCGACGCGTCGGCTTTGATCTCGACGACAATGCGCACGACATCGGTCGACTCGTCGCGCACGTCGGTGGCTTGCGGCAGGCGGCGGCTGACGATGTGCTCGGCAATCTCCTCGACGATACGCGACTTGTTGGCGGTGTAGGGGATCGAGGTGATGATCAACTGCTTGCGCCGCTTGTCGGTGGACGCGACGTACTGCCCGCGCAGGCGCACCGCACCCTGGCCGGTTTCATAGATCTTGCGCAGCTCGGCGCGCGAGTTGAGGATCTCGCCACCGGTCGGGAAGTCCGGGCCTTTGATGTACTTGCACAGATCCTTCGTGCCCAGGTCGGGAGCTCGGACCATCGCTACCAGCGCCTCGACAACCTCGGTCAAGTTGTGCGGCGGGAGGTTGGTCGCCATGCCCACGGCGATGCCGGTGCTGCCGTTGATCAGCAGCTGCGGGATGGCCGCAGGGAGGACGATCGGCTCACGCAGCGTGGCGTCGTAGTTCTCTCGGAAGTCGACGGTCTCGTGGCGGATGTCACGCAGCAGTTCTTCAGCGATCGCCGTCAGACGCGCTTCGGTGTAGCGCATCGCGGCGGGGCTGTCGCCGTCAAGCGACCCGAAGTTGCCTTCGCCGTGGACCAGCGGGTAGCGCAGCGCGAACGGTTGCGCCAGGCGGACCATGGCCTCGTAGGCGGCGACATCGCCGTGCGGGTGATACTTCCCGAGCACCTCGCCAACGACGGCCGCCGACTTGCGGGGCCGCGTGCCTGCGGTCAGACGCAGGTTCTGGTACATGGCATAGAGAATCCGCCGCTGCACCGGCTTGAGTCCGTCGCGCACGTCGGGCAGTGCGCGCGAGGTGATGACGCTCAGGGCGTAAGCCAGGTAACGCTGCTCGGCCGCCTCGCTGAGATCAATTGCGGAGACACCTTCCGGCGTTTTCGTCTGCACGTCACAGTCCTGCTTGCATACAGATAAAGAGCGTCACCAGCGGCCCACTTCCACTCAACAGGCAGGACTATAATCAACGCTGCCCGTGCGGTCGAGGTCTGACGGAAGAAGACCGTGGCTGCGCGGCTATCGAGAAATGATCAGGGGCGCAACTCTGGTGCACCCCTCATCGACGGAAGACGTAGGGGGCCGGCAGAGCGTTCAGTCGCTGCTGATGTGGCCGCAGCCGTTCAGTGCGTTGTTCACGGCCATGATGATGTCGGTGATGGTGACTGAGCCGTGGATACCCGACGGACACGCGGAGATTGGCTGCTCACCTAGGTCGATGTCCACCATGACGATGATTTCATCGATCGTGACCACGCCGTTACCAGTGCAGTCGCCGACACAGATGACGGGCGGCGTCGCAGTCGCTGTCGCACTTGGCGTGGCGGTTGCCGTCACCGTCGCAGTGGTGGTCGCCGTTTGAGTTGGTGTGCCGGTGCCGGTCGGCGTTGCCTTCGGGGTGTCGGTCGGCGTTGCCGTCTGAGTTGCCGTCGGCGTCTCAACCGCTGGGATTTCGGTCGGAGTCACCGTGGCGGTTGCGCTGAGGGTGGCGGTTGCTGTTGGCCCCCCTCCACTCGTTGGGGTGTGTGTCGGTGTCGCGGTCTCGGTCGCTGTTGGGGCTTCCAGTTCTGTCGGCGTCTCGGTCGCCGTTGCCGTGGGAGTTTCCGTCGGTGTGTCGCCGGTGGTCGCGGTGGGTGTGACTGTTGCGGTCGCAGTTGCCGTCGGTGTTTCCGTGATGGTTGCGGTCGACGTAGCTGTTGGCGTCACAGTCGCAGTGGGCGTCTCGGTGCCGGTCGGTGTGATCGTCGCAGTTGGTGTGATCGTCGGCGTGTCGGTAGGTGTGCCAGTTGGACCCGGGGTGTCCGTCGTGGTTGCCGTCGGTGTTGTTGTGGCGGTGGAAGTGGCCGTGGACGTGGCTGTCGGCGTGTCCGTTACGGTTGCTGTAGGGGTGGTCGTTGACGTCGGCGTCTCCCTCGGAGTTTCGGTAATGGTTGCGGTCGCCGTCGGCGTCGCCGCGTCTATGGGCGTCGGGGTCACTGTCACGGTGGGTGTTTCGCTGCTCGTCGGTGTGCTCGTCGCGGTTTGCGTGATCGTCGGCGTCACGGTGGACGTGTCGGTTGGCGGTGGGCTGCCCGTCGCTGTTGCCGTCGGTGTGACGGTCGGCGTTGCCGTCGACGTCGCCGTCGGGAGCGGTGTCGCCGTATCGGTTTGCGTCGCAGTCGGTGTCGGGGTGTTGCTTGGTATCGGCGTTGGCGTTGTGCTTGACGTAGCCGTTTGCGTCCGCGTCGGCGTCGGGGTGAACGTGGTGGTGGCCGTTGCGGTGGGCGACGACGTTATCGTTGCTGTCGGCGTCCGCGTCGGCGTATTGCTCGGTGCCAGCGTCGGGGTCACTGAGAATGTATGGGTCACTGTGCCCGTCGGCGTCACCGTGAACGTAGAGGTTGCTGTAGGCGTGCGGGTCGGGGTCGCAGGCGGCGCCAGGATTGGGGCGAGCTGGCCGATCTGGCTGGCGTTGGTCTGCGTGAACCAGATGTTCGTGTCGGGTCCACTGGTGATGCCGGACGGCCCACTGCTACTCGTCGGAACCGGGAACGTCGTGATCGTTCCGGCGTTGTTGATGCGTCCGATCTGGTTCGAGTTGGCGATTGTGAACCACAGGTTGTTGTCCGCACCCAAGGTGATTTCCTTCGGGCGGCTGGCGCCCGCCGGTAGAGGAAACTCGTTGGTGATCACGCCGGCGGTGGTGATCCGGCCGATGCGGTTCCCTTTGAATTCGGTGAACCACAATGCCCCGTCACTTCCGGTGACGATGCTGGTCGGGGAGGTGTCGGCCGTGGGAATCGGATACTGGGTGACGGTGTTCGGAGTGGTTGGGGAGATCTTGCTGATCCTGTTGCCGCTGTACTCTGTGAACCAGAGATTGCCGTCCGGGCCCAGCGTGATGCCCAAGGGGCGGGTGATGACCGTGGGGATCACAAACTCCGTGATTGTACCGCTTGGGGTGATCCGGCCGATACGGTCGGTGTTGGCTTCAGTGAACCACACGTTGCCGTCGCCGCCAGCGGTGATACCATTTGGGCCGCTGTCGGACGTCGGAATAGTAAACTCGGTGATCGTGCCACCGAGGGTGATCTTCGCAATCTTGTTGGCGTTCGACTCGGTGAACCACAGGTTGCCGTCCGGACCAACGGTGATGGCACCGAGGCCGCTCATGGGGGTGGTGACAGAGAACTCGTTGAGGAGGGCTCCTGCGGTGCTGAGTTGTCCGATCTTGTTGGAGTTGAACTCCGTGAACCAAAGATTCGCGTCGCTGGCCTGGGTGATACCGGACGGCTGACTGCCTAGGGACAGCGGAAACTCGGTGACCGACTGCGCTGCCGCGATTGCAACCAGCGCTTGAGCCGCTGCGATCGGGAAGGTGACGACTAACCACAACGACGATACCTTAGCCTGCGATCGTGAAAGACTCATAAGCTCACGTCTCTACTACACAAGGAGTGAAGAGGGAAGCGTTTCGCCGCACGCCGCGAGTAGGGTCGCTTTTGCACCACGGCCCCGCGGAATGCCGTGCCGCGCGGCAGGCAGTCCGCCGGCGAGCTCAAAGCGTGTCTCAAGACTGGCCAGACGACAGACAGCAGACTCAAACGCTTGCCAATGCTGCAGATCGTCTGTTGTCTGTCATCTAGAGTCTCGTCGGTTTTTGGGGACACCCTCCTCAATGTCCGGCGGACATGAGGTGCGGGATGGTAAAGACCTCCTCCGTATTTCCGGGAGCGTAGGGCGAGACAGCGCTCGCCCCCTTGTTGAAATACCACGTCTCCTGGTCGGGCGAGGCTGGGCCCGGAATCATGATCAGCGTGGCGTGGTCCATTTGCGTATCGATCATCACCGCCGAGGTGAACCCCATTTCGTCGTCGTAGACGACCTTCGACTCCGGCGTAGCCTGCTTGCGGTACGAGAAATACTCCAGCCAGACCTTCCACAGCTCGCCCCGTTTGTCGTAGATGTCCGAGGCCAGCACGATCCACGCTTCGGTGTCGATGTACAGGACCCGCTTGCCGTAGGCATATTGCGGCAGTCTCGACGTTCCTTCGATGACATACGCACGACGCTTCTCCCAATTGTCGCAGTACACGAAGTCCGCGCCACCGGGGCAGCGCTGCGGCCGGTAGTGTTCCCGATGCACGACGCCCAGGACGTCCTTGACGCCGAGCAGCTTCCAGTCGCTCCAGGCGATGTGGCCGCTAAATCCCCAGTACGAGTCCTGGTCCGTGTCTTGGCCGAACAGCGAGTCGCTGCGCTGTGCCGTTGACATGCGACGGATGCGACGGATGGCCGGAACGTACAGCCAGGTGTCATCCTGGCGCGACGCGCTGAGGTAGCGGATGCCGAGCTGGCCGACGCCCTTCATATCGAACGGTGCGACCACCGGGCTGAGGATTTCCTTGTAGCGCACGGCGTCCGGGTTAGGCAGGTCCGGTTTCGGATCCACGAAGATGCGGCCGTTGAAGTACAGGCGTCGCAAGTCACCGATCATGAACTCGCGGTCGAGCACCATCGGTGCGCTGTACGTCAGCGGCCCGCTCGGCACCTGGAAGTCACGCATCAGCACGTCGTCGGTGAGCAGCGGCTTGTACTGGTAGTTCCACATGATCTTGGTGGCGGCTTGCGGATCGTTCGGGTCGACGGTCGGGAAGGGCATGCCAGCAACGTAGTTCTCCAGCATGTCGCCCTTCTCTGACATGCGCACCTGTGCGCTGTGGGCTTCCGTCGCCTCGCGGTAGGCGCGCGGCCACTCAACAGCCTTGGTCGGCACGATCTTCATCGTCATGCCGTGGTCGACGCACCAGGCGACGCCGGGACCAACCAGGTCCTTCGCCTTGGCGAAGTTGTCTTTGCCGATCACATCGCCGGGGGCGACGTCGGCGCGTGCGACGGTTGCGCTCAGGAGCACCAATGCCGCGAACACTAGCCGTTTCATGACTGCCTCCCTCGCCCTCAGAACTGATACGTGAGGCGCAGGCCGGTCTCCGAGCGACCGCGGTTGATTCCGGCGACGCCCCAGCTTTCATATACCGGATGGTTGACGGTATTGATGAAATATCGCTGCGAGAGATTAACGATGATGTTGTTGGTGACGAAATAGTCGGCCATCCAGATGACTTCCATGTTGAAGTTGTTCACCGGATCGATGACATAGATGAGGAAGGGAACGAACTTGCCGCCGCGGTAGAAGGTTGTCGCGCCGAGGGTGACGAGCGCCTCCCAGTCACGGACCTTGTCGATCACCGCGCCGACGCCCGGAATGCCGGTTGACGAGATGCCGCTGGTCGAGAACTGTCCGCGGAATCCCTTGGCTTGGCCGCTGCCCGCGCACGGCGGCTGCTCCTTCGGGTCTTTGCAGAGGATGTTGGGGTTGTTGAGCAGGTAGTGCCAGAAGAACTGGCCCAGCAGGAGGACGGTGGACTTCTCGTTCACCGCCCGGATCCAGGTGGGCCGGTCGAAGGCGAGCGTGCCCTTCCACATGTCGCGCGTGGTCACACCGAACACGTCGCGCGCCAGCAATGCGAGAGCGCCGTTGGGCGGGAAATGCTTGCTGGCATCGCTGAACGGCACGCCGAACTCGTAGATGCTCTCCATGCGGAAAACCGTCTGCGTGTGCTCCTCCTCGGCGTAGTTGAGCGAGAACCCGGCGGTGTTCACGTACGGGAAGATCGCCTCGAGCGGCGCTTCGCCGCGCGCCAGCCCATCCAGCGCCTGCTTCGTATCCAAGATGGCCCTGTAGGCGGCGGCGTTGGTCCCGTCATCACCGCCTGCCCAGCGCTGGTAGAAATAGTTGAGCGTGAACTGCACTCCCTGCGGCGTTACCGCACCGAAGCGCACGCCGAACTGACTGTTGTCCATGGGATTGCGTGCATAGTTGCCTTGGTGGAACAGCACGGTGTGATTGAAGAGGCTGTTGACCTTGAATCGTGTCTGCGTGTTCAGAATGTTCAGCAGGCCCCGGCCACCGCCCGGCGGCGCTTGTGAGTTGATCAACGGGTTGTTGATGGGAGCGCTCCACGGCCGCGGCAGGAAGTCCTTCTTGGCTGGGGACCAATCGCCCGGATTCCAGTAGAACTCCAGGAAGGAGTTCGATAGCGGCGCCAGCCCGCCGACGCGGTCGAAGTCCACCAGGCCCTTGATCATCCAGTAGGGCTGGCGCAGCTCATCCCATGACTCCTGCTGCAAGTGCCAGGTGAGATCGAGGGCGTTGACGCGGTCGAGCAGACGGAAATTATCGGTCTCGCCCCAGACGATCTGCTGGCGTCCGAGGCGCAGGGTGAGCGGTAGTGTCTTGAACGTCAGGTCGAGGTACGCCTCGCGCAACTGATTATCGAACGCCAGCGCAGTTCGCTGGGAGTCCGTGAAGCCATCGAGACGCTGCGGGATCTTCTGCCCGTAGATGTCTTTCTGCGCGATGCCGGGTGTGATGTGGTAGACGCTGTCGTAGACGCCGCGGTACAGCAGAAACAGCTTGCCGCGGTCGATGAAGGGCACGTCGAACTGGTTGGCGAGTTTGCCCTGCTCGAAGATGGCATAGTCGACACGCAGCTTGAAGGTGTTGCGCTCCTGCACAAGCGAGTACTGGTCGACGTCGGTCATCCTGATGAGGTTCTGCGCGGAGACGTTGCCGGCCACCTCCAGTGGCCCGTACCGAGGTAGCGCTTGCGTGTGGCTGGCGGCGAGCACCACGACCGCGAACAACAGACCGGCGGTTGCTCCTTCTCGGCGCGTCCGAATCTCCATCGCCTCACCTCCCGCGTTGTGCGAGACACGATGTCTTGCGCAACGCGAGACAGCACCATCCATGCCAGACCCCCAGTTCTGCTGTGGGCGCTGCCTGGCGCGTGGTGGCTTTTCATATCTGGGAAATGGGTTGCGGCGGCTGATGCAAAGCTGACCCCGGTGAGTGACCCGCGCCCTGATTGGTGCTGAATCACCTCGTGATGGACGGGTGCCCGACGAAAGACGGTCGGCCTGACAGTCGGAGCTTATCGCTGGCGGCCGAGCTGACCCGCTTCGAACAGGCGCCGATCGACCGGACCAAGGTCGCGCTCCATGGCCGGCGTGAGCAGCGCAAAATGGCGCACGTGCACCAGATGCGCGCCGATCTCCCACTGGTCGTCTTCCGACGTCATCCACTCGCGATCATCGAAGCGCGACAGATCGACGGCCACCGAGTAGCGCCGCAGCGTCTTCTCGCGGCGCAGATTGAAGTACGGTTCGAAGTACGACAGCGCCAGCTCCCGCAGCGTGCGGAAGACGGGCTCGCGAAAGCGTAAGCCGGAGTAGTTTGAGCGTGCGATGGCCCCCCAGTGGCCGTGCCGCTGGAAGATGGCCACGACGTGGTCGTTGTCGCGCACCGCTTCGAGGTCCATGATCAACGGCGGGTGGCCCTGAAGCCGCAACGCGGCGGCGGCGAACAGCGCGCCGTCGAGGCACTGCGCCCGCCGCTCGCGCAACACGCGACGTGGCGACCGGCACGCGTCGCCGGGAACGTCGTAGTCGGTGTCATCTAAGAACTTTTGAATGCGCCACGCGGGCGTGAGGCGGCGCAGGAACCCTGCCTCACGTGGCGTGAAGCCGAAGGTTGTCATGCGTCGCATGTAGCATCTTCTCTGCGCCACTGCGCCCCGTTCCGTGACCTACCCCGCAAATCGACGACAGCACGACGCCATGCTACAGCGTACGGACATTGCATGCCCTTCATCGAACTTCGCGGAATACGCCTCTACTGCGAGATCCGCGGCGCGCCGCTCGCACTCTTCGACGGCGGTCACTATTTCATGCTGCAAGACCCGGCTGTGTTCCAGCACATGACCGAGTTTCTCGTCGCGTAGCCGCGCCAGATGTCTTCGCGGCATCGACAACCCGCGCGCGAGGGCCGCAGCCCGCGCCTGGCGTGCTATCAGTGCTTCAAACCGCGGGTCGCCTGCATTTGTGGGTCGATCGAACGCGTCGCGAACCAGACCGGCATCATCATTCTTCAGCACCCGCGGGAACGGTTTCACGCCATCGGCACGGTGCGCATCGTGCGACTCGCGTTGGAGAACGTCCACGTCCAGGCGTGCTCGCCCTGGGCAGATAGCTCCGCCATCCGTGCGCAGCTCCCGGAACGCACGGCGTTGCTCTACCCGACGGCCGGCGCGCGCGAGCTGGCGGCGCTGCCGGTCGCAGAGCGACCGCGCCATCTGGTTATGCTCGACGGCACGTGGTTCCACGCCAAGAAGATGTACGATGCGCATCAGTGGCTGCATGATCTCCCCCACGTCAGCCTGGCGCCGCGCGTGCCCAGCCGCTACCGCATCCGTCCCGAACCCAGGGAGTCGTACGTCGCGACCCTTGAAGCGATCGTGTACGCGCTGCGAATCATCGAGCCGCAGACACGCGGCCTCGACAGTCTCCTGCGGTGCTTCGCCGCGATGGTCGATCGACAAGCGGCCTACACGCCGGCTGCGGCGCGGCCATCCTGAGATCGAAATTCACGGCAACGGCAGTTGGTTGGGCGGCGCCGTAGCTGCGGAGTGCGCTGCATTGGCATGACCGGCGAGACTACGCCGGCCATGCACGAGAAGAGGAGGCCGCCATGACCCGTTCAAGCGAGTGGTTACGACCCCGCTGCGCGGCACCGTGGTGGAGTCAGCGACTACGCCGGGGCGCGGCTTCCGCCATCCTCTGTGCGGGGTGTCTCGTCGCTAGCGCGCCCCCCCCGGCGCAAGCCGGCATCAACGTCTGGACCAGCCGCGGACCGGAGGTTCCGAATGTCATCTCGCTCGCCATCGATCGCTTGATCCCGACGACGCTCTACGCCGGGATCGAGAAGCGACTCCTCATTGACCTTCCCCCCGGCCCGTCGTTTAGCGTAGAGTGGCGCGCATGGAGCTACGGGACAAAGTCGCTGTCGTTACGGGCGGCGCAAATGGTATTGGAGCAGCGCTGGCGCGCCGGTTCGCGGTTGAGGGAGCACGTGCGGTCGTGGTCGTCGATCTCGACCTGCCGCGCGCTGAGGCCGTGGCTGGTGAAGTCCGCGGCATCGCCTTCAAAGCAGACGTTGGCGTCGAGGCGGACATCGTCCGAGTCGTCCAAGAGACCGAGCAGCGCTTTGGCGGCATTGATCTGTGGTGCTCCAACGCCGGCATTCTGTTCATCGGTGGCGTCGAGACGCCGAACGCGCAGTGGCAGAAGATCTGGGACGTGAACGTCATGGCCCACGTCTACGCGGCGCGCGCGGTGCTGCCCGGTATGCTGGCGCGTGGCGGCGGGTACTTGTTGCACACAGCGTCCGCGGCCGGGTTGCTGTCGCAGATCGGTTCGGCGACCTACTCGGTAACCAAGCACGCGGTCGTCGCGCTGGCCGAGTGGCTGTCGATCACGCACGCGGAGCAGGGCATCAAAGTGTCCGTGCTCTGCCCGCAGGCGGTGCGCACCAACATGCTCGCCGGCACGGAGGACGGCAGCGTCGCCGGCGTCGACGGCGTGATCGAGCCGGAGCAGGTGGCGCAGGCGGTGGTCGAAGGACTCGCCGACGCGCGCTTCCTCATCCTGCCGCACCCGCAAGTAGCCGAGTACGTGAAGCGCAAAGCCACCGATTACGACCGTTGGCTCGGCGGCATGCGGCGCCTGCAGCGGCGCTTTCAGGACAGCCTGCCGCGCAGCTCAACCTAGTCGAAAAAACCCACCTCGCGCCAAGACGCGAAGACGCAAAGGGCGCAGCAAGAATCTTGGCGACTTCGACGCCTTGGCACGAGGTTGTTCTCAAGGAGTCCGCTCATGTCACGCGCTACGTTGATCGAGGAATTGTCCGCCGGCGTTCTGCTCGTCACGCTCAACCGGCCAGAGCGCAGGAACGCTTTCAACCATCAGATGTGGTGTGACTGCCGCGATGCGCTCGCCGCGGCGCAGGAGAGCGCTGCGGTGCGCGTGGTCGTCGTCACCGGTGCGGGCAACGCGTTCTCCGCCGGCCAGGACCTGAGTGAAATGATGGGCGGCAGTCCAGCAGAGTCTGCCGGCGAGCATGGCTTCAGCTCGTTCATGGACCGCCTGTGCATTTTCGACAAGCCGCTGATTGCTGCGGTGAACGGCGTCGGCGTGGGCATCGGTCTGACGCTGCTGCTGCACTGCGAGTACGTCTACATCGCGCGCGGCGCCCGTCTGCGCGCACCGTTTGTCACGCTCGGCGTGGTTCCAGAGGCCGCCAGCAGCTACCTGCTGCCGGCGCTGATCGGATATCGCAAGGCGATCGACCTGCTCTTCGAGGCCGATTTCTTCTCCGCCGAGCGTGCCGTCGAGCTCGGCATCGCCACGCAGCTCTGTGAACCAGATGAGCTGCTCCCCGCCGCCATCGACCGGGCGCGGCATCTGGCAACAAAGCCGCTCGGCGCGCTGCGTTGGACGAAGCGTCTCGTCCTTGCCACACGCCAAGAGCACGTGGCTGCGGCGCGAAAACGTGAGGATGCGGCCTTCAGGTATCGGGTTGGCTCTCCCGAGAATCTGGAGGCGGTGTCGGCCTTCTTCGACAAACGCCACCCAGACTTTTCCGATGTGCCGCCGACCGACCGCGAGCAGTAGATGCGCTTGGGGCCGCGCTGCATGTATTGGTGAGAAGCCCGTCGCGATCATGAAGACGATCACGACACGCATCGCGGGGGAGTTGTCCGTTCACGAACGGCAAGTGGACGCGACGAGGACGCCGACCGCGCGCGGGAATGTCCTAGGAGCCTGTCGGAATATCGCGTGCCGAAAAATTGTGACGCACAGAAATCGCGCAGGAACGACGATCGCGGAGCGGGTGCCCTTCCCCTACGTGCA